>Ga0134126_10001207_pt1 | contig 32867 bp, 32 predicted proteins | sample KB31752_FD_96881 | JGI IMG/M metagenome (GOLD analysis project Ga0134126, IMG submission 96881) | Terrestrial soil microbial communities with excess Nitrogen fertilizer from Kellogg Biological Station, Michigan, USA - KB3-175-2 | ecosystem: Environmental > Terrestrial > Soil > Unclassified ...
CCGAACTCGCACTTCTTCACCGCGGAGCCGGGCGAGTGCGAGACCGTGAAGCGCAACGGCGGCTGGTTCTACGAGGGCATCGGCTTCCACATCCGGCCGGTGGATTCGAACGGCGCCTGTCCAGCCGGCTACCTGCAGGTGCAGCGCGCATACAACAACGGCTTCCCGCGCAACGACTCCAACCACCGCTTCAGCACCAGCGACTCCACCATGCGCGCGATGGCCGCGCAGGGCTGGGCGGTCGAGGGCGCGGTGATGTGCGCGCGGCCGTGAACTTGCGCGAGCCTTTCACCGCTCGCAAGCTTCCGATCAGCTAGCGCGCAGTCCATCGGCCGTTTCCGAACGTCCGCGCGGCGCGGCGGTCCATCGCACGCACGCGTACGCGCACGGAACGCCGATGGCCCGAAAACCGACCGAGCTCGCAGCCCGCGGCCTGCCCGCCGTCCTCGCCGCTCCGTTCCCGCTTCGGCGCTATGTCCCCTCCGCATGGCCGCGATGGAGCGCGCTCATCGCCCTCGCCTGCGGCGTCGCGCTGGTGCTCGCGGTGGGCATGGACCACCCGCTGCAGGACGACAACGAGGGCCTCTACGCGGCGGTCGCACGCGAGATGCTCGCGTCTCATTCGTGGACCGTCCCGACGCTCGACGGCGTTCCCTATCTCGAGAAGCCGCCGATGCTCTATTGGCTCACGGCGCTCTCCTATTCGGTGTTCGGCGTGAGCGAGCTCTCCACGCGCGCGGTGCCGGTCCTCGGCTTGGTGTTGTCGTTCTTCGCGATCGCCTGGTTCGCGTGGCGCGAATGGGGCGAGCGCACCGCGATGCTCGCCGTGTGCATCGCCGCGGCCTCGCCGCTTTTCCTCGGCATGGGCCGCATGCTCATGTTCGACGGGCTCTTCACCGGGTTCTACACCTGGGCGCTGGTCGCGATGTACGAAGCGCTGGTGCGCGATGCGGGACGCCGATGGATGCTCCTCGCGGCCGCGGCCCTCGCGGCGGCCGTGCTCACCAAGGGACTCGTGGCGATCGTGTTCGTCGGCTCCATCGGCCTCGCCCTCGCGCTCGCGGCTCCGCTCGAAACGCGGCGCGAGCGCCTGCGCCGCCTCTTCGACCCGGCGGCGATCGCGCTCTTCGCGGCGATCGCGGTTCCCTGGCACGTGCTCGCATGGCGCGCCGAGCCCACCTTCGGCTGGTTCTACTTCGTGAACGAGCACTTCCTGCGCTTCCTCGACCTGCGCGAGCCGCACGATTACTACCATGGGCCGATCTGGTACTACCTGCCGCGCATCTTCGCCTCGATGCTGCCGTGGTCGATGCTCGCCCTCGCGCCCGCCCGCAACGTCGACGACGACCCGGCGACGCGCCGTTTCCTGTGGCTCGCCTTCCTCGTCCCGCTGCTGTTCTTCTCGCTCTCGAGCGCGAAGGCGAACTACTACATGGTGGTGACGCTGCCCGGTGCGGCGCTCCTCCTTGCGCGCAAGATCGAGCGCATCGGACACGGCCTCGCGCTCGCGGCGGTGCCGCTCACGTGGATCGCGATTTTCGGCGCGGCAGGGATCGCGGGCGCGCGGCTGGCGGCACCGGCGCAGTGGCCGCCGGGCGCTGCCATGCTCGTGCAGGCGGCGCTGCTCCTCGCCTCCGCCTCGCTCATGCTGGTCTTCGCGCGCCGGCCGCTCGCCGCGATGATGATGAGCGCCGCGGTCGCGATCCCGTTCGCCGCGTTGCTCTCCGATTACGTGAAGGCGAACGAGTCCACGTTCTCCGGGCGGCGCATGGCTGGCGAGATCGACGCGCGCGGCCTCGATCGCGTCTTCCTCTATCGCGACTACGAAGCGATGTCCGCGCTGCCGTTCTACCTCGGCCGTCGGGTCGGCATCATCGATCCGAACAGCAACGAGCTCGAGTACGGCATCCACCTCGCGCCCGATGCCGCGCGCTTCCCGAGCCTCGCGCAGTTCCTCGCCTCGCGCCCAGCCGAGGACGAGGCGATCGTGGTGGCCGATTCACGGCGCCACGAGTTTTTGGCAACCCCGCTCGCCTCCCTCCTGCGGCCGGTGTATCGCAGCGGGAAGCTGGTGCTGTACGTTTGGAAGGAACCCTCGGCCGGTCGAATTCCGAATCCGCCTGCGCCTAACGCGCTCTCCGTATACCGCCGGCGACCGTCGAGCGACGTTTTGCGCGGCTCGCGGAGAACCATGGCCGGCGCCGTGCCCGCCCTTCAGTCACTGTGGCGTCCGCACCGTGTTCAGAGTTCGATCGATATAGCGATTCAGCCGCGCGATTTCCAGATCGAATGCTTCGCGGCATGCGGACACGGCCGCCCAATCGCCCTCACGCGCAGCCCGTTCGAGCTTTTCGCACACCGCGCCCAAATTCATCGCGCCAAATGTGCGAGTCGCGCCTTTGATGCGGTGCGCCGACTGAGCCACTTGATCGAGATCGCGTAAATCCAGCGCCCCCAAGAGCCGAGCCGTATCTTCTTCGTTGAAGCGCTTGAATTCGGCCAGGACCTCGCGTTCCAGAGCTATGTCGCCCCCGGTAGCCTCCGCCAGCACAGCCGCCTCGATCGGCGAGTCCGCGGCCGATTCGACCGATGCCGATGCCAACACCGTTCGCTCGACGGCATTTGATGGGATAGGTAGCCAAATGTTGAACTTTTCAAGCAGCTTCGGCAGCTGCACCGGCTTCGCGATGTAGTCGTTCATGCCAGCGGCGAAACAGTTCTCAGCCTCGCCCTTCAACGCATTTGCGGTGCATGCGATGATGATTGTGGCGCGCCCCGATCGCGCGCGCTCAGCAGACCGAATCGCGCGCGCGAGCTCGTACCCATCCATCTCCGGCATATTGCAATCGGTGATGACCAAACCGAAATGGCCGGTGCGCCACTTCTCGAAGCCCTCGGCACCATCGGAAGCCTCGTCGCTTGCATAGCCCAGCGCGGTAACCTGCCGCTTCAGCAGCATTCGGTTGACGGGGTGATCGTCGACGATCAATACGAGGGTGCCCTCGGCTCGCGCTTCCTCCATCGTCGGCGCCTTGCGCCGCGAGAGCACAATGTCGGCAATCGCCTCGGCTGCCACTTGCCCCTCGGGCGATGGCAACAATTTCGCATCCGCAACCGGCAATGGCAGAAGCAGTGTGACGGTTGTGCCCTCACCCAGCTGGCTCGTGACGGCGATTGTGCCGCCCATCATCGTGGTGAGCCTTTGTCCGATCGAAAGCCCGAGGCCGGTGCCGCCAAACATGCGCGTGATTTCCTGACCGCCTTGCGAAAATGGCTGGAAGAGCGCAGCGCGACCTTCGCCCGAAATGCCGATGCCAGTGTCCGCCACCGAAAACCGCACGACATCTCTTCCATCCATGCGCTCAACCAGCTCCGCTTTGACTTCGACAAACCCCTCGGAAGTGAATTTGATCGCGTTGCTCACGAGATTGTTGAGAATCTGCTGCAGCCGCAACGGATCCACCAGCACGGCCGGGCTGATGCGCGGGTCGCAATAGGACTTCAGCAGGAGCGCCTTACTGCTCGCGTTGCCGGAATAGATCGCGACGACGCTCTCGATCAGCCGGGATATCGATGCGACTTCCGGCCGGATTTCGAGCTTCCCGGCCTCGATCTTCGAAAAGTCGAGGATGTCGTCGATGATCCGCAGCAGCGAGCGCCCGGAATCCTGCACGACATTGAGCGTCGTTCGTTGTTGCGCGTCCAGGTCGGTAAGAGAGAGCAGCTCGAGCATGCCGAGAACGCCGTTCATCGGCGTGCGGATCTCGTGGCTCATCATGGAGAGGAATGTCGACTTCGCCAGGTTGGCGCTCTTCAACTGGAGGTTCGATTCCTCGAGCTCCGCGGTGCGCTCGTGCACGCGCCGCTCGAGATCCTTATTAAGCCGGTGAACCTCGGCATTCGACGATACCAGTGCATCGGTGCGCCGTTGAATCTCCGAGAGCATCTCGTTGAACGCGTCCACCAGCGTGCCGATCTCGTCGTGTGTCGTCCGCTTGGCGCGCACGGCATAGTCGCGTCTTTCGACCACATCGCGGGCTAGCGCCGATATTTCGATGATCGGCGTCGTGATGCTCCTTTGCAGCCAAGTGGAAAGCATCGCGGAGACAAGCAACGCAATCAGGATCACCGCGAGCACGATAGCGGTGTAGCTCCAGATCCGGTCGTACATTTTCAGGTCTTCGGCAAGGTAGATACTGCCGATGACCTCATTGTCCATCACGATGCGACGGAAGACTGCGATCGTGTCACCGTGAATGGTGACGCCCTCCGCTCCCGGCGCACTCGGTATCTCGGAGCGTTGCACGCCTTCGCGGGCATAGCTGGCAAAAAGCGATCCTCCGGCCGTATACACGGCCGCCGCGCGGATCTTCGGGCGCGCCTTCAGGAATGCAACGTTTTGCGCCGCCGAAACATGGTCATCGAATTGGAGGGCGGCTGACGTCTCGTGACCTACCAGCTCCGCCTCTACCCCGAGCTCGACGGCGCTCGTGTCGCGATAAGCACGCAAATCATAGGCGAAGAGCCCCGCGCCGCAGATCAGCAGCGCAACGAGGCTCGTCATCAAGACGCCCGCGAAGAGCTTGCGGCGCACCGACTTCGAAGCCATCTGCGCATTCATCGCCCGGTCGCCTGCCTTGCAACCGCGAGCAGCTGCGCTCGAAGTTTCAATCCATTGCGCTCCGCCGCCGGTCGCGAGATGTCGAATCGCACGTGATTGTCGGCGACGAGGAAATTGATCACGCTTCCCTGAGGCTGCTCATCCAGGTCGGTCACCGTCAGTACCGGTCGTCCGCGCGTCTCTTCCAGCAGCTGCGCCGCGCGACCGTGCGCGTTGTCCGCGCCGATGAAGAGAATCTGGCAGCAATCGTTCGGGCTTTCATCGAGAGCGATCCGGTGCACCCGCATGGGCCTTCCTCCCATCGTTTGTCCAGCAGCAACGGCCTGATCAAGCTGCCGCGCAATCGGCTCGGCGCCGGCCACGCCGATGACGAGCGGAGTTTCAGGCTGCGGAAATGCGCTCGCCGGCCACTCCACATACGCCGCGAACTTGTAAAGGAAGGCTGCCTTGATGCGCTGCTGTAGCGCGCCGGCGGATTCATCGGCCGCCTGCGCGATGCAGGCGGCCAATGCGATGATCGCAATCAGCGGCCGGCAAAATCCCATCGGACGCCGACGTAGTAGCTGCGCCCGATCTCGGTGCGCGTCGTCTCGCTGGTGAATTCGCCATGCCCGCCACCCACCAGATTTCGGCCGACGACGGACAGTTCAACGTTTCGGCTCGGACGCCAGCCGATCCTCACATCTGCGGTCGCGTAGCCCGCCACGGCCGGATCGGAAAGCTGCGACACGCCGCGAACCGTCAAATCCAGGTCGCAACCAGGCGTCAGGTTCATCGACGACCGTGCGAGCCATGTATATGCCGGATCGCGTCCCTCCGTTGCAACGGCTGTCGCATCGTTGCTGCCGGGCTCCAGACGGAAAGTCTCATGCTGCGCCGTGTAGCCAGCCATCAACCGCCATGCACGTGCAACCTGCCAGCTTGCCCACATCTCCACGCCATCGGACGAACCCTCCATCTTTCCCGAAAATACGAGGAACGTGCGCGAAGGATCGATCTCTTGGGTATGGAGGTGATCGAAGTCGGAGTGATAGCCCGTGATTGAATATGACACGGAGTCCCACGGCTGCCCGCGATAGCCGATCTCGTAGACCCTGGCGACTTCCGATTTGACATCGGGGCCGCCTGCGAGCAAAAACGGTGGCTGAGCGGGGACAAACGCATCGCGGTCCAGACGGGAGGGCGCTCGCACGGTGCGCGAAGCAGCAGTCCAGAGTAGATGTCCGGGGCCGGGCTTCCATGCAAGCCTCGCGTTGGGGAGAAACTCGCTACCCGTGTAGTCGTTATGTTCCACCCGCGCGCCCACAATGAGCCGCAAATCCGGACGCAGCGTCGCCTCGTCCTGCGCAAACACGCTGCCCCATCTCTGGTCGACCTTGGCCGGCAGGAACGCGAACACCTCGCCATTCGTGACGCGGTCCTCGCCGTATCGGTATTCGCCGCCCCAGACCAGCGAATGCGACGACCAGTGCAAGGCATGCTGGAACTGCACGTCGGCGATGTCCTGCTTGTCGGCGAAAGTCGGCCGAACGGTACGCTCCGTACGATCCAGATAGGCCTGCAGGGTCCACTCCGATCCGCCCTCAAGACGACGCGTCCATCGTGCAGTGGCATTGACGCCCGACACCGGGATGGGCTCCAGAGCCAGACTCAAACCGCTGATCGATATCGACCCCGGCTCGGGTTGGCCAATCAAGCCGTGGTAAGCGTTGCCTTGGATCATCGCCTCATGCGTCGCGCCTTTCCAATCCGCGCGAAATCCTGCTTGCGATTTGTAAGCGCCGTCCTCGATCTGCCCTCCGCTTGCCGTCGAGGTATGCGCGAGGTCGGCATACGTGCCATAGACCCGGTAGCGTCCATTCGCACCGAGCGAGCCGCCGTATCGGGCAACGTCATGGAATTCCCGATTGCCACCGCCCGCGGCAATGAGTGCGCCTTGCGTGTCGGCGGCCGAACGGGTGACCACGTTGATAACGCCATTTACCGCATTCACCCCCCATAGCGTTCCCCCCGGGCCGCTAATCACCTCGATTCGATCCACATCCTCAAGCACGACGTCCTGCACGTCCCAGAACACGCCGGAGAACAGTGGCGAGTAAACGGAGCGTCCGTCGATGAGGACGAGAAGCTTGTTCGCCGACGTGTTGTTGAATCCCCGGGCACGGATGTCGTAGCCGGTCGCGCTTACCTGAGAAACCTGCAGGTTAGGCGCGAGACGAAGAGCCTCCGGCAGCGTCGTCGCACCCGCGCGTCGAATGTCGTCCGCCGTGATCACGAAAACCGAAGCGGGCGCGTCGGCAAGGCGTTGGGGTCTCTTGGAGACCGACGTGATCTCGAGGTTCGCGAGTTGCTCGAGGCTTAGCTCCGAGAGCTCCCTCGTCGAAGGCAGATCGGCCGCCCGGGCTCGCCCCGCCACGGTGAAAAGCAGCAAAGCTCCCAAGAAGATGGGCAAGCGCCCCGCTTTGCAGCTTGCCAAATCGAACGCGCGAGATCCGGCATGATGCGTACCGCGCTGACAAGGGTCCATGTCGGTGCGGGAATTCACGCCGTGATGCGCCGGGGGGCTTTCAGCCAGTCGTAGAATTCCACTCCATCGACCGGTCTTTGGATGAAGTATCCCTGCGCAAGATCGCACCCAAGCGTCCGGATCAATGCCCATTCGACGCGGCTCTCGATCCCCTCCGCCACGGCCGTCATGTGCAGCTTCTTGGCCATCTCGAGGCTCGTTTCAAGCATCGCCCTGCTTGGCTCATGTGTAAGTGCAAGTCGCACGAACGACTGGTCGATCTTGAGCTCGGTAAACGCGACACCTGCAAGGCGCTCCATCGACGAATAACCCGTCCCAAAGTCATCGATCGAAAGACCAAATCCCTTCATGCGAAGGCGCGACAGGTTTTCGAGCAGAGCGCCGCCATCCGCGGCGCTCGCAGACTCGGTCAGCTCGATCACGACGCGCGAAGGCTCCAAGCCGCTGTCCACAACGGCACGGAAAAGCTCGTTGCCGAATTCAATGCGGCTGAGCGACACGGCCGAGACATTGATCGACACGCTCGCATCGACGGACGCACCGCGCCACCGGATGCAGTTGGTAACCGCCTCCCGCAGCATGAGCAGCGTCAACTCTTCGATCATCCCGCCCTGTTCCATGGAGCCGATGAAGCTATCGGGCCGGATGATGCCGAGGCGCGGATGCTTCCAGCGCGCGAGCGCCTCCGCGCCCTTCACCGCCCCGGTCAGCAGGTCGACCTTCGGCTGGAAATACGCTACGAATTCACGACGTTTGAGGCCTTCTGCGAGCTCGCTCGTACTGAAATTCCACGTGGCTGCGGGACGAGCAAGGGCCGGTCGAGCTTCATGCCGGCCGATCATGGCTTCGAGCTTCTTTGCCGTGACCGGCTTCGGAATGACGCCGAGCACGCAGAGGTTGTACGCGCGCGCCATGCTCTCGATTCCGCCGAGGAGGCGCCGCTCGAGCGCGCTCGCGAGAATGACCGATGCAGAGTAATTTGCGGCGGCCAAATGCCGCATAAACTCCATGCCGTCCATGCCCGGCATATCGATGTCGCTGATGATGATATCGATCGGGGGCTCGCGTTCCGCGATCACCTGAAGGGCGCTTGCGCCGTCTGCCGCGGAGAATACATACCGCGCACCAAGATCTTCCAGCAACTTGCCAATCATCCAAAGCTGAAAACCCTGGTCCTCAACCGCCAGAAAGCGTAGCTCGCTCAGTTTCGCGTCTGATGCCATTGGCTGTTCGGTCGTTTTCACGCGCTGCAATTCCATAACGCGAGCGCAGTTTGCCCTCTAGCCTCGGCCCCGTCAACCGACGTTAACTGAGGCGCAAGGGATTTCGGCGCGACATTACGATGCGGCACACCGCGGCACCGACGTTAATATGGATTGCGCCATGTTAACTGCCACAGTAAGCTCCTTACCGGTTGCGTCGATCCACTGATCGCACCCAGGCAATCGGCGACTATTGCTCGGAGCGGCTGATGTGCTACGCGCAGTGTCGGTAAATGGGCTTCCGTGGCGGCGCCATATTTTGGTCAAAGCGCAGCACCATATGTCATGAGCAAGGCGGGGCATTGAATCCGATACGTGTTCTCATCGCAGACGACCACCAGCTCGTCGCCGCCGGATTGCGTCTGATGGTCGAGAAAATCCCTGGAACCCTCGTCGTGGGGGAGGTCTTCAACGGGCGCGAAGCACTGGCGGCCGCGGTCTCCGTGAGACCGGACGTGGTCCTCATGGATATTTCCATGCGCGATTTGAACGGGATCGAAGCCACCAGGCACATCGTGGCTGAGGTGCCAGGCGTGCGCGTGGTGATCCTTTCGTCTCACGAATCCGAGGACTTCGTACACCGTTCCGTTCGTGCAGGGGCGGTGGGCTACCTCGTGAAAGGCGCCGCAAGCCAGGAATTGGCCTCGGCGCTGAACGCGGTGGTACGCGGCGAGATGTACTTCAGCCCTTCGGTGGTCAGGCACCTGACCGCTGGTCTTGCCGGTGGTGCACAGATCCGCAGTTCCGCGCTCGAGGCGCTCACGGCGCGGCAAAGGGAGATCCTGCAGCTCATCGCGGAGGGCAACAGCACCAAGGAAATTGCGCACTTGCTCGGTCTCAGCGTGAAGACCGTGGAAACACATCGCGCGGTCATCATGGACCGCCTCGACATACGCGACGTTCCCGGCCTCGTCGTGTTTGCCATCCGCAACGGCCTCATCGAGATCGACCCGGACAAAGACGGTTAGCGGCAGACCGGCACGGACGGCGACACGCTGAAGCGCGTGATGGGCTTGCGGACCTGACGGCCGTCGACCGAGTAGGTGAGCGTCGCAGAATCGCCATTGGCGAAGCTCAGCGCGATGGTTCCGGCCGCCATAGCCGATGCAGATGGCGCGGAGCTCGCGTGGAACCCGGGACTGTTCGTGCGATAGAGCGTTCCCGCATAGGTGCCATCGGGCAGGCGCCGGACGTCCGACCCGACGAGCCACATCGGGCGACCGTCGTCTCCATAGCTGAATAGAGCTGTAAAGAGCGTATCGCCTTGGTGCGCCACGGCGAGCCCCCACCCCGATTCCGATGCATCCCACCACAAGTCCTGATAGTTCGTCTCGGCGTCTCGGCTGCCGTCCGTGAACGAGCAGACCGGCGCGGCGCCGTCACCGACAGGCATCGGCGAGATGTCCTCGGTGACCGCCTTCCCGTCGACGGTGTATGCGAGCTGCGCCGCGCCGGAGCCCGAAAAGATGATGCGCATCGATCCGACCGTGCGCATGGTCGTGCGAGTCCATGGCGTGGCGTCGAACCTTGGTCCGGTCATCTGGAAGAGCTCGCCCGTAAAATCGCCGTCGGCCTGCTCATGAAGCGCAGATGCAATCAGCCATTGCGGATCGCCCTGATCGGAATAGCTAAAGAGCGTTGCGACGATGACGCCTTGCTGATGGTTGATGTTGATGCCCCAGCCCGGCTCTTCCGCATTCCACCACATACCGGTGAAGTTCCTGCCCGCGAGGTTCGCACCCAGATAGGGCGCAAGCTTCGGCCACATGAGGTCGAAACGCGAATACACGTCGAAGCCGCTCGATGTAGGTGCCGCTGCCGTGCACGCCGACGTACCGCCGACCAGTGTGCCGCGCACCAGATAGTCGCGCCGCGGCGAGTCGATCGCGGTGAACATTGCCGAGCCGCTGCTTCCACCTTCCGTGATTCCCATTGTCCAAGTCGCGGCCATGAAGCGATCATCCGAATAGCCGGCCGAAGTGCCCTCGCTCACCTTCTTGAGCCCGCCGCGCGGGTGGTGGATCGCCACGATCGCGGCCCCGGAATCGGTGGGCAGCGAATCCCAGCCCGCAAAGACGGCGCCGTCCGGCGGCGCGTTGGCGAGCTGCAGCAACGCGCCGTCGAGCGACGTATCGGCGACGAGCAGCTGTGCGCCGCCGTCGACCTGCACCGGCGACTGTGCGCTCTCGCCCCCGCACGAAGCCGTCTCGTCGAACCAGAGAGTCACCGCGGTGCTGGCCGCCGCCTGGTCGTGGATGCAATGCGCGGCGGTGTAGTAATACGGGGTGAACGATCCATCGGCCGGATTGAGCAGCGTTCCGGTGCACGCCCATACATAGCCGGCGCTTATGTACGTGATGCGCGAAACGGCAGCCCCCGCGTGCATCAACGCGGCGTCCTGGCCGGCAACACAAGCCAGATCCACCTCGCACGTCGGCGCGCCTGCGGATTTCGCCACGCTCCCACGCTGCGGTGCCAATGGATCGACGACGTGGTGGGCGACGCTCGCGATCGCGACCGAGACCGCGGCGGGCGCGGCGCCATCCGGGATGAAGAGCTCGACAATCGCCGCATCGCCTTCGACCACTGGGCTCCAGAGCACGCCCGACCGGGGAAGCCGCGCGTCGCGACCGCGCTTCGCATCGAACGCTGGCGCGAATCGTACTTGCGCGCCCGCGGGTGCGCGCTCCACCGAGAGCTCGATGCGCAGCGCCTGCGCGCCTTCGGAGGAAACGCGCCAGGAAGCGGCGCGACCACCTGCCACCGAATGCCATTGGAGTGCATCGCTTCGCGACGTACCGACTGACGTAACGTCGATCACCATTCCGAGCTTCAACGCGCGCAGGCCTCCTTTTGCGTTCTCAGCTCGCACAGCGCCGATCGTCGCCGAGTCGAGGCCGTCGAGCCGGATCACGGTCGCCAAGGATTCATTCAACCGCAGCTGCTTGTCGCGCGCCGCCTTCGCGTTTGCCGGGGCCGGACGCTGAGCCGAGAGATTGCGCTCGGCGGCGGCCGGGCCGCTCGTGGCACTCAATGCCATGCAGAGCAGCAGACCCATGATGGCGGAAACCGAGGAGCGGCTCGCGCGGCTCCGTCGCGCGGTTGCTTGTTGGACCACGGAATCAGTAGTGGCCATTGGATTCCGCCAGTGCGGTGTCGAAGCCATGCCGACGTCCATGGATTGATGAGGCCGGTTGGGCGATATGGAGGTTGGCAAGCGGAAAGTCCTGTACGACCGCGTCGATGGAGACGTATATCAGCATCTTGTCGAAGAGAATGGGCTGCGCCATCGTCGCGATCAAATGATTTGCAAACTCGAGTGCTTCTTCACCGCAACGCGGAATGACTACGCAGAAGCGATTGCGATGGAGACGGGCAGCGAGCTCGTCGGAGGAAGCGGCAGCAAGCAACCGCTGCCCTAGTACGTCCTCTGCATGCTGCGCGCCGGAGCGTCCTGTAAGCGCCTCGATTTCGGCCAAATTCGTGATCTCGAGCACGGTGAGAGCTGCGCGGTATCGCCCTTGATTCGCATCCGCGACCCGGGTTAGCCGCCGGATCAGCGCAGCTCGATCGCAAAGATCAAGCCGATCCTGCGGTCGATCACTGGCCATGGCCCGCGCGAGAAGGGATGCGGGGCGAATCGGCCGCGAAATTGATTGCGTGCAAGTCTTGACGTCCATCGAGTGACCCCCTTGCCGATCGATGGCTGAATCTTGATTCAGGCATACCGCGGAGCCCATCAGGGAATTCCCGATGCCGGCCGGGATTTTTCCCTACTCACGCGAGGCATTCCGGACCGACAGGCGCCTCTCCGGGGATTTCGAGCGTATCCATAGGGGAATCCCTGATGGTCCTGGCCGGTAGGGCAACGGAACATGTCGCCATGCGCTGCTCGCGCCGGAAAGTGGAGACCACGGGATGAAGAGGTCCAGCAAGTTACTGCTCGCACGGCGCGTCCTGGGAGTCGTTGCCGCCGTTCTGATGTTCATGCCCCCGGTTGTGCGAGCGCAGAGCGGATCGGCTACCTCGCGTGTCCACGCCTATGTCGATTTCCGCCTCGTAATCGCCCCGACCGTGCGCGTCGAGAGCCTCCTCGAGCCGAAGGATTTTTCGATCACCGAAGCCGACGTCTCCAAGGGATATGTCGACGTCGACGGCGGAACCTCTCTTTTGCTCACCTCGAACAGCTACGCTGGCTTTGCGATGTCCCTGGGGTTCGATCCGGCGCTCATAACGCGTGTCGTGGCGCGGTTCGAAGGTCGCACACTAGAGTGGGACACGCCAGGCGAACCGTTACAGGTGGATGCGCCGAAGATGACTCGGCGCCCGATCACGGTCGCCTTCCGGATCTTCCTGGCGCCAGGGCTTCATGCGGGGACCTATCATTGGCCTATGGCGCTTCGTTTCTCGGCCACCGCTTGAACGCGTTTCGAAACGTGCAGCGGTGGTCGCCGCCACGGCACGGTTCGATGTTTCATGCATTACGATCTGGGATTCTTCGACGATGAGACATGCCGCCTCGAGCCGGCGAAGAACCCGTTCGAGGCGGCAGTGTTACCTATGTCTCCGGTATAAACCGTCCCCCATGTAGCCGGAATGCACCTGCGATTATGGGTGGGCCCGCCTGGATTCGAACCAGGGACCAAGGGATTATGAGTCCCGTCTATCCCGTCAAATGGCAGCAAATGGCGTAAACCGCCATCCGATAACTCGTTGATCGGTGATGACTTCCGTAAACCGCTAGAAAATGGAGGCCATCGGCATCGAGCGAGAAACTGCAACGAAACGGAAACGGAACGAAGTCGCTCGCCTCGCCGGTATAAGTGTGAATCGGGGGCGACATGAACGAAATCAGCAGCACCACATTGCGTGCGAAGTGGACCGGCAAAGATCGCACGTTGACCGATGGCGGTGGCTGGGGTGCAGGACGATTGATCGCGGTTCAACGTCGCGACGAGACCGTCTTCTTCTTCCGTTACTTCGACTCGAAGGGCCGCAAGTCCCGCATCGTCATTGGCCCGTTTGATCCGAACGATACCCGTGGGTTGACCCTTCAGGCTGCCCGCGACAGGGCCGCCGAGCTCTCCACTCTGTACCGCAGTGGTGTTCGGGACCTACATGAGCATTTCGAAGACCTTCGCCGCGAGAAGGAGCAAGCCGAGGCGCGAGCGCGTGAGGAGGGGAATCGGGGGACCGTACGTGAATTGCTGATTGAGTACACGGGCCATCTCGAAATGTGCGGGAAGGGATGGCGCGAGCCGACCAATCTTTTCACGCGGAATATCTTCAAGGGAGCGCCCCAACTCGCATGTCGCCGCGCCAACGATGTGACTGTCGATGATTTCGTGCGACTCATCGGAAAGCTGGTGCAGGCCGGAAAAGGCCGGACGGCGGGGAAACTTCGCGGCTATCTGCGGGCGGCGTATTCGTTAGCGATTCGGGCCAAGACTGATCCCTCGGCCCCGATGTCCATGCGCGCCCTCGGCATCAACCAAAATCCCATCGGCAGCATCGGGGCGTTGCCGCAATTCAACCGAGCACGCGACCGGACTCTATCGGCGGAAGAACTGGCGGCGTTTCTTAAGCGTCTCGACTCCATCGATGCCGAGATCAAACCGGACGAAAAGCCCAATGCGAAGGTGGACGCAGTGCGGTTGTGCCTGCTGCTCGGTGGACAACGTCCCGCCCAACTCCTCCGGGTGCGCCCGTTGGATGTCGATCTAGCCGCCGGAACCATCCTGCTTCTCGATCCCAAGGGGCGGCGTCAACAACCACGGCGTCATGTCCTGCCACTCACAAAGAAGGCACTTGCGACTTTGGATCGCCGTTTGAAGCACCGCGGGGCCGACGAGCCCCTGTTTTCAATTGACGGCGAAACCGGCGTGCGGCCCGAAACACTGTCTGTCTTCGTTGGCGATATTGCGAAGGCGATGATGCAGGCCGATCCGCCGGAAGCCCGCGAAGATTTCGATCTGCGTGACCTGCGCCGCACCTGTGAAACTATGTTGGCCGGAATGGGCGTGTCGTCGGATGTTCGCGCGCAGATTCAATCCCACGGCCTTGGAGGAGTGCAGGCCCGGCACTACGATCGACACAGTTACGCGTTAGAAAAACGGGGCGCCCTTGAGAAGTGGTCCCGACATCTCGACCGGATAAAGGCAGGCGATAAGGCCAAGGTCATTCCCATGCGACGCAAGAGAGCCAAGTAAAAGGTCGGGTCTGAATCCGCGCGGACGCGACCCTTTTGGGAAACGAAAGAATCCTGAGTAGGTTGCAAACGGCCGTCCAACGCCGGAAAATATCGTCACGGTAGGCCCGTCGTTTTCAGGGCGGGCTATACCTTCCGAGTGCGCCAGAGAGTCGCCCTATGGGGGCGATCCGACACGACGAACGAACCTGAGTTCGTGCGGCTGGCGCGCTTTCACTTTGTGCAGCGGCGAACTCCATCAGCTACTTGGAGAAGATCGCCATGCGCGAGCGAAACGCCACTCTCGAAGCTGTCATGCTGCCGCCGCTCGACGCGCAGCGCCGTTACACGATAAAGGTCGCCTGCGGCTACCTCGGCCTGTCGCATACGACGATTTACAAAAAGATCAAGATCGGCCAACTGCGAACGATCATGGACGGCACGCGGCGGTTCGTGCCAGGTTCCGAGATCGTGCGCCTCTCCCGCCTCCCAGAAGTCGCCTAAGAGCGCATCGTGGCGACTCGGCCGCGTATTCGACACGCACGCCCTCGCGACATCGAAGGCGCCTTGCGCGACCTCGCTGAGCCGCGGCCCCACTTCTCCGAAATCGCGGACGACGACCGCAGTCAGCGCAAGGCGTGGCTTGAAGACATCGCGGAGCAGCGCGGACTGAGGGTGGCGGAGGTCGAGCAACTCATCGAGAAGCAGAAAGAGGAGGGCCGGGCCAACGCGGAGATGATGGTGGCCATGGGGCTACACGACCCCCCGACGACGGATCGCAAATCCGGGCGCAGGTCGAGACATACACCGCCGGCAAAGCCGCCCTTCGCGGGACGAACGGCATCGACGCCCGCTCCGTCGAAGCCACCTCTGACGCTGGTTCGCGGAACGGTGGATCGGCAAGACGCGTCGCTCGCGGCGATCGTGAGGCGTGCGGTTCCGCGTCCTCCACACCTTGTCGCTGACATCCTGCCGCAGGTGGGCGCCGGCGTGCTCGGGAGTGCGAAGTCCGCCGGCAAGTCGACCTTCGCCGCCAACCTGAGCGTCAGCATGGCACGCGGTGACGAGACGTTCCTTGGACGAAAGCTCCATGGCGGCGCGGTCCTCTACATCGCGCTGGAGCACACCGAGGCTGAATTCCTCGAGCTCTTATCCCACATCACGGGCGAGGAGGAACTCAACGCCTCGCCCGATTGGTTTTCGCGATTCCACCTGATCGCCGTGGACAACGAGGCGTTCCCGCTGCCGGTGGAACCGGAGGCGCGGTATCCCTGGCTACGCGATCTCATCCTTCGATTCGGCAAGCCGAAGGTCGTCATCGTGGACACCTGGTCTCAGTTCCGGCCTGCACCCACCGGCAATAACCTTTTCCTCGACGACAAGCGCCATGCGGAGGAAGTGCGAAAGATTGGCCGCGACCTCGGCTGCTTTGTCCTCCTCCTCCATCACACCGGCAAGGCGGCACGGGGACGTGATCCTTCTTCAGACCTCATCTCGACCATGGGATTGCCTGCGGGCCTCAATGTCGTGCTCGGCCTGATCCGCAGTCCCGGTGCGACGAAGGCCACATTGGTTTGTCAAGGGAACGCGATTCCGTTCCAACGCATGCCGCTGGCCTTCTATGAATCAACCCTGCGTTTCGGGCTGGCCGATGCTGCGAAGGTCGGTCGTCATGACGATGAACGGCGCGCAGCTGCTGAATTTCTCAACAAGCTCTTTGCGAACGGCAAACCCCGGCTTGCGAAGGTCGTCATGGAGTTGGCGGCAAAGGCGGGAATCGAATGCTCGGATAAGACGATGAACATGGCCAAACGTAGCTTGGGCATCAAGAGCCAACGTACTCGCAAGGGATGGGTCTGGATCAGGGAGAAACCATGAAATTCCAAGGCGGAAGATTTCCGCATTTCTCTCTATTTCCTTCCTTCTTTCCCTCTTACTCCCTTGCCCCCTCCCTTTACAGGGAAGAAGGGGGCGAAATGGGACTAGAAGGATCTTGGTTCCACCTTGTCCTTGAAACGAGGCTGATCCCATGCCCATGAAGCTAGCACGCAGCACCCCGAGGAAGCTCCGCGCCTTGCGCGACCTTCCCAGGGACTCCTTGACATTGCTGATGTTTGTCGCCGACATCGCCAACGACAGGACTTTGCCCCTGCCGCTTCGCTTCCGCGCCGCAAGCGTCATCTCCCCCTTCATCGAAGTGTGGACGCCCGATGACTACGCCAAGGGATGAAGTAACGCCGTACCCGGACGGTATCCGGGGAATTTCAACAATCAGGGAGACAAAGATGTCACGTGACCTACAAACAATCCGTACGCGCGACGGAACTCTTGGCTACGACGCCGCCGCGCACCCGGCAGGGGAGGCCGCCGATGCGGTCCGCGACGCGATCAGCGCCTTGACGGAACTGGATCAGGCGACGGCGCGAGTCCTCGGTGAGGCGGCGCTTAGCGAATTCGGTCGCGCGCAGAACCTCGCCCCACTGCGCAAAAAGACCATCGCGGGGATTGGTCGGAGTTGGGAAAAGTTGATGGCCTTCGCGGGCGGATTGCGCGACTGGGAGAAGAAACTGTTGTTCATCGATCCGGCCGATGCGGTAGGCCAGATCCAAGACATGATGGTGCTGGAGCGCTTCCATTCGCGTGATGCAAATGAGCGCGCGAAGCTACTGGAGATGATGAAGCGTGGCGATCCTCAGACGCACCGCATCGCGCTGGCGTTGGTGCGCTCGCCGCTCCGCGATACGCCCTTGGAACAGCTTGAACCGGGGATTGCGATGAACGTTTGGACCGCTTCACGCCGGGCTGCTGCCGCCGATGAATTCGCCAAACTCGATCAGGCGCAAGACTCTGTGATGTGGGCCTCGCCTGTCATCAGGCAGGCCGCCAGCATCGCAGGTAAGTTGCTCGAACGACCCTCCTCGGCCGCCATCCCCGCATCGACCATTCCCCATATGTTGCTCGATGCAGGCGTCGAGTCGGGGCACGGCGCATGGGGCATCGAGGACCGCGCCATGGATTCGTTCGTCCGAGGCCAGCGTGGCGAGAACTACGAGGCACGGTGGGGCAAGCAGCCGGCGTCGCAGCAGCTACAGTCCGCTTCGCAGGAAGCAGCGTGAGGCCATGAGCGCCATACGGTTACGCCGCCGCGTCGTCCGCCCGCTATCCAACGAGGAACCGGCGCAGCGGAGCGAGCCGCATCGCGTCGTGTCGGAAGAACTGTTCGCCGTGGCGGCCAAGTTGCTCACGGCGGAGGCTCGCATTGAACAACTCGGCGCCTTGCCGCAGACCGATGACATCCACGGCGCGTCGATCCGGGCATGTCTCGCGCGCCTTCATGTGCTCGACGAACTCCGTGCGTTGCTCGCGAACGCATCATGAAGTTCAAGACCCGAACCGGGTCGGGGGTCTCCCCGCGCGCTCGGTCCCCGGCCGGGTGATCCGTCGGGCGCGCTCCTTCTCACGCAAGGGAGTTTTGACGAAATGAAAAATCACGTCGCACGAAAGATCGCGAAGGCAGCAACGAAGCACACGGCCAAGCTGCACGCCGGCAACGGCGTCGCCCCGCCGTCACCCGCGCAACCCGGCACCGCGTCGAATGCCCTCGCGGACTCGCCGATCAACTTCGCCTCCATCAACCAAATCGCGAGCTACCCGCCGAGAAATTCAGGCAACCCCGGCAACAACTAAATATGCGCAAACGCGGAAGGCCCGCCCCCACGATGGTTCAAGGAAGGAACAAAGGAAAACGCGTGTCGGGATCGAAATTCCGGCGGGATGGAGCTGACCTCAATCCCGCCCCGGAAAATCGCAGGACGGGCGTCCTGGCAAGCCCCAGCCCCCCTTCGGGTACGCGGTCCCATCGCCCGTTGGGGCGCCGTCCCAAGCCGATCCCGGCGGATGCCGCGAAGCACATTCAGAAGCTCGCGGCCGAGGGCGCCACCTACGCCATGATCGCCCACCGCCTCGGCATCGGGAAGGACACGTTTCGCAAATGGCTGGACGATAACGTCGAACTCGCAAACGCGATTGAGATCGGCCGCGCAATGGCAGAAAAGCAACTGTACGACGTGTTGTGGAGCAAGGCGATGAAGGGTGACACCGTGGCGCTCCTGTTCATCGCCAAGTGCCGCTTCGGATGGCGCGAACAGGGCGAGGCGCCGAACACCGATCGGCCGGTCATCAACATCACTATTCGCGCCCCATCCGATCCCGAACACTATCGCCCGCCGGTACTGATCGAGCATGCAAGCAACTCTTGATCTGCCGCGCCCGACCGCTTGGCAGGAAGCGGTCCTTGCGGTCCCTCGCGAGTGGGACTTGGCGCTGTTTGGCGGGAAGGGGTCGGGCAAGTCAGAAGTCGTGAAGTGGCTGGTGGCGCGGGATGCACGCGAGTTCGGCAACGGCTTCAACGGTATCTATGTTCGCCTGACCCATGGCGCCGCGATGGAATTCGCACTCAGCGCCGCGGAATTCTTCCGCCGCATCTTCGGCGACGGCATGCGCGTGAGTTTGCAGGCGCCGCAACGATTCACGTTTCCCGGCGGCGGCATGCTTGTCGTTGACCAATTGGGAACTGCTGGCGACTACCAAAAATACATGGGCAAGAGCCTGTCGTGCGCGTTCTGTGATGAACTCGGAGAGCACCGCGACATGATGCTCGTGGACAAGCTCCGGGCGTCACTTCGGTCGGCTCGCGCCATCCCGACGCGGATGGTGCTCATCGGGAACCCGGGTGGTCCCAATCATGCGACGCTCAACAAGCGATTCATCGTGGGCACGACGCCATGGCAGGTGACGGTAGACCGAGTCACGTGCCGCCCCTTCGTGTGGTGCCCTTCGACCTACCGCGACAACCCGCACCTCGGACCCGAATATGAGGCGCAACTGCGAGCGGCTTACGCTCACGACCCCGAGGGGTTGAAGGCTGCCAGGGACGGCAGTTGGGCTATCGACCGTGGAGGCTACTTCGCGAGCGTGCTAGAGGAATCGCGCGTCATGGTGGATCCTTGGCCGGAGTGGCCGCAGCCGAAGAGCCGCCGTCACTACCCCTTCCAGGCCTCCCTCGCGATGGACTGGGGCAGTTCCGCGCCATGCGTCGTGTACCTCGTCGCGAGGAGCCCCGGCGGTGAGGCGTTCGGGCGCTACTTCTCGCGCGACAGCCTAATCTTGGTCGATGAGTTATCCACGCACATCGGCGACGACTACAACACGGGCGCGGGCTTCACTGTGCCACAAGTTGGCGCGCGCATTCGCGACTTATGTAAACGGTGGGGATTCGATCAACCCCTCGAAGGCGCCGCAGACGACGCCATCTTTGCGAAGACAGGAAGCGCATCCGGCAGCATCGCCGACGAGTTCAGGATGGCGGGTGTCCGCTGGCACCCTGCCCGCAAGCTGGGTCGGGTGCAGGGGTGGCAACGGATGAAGACGTTGCTATCGCAGGCCTCGCGCCCCGATGTTCCGGGACTGCATGTCTCACGCATTTGCGAGGGATGGTGGGCAACCGTTCCCTCACTGCAACGATGTCCTCGAAATCCCGAAGACGTGGATAGCCGGGGGCCAGATCACCACGGGGACAGTTGCCGTTATGCAATCACGGGTGGCGCGCATGAGGTCCGGTTCGTTCCACTCTCGGGAACGCCGGGATAGGGTGCCCAGCCGCTTTGGATTCATGACTTTCTGGCCGACCTATATGCGTCGAGATATTGCGCCGCTTCCGTATCAGAACCAAGGGCAATATTCAGCATAAGTTGCACCGTGATTACCGGTCCGGGAACAATTCCTTCCACATCGATCTCGACGTCCGCAAAGTCCTCGTTGAGCGGTATCTCGACATTCACAATCCACCATGTCTCGATCTTCCGGAGAAGCGCGACCAACTCGGCAAAGAGGGCTATGTGGTCCGAAGCCATGGTGCCCGTAGTGATCTTCGCAAGCTCGTGTGCAAGAGAATTACGGCAGTTCCTTATCTTGTCGAAAGTGGATATGTCCGATTCGGCAATCGCATCGTTCTCCTGCAGCCAGCCTAGGGACGCATACAACGGGCTAGTATTTCTAGATAACACGTCTGATTTGTACTTTGGATCGATTTTCCAGCCCGACTCATCGAATCCGATGAAATAGAAACTTTTGATTCGGTCGATAACGCTGTCCTTCAGGATTTCGTATGCCGCCAAGAAAAGGGAAGCCGAAATCAGCTTCGGCCGCAGTATGGTGGGGTCTAAAAACTCCTCCCAGGCCTTGGCCGGATCGTTCATCGTCAATCTCTCTCAACGCACTCGACTACAACGTGCTCTTGTTCGACATCGCCGTTGCGCGCTAGGCAATTGCTTCGAATCTTCGGCGCAACTGCTGCTCCAAATCCGCCAATCCTTCGCCATTGTTGAGGTATCGGACGTACCGCAAATGTCGCAAGTCAAAAGGAATATCGGCATCGTTTTGGGTGATCAGAATAACTTCGCGACCAAGCGTGTGCGCAATCCCAATTTCATAAAAGACGTTCGGGTTACGGCCGGTGCAGTCAGCGATAACGACGCGTGACCTGTCTATAAGCGACACTACGTCTTGCATGACCGCAGGGTTTTCCCAAATGTCGTCTGCGCGACGGCATCTCAGCCGTGCGCCAGTGGCAGCTCTTTGAAGCGCCTCGTATGTCCGATCAAAGTGAGGATGGAAGGGCATCATTGCTGAGACGAGTGTGGGTTCAATATTCTCGTGCTCGGCAATCTGGAAGACGGTTGGCCGTTGACGGGGTGCCTGCATGCCGCGAATTAACACCCTATAGAGATCAACGTCTTTGACCGCCCAATGCGTACGATGGAATTCAAATCCCGTAATAGCAAGATCGCCCGACAGCGTCTCCAAGATCGAATTTGGAATTGCCGGGACTGCCAGATCGTAGGTGTACTCAAGTGAAATGTTAGACCCCACTACTCGCGCATGAGTGATCGTCCCAACGTGCGCCACCTCTGTATCCCTGCCGGACGACTCCTGCACGAACAGTGTCGGAAGCTGGAGCAAGGCCGCAAGGTCGAGCTGACCATTGGGCCTGAATCTCTCGACCAGCTCGTCTTCTGTGTGCTCGAGTGCTCGCACGTATGGAATCGTGTCCCGACCATTCCCCCACGCGTCGTACTTGACGATTAGATTAAACATCGCGGCTTGTCACTTCTTCTATCGGCGCCCGGGAGATTTCGGCCTTTGCCAATTGGTAGAGACGATCGAACTCTACCCATCCGACCGTGATTGGCCTTCGAATGCGAAATTGTCCCGGGATGGTGGGCGGGCCCTCAAGCAGATCAAACGCCTCATCTTCAGCCTCCCACGCCTTTACCGTGCGCGGAGTGGGATAACGCCCGGACCACATAAGCGTTTGAGTCACAAGCAGTAAGCGGTATCTGTCGTCCCTGTCCAAATCGGGTAGTTTGGCCTGTCCCCAGAGACTTGAAATGTCGTGAACGGCGGGAGGTCCCTCCTTGGCTGGATTCGCTCCGCGCGCTCTCATCTGCTCAGCGATGACGGCTTTAATGATGAGTTCTAGCGCAATAGCGCTTTCGCGCCGAAATGCCTCGGACACCGCTAGGCTAGTGTCTCCATTCTCGTAAGCGAAGTCCCGAATGATCGGACCAAGCGTCGCCTCGTCTCGCGCACGCCACAGCACGTATGCAGCGAATCGAGCCTTCTCTGCACTGGACGCCCAATGCCCGAATCGCCGCCATTCGAAGACATCTCTTTCGATTCCCATCGCTCACGGCTCCAGGCTCATTTCGAATTCGGTCATGCGGCGCTCGAATTCGCGATCCATTACGTGCATGAGCATACCTGTGAAATATCGACTGACAGTAGCAACTGATCGCTGAGGCGCTTTGACAGGCGTAGCGGAAAGCAATCCGTGTGCGAACGCGTGTCGGATCGAGCTTGCCAGGAAGAAGGGATTGCAGCGATGTCCGGAGATATGCTTCTCGATCTCCGCCTTGTGGTGTTTGTCGACGAAAGACTGAAGAACAATAAATAGCTCTCGCTGACCATTCAATGCGCGTACTCGCGCCTGAATACGGTCGCGCTCGTCTCGGCTAAGTAGCTGCTGCGCGTCTCCTTTTCGAATGCCGATGCACTTGAGTAGATGCTCGAATGCAGAATAGACAAGTAGGATGTGGCACAAAGCGCTATACCCATCGGCCGTATCTTGAGTAACGCCCTCAAACTCCACACGACGGAAACACTTGGCTGCCCGATAGCGAGCGCCGAATCGATTTGTATCTGCGATTTGACAAACAAAACCGAGCGGGCCCGGCCCTGTTGAGCCTATGAATTCGGTATAAGTGCCCCACCTCGGAGGGTAATCCTTGTACGGCGATGGAATCTTCACCAACGCCTCCCTACAGGGCTATCTAGATATCCTGACGGATAAGGACGTCCGCCATTTTCCCGCCCAGATGTTCGGTCAATCCCTGGACAAAGCCTTGGGTGATGGCGGCGCCAATCGCCACTTGCTTCGCCTTTCCCTTCAGCAACTCCATTGCTTGCTGATGCGTAGAATCATTCGTAAATGCGTCTACCACGCGAAGGAAGAAGTCATGCGCGATGTAGTTTCGAGCCTCAAGGGCTGCCGACAGCGCATGTTCGGTTTCCGCGGAGACTGTTGCGCGCTTCCTCAGCTCGGCCACTAACTGACCAAGCGTCTTCTTGTTCTCCTCAACAATGAGTTTCCTAGCGTCGACGAAGGAGCCACGGCCTCGGTTGACGAGATCAATGAGGATGCCTAAGTTAAGCTCGAGCACTTGACCCATATGCAGAGCTTCTCCGGCGGTCTGATGCAGCGTGGCGTAGCGGTCTTTAGACATTGAGCTTCGCTGTCGCAACCCTGATAACCATAAAGTTTGAAACAGCGCCTCGGTCCAGTCAATTCTTGTTACCGGCTTCTCGCGGGACAACAAGCGGAGCTTGCCACCCGCTTGTTGTCCCGCGGTAGTCAGCGTAGCCTCGCGAGCAATTTGGCGACTGAGCTCGCGTGCCACCTCCCGCCGCGCGGCGTCAGCATCCCGCGTTCGTTCAGCGCATCGCGCAATGCGGCGAGTGAAGACAGACCTTCGGCTCGTAGTGAGTGAACCACGGAACGCAGGTGGGCGGCATGGGCGTCTGCCTTTGCCCTGACTGCGGCGATCGCGGCCCCATTCCCATTACCGGCTCGCTGCAGTGCCCGTGCCCCGTTCGGATTCCCAAGTCGAATTCCTCGGCGTTTGGCGGCGGCCAATGCTTCGCGGGTCCTGCGGCTGATCGCCTCGCGCTCTTGTTGCGCTACTAATGCAAGGATGCCGACCGTCAAGTCGTTTGCGTCGGGCACATCCGCCGCGATGAACCTTGCCCCTGAGTCGCGCAAGGTCAACAGGAATGCGGCGTTGCGACCCAGGCGATCGAGCTTCGCAATGAGAAGGATCGCGCCTGTGACCTTCGCATAATGCAACGCCTTCGTGAGTTCGGGGCGGGAGTTGATCTTCCCGGATTCCGCCTCAGTGAACTGAGCAACGATCTGGCTTCGGCGCTGAATCGCTAGTCGCTCGACTGCCTCTCGTTGTGCTTCCAATCCAAGCCCGCTACGCGCCTGCCGATCCGTCGAAACCCGGTAGTACGCTACGCATCGTTCTCCCTTCATGGCTCCAGCCTCCCCATTGAGTACCAATCCGCGCAACGAGCGTTAGGCGGATTTGTAAGGCCATGATGGGGAGCTATCGCGGGGAAGGCACGGGTGATGGCGGTCCGTTTTTTATGCTGCCGGAGAAGGCGGGAAATGCTACGTTCCACTTTCCTGTTGCGTCAAACGGCATCGCGTGGATGATAAAGCCGCACTTCGTCAACGGAAGCCTTCACTCACACTTATGCGGGGTCCCCCATCCGCCCGGTACGCGGTCCAAACAGTAGTGTCCTTGATGCCTGTCGCCCTCGCACTCGGCCGTGGTCGTATTCAGTATTACCACGCAGTTGTCCGGAAGAGCAGCTTGCGCTTCCGGCGCCGTTTGAGCAGCGACCGGCTGCCGTGAAGTAGTTTGCTGTACGGCGGCCGTTGCCGTCGCTTGCGTAGCATGCGCGGAGATGGTGACCGCAGCCGGCCCTCTACATTCTGTTTGGATGGCCGTGCCGTCCGCAGTCGTGACTATGCAGTACTTAAGCGCTTTAACTCTATTTGCGCAAACTGTCACGTCGTCCTTCTTCGCGCACCGCAAGAAGGACGTGTCAATTGGGTTGTTGAGGTCAACGGGCGCAGCCGGAAGCCCTTCGATGGCGGCAAAAAGCTTCGTGTTCAGCACGGCCGGGGCGCCAGATGAGTTGTTCTGTGCATCGCTATATGCATCAACCGCGTCAGCAAAACGCTTCTCACCTAAGAGTTCATCGCCCTTGCTCTCTGCCTCGTGATGAAGAGCGTTGTTGGCAGCACGTATGTTGTCGCGGACGTGGGAGGCGAAGCGAAACTGAGGATACGGTTCACAATACTTGAGAGCACTGGTGAAGTACTGCCAAGCCAAACGGAAATTGCGCAATTGGTACTGGACGAAACCGTCATGGTTAACGGCGACGCAAGCCGCCAGATCTGAGTCCATCTTGAATCCCGCATTTCCCGGGTCGAGTTCTGTTGCTCTCTTCAGCAACCTAAGAGCCTCACTCTCGTCAATATTGGGGTCGTCCGTCCAAGCTTTGAATATTTCCATTCCCTTCACGTTGAGCTGCGCAGCTTCCGAGTGGACCGAAACCGCGATGGGATCGGTCGCAGGTTTCGTTTTAAAAAGCTGACGAACCTGTGCGGCCAATAAGTCCTGTGCAGCCGATATGATCGGCACAGCTATTGCCTCCATAGCTCCGGAGGACGTCGAAGGCGCCGATGATCCCGAAAACGAACAGTGCATTCCGCTGCCGCTTCCGACAACAGTTCCCCCACACGCTGTGCATCTTGCCTGCCAGCTGGAGAGGCTAGTGGCTGAGCCGTTTTCCGAGCAGTCCAACGCGAAGAGCTCGCGTGACCCGAATAGTGCGATGGAGCAACCGACCAACAAGAACAATCTTGTCAATCCCATAGCACACCTCCCTCGCAATCACCTCATTGGAGCGGGTCTATAACCTTCACTGACACTTGTGCGGCGTTCCCCAGCCGCCGGCTGTGCGGGTAACACAGTACGTGCCCAATCCGCCTCGACGCGCGTCAGTACAGACCGCCGTCTCTCCCATGTCATTGCAGTCAGGCGAAAGAGAGCCCTGCGCCGGCCGCGATTGACCCGCGCGGGTACGCATAGGATCGGTTGGATTCGACGCAGTTAGCGGACGGCTTGTCGTGGGAGCCCGAGATTTTGATGCAAATGGCGAGCCGCAATCTACTTGAATTGGGGTGCCATCGGCTGTCGTGGTTAAGCAATACTTGAATTCTTGCGCGCTGTCCGTGCAAAGCACCCTATTGCTATGCGCGTCGAATGCGCACGACAAGCTTGATGCGTCTATTGGATCGCTTGAAAGCGGCGCGGCAGGTAGCTTATCGATCGTCGCAGCCAGGTCTTGATTCGGTAATTCCTCCGGCAGCCCAGTCCAGCTAATCAGCCTCTGCCTGCGCTCGCCTGGAACTTGTAATGAGTTCTCCAACGCGACTGCCTTCTTCGCTCTTTGCAAGTTGTCACGCCAAACTGGCAATGCTTCCGATACTCCGGGGTACGACCCACACCGCTCGACTGCGTCGGAAAAGAGCGCGGCCGCCGCTGCGTAGTCGCTGTTGCTGAGTAACGCAACTCCACGTTCGTAATCGACTTCGCACCTACAGATATCGAGATTCTGTCTCGCGTACCCGTCACCCGGCTGGAGCTCTAGCGCCTTCTGAAAATAAGGCAGCGACTCTTCATACCGCTTGGCGTTGCACAGTTCTACGCCTCGATTGTTCAACCTTGTCGATTCCGAGGGTCTGATGGACTCCGTAGCTGTGGCGCTGGAACGTTCCTCTAACAACCCTCTTCTGATGGCCTTTGCAAGCGCATCTCCGAGCGCCTCGCCAAGCGCATTTGTTGTGTCCTCCATGGTGCCTGAGTGCATCGAGGGCGCTGACGGTGAAAACGCACAATGCATGCCGCTGCCGCTCCCTACAACGGTTCCGCCGCACGCTGTGCATCTTGCTTGCCAGCTGGAGAGGGTAGTCGCTGACCCATTCTCAGAACAATCCAAGGCGAATAGCTCGCGCGGCCCGAGTAGCGCGATGGAACATCCGACGACCAGCAAGCACAATTTTGCCCAGCTCATACACACCTCCGTCTGCCAATCACATTACTGACAGCGACACTCGGGGCGTGCAACGCACGAGCGTGCCATCGGCCTCATGGCACCAACCGGTACCAGCACCGGTTTGACCAAGGGTGTCGAGAGGGAAGACAGAGGCCGCCAGTGAGGCGGCGAACAAGGCGAATGAAGCACGGACGGAAGCCATTGGCGCCCCCCTCGAGTGTGCGTACGTTGCGCTGTTCCCCTACGATGTCGGCCGCATCGTAATCCAACGCCGACGCAGCAGCAAACTATCGCGCGGCGACCAAAATTTTCGGTCGCGCCTACGGCGCACCTGTTGATGCGGTCCGCTAAACGAGAAACGGCAACGAAACGGAAACGGAACGGCGCGGAGTCTGCCGCTATTTTGATTTCCGACCCCTACCTCGTTGATTTAATGGTGGGCCCGCCTGGATTCGAACCAGGGACCAAGGGATTATGAGTCCCCTGCTCTAACCACCTGAGCTACAGGCCCGTCCGGGGAGTGCGACAATTGCGCATTCTAATGGACGCCTGCTTCCGCAACGCCGCATGACCGACGATTTCGACTTCACCAAGCCGCAGCCCGCGCAACCCGCTACGCCCGCCGAAGTCTCCGCTCCATCGGCCCCCTTCAAGCCGGCGCAGAGCCGCTATTACGACGCGAAGGTGGCCGAGCAGCTGTTCCGTTCCGCCGGCAAGCCGGAGCGGTTCGCCGCCGGACAGGCGCTCTTCACCGAGGAAGACAAGGCGAAGGGCGGGCTCTTCGGAAGCCGCAGCATCGCGCGCATGTACTACGTCGTCGAGGGCGAGGTCGCCCTCACCCATCGCGGGAAGCCGCTCGACACGGTGAAGCCCGGCGAGGTGTTCGGCGAGATGGCGGTCGTGAGCGAGCGGCCGAGGAGCGCGACGGCGACCGCGAAGACCGATGCGAGCGCGATCTCGCTCGATCGCGGCGAGCTGCAGGCCGCATTCGCGCGCTCGCCGGAGTTCGCGCTCATGCTGATGAGCGTGATGTTCGACCGCCTGCGCTTCCTCTCCGCGCGCCTCGCCAGCAGGAAACCGCCGGGCGGCGCCGCCGTGCGCGAGGCGAGCGTCTTCGATGCCGCCACGCTCGCGCAATTCGAGCACGCGCTGCCGCGCGCGGCGACCGTCCGCCATTGGCAGGAGACGGTCGTCATGCGCGAGGGCCAGACCGGCGCCTTCATGTACGTCGTGAAGTCGGGGCGCGTCGCGATCTCGATCCGCGGCGTACCGGTGGAGGTCGTGCAGCCCGGCGGGATCTTCGGCGAGATGGCGCTCGTGGACCAGGCGCCGCGCAATGCCAGCGCCACCACGCAGACCGAGTGCGAGCTGCTGCAGGTGGACCGGCCGTCGCTCCTCGCCGCGGTGAGCGCGCAGCCGGCGTTTGCGATGGCCATGTTACGCGGCGTCGCCGACCGGCTGCGCTACATGAACGAGCAGTTGAACTAGTTCGCTCGGCGGATTGTCCGCCTGACGTGGACAAGTCCGGAACGATTTTCCGCCCGGGGGAGAACTGCTCGCAGGTCGCGAAGGCGCGGCGCGCGGCGATCCTCGTCGACGGCGAGCGCTATTTCAGCGCCTTCGTGCATGCGACCGCGCGCGCCGAGCGCTCGATCCTCATCGTCGGCTGGGATTTCGACAGCCGCACGGTGCTCACCTACGGCGCCGACGGCGAGCCGCAACTCACGCTCGGCGAGTGGCTGAACGACCTCGCGCGCCGCAAGCCCGAGCTGCACGTGCGCATCCTCGATTGGGATTACCCGATGATCTTCGGCAAGGGCCGCGAGATCCCGCCCATCTACGGCATCACGTGGAAGCCGCACCGGCGCGTCGACATCCGCTACGACGACACGCATCCGATGGCGGGCTCGCACCACCAGAAGCTCGTGGTGGTCGACGACCGCGTCGCCTTCGCGGGCGGGCTCGACCTCACCTCGAAGCGCTGGGACGGCAACGCGCACGCGCCCGACGATCGCCGCCGCACGTTCCTCGGCGAGCCCTATCCGCCGATGCACGACATGATGGCGCTCGTCGACGACGAAGCGGCGCGCGCGATCTCGAGCATCGCGCGTGCACGCTGGGAAGCCGCGACCGGCGAGGCGCTCCATCCGATCGAAGTGCCGGGCGACGGATGGCCGCCGGAGGTCTCGGTGCGCATGCGCGACGTCGATGCGGCGGTCGCCTGCACCGCGCCGCCCTCGGGCATTCGCGACGCGGTGCGCGAGGTCGAGCGGCTGTACCTCGACATGATCGGCGTCGCGCGCGACTACATCTACGTCGAGAACCAGTACTTCACCTCGCAGTCGATCGCCGATGCGCTCAAGGCGAGCCTCGCGAAGCCCGACGGGCCGGAGATCGTCGTGCTCACGCGCCTCCTCAGCCACGGCTGGCTCGAGGAGCTCACCATGCAGGCGCTGCGCGTGCGCCTGGTGCGCGAGCTGCGCGCGGCCGATCCGCACGGGCGCTTCCACGTCTACTATCCGCACGTCGAGGGGCTCGCGCAGGACGCGTGCATCGACCTGCATTCGAAGCTCATGATCGTGGACGACGAATGGCTGCGCGTGGGATCCGCGAACCTCAGCAACCGCTCGATGGGGATGGACTCGGAGTGCGACGTCACCTTCGAGGCGCGCGGCGAGGCGCGCCTGCGCCAGGCGATCCGCGGCTTCCGCGATTCTCTCATCGCGGAGCACATGGGCACCGAGCCCGCGGCGCTCGGCGCGGCGATCGCGCGCGAGGGCTCGATGTCCGCGGCGATCGCGGCGCTGCCCAGGAACGCACGGCGCATCGAGGTGCTCGAGGCGCCGGAGATTCCCGAGGCGCAGTTGAACCTCGTCGCGGTCGCCGACCTCGAGAAGCCGCTGCCGCTCGAAGCGATCGTGCGCGAGTTCGCGCCGGACACCTCGGCCCCCATCATGCCGGGGCGTCGGCTCCTCGCGGGGCTGTGCGTCCTCTTCGCCGCCCTCGCGCTCGCGTGGACCTACACGCCGCTCGCCGATCTCGTCACGCGCGCGAACGTGGTGCGCTGGGGCGCGGAGTTCTCGCGCTACGCATGGGCGCCGCTCCTCGTCGTGATCGCCTACACGCCGGCGAGCTACGCGATGTTCCCGCGCTGGTTCATCACGATGATCTCGGTGATCGCGTTCGGGCCGTGGCGCGGCTTTCTCTACGGCATGTGCGGGATGATCCTCGCCGCGGTGGTGAGCTACACGCCGGGACGCCTCGTGCGGCGCGACACCGTGCGCCGGCTCGCGGGACCGCGCCTGAATCGCATGAGCGCGGCGCTCTACCATCGCGGAGCGCTCGCGGTGGCGATCGTGCGCATGATCCCGATCGCGCCTTTCGTGGTCGTGAACCTGGTGATGGGCGCGATGCGGATCCGGCTGCGCGACTTCGTGCTCGGCTCGCTGGTCGGAATCGTTCCCGGCATGCTCGCCGCGACGGTGCTGAGCGAGCAGATCTCCCGGCTCCTCGTCGCGCCCGCCCAGATCAACGGCTGGCTCATCGCGACCGCCGTCGTCTTGCTCGTCACGGTCGTCTACCTCGGGCAGCGGTGGCTCCGGCGCCTCGACCGGGAGACGACGGGCGAGCCCTGAGCGCCATGCCGCGGTTGAAGGTCGCGACCTACAACATCCATTGCGGCATCGGCCGCGACGGCCGCTTCTCCGAGAAGCGGATCCTCGACGTGCTGCGCGAGATCGACGCCGACGTGATCGCCTTGCAGGAGGTGGAATCGCGCGCCGCCGGCATCGACATGCTCGCCTGGCTCGCGAAGGAGACGGGCCTCAACGCGGTGTGGGGCATGACGCTGATGCGCGCGGACGGCCACTACGGCAACGGGCTCCTCGCGCGCTGCCCGATCCGGCACGTCGAGCAGCTCGACCTCACGTGGGAGCGGTGCGAGCCGCGCAACGCGATCGCCGCCGACATCGATTGCGGCGGCGAGCTCGTCCGCATGGTCGCGACGCACCTGGGATTGCGTCCCGCCGAGCGCCGCTACCAGGTGCAGCGGCTGCTGCCGCTCTTCACCGAGCGTCCGGGGGACCGCGCGGTGCTCGCCGGCGACCTCAACGAATGGTGGCTCTGGGGACGGCCGCTCAAGTGGCTGCACGCTCATTTCCTCGAGACGCCGCCGCGCCGCACGTTCCCCGCGTGGGCGCCGCTGCTCGCGCTCGACCGCCTGTGGGCGCATCCGGGCTCGCTGCTGCGCGAGGTGCGCGCGCATCGCAGCCGCACCGCGCGCGCCGCCTCCGATCACCTGCCGCTGGTCGCGACGCTCGAGTGGTAGCGCGCCTCAGCCGAGCCGATCGAGGATCGCGTCGACGGATCGAGCGGGCGAGAGCCGCAAGGTATCGAGGCGCAGCTCCGCAGCCTCGGGCGGGTCGTAGGGGCTGTCGATGCCGGTGAAATTGGCGAGGCCGCCGCGCCGCGCCTTGGCGTAGAGCCCCTTCGGATCGCGCCGCTCGCATTCCGCGAGCGGCGTGTCGACGAACACCTCGACGAACTCGCCGTCGGCGAAGAGCGCGCGTGCGAAGCGGCGCTCGGCGCGAAACGGCGAGATGAACGACACGATCACGATGAGCCCCGCGTCGACCATGAGCCGCGCCACTTCGGCCACGCGGCGCACGTTCTCCGCGCGATCCGCCTCGGTGAAGCCGAGGTCGCGGCTCAAGCCATGGCGCACGTTGTCCCCGTCGAGAAGATAGGTATGGCGGGCTTCGGCGTGCAGCCGCTTCTCGAGCGCGTTGGCGATGGTCGACTTGCCCGAGCCGGGGAGCCCGGTGAGCCAGATGCACGCCGGCCTCTGGCGCTTGAGCGCCGCGCGCGCTTCCTTGTGCACCTCGAGCGCCTGCCACGGAAGGTTGGCGCTGCGGCGCAGCGCGAAATCGATGCGTCCCTCGCCGAGCATCTCGCCGGCCTCGCCCACGATGGTGAAAGCGCCGAGCGCCGCATCGGCGGCATACGGGGCGAAGCGCACCGGCGGATCGGTGGAGAGGTTCACCACGCCGTTCTCGCCCGCGCGCAGCGTGCGCGCGGCGAGGTGCGCGCCGCTCGCCTCGTCCTCGCGATACTTGATCGCGGTGACCGTGACCGTCGCGTGCGCCTCGCCGAAGCGGCCGCGATAGCGCCGGCCCGGGATGAGCTCGTGCGTTCCGCGCCACGCGAGGCGCGCCTCGAACTGGTCTCCTGCTTCCACCGCGCGGGCCCCGCTCACCGCATCGCTTCCCGCACCCGCCCGTACTGGTCTTCGAAGCGCACGATGTCGTCCTCGCCGAGGTACTCGCCGCTCTGCACCTCGATGATGACGAGCGGCGCGGAGCTCGCGTTCGCCAGGCGGTGGCGGTGGCCGGCGGGAACGAAGGTGGACTCGTTGGTCTGCACCACGATCTCGCGATCGCCGTTCACGACGCGCGCCGTGCCGCTCACGACCACCCAGTGCTCGCTGCGGTGCCGGTGCATTTGCAGGCTGAGGCTCGCGCCGGGCCGCACCTCGATGCGCTTGATCTTGAATCCCGGGCCCTGCTCCACCACGGTGTAGGTTCCCCACGGGCGATGCACCGTGCGATGCAGCCGGTGCGCCTCGTGCCCGTCGGCCTTGAGCCGCGCGTAGATGTTGCGCACTTGCTGCGTGCGGTCCCTGCGCGCGACGAGCAGCGCGTCGGGCGTGTCGACGATGACGAGATCCTCGATGCCGACCGCGCCCACCACGCGATCGGGGCTGCGGATGTAGCAGCCCGAGACCTCGTGCAGGATCGCCCTTCCCTCGATCGAATTGCGGCGCTCGTCGGTCGGACCGAGCTCCGCGATCGCCGACCACGAGCCGATGTCGCTCCAGCCGATGTCGCAGGCGACGACCGCCACCTTGCGCGACTTCTCCATCACCGCGTAATCGATGGAGTCCTCCGGCACGCGGGCGAAGCTCTCGGCATCGAGCTCGAGGTGGCGCGTCCCGTCGGCTTCGAGCAAGCGCGAGCGCTCCAG
>Ga0134126_10001208_pt1 | contig 32866 bp, 21 predicted proteins | sample KB31752_FD_96881 | JGI IMG/M metagenome (GOLD analysis project Ga0134126, IMG submission 96881) | Terrestrial soil microbial communities with excess Nitrogen fertilizer from Kellogg Biological Station, Michigan, USA - KB3-175-2 | ecosystem: Environmental > Terrestrial > Soil > Unclassified ...
AGGACGTGAACGGTGCGCGTGCGCCGCGAGATCACATTAAGAATGTCGCGAATGGCCGCGCCCGTGGGCGACGTCACAACACCGACACGTCCAGGGAAAACCGGCAGTGGCCGTTTCAGTTCGCGCGCAAACAGTCCTTCAGCCTGCAGTCGATCTCGCAGTTGCTCAAAAGCAATTTGCAGCGCGCCGGCGCCTACCGGATCGAGCGCCTCAACGATTAATTCATAATCGCCACGCGCCTCATAAACTGTCAGCCGGCCACGCGCGCGAACGTGCAGCCCGTCTTTTGGTCGAAACCGGATGCGAGTGTTGGCGGAACGAAAACATTTGGCCCGCAGCTGCGCCCCTTCGTCCTTAATAGTGAAATACCAATGCCCCGATGAGTGCGCCTTGAAGTTTGAGATTTCGCCTTCCACCCAGACAGTATTGAAACGCGCTTCGATCGCTTTGCGAACTGACTCCGTCAGCTCGCTAACGGTCAGCGGCCGACGCTCAGTTTCGTCGAACAACGATGCGAAAAGTGGTTGGGACATTGGAAGGATGAAGGATGACGGATGAAGGATGAAAAGTAAACTCCGACCGCGGCACTCAAGTGATTTGCTGGGACCGGTCAAGTGATTTGCTGGGACCGCGGGCGTCTCGCCCGCAATGAGCGCGAAGCGCGAAAAGCTTGAATACAAAAAGACTTCGCGCCTGATAGCGCGTTTGCGGGCGGGACGCCCGCGGTCCCAGCAAATCACTTGGGTGTTGTTCTTTAAGGGGTTGCCACGTTCACCGCCGGGCTTAGCCGTACCGAGGCGCCTTCGCGGTTGGTGCGGACGCGCAGCCGCGGGCCGGTCGAGGAAGTGGAATTAGAAGCGTAGGTGACGGTGTAAGCGGTTCGAAGTTGGACGACCACGTCGTCGTAGGCGCGCTGCAACTCTTGCAGGTGACGGATTGGGTAATAGACACCGCCTGAAGCCAGGGCCAGCTTCTGACCCTCCTCGTGAGCGCGGGTGGTGAGCGTCAGGTAACGAGTACGCAGCGGGTCGATCGTAACTTCCGGTTTGGGAACACTGGTCTCGGGAATCAAGCCGGAAGGAATGTAAAGCGGATAAATCAAAGCCCCTGATTCGACAATCGCTTCGAGGATCGCCGGAAAGGGCACAAAAGATTTGTTGTCGTCGCCGTCTGAAAGAATCACCACGGCAGTCCTTTCGCCGCGGAGTTGTTTCACTGTATCGGCCAAGACGAAGCCAAGCGCGTCGTAAAGCGCGGTGCCGCCGCCGGCGTCGATCTCATCAAGTTTGCGCGAGAGCAGTTTGCGATCGGTGCTGAAATCGGAGATCACCTGAATGTCGTCGCGAAAACTGATGATAGCAATGCGATCCTGCGGGCTGGCCGTATTCAGAAAGTCGCGCGCCGCTTTGCGTATAAACTCAATTCGTTCCTCGACACTGCCTGAAACGTCGAGCAGCAGCACGAGATTGAAGGGTTCGTGGGTAGGAACAACTTTCGTCACCTGGCGCTCGATCCCGTTTTCGTAGACAGTGAAATCGGATTCCTTCATACCGCCGATTGCCCGTCCATTGCGATCCGTAACGCTGGCGTTGAAGCGCAGAAGTTGCGGCGAAGATACGCTCACAAACTTACCCGGGGGCGTCCGCCTTACAAGCGTCGGTTCCTTCTGCAGTGGAGGCAGTGTTTTCGCGTAATCGCCAAACAGCTTCGGCGACACCTTGCGAATGGCATCGATCAATTGGCTGTCGCCGCTGCGAACGATTGCGCGGGCGGCTTCGGTTAAAGGCCGTTCGCGCAGATCGCTCGGCACCATGCTCGGATCGACGTTTAGCAAAACTACGCCGCGCTGCGTCAGAAAATTGAGTTGCACCCGCTCTTCTTTGGCGGGTTTCTTTTCGCCCAGTTTCCCGGAGATTCTGGAGATGCCGGCAGCTTTTTCCTTAATCTTGGGAAGCTCAACGTCGCTCAGATAGCGGGGCTTGCTGGCGCTCCAGACGAAATCAAACTTCACTGCATCAAGTGGAACGTCGGCATGAATCGTTCCCGTGTTGGTGCTGACCTCAGCCGATTCAACATTGCCTACAATATCAACCGAACCCGCCTCAGTATCGACTGTGACTTTCGAGCGCGACGGTATACGCACGATCAGATCGATGCGATCTTTATCGCGGCGGTCGCGCACTTCTATGTTCAGGTTACTGCCTTTCGCTACGGTGTGAAGGTCGGTCTCATTCACCGGCGCTCCGGCTGAGCCGGCTTCAATCGAGACTTTCTTTTTTTGTTCGTCTGAGGCGATCACGCTCACTCTGCCGCTGCGGCTTTTCACTGACAGTGAAACCTGTTCGCCGGTTTCGAGTTCTTTGCGGTAACTCGATCCAGAAGTCTGCGCCGGACTCTGCCCGGCGGTTTGCGCGGCAACGGAACCAACCACCGCCGGCATGAGCAGCGCGATCAGGACTACGAACGTTTTGAATTGGAACTTGCTGCGACCGGGGGCAGCCGCGGGGGACTTCACGTAAAGCATGAGTGCGATCTTGCCCGAGCTATTTCCCCCGGTCAAGGGCCTCGAAGGAAGGGCACTAAAGAGGAACAGGGAGGAACAGAACCTAACGACAAGATGCCCTGAAAAAGCAACAGACGGTAGCCAGGAGTAAGCGCTGTTTTCCAGTTAGCCACGATCGAATTTGCAATACGGAACCTTTTCGATCGACTCATTGATGAGTTCGGTAGCCTCCGATTGTGAGCGAAGACTAATGCTCTCACAGAGCAAGCGGCCGTCTGACTTCACCTGAATCCAATATGTGCCCTGTAGTTCCTTTGGTTCTGGGCCATAGTTTTCTCTTATCTTCATGGCCGCTACCAGCATTTTGATGACGTCGTCACACTGAGCTCGGCTAGTGTACATTTCAGCTGCTCGATAAGTCTCAACGCTCCGATTGAAGATTGAGAAAGTAAAGGAGCCCGGCTTGGGGCTGGATGTTTTGATCTCAAACTGATTGCCGAAGACTGAGTTAACGGAATTACTGATGACCGGAAAGAACCAGAGATAATGGATTAAGCCACCGGAGTTCCGTATATGACCCACCATGAACACCAGACAAACCTTGAACAGAAAGGCCGCGATCATCGCGGACGTCGCGATAAACCTAAGCAAGTTAGACGGCTGATTGAAGGTCACGAACAGGGGTTGCAAAGATGCATAGGCATACAGCACCGCTACCATCAGCAATCGCAGACCGATTATCCGGCTATCCAATCTGGCGATTAACAGGGCGAACGCCACCGCGTTTAGGGTGCCTCCCACTGCGCCCAATATCGTGGGAATCTTCCCGGCTTCCGACAGCGTAAATCCGTTGCCCTTAATGACTATGGCCAGCAGCGGCACGAGAACCGTAAACAGTACACATATCAGTAGGGAATAGTTGCGCAGCAGCTTATGTTTCTCGTCAAACTTTTTATCGTCGTTGGGAATATACAGGACGGAAAAACACCAGAACAAAACCAGCACCGTGAAGTTATTGATGACGAAGAAGGCATACGAAAGTTTTACCTTCGTCGGCAGTTCATTGACGGTCAAACGTTCAGATGGTTGAGAGGCTGATGACAGTTCTGACTTATCGAGTTCGGCCGTCTTGGGGCTTTGAGCCGGCTGGCGTTCAGCTTGATTGGGATCGAAGAAACCGGTCTTAGCTTCGGGTACTGACCCGCTGGAGAACGCCTTTGTCTCAAACGCTATCTTTCCGTCGGTGGGAGCTAGTGTGCGTTCGACCTTCTCCGGACACGTGATTGACCGTTTCGGGTCATCTGTCGGACTGAAAACCATCGCCACATAGAGAAACCACAGCGAGAGCCAAAAGAAGCGAAAGTAATGGGTAAAAGATTTGAATTGGTTCTTGGTGCGCTTCGACAGCTCTTCAAATTTGACCCGTCTGTCTTCTGGAGACATTGGCTCACAGAGCTTAAATCTCAATTCGGCAGCAGCTTTGAACTTTGACTTGTCAGTTAGCAGAGACCCCCTCTTGTTCTCTCGGTGACGATCACGAAAAATGAAGACAACTATTACGAACAGAATTGCCAGGAGTGTGACGATGTGAAGATAGATCAGGCATTTCGAGAGAGGAAATATATCAACCGACTGCTTTTGCTTTTCGGAAAGCGACACGTAAAAGAGTAGCGATGCGGCGAAAATAATACTTGCTCCCACGCCAAGCCGTAGGAACCAGATTGCCCGCCTATCCTTCTCCTTGACGTGCTTCACTGGCCGAGTTTGCGAGTTCCGCTTCGCAGACTGCGGCGCCGGAACATCAACTGAATGATCGGCGCTTGTTTGCTCTACGGTCGCCGGCGGTGAAGTTTCGGGGGCTACAGGCTGTGAGCGCTTCAGGCGAGCAAACAAGCCAGTCGCCGCCAGGGCGACTTCTTTGAACCAGCTTGCCCGTGGGCGTTCAGTATCCGGCGCGGCCGAGGGGTCTGGTTCGACTTCCTTCTTAGGCTGCTCGGAAGAGGGTTTAGCGGGTTTTTCTTCGGCGCTCGCTGCTGATGACGTTTGCGGCGCACTCTCCTCCTTCAAGGGCTGCCTTAGTGTTTTGACATGCGCGTTGAGCACCCGCGAGCAAAAGAAATAGTTGAAGATTCTTCCTGTTTGCAGGCTGTAAAGAATAATCAGGAAGAAATAAATCTTGAAGATGAACACCACCAACAGGACGGCGGTCTTGATGCCCGCGTATACCTCGGGGTGCAATTCGAAAACCACAAACATCGGCTGAACACCGGCATAAAAATACAACACGCAAATCAGCCACGACGGCAGCCCGATCAGCTTACTGTCCAGCCTGGCCACCAGGAGGGCCAGCGCAATTGCGTTTATAGTTCCGCTCAAGGCGTCAAAAGCCGCCGGGTATTCGCTCCAGTTGGTTTCCACCCCGATTTTGGGGAGCATCAACAAGGGAAACGCGAGGGTAAGCACCAATATCACCAAAGCGAACAATGTAACCAGAGTTCGCTGGCGCAGTTCGCGCTTGTAAAGACGTCGTCGACTGGACTTTTGTATGAGGCAAAGCACGAGCCTGTAGAAGTGCGCCCATGGTCCATGGGATGGCCTGGCAGCAGGCGTCGGCAAATACAGGACGCTGAAACAGGAGAAGATAAGGATAAGACTGATGTTATTTAGGATAAAGGAGAGTATTGGAAAAAGCTCTGTACGAAACATCTCCTTTATCGGAAGGAGCTTTAAACAATCCTCTGGCACGACAGAAAACATCGGCTCGAACGCGAAGATCAGGTACAAGCAAAGCATCGAAATCCAAAAACAGAGAAAGCGACGCTTGAATCTGGCTACTTGTTTTGAGCTGTAGGCTTCCAAATCATCAAGGTTCGTTTTCACGCCTTGGAGTTTCTTGTAGACCAACCTGGCGCGGTAGTTACCGATGTTGTTCTTGTCCAGCGTGCGAATGAGGACTGCGATGAAGACGACCAGAAACAGCAGGTGGGCATAGATTACGAAATGGCCGACCGTCTCCCACTCAACGTCCGTGGGAATCGCATGTGAGTAGTAGAAGAGCGCAATCGGAACAGAGATTCCGCCCAGTAGCCCAATTATTTGGCCAATAAATAGAGTTGTGTGTGTTCTGAGCCATGAAAAGAAGGGCTGATTAGGTAGCGCCGTCTGGCTTTGACCGGACGAGGGGGCGTGAGTTGTCATTGCGATCCTTTTTCGCTCATTACGTGAGACGCACCAGTGTGAGGCTTATAGAACTCGTTTCTACTTCGAGAGCAGTGCAAAGTGTCGAAGGTAATGCCCTGCGAATAAGATTTCGCACTCGCCTTATCGCGTCAGAGTCGCTCACAGCTGTTGTCAGATCGCTTTCCGACAACTTCGAGGCCACTGTCTTAAAGCCACCCGCACGTGATAATGACAAGGCTGAAATCTGGCTGAGTCGGCTGGTTGTTTAGAGGACAACGTGTGAGAGTCAGCCATTAGAGTTTAATGAGAACAAGTTTGAGGTCGGCGGGAAAATACAACAAAGTGTCGGGGAGAGTCAACGGTTTTCCATTGCCCTGAACGAAATGGCCCGCCGCTGGTGGCGCCGCGCGATGGTCGTGGTTTCTTAGCCTTCGACAGTTGCTAATTGGGGTTGATCCGCTATCATACGCAGACCGGTTAAACTCAGCTTAGATCGTCCGTGCTTGCATGCATGAGGTCGAGGCATCGGTGATAAGGTGGGTCCAGTGTTAGAAACTCCGGCCGTACAGATAGGCGAAGAGAAGTTCCTCATCCACAACCTGGTGAAGCGCGAACCGCGCGCGGGCCTTGCTGAAGATGTGCGCCGCGGTCTCTCAACCCAGCCTAAGCGGTTTCTGCCGAAATACTTCTATGACCAACTAGGCTCGCAACTCTTCGAGGCGATCTGTTTGTTGCCCGAGTATTACCTCACTCGCGCCGAGAATGAGATTCTTGATCGCTACGCTGATGAAATCGTGGCTGCGGTTGCCGGCGAGATTACTCTCCTGGAAATGGGCAGCGGCAGCGCGTCGAAGACCCGGCTGCTGATTGAAGCGTTGTTCCGGAAACAAGCTGATTTGCTTTTCATCCCGGTTGATATTTCCGCCTCGGCGTTGGACAGCAGCTCGCGCATACTTTTGCAGTCGTATCCTCAGCTCCGCATTGAAGCTTACGCTGCTGACTATTTTGCGGGCCTGGCGGAATTAGGGAAGAAGCCGCGGGCTCGCACGCTGGCGCTGTTTCTCGGTTCCAACATCAGCAATTTTGATCCGGATGAGGCCTTGAAATTTCTGCGCGCTCTCAGGCAAGTGTTGCGTGCGGGAGATGCATTGTTATTGGGCGCTGATTTGAAGAAAGACAAGAGTGTGCTCGAGGCTGCCTATAACGATGCGCTCGGCGTGACGGCGGCATTTAACTTGAACGTGCTGGCCCGCATCAACCGCGAACTTGGCGGCAACTTCGACCTCCGCGCTTTCCAGCATCGAGCCTTTTATAACGAAGCAGTCGGGCGGGTTGAAATTTATATCGAGAGCATGCGCGAACAGACCGTTGCAATTAGCGAGCTGGAGATGGAAGTTCAATTTGCTGAGGGCGAACAAATTCATACCGAGAACTCTTACAAGTATGATCCCAACGACATCGCGAGGTTGGCTGCTGAAACGGGGTTTATTCACGATCGCACCTGGCTTGACGGCGAGGAGCGCTTTAGCAGCAATCTTCTGTTGGCGGTTTAAGAAAGAAAGAGGACAGGCGGTTTGAGCCCGCGAAGCGGGCGACAGCATAAAGGCTGGGGTGGAGCGAAGCGGAACCCCAGTAACACGAGGTTTAAGTCGCCAAAGCCCGCGAAGCGGGCGACAGTGGTTTCATCAAACGTATCGCTCGTCGTAGTCAATCCCATTGTCTTTTAAGAATTGAATGAACTCATCCCGAAATGAAACTTTTGCGTGGTGCTCCTTCTGTCGCGAAATATAACGCCGAACGTCTTCAGCCTTTGACTGACTCACGGTGAACGCGCCGTATCCGCGTTGCCATGAGAAATTCTTGAGTTCGGGAAAGACGTCATGCATCCACCCCGTCGCATTTGCTTTGAGTTCGCGCAACACATCTGACAGAGCGCGATCGGGGCGCAGTTTACATAATACGTGAACATGATCTTCAGTCCCATTAAGCTCCAGAGAAATACCGCCGAGTCCTCGAATAGTACCGCCGATGTAGTTGTAAAGCTGCGTCTCACACTGAGAGGTAATCAGTGGTCGGCGGTCCTTTGTTGAAAAGACAATGTGGTAGAGAAGGTTGGTGTATGAGTCAGACATTAGGATCTCGCTAAACGTTTCCAAGAGACACGAGATTATCGAGTATCCGCAATCACTGAGCACTGCGTGAGCACTGTCGGCCGCTTCGCGGGCTCTGCAAATTTTCTTGCACGGTGGTCCTGGGGTTCCGCTTCGCTCCACCCCAGGCTTTATGCTGACGTCCGCTCCGCGGACTGGATAAGGTGAGACTTCGCACGTCAAATCAGCCAACCTCCGCATTACCATTGGGAGAGTTGAAATGGGTGAATCAATAAAGCAGGCGCTAGTCGAATTTCGTGATGTCAGCTTCTCCCACGCCGCCGCATCCGCGCCGGTAATTTCCCATCTCAACTTTTCAGTTCAGCAGGGCGAAACCCTGGTGCTGCTGGGCGAATCAGGTTGCGGCAAAACTACTACTCTCAAACTCATCAACCGTCTCCTGTCTCCAAGTTCAGGTGAGGTGATGGTTGAGGGTAAGTCGACCACCGCATGGGATCCGATTCGCTTACGAAGACGTACCGGTTATGTGATTCAGGAAGGCGGTCTCTTTCCCCACTTCAACGTAAAAAGAAACGTCGGCCTGGTGCCCTCGCTGGAAGGCTGGGACGAAGCGCGAATCAAGCATCGAGTTGACGAACTGCTCGCAATTGTTGGACTCGAACCGGCTGAGTTTGCCGAACGTCATCCGGGCGAATTATCGGGCGGCCAGCGACAGCGCGTGGGTGTTGCCCGAGCCCTGGCAGCCGAGCCGCCCTTGCTTTTGTTAGACGAGCCTTTCGGTGCGCTTGACCCTTTGACGCGCGCGAGCCTGCAAAAACAGTTCGTAGATCTTACCCGGCGACTTAAGAAAACCGCGGTCTTCGTTACGCATGACGTGCGCGAGGCGTTGCTGGTCGGTTCGCACATCGGACTAATGCATAAGGGCAAGCTGTTGCTGCTCGAGACTCCGGAAAACTTTCTTAAGTCTAAAAACGAGCAGGCACTTGCTTACATCGAAACGCTCGATCTTGCCGCAACTGATTCGCATCCGGCGGAGGGAGAGAAATGAGCTTCTGGCATTTTCTCCAACAGAACTGGCCGGAGCTGTGGGAGCATTTGCGTGAGCATTTGTGGTTGGTGTTTATCTCAACGCTGGTTGCCGTGGCCATCGGCATTCCCACCGGCGTCCTGCTGACTCGAAAAAAATCTCTCCGCGGGCCGATCCTGGGTATCGCCAACGTGATGCAAACCATCCCGAGCCTGGCGCTGTTTGGTTTCCTCATTCCACTTCCGTTCATCGGCGGCATCGGTGCGCGCACGGCAATCGTGGCGCTGGTGCTTTATTCGCTGCTGCCAATTATTCGCAACACCGTGACCGGCATTCTGGGAGTTGATCCGAATGTGCGCGAGGCCGCGGTGGCCATGGGGATGACCGGCAGCCAGGTTCTGTGGAAGGTCGAGTTGCCTTTAGCGATGAGCGTGATCATTACCGGCGTGAGAGTCGCGCTGGTGATCGCGATCGGAGTCGCGACGATTGCGGCAGCGGTTGGAGCCGGGGGCCTGGGAGTCTTCATCTTTCGTGGCATCCGCCAGTTTGAAAACAATCTGTTGCTCGCCGGCGCAGTACCCGCGGCGCTACTGGCGTTGACTGCGGACTTCGGACTCGGACTAGTTGAAAATCACTTCTCGGTTAATCGGCGCCGAAAGGTAAGCACAACTTCGTCAAGGAAAAAACTTACTGTTGGTGCACTGACTGCAATCGTTATTGGCGTAGTCACGGCCGTGTATGTCGGTTCGCACGATTCGGGTTTACATCCTACTCCGGCGCCGAGCGCACACGTGGTGGTTGGCTCGAAGGATTTCACCGAGTCGGCACTGCTCGGTGAAATCGTCGCCCAGATGCTCGAAGCCCGCGGCGTTAGTGTTGAGCGCAAGTTTGAGTTGGGTGGGAACTTGCCGCACGATGCGCTGCTGGACGGCAAGATCGATCTTTATCCTGAATACACCGGCACGGCTTACACGGCAATACTAAAACATGCGCCGATTACCGATCCGCGGACGGTTTATGAGCAGGTGAAACAGGAGTATGCCGAAAAATTTAAGGTTGCGGTCAGCGAGCCGCTTGGGTTCGACAACACGTTCGCGATTTTGGTGCGCGGTAGCGAAGCGAGACGACTCAAGTTGAAGACGATTTCTGATGCTGTGCCTTACGCGGGCAATTGGCGCGCTGGATTCGGTCAGGATTTCATGTCGCGGGCGGATGGTTATCCGGGATTTGCGAAGGCGTATGAATTGAAGTTTAAAGACCAACCACGCGAGATGGATCTCTCCCTGACCTACATCGCGCTGGCGTCCGGCAAGGTCGATCTGATTGCCGGCAATTCGACTGAAGGAAGAATCGCAGCTCTGGATCTGGTTCAACTTGAGGATGATCGTCATTATTTTCCACCCTACGAGGGCGTCTACCTGGTAAGGCAAGATTCCCTTACCCGCGTGGCGACGTTGAAGGAGGTAATGGCAAAGCTGGCCCACGCGATCTCGACTGACGAGATGCGGCAGTTAAACTACGAAGTCGACGCTAACAAGCGTGGCCAGGCTGACGTGGTGCGAGAGTGGCTGAAGCGGAAAGGGCTTTAGTTTGAGATACAAAGAGAGCGGGGGCAACCCCTTCCTAAGCCAGAGACTTTTAGAGTCGACCGAACAGTTTGTTTGAAAGCTTTTCAATCCGGGATTAGTGCTCAACTCTAGCTCTAGGTCAGGAAGGTGGGCGTCCCCCGCTCTCTTTTAAGCCAGTTGATTCATATTTTTCTGAGAGGTTACCACATGCGATTTGCACTTTTAATTCTTCTTGTCCTGGCTGTCGTTTGTCCCTTCGCGCAGATCAATCCATCGGCTCAAAATCCAGCCACCAGTCCGCAACCCGAAGCCGTTTATCTGCTCAAACCAGCGCACATCTTTGATGGCGAGTCGGCGCAGTTGCATGACGGTTGGGTAGTAGTGGTGCGCGGAGAAAAGATCGAAGCCGTCGGAAGCATCAGCGAGGTTAAGTCTCCAGCCGGTGCGAAGGTGATCGAATTGCCCGGCATGACTTTAATGCCCGGACTAATCGATGCGCATTCGCACATCCTGCTTCATCCTTACAGTGAAACCATCTGGAATGATCAAGTCGCGCGCGAAGCGTTAAGCCTGCGGGTGGCGCGGGCCACCAATCATTTGCGCAGCACCCTGCTCGCCGGGTTCACCGCCCTGCGCGACCTGGGCACCGAGGGCGCGGGTTACGCGGATGTGGGACTAAAACAGGCAGTGCAGCAGGGAATTATTCCGGGGCCGCGCTTGTTCGTTGCAACTCGAGCGATTGTCGCCACTGGAAGTTATGGCCCTAAGGGTTACGCGCCAGAGTGGACTGTTCCGCAAGGGGCCGAGGAAGCTGACGGAGTGGACGGCCTGACGCGCGTGGTGCGCGAACAAATCGGCAAAGGCGCAGACTGGGTTAAGGTCTACGCGGATTATCGCTGGGGAACGGGAGGTACCGCTCATGCGACCTTTACACTCGATGAGCTGAAGCTCGCGGTTGAAGTTGCAAAGAGCGCGGGCGTGCCGGTAGCAGCGCACGCCACCAGCACCGAAGGAGCGCGCCGCGCAGTTCTCGCGGGAGTAGAAACGATAGAACACGGTGACGGCGGCACACCGGAATTGTTTCTCTTGATGAAGGAACACAACACAGCTTTGTGTCCGACCTTATCGGTGGCGGGTGCGAACGCTGAACGAAAGAAAGTTGTCTTCAAGCAAGCATTGGAAGCGGGTGTAGTCATTGCCAGCGGCAGCGACGTCGGTGTCTTCGCTCACGGCGACAACGCGCGAGAAATCGAAACCATGGTTAGCTGGGGCATGCCGGCGATTGATGCGTTGCGCTCGGCCACGTCAATCGATGCGCGAGTGTTGCATCAGGAAGATAGAATTGGCCGCGTCAAAGTTGGACTCCTGGCGGATTTGATAGCCGTCGCTGGGGAACCCACGCGCGACATCACAGCTTTGCGCCGTGTGCGTTTCGTAATGAAAGGCGGAGAGGTTTACCGGAACGACAAATAAGGACTCAGGACTCAGGACTCAGGAGTCAGAATTCGGAAGAGCCTGTGATTTTCCTGCAAACTTTTGAACACGCGTTGACTACAGAATGCCTTGAAAAAGATCTAACTTCCGACTTCCGACTTCTGAATTCTGAGTTCTGAGTCCTGAGTCCTCTTTAAGGAGATGAAATGACAATAATAGATGTAATCGTGTTGCTTCTTATCGCCGGCGTTTGCGGCGCAGTCGGTCAGGCAATCGGCGGCTTTTCCCGAGGCGGTTGTTTGGTCTCGATCGCGCTCGGATTCGTAGGCGCCGTGTTGGGAATGTGGTTGGCGCGCCAAATGGGGTTGCCGGAACTCTTTTCGATCCGGATTGGCAATACCAACTTCCCAATTATTTGGTCAATCATTGGTTCGGCTCTTTTCGTGGCAGTAATCTCATTGCTGACCAGGAGCCGGCCCTGAACGCTCATTCAAACACAATTCTCCCGAGTCACCATTGAGGTAGTCTGGTGACTGATTTCAACTCGTTTGGGCGACAGCTGGGGCGACCGTCTTTAGGAGTAAGACGAGTAAGACAGCTGCCGGTAACTCAGGAACTGGTCTGGCAAGCCGGGCTCGGTCGTTCCTATTCGGTGGATACTCTGATCGTCCACGTCAGCCCGTCTTTTTCCGTGCCGCTGTCAAACTTCGACGCCCCGCTTTCATCAGACACTTGCACTCTCGTTATCTTCCGGGTCTCGTGGGTGTGAGTGTTGGGATCTGGGGATTCCTTTAGATAGAGGCTGCCGTCAAAACTGATCCGGACAGAGCCGCCCTTGATGATAATGTCACCACTGCCGCCACCTTCTGGCATGTTGTTTCTCCTTTGAGGTTACTGAGGTTAATTCTTCTGAGCAAGAAGCTCGCCCAGCTGGGTGCGAGAGACCTGGATATCAGGGCGATTAAGATAGGAGTTGTAATTGTCCGCGCCCCAGAGTTGTTGAAAACTCGTGATTAATTTGTCTGCGCGGGTCGCGTAGTCAAGAGCTTTCTGATCATCACGCAAACTGCGGCTGTTTCGAGCGGCGGTGAGCAGCGCCACTAGTTCAATTTCCGGACTGCCGATGCGCGACGATAATTCCTGCGCCTCGATCGAGTTTTTCAGGCCGCCAGCCGGATCGCCGCTTTCCAGTTGGGCCTGCGCCAGCGCCACTAGTGCTTCGGAAAGAACTAGTGGATCACCTAACTCTCTGGCGCTTTGCACCGCTTGCTCACATTTGAGGCGGCCAGTTGACGAGCCCGAAAGGACCTGCGCAAGTCCGCCGGTTAATGTAGCCATGATCGCAACTCGTTTCAGCCGCGGGGCCAAATCGAGGGCCCGTTCGCTGTCGGCGATTGCTTCAGGGAAATGACGTTGAGACAAAGCCATCCGCGCCAGTGTCAGGTAGTAAACAGCCGACAAATCTTTGGCAGCATCATCACGGGCGGCCATTGGCGCGGCTTCCTCTAGAGCCTGGCGGGCTTCCTCATAACGACCCAGGTGCCAAAGAGGACTCGCTCGATCAATCAAACTGCCAGTAATGTTCTTTTTTGTCCCGAGTGATACGGCAATCTTATGCGATTCCTCAAAGTGCTGGACTGCTTCCGGATGCCGACAGCGCCTCAGCAGGACCAGACCCAGATCTGAGTGAGCCAGTGCTTCCGATGACTGATCGCCAAGCAGTTTTGCGACTTGTAAGCCTTGCTCGAAGGCCTGCCCGGCGACTTCATATTCCCCTTGTTGAAACTTTGCGCGTCCCAGCAGGGCAAACGCCTGCAGCATCTCCTTGCGGTAGCCGCCCTGCTGATAAAACGGCAGAGCCTGTTCAACGTAAGCAACGGCCAGCTCACTAGCACCTCGTCGCTCCGACACGCTCGCAAGGGACAGGCGCGCCCTGGCGGCGTTTCTTGCGTCCTTTTGTGCTACCGAAAGTTTCAGGGACTGCTGAAAGTAATCCTCGGCTTCCGGATATTTTCCTTCCACGAGAAAGGTGTTGCCGAGGTCCACAAGTCCACGTTTCACAAGATTGTCGATGCCCTTCGCCTGCGCGAGCGCTATGGCATCGAGCATATACTTATGCCCTTCAGGTAAATTGTTTGCCTCAATTTCGATGTCCCCAAGTTTCTGAAGCGTTTTGGCCTGCTGGTAATCGTTGTTAGTAGTCCTGGCGAGTTCCAGAGCCCGTCCCAGGTGCTGGCGAGCTTCGGGAAGTTTGCTAATCTGGTCGAAGAGGAAACCTCGCTGAAACGAAACTTCCGCCTGCCCTTCAAAGTTTCCCACTGCCTTATAGATCGTGTCGGCCCGATCGAAAGCGCTGAGAGCGTTCGCCTGATCCAATTGTCTGGCATACAGACTTCCCATCCGTAGGAAGGCGGTAGCGTATTGCGGATCGCGCTGAGTCGCTTGTAGAAAACTTTCGATCGCTTTGCTGGGCTCCTCGTTTTTCTCATATGCCCGTCCCAGGTCAACAAACACTTGTGGTTCATTCGGCGAGAGTTGCGCTAACTTCGAATAAGCGGCAATAGCGCCGGAAAAATTTCGCGACACGGTGGCGTTGATAGCATCGACATACAAAGCATCACTTTCAGCGACTCGTGAACCAGAGGGTGTCAACGAATGGACCCTGAAGAGCTCGTCCCTGGCTTTGTCTGCATAGTCGAGTTCCCACCACGCTTCGGCAAGTCGCGCATGTGCCAACGCAAATTTCTCATCAGCTACCACGGCTTGTTCGAGCGCGCCCGTTGCCTGCAAAAAAGCCCCGTTGCGCAAGGCATCGGTTCCTTTGTCATACCATCCCTGAGCCACGCTGTTGGGCTTGTAGGGCGCCGGTTTCCACCAGCGAAAGGCGAACCAGCTCAGCAAGGCAACACCTAAAATGGCCAGCACAAAGACGCCCAAATTGGGCCCCGGCCGCCGGAATGGTTCGATGAGGGTGGTCAGGGCGCTGGCTGAACCAGTGCGTTGTTTTTGCAGCGACTCGGTCGATCTGCCTCTGCGGTAACCGTCGGCGGCAAGATTCGGAAGCAGTCGCTGCAAGTCCTCGATCAGCCCATCGGCTGTCTGGTAACGAGCCTCCACCTTCTTCTCGATCGCTTTCATCGTAATGCGATTCAGCTCTGGGGGGATGTGGTCGTTTAGCTTTGAGGGCACGATCGGCGTGACATGAATTACCTGCGCCCCAATCTCGATCACACTGCCACCGCCAAAGGCTGACTGACCGGTGATGCACTCATAAAGCACGGCGCCGAGAGCAAAGAGATCACTGCGCCCGTCGACGGTCTTTCCCGTAGCCTGTTCAGGGGAAAGGTATAGCGGCGTTCCGACAATTACGTCGCTGCGAGTTTGAGTCGAGGGCTGGCTCTTCTGATCGGCACCTCCACCAATCGTCGCCTGCTCAGAAATTTGTTTGACCAAACCGAAGTCGAGCACCTTAACTTGTCTGCGCTCGGTTATGATCACGTTCGAAGGCTTCACGTCGCGGTGCACGATTCCCTTGCGATGAGCTTCGCCGAGTGCTTCGGCGATGTCGGACACAATCCTCACAGCTTCCGGCAAGGGCAAGGATCCATCGAGCAGTTTCTCGTTTAAGGGCTGGCCCTCGATCAGTTCCATCGCGAAGTAAGGTTGGCCGGCGTCTGTTTCACCGTAACCGTAAACGGTAGCAATGTTCGGATGACTTAGTGCAGAAACTGCGCGCACCTCTCGCAGAAACCTGGCGCGATATTCTTTCGTGGTAGTGGAAAGAAACTTCAGCGCCACGCGCCGGCCCAGCGTCAGGTCTTCGGCGAGGTAGACCACGCCCATGCCGCCTTCACCGAGCTGCTCAATGATTCGATACTGGGAGATGGTTTCGCCGATCATGCTCTGGGCTTCAAACCAAGCGAGAAGTGAGAATCGTGAAAAACAACGGAAGTCCCTAGGGCATCAGGCCATCTTCCGTGGCGGCATTCAGTGAGCGCATTCTGCGCTAAAGGCTGTGATATATCAAGAAGGAACCGCGCGAGGTACGGGCTCCGTTTGGCGCGAGCGAGTATTGCTGTGCAACATGCGGCGCACAAAGTCAGAACCGGGAGCAGTGGCGACCGGGTTCAACCTGAGAATCTGAAGAGAGTTGGACCGCCCGGTTCTGGTAGTGGGTCAGTTTGAAAGGTTTGCTCCGGTCCTCGAACTTTACCGAAGCGTAGAGCGAATCGCTAAGACGAAATCAGAACTGGGAGCGTAGCGACCAGCCCTACACTCAAAAGCCCAAACATCTAAAGAAAAGTGCGGTTTCAAACGAAGACTAGCAACGTTGAGTCTTTGGCTGGTCGCTGCGCTCCCAGTTCTGATTTTGTCTCTAGTCGTTGGCTGGCAATCCAAACTGACCCACGACTCCTGTTCTGTATTGCTTGACCCACAATGCGAACTCTGGCGCAACCATCAACCTGTCTGTGCGGTAGCTGTGATATATCAAGAAGGAATTGCGCGGGCCAGGGAGTCTGAGCAACCAGTGCCAGTCAACATGCGCTGCACAAAGTCAGAACCGGGAGCGGTAGCGACCGGGTTCAATTCGCCTCAGATCAACGAGCGGAAGACCTCGCTTGTCATGCCGTAGTCAATAACGCTACTTGAACCCGGTCGCTACTGCTCCCGGTTCCGTATTTGTGCCGCTCTCGTTGAATGGTAATGCTTATCTCACGCAACCTGCATCAGTACCCTGCGCGAGAGCTAGGGGAGAGTTGCAGCGCGAACTTTTTGTTCCTGACGCTTTCGAAAGTCTTCCAGTTTTGCGCGAAGTTCGGGCCGGCTGTTAGCGAGTATGGCAATGGCAAAGAGGGCCGCATTTGTAGCGCCCGCCTTACCGATTGCCAAAGTCCCCACCGGAATGCCGGCGGGCATCTGGACCGTTGCCAGCAACGAGTCCAGGCCATTAAGTGCATCGCTTTTCATGGGCACACCCAGAACCGGGAGGAGCGTGTGAGCTGCCATGACGCCGGCCAGATGGGCCGCGCCGCCGGCAGCGGCAATGATGACTTCAAGCCCACGTGAGGCGGCGGTCGAGGAAAACTCCGACGACAGCTGCGGCGTCCGGTGGGCCGACATGACGTGACATTCATGCGCTACGCCAAACTCTGTCAGTGTCTCGTCGGCATGACGCATCGTCTCCCAGTCAGACTTACTGCCCATTATCACGGCGACCAACGGATTGCTGATTGCTGATTGCTGATTGCGGATTTTAGAACCCGCTTGATTTCCCGAACCGCTTGTTTTCCTGGGCATGTTTTCGTGTCCTTTTAGAAATAGTTCAAAATCAAATCTCTGCAAATCCGCAATCCCCATTCCGCAATCGGACTATTCCGAGTTCGGAGCCTTCTCGTCCTTGATTTCTTCGCTGTCGGGGTTTTGTGCTCCCGGCACCGAGAGTTCGCCCTCTGCCTTGTCTGACTCGCGTAGTTTCTCAGTCGGTCCGACCTCGTTGTTCGCCGAGTCACCAGTCTGATCTTTATCCTCTGCTGCTTGCTGCTTGTTCTCGTCGTTCATTGCTCATCCTTTTCTTTTGTCCGCAAATCCGCATTCCGAAATCCGCAATCCGAAATTCAAACTACGCTCCCTGATCGAGTGAGTATCCGCGCTCGCCGTCGAAGTTGTAGAGATTTTCAGTTTTGATGAAATCGAATCCAGCCTCCGCAAAGCGATTGAGGAGCGAGATTATTTGCGCGTGGGATACTCCATGCCCCTGTGTCTCCGACAGAAACCTGCAGCGCCAGTGATCGGAGCAAAAAGTTTCGGCGTGACCGCCCGGCCAGACCTTTACTCCGCGATTACTCATCATTTCGAGCTTCGTGCCATCGCCGCTAAGTTTGCTTAAAGCGTCGCCGAGCTCGTTGGCAGTGCCCTTGGTCCAGTCCAGAAAAACGTCGACCCCGACCAGATCTTTCTTTGCTCGTGTTTGCACCTGCGACGCCACTTTCGCTGCCGGCGTCACTTCTTCGGCTGACTTATATTTGACGACCTTTAGCGTCTGAGGCGTTTGGCCTACGCGTCCGGCAACAGCTTGCGCGAATTCTTTAGTGCCGACTTTCTGCTTACTCTTGCCCTCTTCGTATATATCGTAGGTGTGAATGCCATCCTCGATGGTGCGCAGCCAGGCATTGTGCACACGTTCCGCCACTGCCGTTTCACCGATATGCACGAGCATCATTACAGCCCCCAGCAACAGTCCCGAAGGGTTCGCCAAATTTTGCCCGGCGCGGCGCGGGGCGGATCCATGAATGGCTTCAAACATAGACACGTGCTCTCCGATGTTTGCCGAACCCGCCAGGCCGACCGAACCAGCAATCTGGGCTGCCACGTCTGACAGCACATCGCCATACAAGTTTGGCATGACGATGACGTCAAAAACTTCCGGCGTGTCTGCCATCTTCGCGGCCCCGATGTCCACGATCCAGTGTTCGTTTTCAATGTCGGGATACTCCGCGGCGATCTCGTCAAACACTTTGTGAAACAGACCGTCGGTGAGCTTCATGATGTTGTCTTTGGTGAAGCAGGTCACCTTCTTACGGTTGTTGCGGACGGCATACTCAAAAGCGTGCCGCACAATCTTTTCCGAGCCCGGACGCGAGATTAGCTTCAGGCACTGCATCACTTGTTCGGTTTGACGATGCTCGATACCGGCGTAGAGATCTTCTTCGTTTTCACGAACGATCACGATGTCCATGATCGGATGCTTGGTCTCTACAAACGGATGATAGGAAACACACGGGCGAACATTAGCGAAGAGGCCGAGCGTCTTACGCACGGTGACGTTAAGACTCTTGAAGCCGCCGCCCTGGGGCGTGGTGATCGGCGCCTTAAGAAAAACTTTGGTGCGACGCAGAGAATCCCAGGAGCTGGGCTCGATACCCGAAGTGTTTCCGGCCAGGTAAACCTTCTCGCCGATGTCTATTGTTTCTATCTCGAGGTTCGCCCCGGCTTCCTTGAGAATATGCAGGGTGGCGGCCATGATCTCCGGGCCGATGCCGTCGCCGTGCGCAACGGTGATAGGGACAGACTTAGACATATAGGAAGAGACCTTTCGCGGATTAACTGAACTTTAAGGGAAGCAATATATTCCAAGCGACGCGCGGCAAGCAATCAGACAAGAGATTGGCTAGCGTCCTGATTAGCTTTCTCCGTGCGTCCTCTGTGTCCTCTTTGTCTCCGTGGTTAATAATAGTAAGTAAACACGCACCTCTGAGACACAGAGGATAAACGTGCACACGCAGAATTTTTATGATCGGAAATGGCCAAGTTCAGTCTGTCGATGCCCACTCGAAAGCTTGAACTCCAAATGCCGCTTGGGGCATACTTATTCCCGTCAAAGTTCCTGCTCTCGCGCATCAGAGGTGACTGCGCCTGTCCTGTCCGTGATCGTGAAGCGACCCGCGTTCGGCTGAGGAGAGAGTTAGGCAATTGTTAACTGGTTGGAAGCTGCTCTCGCAGTTTAGAGCACCGGGCACGTCGCGTTTCGCCTGAAGAGGTCAAGTAGATCCCCGCTTGAGTCTTGCGATTTACCCCGCCCGCGCTTCACACGATTCAAAGGATTGAAAAAGATGGGTACGAAACTTTATGTGGGAAACCTCTCGTTCCGCACAACGAGCGATGAACTGCGCGATGCCTTCGCCGCAGTGGGAAATGTAGAGTCAGCTTCCGTAATTGAAGACCGCGACACCGGCCGCTCACGAGGCTTTGCTTTTGTGGAGATGGCAACTGCGGAAGAAGCCGCGGCGGCTATCGAGCAGTTTAACGGCAAAGAGTTTGGTGGCCGGAATCTCACGGTGAACGAGGCCAAGCCAAGAGCAGAGCGCAGCGGTCGCGGCGGCGGTTACGGCGGTGGCCGTGATCGTGGCGGTTACGGCGGCGGTGAAGAACGTGGCGGCGGTGGTGGCTACGAACGCGAGCCACGCTGGTAGATAAATAACAGACCGGTGACCGATGACCGGAGACCGAGAGAGACTTGCTGGTCTCCGGTCTTCGGTCGCCGGTCGTGCTTTCATTTTCTGGCCGCCGGCGTGATCACGAGTTTGATCCGCTCGCCCGCGCGCATTAGTTCAACTTCATATTCCTGCCCGGCCTTCATTTCTCCGAGGGCATAGGTGTAATCATAAACATTCTTAACGTCGCGGCCGGCAAGCTTGACAATCTTGTCGCCCGCTTTGATGCCGGCTTTGGCCGCGGGTGAATCATCGCGCACACCGTCCAGCAGCAATCCGTCGTTTGAATCCGCGTAATTGGGAATCGTGCCGAGATAGACGCGAAAGCCACTGGCGCGCCCGGTCGATTCACTTTTTGCGACGGCGTACACCGGACGCTTGTCGTTGGTGTCGATGTCGAAAACGATGCGTCTGATGAGACTGAGTATGCGCGCTTCGTCGGCGTAGTTGATTTTGTCGGCGGTGTCGGAAGGTTTGTGGTAGTCCTCGTGGGAGCCGGTCCAGAAGAAGAGGACCGGAATCTGTTTGGCATAGAAGGACGAATGATCGCTGGGTCCGAAACCATCCTCGTTGAGCGTCAGGTCGAATGGTTTCTCAAACGAGAGGGTGACAACCGGGTTGCCGTTGCTGCCGGTGACGATGGGAATTTCTCTGCCAGGCATTTCCCGGCCAACCGTGGAAACCGGCCTGGGCATGTCTCCGGGCGTGGGTGGTGCGACGGCCACTCTCATTCTTTCGGGAGCATTGGCGGCAGCTAAAGCCTGGCGCCAGTCCGGCGCTGTTCCCACACCGCCGACGATTAGTTTGTTGTCTTTCATGCGTCCAATCATGTCCATGTTTATCATGGTCACGATATTCGCGAGCGGCACGATTGGATTATTGACGTAGTAGTTTGAACCCAACAACCCTTCTTCTTCACCGCTGAAGGCCATAAAAACGATCGTGCGTCGCGGCCGTAACTTTTGCGAGCTAAACAAACGTGCCAGCTCGAGCATGCCGGCGGTGCCGGAGGCATTATCGTCCGCGCCGTGATGTATTTCACCTTCGCGCGGCGCCAGACTGCCTTCACCGCCGTGGCCCAGGTGATCGTAATGCGCACCGATTACGATGACTTCGTTTTTGAGTGTTGGATCGGAGCCGTCGAGAATGCCGACGACGTTGGCGGAAGGCGACAGTCGACGTGTGACCTCGGTTGAAAGGTCCAGCTTCCTCACGCTTATCGGCGCCCTTAACTGAGTATTGTTTGCCCCTCTGGCATCGGCTGCTGCCTGATACTCTGTCAGGCTGCCCGCAGCGAGCAGCTTTTGGCCCAGGCGTCTAGAGATCACCAACACCGGTATTCCCGCTTCGCCCGCATTGTCATAGGAAAGACGAGACAGACGATCGTCGTTCAGCTTCTCCTCGCTCGAGATGATCAGCAAGGCCCGAGCGCCGGCGGCGCGGGCCGCGGCAGCCTTGAACCGGATTTCGCCGGCGCGCACAAACTGCCCGTGGGGATTGTCCCCGTCGGGATTGCCTGCAAAAACTATCGCTACGCGATCTTTGGCAGACGAGGCGGAGTAGTCGTCGTATTTCAATTCCGCGCTTGAAATTCCGTATCCGGCAAAGACCATTTCCGCGCCACTTACTTTCCCGTTTGAAGAGATGCCGAGCGGCATCCAATCCTCACCAACCCTGTATTGGGCGATGTCATCGGCTCGGCCGGGGTTCACATAAAACAAATTGTGTTCGCCCAACTCAACGCCGGAAACGTAGGGAAACTTCTGCAGATAGCGATTCGGAGAGTCAGCTTCGAGGATGGACATGCCGGCTGTGTCGTAGCCGATGCTGCGCCGCAAGCCGTAGCGCGAAAACTCACGCGCGATGTATTCGGCAGCGAGGTTGGCGCCGGCTGTTCCTGTGCGACGCCCTTCCAACTTGTCCGAAGCGAGATACTCGATGTGCGCGCGCAGGCGCTCGATGCTGGGCGCATGTTGTGAAGACGTTCTTTGACCAACTACGGTGAGGGAAACGGCGGCGATTAATGCGGTCACCAATAGTCGACGATTCAAAAGTGGGATTTTCATACTAACCACCTGTCGCCCTCTTCGAGGGTTCAAATCATATTTTTTGTTAACTGATCCCCGGGCTTCCGCCCGGGGTCACTATCTGCCGCGCCTACGGCGCTTTGACCCGGACTATTCAACCCAGTCGGCAATGAAGACGTTGGTGTCGCCGCGAGTTTTCGCATTGCGATTTGACGCGAAGACGAGTTTCTTGCCGTTAGGCGAAAACATTGGGAAGCCATCGAACGTTTCGTTGTATGTGATGCGCTCGAGGCCGCTGCCGTCCACATTAATTTTATAGATGTCGAAGTTTCGGCCTTTGGGATCATCCATATTTGAGGCGAACAGGATTCTTTTGCCATCGGGGAAAAAGTAAGGCGCGAAGTTAGCTTTGCCGTTGTGCGTCACCTGACGCTTGTTGGATCCGTCCGCATTCATTACCCAAATCTCCAGAGTTGTCGGACGAATCAGGTTCTGCTTGAGGAGGCCAACGTAGTCTGACTTCGACTTCTCGGTTTGCGGGTGGTAGGCACGATAGACGATTTGCTTACCGTCGTAAGACCAGAAAGGACCGCCATCGTAGCCGAGTTCATTCGTCAAACGGCGAACATGTTTGCCGTCCGCATCCATGGTGTAAATATCCAGATCGCCATCGCGCATTGAGGTGAACACGAGTTTGCCATTGCGTGAGATGGTTGTTTCGGCGTCGTAGCCGGGCGTTTTCGTCAACTGCTTTATGTCGGAACCGTCCGGCCGCGCGGTAAAGATATCGAACGCGGGATACACAGCCCAGACATAGCCCTGGGAAAAGTCCGGACTCGGCGGACACTCTTTGGCACCAAGATGCGTTGATGAGTAAAGCACGCGCCGGCCATTGGGGAAGAAGTAAGAACAGGTGGTGCGGCCATCGCCGTTCGAGATCATGCGGACATCCTGGCCATCGACATTCATCGTATAGATCTGATCACACTCGCGCCCGTCACGCTTCGATTGAAATATCAACTGCTTGCCATTCGCCGAGAAGTAGGCCTCGGCGTTTTCTCCGCTGAAAGAAAGCTGCTTGATATTCTTGAGATGTTTCTCCTGCGGCAGTCGCAGTTGTTCAGGCGACATTGCGGTCCGCATGGGATGCGCGCCCGTTAAAGCGAGAACTGAGCAGAGCATCGTGGTTGTGAGTAATCCTAAAATTATTTTCACAGGTTTGATTTGCATTTTGTAGAAGTGAACTGTTACCGAAGGGCGGGGGCAAGCCCGCGTTCCTGACCTGAGAGACTTTTAAAGTCGAGTCTTTTCTTGTTGCTTGAGACGCTTTCAACCTTGAATTTCAGTCGCTCAAGTCTCTTTAGCTCAAGGTCAGGAAGGCGGGCTTGCCCCCTCTCTTATTTATGTAGAGATCGCCAGCGCCTCCGACACAAGCCGCGCCTGTTCCGCCTGGTGAATCGCATAAGATCCGGTTGCCGGACTCGCCGAGGCAACGCGGCCCACGTAGATCGCGCGTTGGCAAGCAGGCAAAAGATTCTCGAGTCGTTGCTCAATAAAAGTCCAGCCGCCCATGTTCTTTGGTTCTTCCTGCGCCCAGACGAGCTGTTTGGCCGCCGGATATGTGGCTAACACTTTTCGCAGCCGCTCTGCCGGGAAGGGGTAAAACTGTTCAATTCGAACTACCGCGACCTTCTCAACGCCGGCCTTCTTGCGTGCCTCAATCAGATCGTAATACACCTTGCCGCTGCAAAGGACGACACGCTCAACCGCTGCTGCATTGGCAACTTCACGATCATCGATCACGGGCAGGAAGCCGCCGCTGGTGAAGTCTTCAAGCGCGGACGCAGCTGCCGGCAGACGCAACAAACTCTTCGGCGTGATCACGACCAGCGGCCGCTCCATGCCCGGTCTTACTTGTCTTCGCAGCAGATGAAAATACTGCGCGGGCGTAGTTGGATAACAAACCTGCAAGTTATTCTCGGCGCAGAGTTGCAGGAAGCGCTCGAGGCGGGCGCTGGAATGTTCTGGTCCCTGTCCTTCGTAGCCATGCGGCAGCAGCAACGTGAGACGCGACGTCTGCCGCCACTTGTCTTCCGAGGCAGCGATGTACTGATCGATGATGGTCTGGGCGCCGTTTACAAAGTCGCCAAACTGGGCTTCCCACAATACCAGTGCCTCGCGTGCAATAACTGTATAGCCATACTCGAAACCCAAAACGCCTTCCTCAGAAAGTGAACTGTCGAATACTTCAAACCGCGCTTCGGGTTTTGCTTCGGATCGCAACTCACCAAGCGGTGTCCAGGACTGACCGGTTTGCGTGTCATATAAAACAGCGTGCCGTTGACTAAAAGTACCGCGACCGGAGTCCTGACCACTCAAACGCACGCGACTGCCTTCAAGGACCAGTGATCCAAAAGCAATCGCCTCGGAAAAGGCCCAGTCGATAGGTAGCTCGCCGGCGCCCATCTTGGCTCGTCGAGCGAGTTGCCCCACCATCTTGGGATTGATATTGAAGGCTTCCGGCACCACGGCGATCTTGTGCGCGATGGATTTGATCACGTCAGCCGCCACCGGCGTGTCAACAACGGCTGAACCGTCGACGTCTTCGGTTATCACAATTTCGGCCGGCGCCTCTTTCTTTGGCGCAACTTGTTTGGCCCGGGCGAGCGCGTCTTCATAACGACGAATCCGCTCAGCGATTAACTCCTGCAACTCGGCTTCGGTAATTACGCCTTCTTTGATCAGCCGTTGAGAATAGATCGTACGAACACCAGTGTGCGCTTTCACGCGCGCGTACATGAGCGGCTGCGTGTAACTGGGTTCGTCAGTCTCGTTATGGCCCAACTTTCTGAATCCGACCACGTCCAACACGACGTCTTTATTAAACTCCTGGCGGTAATCAAGCGCGATTCCGAGCGCCCGATAAGCTGCCTCGGGGTCGTCGCCGTTGATATGGAAGATCGGCAACTGCGTCATGCGGGCTACGTCAGTCGAGTAGATCGTTGATCGTCCGGCTTCGGGCGAAGTAGTAAAGCCGATTTGATTGTTAATGATGATGTGAATCGTTCCGCCGGTGCGATAGCCTTTCAGCTTGGCGAGATTGAGCGTTTCCATCACGATCCCCTGACCGGCAAACGCAGCGTCTCCGTGGAGCAGTACTGGTAGCGCGCGATCGATAACTTCTTCGCGAGGCAGGCCGACCCGGTCTTTCAGATCATCCTGTTTGGCACGCACCATGCCCTCAACGACTGGATCGACAGCTTCGAGGTGACTGGGGTTAGGCGAAAGAGTCAGGCTGACCTTTTTACCATTCGCCGTTTCGCGTTCGCCCACTGCACCCTGATGGTATTTGACATCACCTTCGTCGGCTGGAAACGAAGGATGAACTGAGCCTTCAAACGACGCGAAGATGCGTTCGCAAAAGTGTCCGATAACGTTTGCCAGCACGTTCAGGCGCCCGCGATGCGCCATGCCCATCGTGATGTCTTCAACTCCGCGCGCCGCGCCGCCTTCGATCAGTTGATCCAGCAAAGGGATGATCGTTTCGCAACCCTCGAGCGAAAAACGTTTCTGACCGAGATACTTGGTGTGCAGAAAGCGTTCGAACTGTTCCGCCGAGATCAGTTTCCAAAGCAGCTGCTTCTTTATCTCGACTGGAATCGGCTGAGGTTGAACGAGCTCGCGTCGTATCTGATCGCGGATCCAGAGTTTTTCTTCCTTGCTTTGGATGTGCCGATACTCGATGCCGATTTTGCCGCAATAGGCGCGTTGCAGAATGTCGAGAATCTCGCGCAGAGTAGCGCTGTCAGTGCCCGCCAATCCGTCGGTTATGAATTCGCGATCGAGATCCCAAATCGTAAGTCCGTAAGTTTCAATATCGAGTTCCGGATGGTAAAGCACCGGCATCGCATGCAGCGGGTCAATGTCAGCGATCAGGTGGCCGCGCACGCGATAAGCATTTATCAACTCGATGACGCGAGCTTCCTTGGTGGCCTGTTGTCGGGACTGATCGCCCGGCATAAGCCGCGGGTTGCGGTCAATGTTCCAGCGGAAGGGCACGTGAGCTATGTCGAGATCGACAAAGGTGTCGTCGTAAAATCTGGAGTCGCCGAGCAGTAGCTCGTGAACGCGCGCCAGAAACGCGCCTGATTCGGCGCCCTGCACGATGCGGTGATCGTAAGTGCTGCTAATCGTAATCGCCTTGCTGATTCCGAGTTGCGACAACGTTTCGGGCGCCATCGCCTGATACTCAGCGGGATACTCGATCGCGCCAGTGGCGATAATCAATGACTGGCCGGCCATCAAACGAGGAGTGGAGGCCACTGTACCAATCGTGCCGGGGTTTGTTAGTGAGATTGTCGTCCCCTGAAAATCCGGGAGCTGAAGTTTACCTTCGCGCGCGCGTTTTACAACGTCGTCGTACGCAGTCAGGAACTGGCTGAAGCGAAGCTTATTAGCGCCCTTGATATTTGGAACGAGCAAGGTGCGCGTGCCGTCTTTTTTTGTGACATCGATAGCGACGCCGAGATTGACGCTCTGTCGGTGAAGTCTGACAGGGTTGCCATCTACGACGTCGAAGCCGTCATTGAGTTGGAGAAACTCATCGAGCGCGCGCAGCAGGGCCCAGGCGATCAAATGCGTGTACGACGCTTTGCCGCGATCGTTTTCCTGAAGATACTTGTTGATGATGCGGCGGTTCTCGTCCAGTAACTTTACCGGAATGCGCCGCTGGGAGGTTGCGGTCGGAACCGAAAGGCTGGCCTCCATGTTCTCGACAATCTTGAGCGCGACGCCGCGAATCGGAACGGCCTCTACTTGTTCAGGTGTTTGTTCAGTAGCTGCCGCCGGCGCCACTTGAGTTTGCTTCGCAGTCGCTTTGGGTGGTACTGCAGATTTTGCCGGAGCTGCGGCCTCTGCCGGACCGGCGCTCGGCGTTAGGCTCCGCCCACCGTTTTCCGGAGCCTGCCGGTCGAGAGTTGGCTCAACCACAGGCGAGGCGCTCGCGCCATCAGCCTGGGCGGAATCGCCATCATTCAAGAGCTCGGCGAAATAGGTGCGCCACGATTCGTCTACTAATTCCGGATTGCTACGAAAACGACTAAGCAGTCCTTCAACATAAGTTGCATTAGCGCCAAAATTCTCGGCGATGATTTCAGATAAATCGGTTCTCACTTGCTGACCCAACTCTTCTCACCTCTTTCAGGTAAACACGATAGGCGAAGCGCCCGCTGGCGTGGCTTTAGTAATAGGTTGTTAGCAATAGATTAGCACCTTCCAGAGCGCTTTGCATCCGGCACCCTGGGAGTGCAAAAGGCAAAACACGATGCCGGATTGATGGATGCTGAATGTCAGGTGCGGCGGTGGATCTGGTATCAAACATCCAGTATCTGGCATCTGGTATTTAGAGGTGTTATCTTAAGCGCCACTTCAATAGATCAACCAGCAAAATCACAGTGGAAAAACCAATGAGTCTCCGAAAACGCGCTCGTGTAGCTGTTCGTAGTTTCATCCTGATCGCCCTGCTGGCTGCCAATGCGCTTCCGGCTGGCTTTCGCGCGCCCGGCGATCCGCCAACAACGCTTATTCTGGTGCGCCATGCCGAAAAACTTATAGTGCCTCCTGAAAATAAAGATCCGGATCTCAGTCCGGCAGGCCAGGCACGCGCGCAAGAACTGATGAGGATGTTTAGCGACTCGGGCATCACGGTCATTTACGCCACGCAGTACAAGCGCACGCAGCAAACTGTAAAACCATTGGCAGATAAACTTGCACTGGCGGTGAACAAGGTTGATGCGAAAGAGACTGCGGAACTGGTGAAACAGATCCGTTTGCGCAATGTTGGTCAGGTGATATTCATCGCGGGACACAACAACTCTGTTCCGGAAATCATCGCTGCCATGGGCGGACCAAAGTTACCAATCATTCCGGAGACGGAGTATGACAACCTTTACATCCTGACTGTTTACAGCGACAGACCGGCAAGACTGATAAAGATGAAATACGGCAGCGCGGTTATGCCGGTTGGCAATCAGGGAATGGTGAAGCCCTGATTTGGAGTGCGGCGACCTGTCACCGCTTTCGTCCGCGGCGGCTTGACGCCGCGCCTTTCAGGTAACTCCATTTACCTATGGTCGCGACAGGTCGCGACCGACCAAAGCGGTGACAGGTCACCGCACTCCAAAAGCAGGTCACCGGATCGCAGTGAGGCATCAGCATGCAAAAGCTAAAGGCAGGAAAGCAGCGAGTGGGAAAGTCATTGACTAGAACTGAAAGCAAAGAGCTAAACCGTCGTGCGTTCGTAAAGCTTGTCCCGGCTCTTGGTGCCGCGGCTTTGGCGACACCCCATCTGAACCTTGCATCCGCGCTCGCGCAGGGGCCATCGCCGAGTCCGACGCCAATGCCTTCACCCTCGCCAACGCCCGCGCCGTTGCGAGTAACGAAAGACATGCTGCATCAGGCCGAGAAACTTATCGGCATCGAACTCAGCGACGCCCAGGAAGCCATGGCGCTTCAGAACGTAAGCACCAACCTCGACCGCTACGAGACCCTTCGCAAGATCGACGTCCCACTAGACACCGAGCCGGCCACCTTGTTTCATCCAGCACTACCTGGCAGGAAATTCGATCTCAAACCGGCTAAATTCAAGTTGAGCAAAGCCGAAACACCGAAATTCAGTTCCCTCGATGATCTTGCCTTTGCACCGCTGACAGAACTGGCTGAGTTAGTACGCACGCGCAGAGTCTCCCCGGTTGAGTTGACCAAAATGTACCTGGGGCGCCTGAAGAAGTTTGGACCAAAACTCAATTGCATAGTGACATTGACTGAGGAGTTGGCCCTTTCGCAGGCAAACGAAGCGGAACGCGAAATCAAAGCGGGTAAATATCGCGGACCGTTGCACGGCATTCCCTGGGGCGCGAAGGATCTCTTCGCGACCAAGGGCATCAAGACCACCTGGGGCGCGGAGCCCTATCGCGATCAGGTAATCGACTACGACTCGACAGTTGTCGAACGTTTGCGCAACGCCGGGGCTGTGCTGGTAGCTAAGCTTTCGATGGGAGCGCTCGCGCAAGGCGGTCGTTGGTTTGCGGGGATGACACGAAACCCCTGGCAGGTTGAGGAAGACAAGATCGGATCGAGCGGATCATCAGCGGGACCGGCGTCGGCGACTGCTGCGGGCCTGGTTGGTTTTTCAATCGGCACCGAAACACTCGGCTCGATCATTTCTCCCTCTTCGCGTTGCGGTGTTGCCGGGTTGCGGCCAACCTATGGCCGGGTCAGCCGCTACGGCGCGATGGGACTCAGTTGGACGATGGACAAGATTGGGCCAATTTGCCGCGGCGTTGAAGACTGTGCCGCTGCACTCAATGGAATGTATGGACCCGACGGCCGAGATCTTACCGTGGGCGATGTTCCGTTCAACTGGGAACCAGCCAGGTCGCTTGCCAACATGCGTATTGGTTACTTGAAAACAGAATTCGATCAGCAGCAGGACCCGGAACGAAAAACCATCTACCAGCAAGCCCTCGATGCGTTGAAGTCAGCTGGGGCAAACCTTCAGCCGATCGAAATGCCGAAGTTTTCGGTGGGGGCGCTGCGAATCATTTTGGTTGCGGAGGCGGCAACTGCGTTTGACGACATCACCCGCGATGGCCGCATCAATGAACTCTCCGGACAAGAACCGGGTGACTGGCCAAATACTTTTCGCAGTTCACGGTTTATTCCCGCGGTCGAATACATCAGGGCCCAACGCGCGCGTCGAATTCTGATGCATGACATGGAAGAGTTGATGTCGAAGTGGGATGTGTTCGTTTCGCCGGCGCCGGGTAGTCTTAGTTTGCTGATCACAAATCTGACGGGTCATCCAGCAGTGGCTGTTCCATGTGGATTTCCGAAAGGCCTGCCGCAATCAATTATGTTCACTGGCGGACTTTACGACGAAGGCGCACCTTTGCGTGTGGCTCTAGCGTACGAGCGCGCGACCGGGTGGCACAAGATGCATCCGAAGATGGATTGGGGAAGTTAACAAAGGGCAGCTGACAATAACCGAGGAAGATCAAGCACAAGCGCGACCGTTCCGTCCCTCAACTCTGTCGCCCCGGCGATGCCGTACCAACGGCCTGCATGGCGGCCCAGATTTCGCACCAGCACCTCCTGCGGCGCCTGGACTTCATCAACCACAATCCCGACACTCCTCGTTTTCTGATCGTCCAGACCGGTGCGCTCATCAGTAAACTGACAGGTGATGAGCTGCAGCCGGCTCGTCGGGTCGTCCTGCTCTTCTGGTTGGCCAAGCAAATCGCGCATTGATACCTGAGGTATTTGATTCGCGCCGGAAGCGCCGTCGATGATGTCGATTGCATCAATGCCCAGCGTCTGGCTGGCGGGAATGCAGTAGTGTTTGCCGGCGGAGACAATCACGTTGGTCGCTACCAACCCAAAGGTAACCGGCAGGCGAATTTCAAAGGTTGTTCCGTAGCCGGGTTTGCTCGACACTCGCAACTCTCCGCCGACCTGTTCGACCGCAGTTTCCACCACATCGAGACCAACACCACGTCCAGAGATATCTGATGCCGACGCGAGCGTTGTAAAACCCGGACGGAAGATCAGTCTCAAGCTTTGTTCCATGTCCAATCGCGCATCGCTCTTGAAGAGTCCAAGTCTCCGTGCTGCTTCGGTGATGAATTGCGGATCCACGCCGCGGCCATCGTCGACTACTCGCAGCCGTGATTGGCTGCCTTCACTAACAGCTTCGATGCGGACTGTTCCGCGAGGCGGCTTGCCCACCTGAGTACGCTCCTGGATAGTTTCAATTCCATGGTCCACCGCGTTGCGCACGAGCTGAATGAGCGGATCAGCCATCGCCTCGATTAGTAATCTGTCCAGGCGCACTTCGGCACCGATAATCTCGAAGTTGATTTCCCTGGCGTCTGAACGGGCTGCTGCCCGGCCGGCACGCACGACCCGTTGCAGCGTTGGGCCGAGAGAAGCCAGGCGCAGATTAATTAGTTCATCTTCGAGACCGATGAATGAACTTCTAATGTGCCGGTTCATTTTATGAAGCTCTTCGCTCGGGACCGGCAACTGTGACATCGCCAGGTTGAGAGTCGTCGAAGTAGCTCGTAAGAGGGCGTGAGTTGAGGAAATGAGCCGATCGAGTCTATCGAGATCCGTGCGAACGAAGTTTGAGAGTCTTGCTACTGAAGCGAGAGGGGGCGACGGTGAAAGGATCTCACCAGAAACTGCAGGGTCTATATCCGTGCTCACAATCTCGTCGAAGACCACTTCAGCAAAATCACTAACGGCAGTTTGTACTGTTCGCAGATCAGCATTAACTGCGTAAAGAATGCGAAAATTGATTTTGTCGGGACGATCCGGTTCGACCGCGGGCGACGTTGAGATCACTTCTCCAAAAGCGGCGAGTTTCTCTTTCAGGCGGAAAAACTCAGCGTCGAAATTCCCGATATCAAAGCAGGTGCCAACAATAAAAATCGGACTTCCTTCGGCGGCAATGCTGACCAGTTTATTCTTCTCGGCCTCATTGAGTGATTCCCAAATTTCAAAAGGGATATTTTTAAGAATTGCTTCACTATCGGTCGGGTATCTCGCGGGGGGCCTATCCAGTGCCGCCGCCTGCAGCCGCTCAAAAAGCGCACGGTATGATGGCTCGACGACTCCAGACGCAGCCAGCGTTAAACTTTCTGCGAGTGCTTCCGCGGCACGTTCGCAAGTATCTAACACTTCGTCATCAACCAGGACCCGTCCGGCGCGAATCTCGGCTAGCAGGTTTTCAAATTCATGGGCGATGTGGCTAACAACCTCAAGGCCGGATGACGCTGTTGAGCCTTTTACGCTGTGCACGCGCCGAAAGATTCGGTCGATCAATTCCCGACGCGCCTGGCCTTCAGTCCTGGTTGTGCGCAACTCATCCAGGTCGGCAAAGATTTGCTCGACAAGATCTTCAACCTCAACCAGAAATTCGCGTTGCGTTTGATCCACGGAAGGAATAGTAAACAGTAAAGAGTGAATAGTGAATAGCGTGTTGAGGACTCAGGACTCTCAGGACTCAGGACTCAGGACTCAGGAGTCAGAAGTCAGAAGTCAGAAGTGGGAAGTCGGAAGGATTCTTTGGTCAATGCGTTCTGTAGTCAACGCCTGTTCAAACTAATTGCAGGAAAATCGATTTCTGACTCCTGAATTCTGAGTCCTGAATTCTGCGTCCTAGTCTTCCTGCGTCTCTTCCGTTTCATCTTCAGAGGATTGCTCTATTTCTTCAGGCTGGACATGCTCCTGGGGTTGTTGCTCATCCAGGTCGCGCTTGATGGCGTCGAGAATGCCGTTGATGAATTGGGTAGCTTCGTAGGTTGAAAAACGTCGAGCGATTTCGAGAGCTTCGTTGATGGCGACCGTGCGCGGGGTGGGTTCGTAAAGGAATTCGTAGACGGCGAGGCGAAGGATGTTGCGATCGACGATCGCCATGCGCGGGATACGCCAGTGTTCGGCGCGCGAACGTATGCGCTCGTCGAGAATCTCAAGACGCGAGAGCGTTCCCGCCGCGAGTCGCGTCGCAAATTCACGCGCCGTTTCCTCGACGTCGGAATCGCCCAGCTCCACCCAGTAGGTTTTGAGGACCTCTTCCGGGACAGCCTCGGCGAAATCAGCCGCAAAGAGCATTTGCAAGGCGCATTCACGCGCCTTACGTCGCGAACCCATAATACTTTAAGGGATGAAGGATGAGGGATGAAGGATGAACCCGTTAACGGTTACGTCCTCTCTTCATCCTTCATCCTTCATCCTTCATCCTTCTTAAAGACCGTCTTATATAGATTAACTAATTCCACCGCCGTGGTGGCGGCTTCAAAGCCCTTGTTACCCAGCTTGACTCCGGCACGATCGATTGCCTGGTCAACTGTATCTGCTGTTACAACTCCGTAAACTACCGGCACTCCTGTTTGCAAACCTGCTTCTCCGATTCCGCGGGTGACCTCGCCGGTGATGTATTCGAAGTGAGGAGTCTGGCCGCGGATG
>Ga0134126_10001209_pt1 | contig 32863 bp, 29 predicted proteins | sample KB31752_FD_96881 | JGI IMG/M metagenome (GOLD analysis project Ga0134126, IMG submission 96881) | Terrestrial soil microbial communities with excess Nitrogen fertilizer from Kellogg Biological Station, Michigan, USA - KB3-175-2 | ecosystem: Environmental > Terrestrial > Soil > Unclassified ...
AATATCGGCTTCGGGTATGACGGACGCAGTCGTCGGCAAAGGCTGAACCCGTCTTCACCGGGCAAGCCGATATCGAGGATCACCAGGTCCGGCCGATCGCGGAACACGCGGTCCATCACCCCGTCTGCGGCGCTGACCGCGGACACCCGGAAGCCATTGTTCTGCAGATATTGGCTTACCAGCTCGGCGAGACGTAGGTCGTCCTCCACCAGGAGAATCGACGCGGTCGGCGGTGTGCTCATACGGCTGAATCGAATCAGGCCTGTGTATTCAGTCGAAGATGTTCCAGGGCTGGCGTCGTCGGTGTCGATACTCAAGCGCCTCGCGGATGACCCGCAGCACTGCAGCGGCGAGCACGTTCTGCAACGCCGGGTCCCGGAGCTGAAAAGTCAGGTCCTGCGCGAACACCACCTCGAGACTGTAGGTGCCGGCTGCGTAATGTTCCCAGCACCGTTTGATCTCCGGGCGGTCGATCAGCACGAGACACAGGGACTCCGCGCGGGGTGCGCTCCAACTCGCGTGCACCACGACGTCACATTGCTTCTCGTGCGCTGCGAGGGTACAGAGTCGGGGAGAAACCTCCAATTGGATGCCTTCGCCCGGAGCAGTAATTGCAGGGGCCGGAATCGGGATCCACGCAAGCATGAGCAGGATACCGACCACCCTGGCAAAGGGGATTCTGTCCCACAGCACGATATTGCAGCAAGACGAACGCGAATTGTCGAATTTAGAACGCGTAGTTCGCACCCGCAAAGACCGTCATGACGTAGTGCGCGTTGACAATGGGGCTGTCGGCGATGGCGTCGCCGAGATGCTCATACTGCACGAGCGTCACCAGCCGCCATCTGCGACTCAGCGAGCGAGAGTAAGCCAGCTTTATGAAGGGATTCAGGCTACCACCGCCTTCGTAGATCCCCGGTGCGCCGTAATAATAGTTGACGATCGCAGCGCTTTTCCACGTGAGGCCGACATTAGCTGACAGCGAACCGGTGGATTCGATGAGGGGAACGCTCACCGCCGCCCGCAGTTCATTGCCGTGATTCTGCGCGGTGATTTCGTGCAGCAGATCGAGCTGGCCGCTTATCCCGTGGGTCTCGAAGGTCCATTCTGGGCCGGCCAGATAAGTCCAATGACGAGGCCGTGCCGGAAAGCGCTCGATCTGGGGTGGAGGCGGTGGCCCCGAGCACGGGCATACGGTGACTGGGACAAGGATATTCTGCAGATCGCCGCGGTAGAAGAATACCCGGTCATATCCCGGGCTCGCAATGAGGCTTAGCGTACTGGCATCCGTTTCCGTCACGGTGATGCCAAAATCCAGATCCTCAATGAAGACGCGCTTGCCGTAGTAACTGATGTGCGGAATCACGACGAGCGGTATGTCCGCTTCATGGACGACGGGATCGGTTCTCAGGCCCCCGCCGATGCTGATGTCGAGGTTCCAGTGGCCGACAGCCACGCAGTCCCCGGGTGGAGCGTTGCAGCCGTGGCCCGCGCTGGCACCGTGCGAAGCCTGGGCGTCCTTGTCCGGCTGCGCAACCTGCACGGCCTGAGCGCCCTGATCCGCAACACCGGCGGCATCGGCCCGAGCGTTTTGTGCCAGGACGAGGCCGATCCCGGTCGTCACCAAGAAAGGAAGTATGGGGATCCTCATGTGGGCTTTACGGCAGTGTGTCTCCGGCGCGTACCTGATGATCGCAGAATCGCGGCACGGCCCGTTGCGACCGGCTGTAGCAGTGTGTTGCCGAAGTGTATCTCCGGCCTTACAGATGTACCTCTTACCCCCACAACACGCTAACGTGTCGAACACACCGGCGACAAACTGATCCGGCGATCTGTCTAAGATGGACACCGGCTGCATTGGATCCGGAGAACGCTACATGCGCATCAACGATCACACCAGGGAAGACAGGTCGACTTTGTGTTCCGGATCCAGGTTCTATGCGCAAGGCCCAATCAGCTTGCTCTGCTTCCTGCTGGCGACCAGCGGTTGCGGATCCGGAGGTAGCGGAGGCGCCACCCAGGCCCCACCCCCGAAAGGTGCCAGCTTGCCGGGATATGCTTATGTCACCGGAACGTCCACATCGGCGTCCGTCGGCACGGTTCTTGAGTACGCGGTGGCGATGGACGGCTCGCTGACGCCGATGCCCATCGGGTCGATCCCGGCGGGCGCGAACCCCGTCGCGATTGCAGTGGATAACGCCGGGCACTTGTATGTGGAGAATGCCGGCGATGGGTCGATTTTCGGTTACGTTATAGGCAATGACGGCCAGCTGATACCTCTGACGCCCCCCGCGGCGGCAAATCCCGGCACGACGAATCCCGGCGCGATCGCGCCGGTAGCTCCGGGCGCCATGGTTGTCGACCCCAGGGGAAAGTACCTCTACGTAGTCAACTCGGCCGACAGCTCGGTATCGCAATTCTCGATCGCCAGCAGCGGGCGGCTCACGCCGCTCAATCCAGCTTCGGTTCAGACAGGAAAGGAGCCGCTGTCAATTTCCGTCGATCCGGGCGGTAAATTCGCTTACGTCGCCAACACCGACTATGTCGCAGGCGCAGGGCGCGGCCGCGTCTCTCAATACGCCATCGGCAATAGCGGTACGCTTTCGGCCTTGAATCCGGCGAGTATCGCTCCTGGGGGCAACCCGGTCGGCACTACCATCAACGATGCTAGCACGCGCGCTTACGTGCTGAGTAACTGCAATGAACCGGCGTGTACGGGCGAGATTGTGCTGTATCCGATTGGCAGCGACGGGACGCTCGCGCAGGCGGGCAACAGGGCCAGCACCGGCATGGACTTCAACGCCTTCAGTCTGTTGTTCGATGAGTCTGGTACACATGCCTGGGCGCTCACCAATCTAATGGGCGTCGACACCAATCACGGAGTGATGTGGCAGTTCAACGTCGGCAGTGATGGGACTCTGAGCGCAGCGGACCCTGCCATGTTCAGCATAGGACCGGGAGTCCTCGCGCAGTTCCGGGCAGATAAGGAGCTGTATGTCCTAACGTCCAACACCATCACGTATGCATCGGTGCCCTCCAGTGGCGGTGCCATCTATCACTACACGGCCGGGGACGATGGTGCCCTATCGCTGGACGGCTCGACCCCGATCCTCAGCGTCACCCCGACCGCCATGCTGCTCGTTGGCGCCCATTGAGCTGGGCCTTAGGTGCTCATCTGATTGGAGAACGGTACATCCGCATCCGCGACCGCATCGATTTAGGGCAACCATGGGGAAGGGAGGCGCGTTCGCTCTCGATCTCTCGGATCGCGGACGCAGGCGTGTCGTTCTTGTAATAGACCCCGGTCGCTTCTGCGCGACCGGCATGGCTGTCGGCCGACCGGACACTGCTGCCCCCGGAACCTGTCGCACTTTCCGACATGCCGGCCGCGGAACGTGTGTGATCAGACTCCACAACCCGTTGATCTGAATGGAAAGGGAGGACTCGAACCTCGACCCCCGCCATTATGAGCCCTATGCCCTGCCGGCAAACTGACTCCTGAGCGCGACAGACGAGTCTGTGGGTTTGGAGCATTCTTCCAATTCCTGAAAATGAATCTTTTTCGTGTACTGGGATACGGATTATTCGCTCCGCGTTGTAACAGCCGCGCGAGGTGTTGGCGATGTCAGAAGTATTGCCCTACTGCGGGTTACCTCCTCTCCCCGGTGAGCTTCTCGGCCGATTCAACATCGACCCGACACTCATTCTTATTCTGATTCTGCTCGCCACGGTGCAGATCCGGTTCGCGAGCCGTTCGCGCCATCGCCTCGTCGGTGTTGGCGGCTGGTTCGTGGCCGCGGTAGCGCTCGTGTCCCCGCTCTGTGCCTTATCGGTTTCCCTGTTCAGCGCACGTGTCGCCCAACACATGCTCCTGATTCTCCTGGCGGCGCCAATGATAGCTTTGGCTTGGCCTCCGGCCGCGCAGCGCACGCGGACAAGAGGCCTGTGGAGCAGCGCGGCCGCGTTCTTCGTGGCCCTGTGGTTCTGGCACATGCCGGTGCCGTATGACGCCACCTTCAGTTCGACTTCCGTGTACTGGGCGATGCATCTGAGTCTGTTCGGCTCGGCGGTCCTCCTCTGGCGCGAGCTGTTGCACCACAGCTCTGACCGGACTGTCGACGTGCTGGCCGCTGGAGCACTCACGTCCATGCAGATGGGTCTGCTCGGGGCGGTGCTCACCTTCGCAGGCCATCCACTTTTTCTTTGGCATATGACGACCACGGCGGCGTGGGGCCTGAGTCCTCTTCGCGATCAGCAGCTCGGCGGAGTGTTGATGTGGGTGCCCGGCATGGCGCTCTTTCTGTGGACGGCAATTCGCTCGTTCAGTCGGCTCTGGAACACGCTGGAAGGAGTTCGGCCGGCATGAGCGGGGTGCCGCTGAGCTACCTGCACGCCGCGGGCCAGCGGGCTGACACGATACTGCCCCTCACCTGGTTCACGCTGATCGTCTCGATACTGGTCTGCATCATCATCGCAGCGCTGCTGTGGAGCGGCGTTCGGCGCGCCCGCACGGGGGGTGGGGCAGCCGAAACTCGAGCGGTCACCGTCGAGCCGGGTGCGGACGGGGGTCGCTGGATCAGCCTCGGGCTGCTGATCTCCGCCGTGCCGCTGCTCGCCACGCTCATCTGGACGATGGTAGCGATTGCTGCGACCTCCGGACCCCCCGCTCATCCGGGGCTGACACTGGATGTGACCGGTCACCAGTGGTGGTGGGAAGTGCGCTACGGCGCGACCGAGCCGGATCAGTCATTCGAAACGGCGAACGAGATCCATATTCCGGTCGGCGTGCCCGTGCTCATTCGCTTGCACGGGGGTGACGTCATTCACAGCTTCTGGGTACCGGCCCTGACGGGCAAGACCGACACCATCCCGGGGCAGACCAACTTCAGCTGGATCGAAGCCCGCCAGCCGGGTCGCTACCGCGGACAGTGCACGGAATACTGCGGCTCTCAGCACGCACACATGGGGCTCGAGGTCGTGGCGCAGCCGCCGGCCGACTTCGAGCGTTGGCGGGCGGCACAGCTTCTCCCGGCACGCGCTCCGCGAACATCCGCCGAGCAGCGAGGTCTTGCGGTAGTCGAATACCGATGTGGGCTCTGTCATGAGGTGCGGGGTACGCAGGCGGGGGCGCTCGCCGCGCCTGACCTGACTCACCTCATGAGTCGGCGCACGCTCGCGGCGGGACTGTTACCCAACACTCCGGGCAATCTCGTCGGCTGGATCGAGAACGCACAGGACATCAAACCGGGCGCCCTCATGCCCAACCAGGCGCTTACCGGGGAACAGCTGACGGACGTGCAGGCCTATCTGGAGAGCCTCCAATGAGAGCCGTGGATTTCCGCTCCCCGACCATCGGGTCCGACAGCCCCGAGCACGCGGCGCGGCTCGAGCGCCTCTGGGAAAGCTCTCGGGGCCTCAAAGGATTCCTGGGAACCGTCGATCACAAACAGATTGGCATCCGTTACATCATCACCGCCTTCATCTTCCTCGCCCTGGGCGGCATCGAAGCACTCCTCATGCGTTTGCAGCTCGCAGGGCCCAACCTGAGCCTGCTGACGCCGGAACAGTACAACGAGCTGTTCTCGACGCACGGCATGACTATGATTTTTCTGTATGCTTCACCGATTCTGTCCGGCTTTTCGAACTATCTGTGGCCGCTGCTGCTCGGCAGCCGCGACATGGCCTTTCCGCGGCTGAATGCACTCAGTTACTGGATTTATCTTGCCAGCGGCATCTTTTTATATGTCGGCTTCCTGACCGGCAACGGCCCCAACGACGGCTGGTTCAACTACGTTCCGTACGCGGCGCGCGACTACAACCCGGGACTCAATGAGGATTTTTATTCACTCGGGATGGTTTTTCTGGGCATCTCGACGACGATCGGCGCGGCCAATTTCATCGTGACCGCCCTGCGCACCCGCGCGCCCGGGATGTCACTCAATCGGCTGCCGATTCTCATCTGGGGCACCTTGACGGCGAGTGCCGCCAACCTGGTAGTCGTGCCCGCGGTAAGTCTCGCGTTCTTCATGTTGTGGCTCGATCGCCAGTTCGGCACGCACTTCTTCGATCCGGCGGGCGGCGGCCAGCCGCTGCTGTGGCAGCATCTGTTCTGGATCTTCGGCCACCCCTGGGTCTACGCGATCGTTCTGCCGGCGATGGGAATGGTCTCGCAGGGCCTGCCGGTCTTCTGCCGGCGCCCCCTGGTCGGCTACGCAATCGTGGCTCTTTCGACCGTGGCGACCATGGTGCTCGGTTTTGGCGTGTGGGTACACCACATGTTCGCCACAGGCCTGCCCGGCCTCGGCCTGTCGTTCTTCTCCGGCGCCTCGATCGCAATCGTCTTCCCTTCCGCGGTGGCGGTGTTTGCCTGGCTCGCCACGATCTGGCTCGGGCGGCCCGTGATCACCACGGCCTTTTTGTATTTCTCCTCCATGATCCTGATGTTCGTGGTCGGCGGGGTCTCGGGCTTCATGACCGCCAGTGTCCCCGTGGACTGGCAGTTGACCGATACGTATTTCGTCGTGGCGCACATCCACTACGTGCTCATCGGCATCAACGTCTTCCCGGTACTGGGTGCGGTTTATTACTGGTTCCCGAAGATGACCGGACGCATGATGGATGAGCGGCTCGGCCGGTGGAATTTCTGGATCACCTTCATCGGTTTCAACCTCGCCTTCCTGCCCATGCACGTGACGGGACTGCTCGGCATGCCCCGGCGGGTCTATACCTACCCCGACGGAATGGGTTGGGACAGTCTGAATCTGATCACCACGATCGGCAGCTTCGTGCTGGCCGCGGGTATTCTGCTGTTCCTCTTCAATGTCCTGAAGAGTTTGAGAAGTGGCGCCATCGCGGACGCGAACCCGTGGGACGCGCCCACGCTCGAGTGGTCGGTCCCTTCCCCCCCGCCGCCCTACAACTTCGCGGTCATCCCCACGGTGGCCTCGCGTTACCCACTTTGGGAGGGGCGCCTCGGTGGCCGGGGATCTGCCACAAGCCTTGATCGAGGGATGTTGCTGGAATCCGGCAAGGAGACGGTCGCCACGAGCTCCATGGACGCGACGCCCGACATGATCGTGGAGATGCCGGAAGATACGACGGCTCCGTTCGCGCTCAGCATCGGGACGGCGGTGCTGTTCGTCGGGTTACTCCTCAAGACGTGGACGGTGGCAGTCATCGGGTTGCTCTTGCTGTCGGCGGCGACATTGGTTTGGCTGTGGCCCCGTCGTGAGTTGCGCGAGCGGGAGGCCCGTCCATGATCGACGCGACTGCCGCGGGAACGGGCCGCGCCGCGGACGGCGCACCGCACGGCCGATCCGCCGTCCTGGCCCAACCTCGCGATTTACCCGTCGGCCCAATGGGGCGCAAAGGTCTGGGCCTCTGGGGGGTCGGTACCCTCATTGCGACCGAGGCCGCTCTCTTTTCGTACCTGTTGTTCGCTTACTACTACACCGGTGCGGCGGCACCGCCAGGCTGGCTGCTCGAGTCCCATCCATCACTCCGATTGGCGGTACCCAACACCATCATCCTACTCGTTTCGAGTGGCTTTGCCTGGTATGGCGAGACGGGCGTACTGCGGCAGCGGCGCTCTCGGGCCCTGACGGGCTTCGGCCTCGCGCTGGTGTTGGGGACGCTCTTTGCCGTCATTCAGGGATTTGAGTGGCACCAGCGGCCATTCCGCCTCGGCGAGTCGAGCTACGCCTCTTTGTACTACATCACCACGGGATTTCACATCGCGCACGTCCTCATCGGCCTGCTGGTGCTGGCGGCGATCTTCCTCTGGACCGCACTCGACTATTTCAGCCCGCGCCGACGTCTGAGCGTCTCGGCCGGCGTGATCTACTGGCATTTCGTGGACATCATCTGGCTCTTCATCTTCACGACGTACTACATCAGCCCATACCTGGGGTTCGGCAGATGAGCGTCCCGCAGGCCGCTCTGCCCCCAGGCATGACTGTCGCAAGCAGCGGCGTATCCCTTGCGATGAGCCTGTTCGGGCTGCTTGGAGGCCCGCTCGCTTGGTTCCTGGAATCCTGTGCGGGGTATGCGTTCTCGAGCTGGGCATGCTTCCCCAAAGACCAGCGGCGATTTGCGCCCCTGGAAGGCTATGGCTGGACATGGGCCGTCGTCGTCATCATCTGCATCACCGCTTTTCTGACAGCCCTGGCGGCCTGTCTCGTGTCCCGGCATATCTGGCAACGCACCGGCACGGAACTGAGCGCAGCCGCTGCGCGCGATCGGCCGATCGCCGTTGGCCGAACACGGTTCCTGGCCCTGTGGGGCATGGCTGCCGGCGGCGGCTTTGCCATTGCCATTGCATTCACAGCCGTCGCACTGATCGTGTTGCCGCAATGCGCCGGCTGACTAAACGGGATGGACGCTCATGAAACTTCTCCAAGTCGTGATTTTTCTGTCGTTAGCCCCCTGCGCCGGGCTGGCGCAGACCGTACCGGCGCCCGTCCCGGCCGACGAGGTCTTCACTCCCGCGCAGATCGGACATGCACTCGCAGCGCCGACCCCGGGCGCCGGCCGCGTGGCGCCCAGTGCGGCCAACGCGCCACCAGATGACGGGCAATGGACCATGCCCGCCAAGAACTTTGCCTCGACCCGCTTCTCCAGCCTCACGGAGCTGACACCCGCCAATGTGAAGGACCTGCAGCCGCTCTTCACGTTTTCACTGGCGGTGAATAAAGGCCAGGAGGCCGCGCCCATCGTGGCCGACAACACGTTGTACGTGGTCACCGCCTATCCAAACTACGTCTACGCCCTGGATCTGACCAGGCCGGGAGCGCCGCTCAAGTGGAAGTTTGCGCCGAAACCCTTGCCGGCCAGTCAGGGGGTGGCCTGCTGCGATGTGGTCAACCGAGGTGGCAGTGTCGATGACGGCAAGTACATCTTCACCACGCTGGATGGCCAAGTCATTGCGCTGGACGTCAGGACCGGTAAGCCGGTATGGCGCACGCGACTCGCCAACATCAATACGGGCGAGTCCATCACCATGGCGCCTCTGGTAGCCAAGGGTCACGTCTATGTAGGCAATTCCGGGGGTGAGATGGGTGTGCGCGGGTGGCTGAGCGCACTCGATGAAAGTAGCGGCAAGCTCCTGTGGAAAGCCTACAGCACGGGTCCAGACTCGGAAGTATTGATTGGGAAGGACTTCAAGCCCGCCTACCCTTCCGACCGCGGCACGGATCTGGGCGTGAAGACCTGGCCGCCGCAGGCCTGGAAGATCGGCGGCGGCAGCGTGTGGGGATGGCCCAACTACGATGCCGACCTCGACATGATCTATTACGGCACCGGCAACCCCGGTCCCTGGAACGCCGAGCAGCGGCCAGGAGACAACAAGTGGACCGCCGGGATTTTTGCGCGCGACCCCGCGAACGGCAGCGCCCGATGGTTCTATCAGTTCTCGCCGCACGATGAGCACGACTACGACGGTATCAACGAGCAGATCCTGCTCGACATGCCCTTTGGTGGTCAGATGCGCAAGGTCCTAGTCCACTTCGATCGCAACGGCTACATCTATGTGATCGACCGCAAGAGCGGTCAGGTGCTTTCCGCGGATCCGTTCAGTGCAGTGAACTCCTCCCGGGGGGTCGACCTGCAGACCGGCCGGCTGATCGTGAACCCGGCGAAGCAGACCAAGCTGGGTGAGCAAGTCACGGACATCTGCCCCACGGCCTCCGGAGCCAAGGACTGGCAGCCGAGCAGCTTCAGCCCGCAGACCGGCCTCGTCTACATTCCGCACGAAAATATGTGCATGGACTGGATGGACATGAAGGTCAGCTACATCGTCGGAACGCCCTACGTGGGAGCGGACGTCCACATGAAGCCTGGCCCCGGTGGGAATCGAGGTGCCGTCACGGCGTGGGACCCGGTCCGGCGCCATGCGAGCTGGGAAGTGAAGGAGAACTTTCCCGTATGGTCGGGCACGGTCGCCACCGGCGGCGGGCTGGTCTTCTACGGCACGATGGACGGCTGGTTTAAGGCCGTGGACGCGGGCACCGGTAAGCTCCTGTGGCGATACAAGGTCGACAGCGGAATTATCGGACAGCCGGTCAGCTATCGCGGTCCGGACGGCCACCAGTACATCGCAGTGCTGTCGGGTGTAGGAGGCTGGTCCGGCGCGATCGTTTCCGGACCGGTGGATCCCCGTGACGGCTCGGCAGCTCTCGGCATGATCAACGTGATGTCGGACCTGCCCAAGTACACCACTGCCGGAGGGACGTTGTATGTCTTCGCGCTGCCGCATTGAGTTGACGGCACTGTGTTGCCTGCTGGTGGGTGCAGGCTGTTCCCGGAGCACCTCACAGCCCACGGTACAAGATGATTCCGAGAGGCAAAGCGTCATCGACTCCGCTCTCGCGCCCGGGCTCGATCATCCTCGCAAGAGCGTCGATCCGCGGGCGGCGGCCTATTACGAAAACGCCCAGGCCGTGGTCGAAGGCAAACGCCTCTTCTCGCAATACAACTGCTCGGGCTGCCATTCGAACGGCGGTGGCGGGATGGGCCCCTCGCTCATGGATGACGAATGGATCTATGGCGGGCGCCTCGAGCAGATTCATCAGACCCTCGTCGAAGGCAGGCCCAATGGCATGCCCGCCTGGGGCGGCAAAGTCCCGGATCAGCAGCTGTGGGAGCTGGCTGCCTATGTCAGATCCATGTCGCTGCCGGCCACCCTCGCGGCTCAGCACGGCAGCACGCCATCGCAATCCCCAGCACCGGTGCCGCGCGAGGCGGATCAGGACAATGGTTGGTCACCCCCGCCCGACACCACTAACGACTACACCTCAGTGACGACGGGACCGAAGTGAGCTTCCGTCCGTCCGCGGTAGCCCGACGCACCGCGATTGCTCTCCTGACGGGACTGCTCTCTGCCCCCTCAGGGAATGCCGGTGCCCCGGGCGACTCCGCAACCGGTGCGCTCGCTCCGGCTGGCTCCGCGCAAGCCCCCACGCCCGCCCAAGCCTCAGGTAAGCCAGCGCAGCTGACCGTATGCGCCGATCCGAACAATCTGCCGTTCTCCAACCAGGCAGGCGAAGGGTTCGAGAACAAGATTGCGGCGCTTTTGGCGAAGGACCTGCATGCGCAGCTCCGGTACGTCTGGTGGGCTCAGCGCAGAGGGTTTGTGCGTCACACGTTGAAGCAGGATCGCTGCGACATCTGGCCCGGCGTGGCCACCGGTATCGAGTCTCTTGCGACGACGCATCCCTACTATCGATCGTCGTATCAGTTCCTGACGCGAGCCGACCGGCCACTGAGTGGCCTGACGCTCGATGACCCGAGGCTGAAGTCACTGACCATCGGCGTGCAGATGGTCGGCGCCGATGCGATGAATACCCCGCCGGCGCACGCTCTGGCACGGCGGGGGATCGTGAGCAACGTACGCGGCTACATGCTTTACGGGAACTACCAGCGGCCCAATCCACCCTCCGCCATCGTGGATGCCGTGACGAAGGGCGATGTGGACGTGGCGCTCGTGTGGGGACCTCTTGCCGGCTACTTCGCCAGCCGGTCATCGGTAGCGCTGCGCCTCGAGCCAGTCAGTCCCGCGCTCGATGGCCCGCAATGGCCCATGGTTTACGACATTTCGGTGGGGGTGCGGCGGGATGACCCGGCGTTGCGTCAGCAGCTCGACACGCTACTGGTCCGGGAGAAGCCGGCAATCGACACAATACTGAAGAACTACGCCGTTCCTGGTGCGGGCGCCGTGAGAACCGCGGCGGCGCACTGAACGACGCACAACACTAAACGAGGCGCGCGACGATCCGTCAACGCCCGCTTAAGACACTACGCCATCAACACCGCTCCATGCCTTGATCCGCCCGAGCGGACCGGGCGTCTGCGGCGCGCCGCGCGAACCCCACTCAGCGAGGCGGCGACTGATTGCTGCCGGAGCCGCCCTGCTGACCTGTCCGGCCCGGTTTCGGGGTCTTGTCCTTGGGGTCCTGCATCTGCCCGGGAGGACGGTCTTTGGGCTGCCCCGAACGCGGATCGTGGGGCTGCTGATTACTGTGCGGGGTTGAACCGGGCTTGGTGTCAGGTGTGTTCATCTGAGTACTCCTGCCGGAGATTCCGGTATTTTCATCCTATTCCTCTGGCAGGGTTTGCATCATTTCCAACACTCTGGAAACGTAGTCGTCCCTCTCCTACACGCAGGTTGCTGGAAACCTGTCCGCCAGGGTTGGTCTGATCCAGGACCGCCTTACTGAACAGCCGCCCTGGGCACGGCCTTTGCTGCTGGGAGCTGACTGAACTGGCTCGAATCACACTGACTGCTAATATTCAAAGAGGACTGACATGTTACGCAACCAGATTGTGCAGATGTTTGCAGCAACGATGCTGTTGGCCGTCGGGGGCTGCCACAAAGCGGAATCGCCCGGCAAGGTTCAACGGGATGTCACCAACGCCGAGCAGTCCGCTGCGAAGGACACCGCCAAGGCGGAAGCTGACGAATCAAGGGTCGAGTCCAAAGCCGACAGCAATGTGGCTACGACACAAGGCGCGGCGAATAGGGACAAGGAAGACGCGGCCGCCGACACCGCGGTGACCGAGGCGGAGGGCGCACACAAAGTCGCCCTGGCCAAGTGTGAGGGCCTGGCGGGTGATCGCCAGGCGGCGTGTAAAGATGAAGCCGACGCGCAGCTCGAGGAAGCGAAGGCCAAGGCGAAGGCAATGAAGGCCGATTCCCATTGAGCGGGCCGCAAGGCGCCTGGGAGCCATTTGCGATCGTGATCAAGGCGAGGACTTGTGAGAACAATTCTCATCGTGATTTTGGTTTTGCTCCTTCTCGGAGCTCTGCCTGCGTGGCCCTATAGCACCGGTTGGGGCTACTACCCGAGTGGGGGCCTGGGCCTCGTCCTGCTGATCGTGATCGTGCTGGCCCTTCTCGGACGCCTTTAGGTACCGCAAAACTCTACCGCTCTACTCATCGCGCGATGGTTCTCGGCCTGACTGACGTGGTTGTCCATATTGTTCTGAGCGCTTACCCTCGAGTTCGGCCCCTATCTGCTCGCAGGCCTGGACGAGCGCTTCGAAGTCCGACCGCTGGCTCCGCTGGTTCAGGTTGCAAACCCTGATACAGGATTTCCCGCCGATGGCGTAAAGCGAGGGGATGGCAATGCCGCGCTTTTGGATTTCGGCGACGAGACGCTCATTGAGGCGGTTCATGGCTCTCTCCGGTAGTCTTCGCCTGCCTCGGTAGCGAAAGTTCACAATGGAAAGAGGGCTCGAGGACAAAAGCTCCAAGACCGCACTGGCCTTGATCAACCCTTCGAGGAAGCGGGCCTGAGCGATGTTCTTGTCCACCATTTGGCCGAATTTGGCGCTGCCGTGGGTCTTCATAGAAATCCAGAAGGGCAACCCTCGCAACGCTCGGGAGAGCTCGGGTCCACGGTTAGCGAAAATGATGGGTGAGTCGGTGAGTGAGCCAGGCAGCGGGGTCGTGTAAGCGGTCTGGTAGGCGAAAGTCTCCTCGAGCGCGCGGCCGTCTGCAACCAAAACACAGCCGACATCATAGGGCTGAGAGAGCCACTTATGAAGATCGAAGGCGAGCGAATCCGCTCTCTCGATCCCCTTCAAAAGCCCTCTGTGTTGATCGGAAAAAAGCGCAGTGGCGCCGATGGCACCGTCGATGTGAAACCAAAGTCTCTCCTGACTTGCGAAATCCGCCAGCGCCTCTAAAGGATCGATCGCGCCGCTACCGACGGTGCCCGCGTTAGCGACCACTGCAATGGGCTTGAGCCCACGCTTTCTGTCTCGCGTAACGGCCTTTTGCAGGGCCGTCAGGTCAATTTCAAAGCGTTCAGTGACAGGAATCACGCGGAAGGCATCACTGCCCAAGCCCAGCATGTCGAGCGCCTTCGGTATCGAATAGTGTGTAGCGGCGGAGCCATAGATCATTAGCTTCTTCCCGCGGATTCCTTTAGCGCGGATGCTCTTGCCTCCCTTCACGTGGCGTGCCACCGCCAACCCAATGAAGTTGGCGAGCGAGCCGCCACTGGTGAGGTTGCCCTTGGTGGCCTTCGGAAAGGCGAAAGCCTCACGGAACCACTCAAGTACCTGCAGCTCGACCCACGTCCCGGCGTGATGGTGGATAATGTTGGGCGAATGAAAGGCGGCGTTAAGCAAGCTGGCGAGTACACCATCGCTCGTGCCGGTACCCCCAGCCCAGCCCCAGAAGCGTGGAGTGAACTGGCCGAAGGGAAAGGGCTTGACGAATTTCAGGAAGTCCTGGTACGCAGCCCGAAGCCCCTGCCCTTCCCGCGGGAGCGATGTTGCAAACGGTGCCTTGTCCTGTTCTGAGATTGGCCGCCAGGCATGGCGGGCACGTAAACCCTTCAGATCGTCAACGGTCGTGTCCATCATCTCGCGCGCTAGCACGCGGAATTGCTCCCAATCCTCAGGATCGAGCGTGGCCTCGAGCGTATCACGGTCAGTCATGCAGTCCTCTTAAACAACTTCTGCGATTGAGCAAGGTGTCGCACGGCGCCAACGGTCTGCTTTGCGCGCCCATCGCGACTATCACGACTCTAACGTGTTTGTGCAAGCGCTTACGAACAGATAGGCATAACAAAAACGACCGCGAACGCCGGCAGACTGAAGAGCGCTCGTCCGTTAATGCAAGCGGCGTACGATGAATGGCGCGGACACACTGTTCCGCAAGCCCTGGAATTACAACGATACCGAATGGCTTCACGCGTTCGCCATGCGGAGAGTGCGTTACCAGTCGGTGGTGTGGAACATCTTCCGGGCGATCTCGTACTCGACGATTGCGCCGTCTGCGAGCATCTTCCGGTCCGGACCGTCATACCCGGTGCGCCTCACGAAGGAAACGCACGATGCGCTTCAACCTTCACCGCGGAGTTGTGTTAGTCCGTGAGGTCGGCGGAGCCGCTGGCGCCAGGCCGAGCTCTTCAGCGAAAAAGCTAAGCTCCGCAGCCGTGTTGCCCACGCGCTGAATGAACGAAGAGCTGACGCCGTGCCCTTCGCCGCGGCGTGTGATCAGCAGGATCGGCCGGGGCGAGGTGTTGGCCTTCTGCAGCGCCGCGGCAAACTTGCTCGACTGCCACGACGCGACGCGCGGATCGTTCTCGGCGGTGATGAGCAGCACGGCCGGGTAGGCGGTGCCTGGACGCACATGCTGCTGGGGCGAGTAGGCGTTGCGCCATGCGAACTCGGCGGCATTCGTCACGGCGCCGAACTCGTGGCTGCCGTACTCCCCGTTTGGCCAGAGCTCTAAGCGCCGCATGTCATACAACCCCACGAAGCTAACTACCGCGCGATAATCCGCCGGGTGCTGCGTAAGAGCGGCGCCCATGAGCAGCCCCCCAGCCGAGCGACCGACGATTCCAAGGTGCGCCACGTCGGTCCAGCGAGCATCGATCAGTGCCCGCGCCGCGGCATGCAGGTCATCAAAGCGGTGCTGCACGTTTGCGCGGCTACCGTCCCCGTGCCAGCCCTCGCCGTATTCGCCACCCCCGCGGATATTGGCATAGGCGTAGACGCCGCCCCGCTCGAGCCAAGCGAGCACCGGAGAGATGAAAGACGGCTGCCGCGCGCGGCCCTGATGGCCGTATGCGCTCAAAATCGTTGGGCGTTCGCCATCGCGGCGCGGATCCCCGAGTGCCAGCACGGTGACCGGCACACGCACACCACCAGTGGAGAGGGCGTCCAGCCGCCAAGTGTGCACCTTGGAGTAATCCCCCGCCGGTTTGACTTCGAATACCGTCGTGACCGCACCGCTCGCGGCATCGTACTTCACCCAGCGCGGGGGCACTGACCAGCCGGAGTAGCCGATCAAAGCGGTGGTGGAGTCTTCGGTGCTGGCGATCGCGTTGATGCCGATCCCGCTTGACGGCAACGGGACTGTGCGTACGAGCACTCCGTCTATGTTGAATTGCTGCACGCGCCAGTCCGGCCCGCGGATTTCCGCCAGCAAAAAGCCCCCCTTGATCGCCGCCACACCGTTCATTGCCCAGCCCTGCTGCGGCAAAACCACACTGGTGTGGCCGTCGCTGTCGAGCGCCAAGAGCCGCCCGAGGGGTGCATCGCGATAGGACAAGACCAGCAGACGATCACCCTCCCATGTGGCGCCCCCTCCGGTCTCGCTATCGACCGTGCGCACCCGCTCGTCAATGCCGAGCACCTTGCGCCACGTATGCCCTGTTCGCAGATACACGCTCTCGAAGTTGCCATCGCCGTAATAGATGAATGCAGCCGCGTGGCCGCCGTGAGCCGAGCTGATCAGCTTGTGTTCGGCAATCGGCGAGGGTGGCTTGCCGAGCTCAGCGGTGTCGGCGCTGGCGGGCGTGCCGAGGGCATGGTGATAGATCTGCGCGTTGAATTGCGCACGGGCGATCGGCACGCTGCCCGGCAGCGGCAGACGCACGTACGTGACACCCTTTCCGTCCGCATCCCAGGCGAGTGACACCGGTGTAGTGCCGCCACCGGCATAGGGCAGGGCGTCTGGCATTACCCGACCGCTGGACACCTCGACAAAACGGATGGTGGTGCTTTCCGTCCCACCCGCGGCGGTGCCGTACGCCACTTGTGTGCCGTCGGGCGAGGGCCAGTAATCGGTGATGGCCGTGTCGCCTTGGGTGGCATTCGGGTCGACGATCACCTTGGATTCGCCGTTTGGCCAGGCTTCGGCCACGAGCACGGCCTGCGGCTGCGGCGGAGTTTGTCGCATGTAGAAGAGTACGTGGGCGACGATTTGGGGATCGGAGCGCTGGGTAGATGTCAGGGCGAGCTGACCGACACGCTCGATGATCGCGCCGTGATCCTGAAAGCCGCTCATGACGGCGTCGGTGTAGGCATTTTGCGCATCGATCCACTGCTCAACCACGGGCGCCCCCGTCTGCTCGAGCCACCGATAGGGGTCCTGGACCTGCTTGCCATAGTAGTTCTCGACGACCTCGTGCTCGGGAGTGGCCGGTGGGGCAGCTTGAGACACGGCCGCTACGGCGAGCATCAGGGAAAGGCTCACGGTGGCGAGCGCCATCGGTCGGACGGCTGCACTCATCGCGAGCTCTCCAAATACTGAGCTACTGGCGCGCTGTTTGCACACGTATGACAATTTCATTTTAAAATAACTTCACGAAGCAATTCTTCGCCCAGAACCTTCCTGTAGTCGGACCGGCCCACTCGGGCCTTGTTCTGAACCTCGGTGCTGCCGATTACCTTCTTGGCCACTGCCTCCAGCTCGGAGCGTTGATCCAAAGCCGCCCCACCGTTCTTATAAGTGATCCAGATAATTACGTTGGGTTGATCCGGTGATTTTGGAGTGGCCCTGAAGATCTTGTAATCGATGATTAGCCCCGCTTTCTTCGTGGCTTCCATGGTCGGCTTCCATGTCGAATTTAGCCAATCGACGTACTCTGCAAATCTCCCGTAATCAACGTGTAGGTAGCTCACGTATGTGACCGGGCCATCGGTGTACGCGCCCTCAGTATCCTGAGCGCGCGCATCAAACGACAGTAGGGAAGCTGCAAGACACACGGACACAATGACGGTCTTGATCATTTTCTATTCACCTTTCATGATAAATCTTGTTCGGCTGCCACCGGATTAGAACGCAAACACCGGTAGATTTCCGGTAGACCGCAATGGTGGGCGCAGGGCTCGTGAGGGTTTCGTGGTCAATCAGTGGCAAGTTACACCCGAATCGCCTACATCTCTTTGCAGACATCCACCCACCTGGCGTTGGCGAGCTGAGCAAACCGCCCCGTGGGGATTCGGATAGCTGCGTGGGTCGAGCCCCCTGCGGTCACGACCTCGGCGAAACGCTTTAGTTGAATGTCGAAGAAAACAGGCACAGATGTAGCAAGGCAGAGCGGAGTGATTCCGCCCACAGGGTGACCGGTAATCTCAGAGGCCTCGGATCCCGGCATCATCCGAGCTTTGCCGCCAAGCTGCTCCTTGATTTTGCGGTTGTCGAGCCGCGAGTGACCGCAGGTCACGACGATCATCGCGTCGTCACCGACGCGCAATGTCAGCGTCTTGGCGACCTGAGCGGGCAGGACTTTCCATTCGCGCGAGATGTAATCGGTCGTATGCGCTTCGGTCAGTTCGACAACTTCGAGCTCCGGGGCGTGCGTGGCCAGATACTTGCGTATTACTTCCGGCGTCACGGGAATTCTCCTGCCATCCCGTTGCTATAGGGCAGCCACTGAATTGCGCAGCCGGCCAACCCCTTCGATCTCTATCTCGATCGAGTCCCCGTGGGTCACCGCCTGCGTCTTTCCCGGGGTACCGGTAAAGATCACGTCGCCGGGCATCAGCGTTACAAATTGAGAAACATAGCTCAGCAGCTTATCGGGAGAATAGACCAACTCCCTCGTCGAGGAATCCTGCCGTAAATCGCCATTGACCCAAGTACGCAAGCGCAGGTTGGAATAGTCAAGGCCTGTGACGATCGCTGGCCCCATGGGACCAAAGGTATCCGAGCCCTTGGCGCGAAACCATTGGAGGTCGTTCAACAGCCACTCGCGGTCGACAAGATCGTTGCAGACAGAAACACCGAAGACATAATTTCCGGCGCTGCCCTCGCTCACGCGCGTCGCCTTTTTTCCAATCACGAGCGCCAACTCTCCCTCGAAATGGACGTTGGTTGCTCCTGGCGGAAAGACAATATTCGCGCCGTCGGGAATCAGGCTGCTGGGAAATTTGGCGAAAATCACCGGTTTGGACATATCGAGCGGCTTGCCGCCCGGCGCTGTGAATGCACCTTCGGCGGATGTCACGAATGCCTGATGGCTCTTATAATTCAAGCCTACGGCGATAACCTTCGATGGTTCGCAGGGCACCAATAGACGCACTTGTTCGGCTCGGAAAGTCGCCCCTGTCGGGGTGGCTTGCTCATAGATCGAGCCTTTGAGCTCTTCGATCGCCCCATCCTGCCATAGCCCATAGGCAGTACGATCCCCAATTGCGAAGCGGACATATCTGCGAATCTTGGCTTGTGGCGCCATGTCTCCAGCCCTCTTTACTTGCACCGTTGGCACTGCAGCTTCGATAGTGATTCGGAAAGCATAGGGGGAGAGTGCGGCGACGGTCTTGAACAATTGTGCGCGGAGTAAGGCCATGGCGCGCCCTCAAGCGAAACGGAGGGCCGCTTGAACTCGGGCTTCACCGCGGTCGCGAAAGGGCGCATCGAGAGCGCGCAGCGCCGTAAGTCGGACTTTCCGCAAACATCACGACTACCCTGGGGTATTCCCGTGATCTTACTCAACGCCTCGTATGATTACGCTATGCGGGCATGAGGCTCGCGCACTCTGGAAGCATAAGCGTCGATCAATGTTTGGGTCATTCCTCCCGGATTGAACCTGTATGAGCCGATTTGGGACACCGCTGTAATCTCGGCCGCTGTGCCACAAATGAAACATTCGCTGAAGCTTGCAAGCTCGCTTATGGCGATGCGGCGCTCAATGACCATGATGTCGCGCTGCTCAGCGAGCGAAAGGATGGTTTGGCGAGTAATGCCGTTCAGAAAACGGTCGGCGGTCGGCGTGTGCAGGGTACCGTCCGCGATAAAAAATATGTTGGCCCCGGTACATTCGGCAACCGAGCCCTCCCAATCCAGCATCAGGGCATCGGCACAACCCTTACGCTCAGCGGCGTGTTTGGAAAGAGTTCCAGTGACGTAAAGGCCGCCGGCCTTTGCCTGAACCGGTGCACAGCTCGGGCCCGGCCGGCGGTAGTCGGCGATATCCAGGCTGATGCCCCTCATCTTCGTTTCCGGATCGAACATCGACGGCCATGGCCAGGCGGCCACTGCGACGTGGACGCGTGAGCTTTGCGACGATAGCGCCATCATCTCGCTTCCACGCCAGGCAAAAGAGCGAACGTATTGGTTTCCGCCCCCCGCCAGTTCGAGGATCTGCGATTTCGCGGCCTCGAGCTGCTCAATGGTGTAAGGAATGCGCATGTCGAGCAGCTCTGCCGAGTTCAGCAAGCGTCGCGAGTGGTCTCTCGAGCGAAAGATGCGGCCTTCATAGGTGCGCTCGCCGTCGAAGACGCACGACCCGTAGTGCAATCCATGGTTCAGAACATGGACACGTGCGTCCCGCCACCGGACGCATGAGCCATTCAGCCAGATGAAGCCATCGCGATCGTCAAAGCCAGGTAATGTCATATTGTGGTTTTCTGCTCCTTCAGGTGCATCTGCGGCGTCATTCCCGCCGCACCGGCTGGCTTGCCGGGCGTGGGAGGGTTATCCTACGCAACGTGCCCACCACTGTGGCTAAAGATCCGGCCAACGATCTTGAACGGTTGTGCAACGTGTCCTGCCTGCGCCATACGGTCGATCGGCTGATTCCTGGCCGAGGAAGCAAGGGCATAGAGCGGCTGGAAGCCGTCCTGAAAGGGCAGTCGTTCAGTCTGCACCGACACGACACTTATGCGATCGGTCTTACGCTTGCCGGTGTACAGACGTTCCGCTATCGCGGCGTGCGTCGATATTCCTTACCCGGCCAGTGCCACATACTGCATCCTGATGAGGCGCATGACGGTGCCCCCGGCACTGAGGGCGGCTTCCGGTACCGGATGCTTTATCTCGATCCGGTGTTGGTGCAGGAGGCTTTGGGAGGCAAATCCCTGCCATTCGTTTCCGAACCCGTCGTGGCCTTTTCTGCGCGGCGCCTGATTAGCCTCAGGCGGCTATGGGACCTTGACGATGAGATCGACGAACTCGGCAGAATAGATGTTGTTGATCTTGCCCTCGAGGCTTTGATGGCCGCATGCAGGCGTCCCATCGGCTCGTTCCACCTATCCATGGAAGGACTGAACCGCGCACGCGCCATGATCGCTGCCGATCCCGCCCAACGTCATAGTCTGGATACGCTCGAAAAGGTCGCGAACCTGGATCGTTGGACCCTGGCGCGCCAATTCCGCGCCGCCTTTGGCACGAGCCCCAGCCGCTACCGCACCATGCGCCAGCTGAATATAGTGCGTCGGCTGATACTGAGCGGCATGCCCCTTGTGGAAGCCTCGCTCCGAGCGGGGTTCGCCGATCAGAGCCACATGACCCGCCAATTCAAGAAAGCCTTCGGGCTGGCGCCAGGCCACTGGGCTTCGGCGACGGTGCGCGCGTGACAGAGCACCTTTCGGCGTCGATGGTGTCGCACCAGCGTTAGCCAACTCGATCGGTCAGCATTCTTCCGTTCATCCGGATGAATGCTCGCATGGGATCGCATGCCCTCCTTACATCACCCCGTACTTCCTAAAGGCATCAACTACGCTTTCACCGGATTCAATGTCTCTGCGGACGTTCCTCTCCAACTGCGCTTTGGCAAACGCGCGGTCCAGGATCTCCCCTTCCGCCTCGTGTGGAATGACACAGACACCGTCGCCATCGCCAAAGATCAGGTCGCCCGGTCTGACCCGCACCTTGTCGATTGTGATCGAACAGCGAAAATCCACGACATTGTGGCGGCGCTGCAGACCATAGGCGTGACAACCATGAGCAAAGGCGGGAAAGTTCAGAGACAATATGCCGTTGCCATCGCGCAGATGTGCATTGATCACCACGCCCGCTGAACCCAACTTCTGCGCCCGGGTCACCAGGATGTCCCCCAACCTCGCGGCATGCGTTGGCCCGCCGCTAGCGATATATACCTCGTTGGGACGAAGCGCCTCGATGGATTCGAACAGCAAACCGAACGGCTTCGCATCGAAGCGCTCTGGCTCACCGTATTCGACCGGTAGTTCATCTTGTACCGGCATGGCACGCCCTAGCAGAACCATGTCGCTTCGTAAAGGGCGAATGTGCGTCGGCAGCATTGGATATCGAAACCCAAGCTGCTCCATCACGTCGCTGATAGGAGGAGTTGAAAGTTCGTTCCGAACCCAGGCAAATAGTTCTTCGTCCGATTTCCACTGCGTCATATCTTCGTCTCCAGAGAGAATGTGTTAGTGCACAAAGAAGATCTCCGACTTGAAATTGGCTGTCCTCGGTGACTGTTCGGGCACTCCATCATCGCGCGGAGCTCCCAGCGAGCCGTGACTTGGGTCGTCGAGTGTTCATCGTTCTCGCTGGAACAGTAACCTGGTGCCCCGATACGCTGGATAACTGGCGAGCAAGATGGCGAGCTCGATCATCCCATTACGCTGATCGTTCAGCGCAAACCCGACGATGAGGACCGCTCCGATGAAGATAGCGGCCCCGGTGGTCCACGGATAGCCCCAAGCCCGGTACGGACGCGGTGAGTCCGGTTCGCGCCGCCGCAGCACAATCAGGGAGACGGACATCAGCAGGAGATTCACCCCCAGCAACAAGGCAAACACCCCAAGCACCGCACCGAACGTCCCAAGCAGAAGGAACACGCCGGTTGCAACGGTGCTCAGCAGCAACGCCACGGTGGGAGTACCGCCGGCATTGACGCGAGTCGCGTGGTGTGCGAATAGGCCGTCGCGCCCCATTGCCAGCAACATGCGCGCCGTCGCCAACACGACGGCGTTGATGGTGCCGAGTACCGAGACGATCACAATGCTGCGAATTAGCCGGTCCCCGTGAACACCGAACAGCGCCTGCGCGACTGCACCGCCGACAAACGGCTCGTTCGCCATCCTCGCAATCGGAAGCACCCACAGAAACGCCGCGTTGAGCAGTAGGAACATCGCCATGGTCACGGCGAGTCCGCGGAATATCGCGCGCGGGATCTCTCGCCCCGGATCGCGCAGTTCCTCGCCGAAGAAAATTGGAAAGTAGTAGGCATCGTAAGCGAAAATGACGCTCTGCATCGCCAGCGCCAGGGCAGCAACCAGCGCGCTACCGCGCGGCAGCGGCAGGGGCGAGGCGTAGGCGACCGCCGGACGCGGTAACAGGAATGCGGCGCCGACAACGGCACCAAGCGCGAGAGTCTTGGCGACGGTAGTCGCGACCTGGATGCGGCTCCCCTCGTGCACGCTGCGCCAGTTTAGAACGATCAGTATGATCAGCGTCGCGAAGGCGACCGCAACGGCATGGCCGGCGAATGGTGGTACCAGGACGTAGGAGTACTCGCCTATCAGCAGGAGAAGCGCGGCATTCCCTGCGCAGTCCAAGGCCCATTGCGTATAGCCAACAAAAGCGCCGGCGTACTCGCCGAGTGCACGTCGTGCGAATGAATAGGGACCGCCACTGAGTGGGATCATTGCCCCGAGCTCGGCAAACACCGTTGCACCGAGCCACGCACAGATACCGCCGAACACCCAAACCGCCATGTATAGCCAGGCGTTCGGCAACAGCGCGGCGATCTGGCCCGGCGTGTAGAAGATCCCGCCGCCCATCGTGGTGCCGATAACGACCGCTAGGGCAAACACCCTACCCAACACCCTCAAAAGGGTGCCCGGTGTCGACGGATTATCCATACCAGGTATCTCGTTAATCTTATTGTGTCATGAAGTTAGTGATGAACATCGCACAGCAGCGACAGCGATCGAGCCGACGCACGCAACCGCGGACGACCAGATCTCGAAGTGTTGCGATGGAGTCCGCCACGTCGCGCTGCATTGTTTCCGCTGCTGCGCGGCGTATCGCTTTCCGGTAGAAGAGACGCTTGTAGTTGCGCAGGGCTGTTGCCAGCGCCGGCACTCGTGAGCCGCCGGCGCATCAGAAGGCCGTGCGCTGCGATACACGAGCTCGCGTGCTGAAGAATGCCAAGCTGAATTGCGAAATATAGCTGAGCAGCTTGTCCGAAGAATAGATCAACTCGCTTGTCGGCGAATCGTGTCGGAGTTCGTTATTGACCCGGGTGCGCCAACGCAAAGTGGGATAATTGAGTCCTCTAACGATCGCCGGTCCCAATCGGGCCGAAACCATCGGACCCCTTGGCACGGAACCACCGGAGGTCGTTCAACAGCCACACGCGGTCGACAAGGTCATTACAGATGGAGACGCCAAACACGTGATTCTTGGATTCTGCTTCGCTTACGCATGTCGCTTGTTTTCAACAACAGCTGCCATCTCTCCCTCGAAGTGTACGTTGGGCGCTCCCTCCAGAAAAGCGATAGCCGCTCCGTCAGCGATCAGACTGGTCGGAAACTTGGCAAGAACGGCACGGGCTTGGTGAGGTCAATTGGTTTGCCGCCCGGTGCAGTGAACCCACCTTCCGGCGGACGTCACGAAAACTTGATGGCTGGCGTAATTCAGGCCTGCAGCGAGGACCTTGGACGGTTCGCAGGGAACCAGCAGACGCGCCTGTTTCAAGTGGAAAGTCGCTCCCGTCGGTGTTGGCTCCGTGTATATCGAGCCCTTGAGCTCTTCGATAGTATCGCCGCTCCACAGACCATAGGCCGCGCGGCCGGCAATTTCGAACCGGACGTATTTCTGGGTTTCGGTTTTCGCCGTCACTCCCTCGCCCTCCGCTTACATCAGATGCACCGAAGTCCACTGGTGAGTCTGAAAGAATAGAAAGGGACGGGATGAAGGGTCTTGAACGATTGTGCGTCGAGTCAGGCGTGCAACGTGTCCAGCCTCCATTTGCGCGGCGACATGTCACCCTCGAAACGAACCGATAGAACGCGCCCTGACTACGAGTACAGAAAACAGGCCAATTACTGCCTCCTGAATACAGACTCCGCGCCGGCGATAACGGCGGTATCAGTGCCGTTCCCTCACGCGCAAACCAGTAACTCGGGCTGCTGTTTCACATGGATTAGTTGAGCGACTTTCCCGGGGCCCGAGAAAGACTGTTGTAGGGAACGTGAACTGCCGCCGCAGCGATAATCAAAGCAATACCGCGCCACTGGGCTCCGCGTCTTGGAGCTTGTAGCGCTTCGCTGGGAGCAAACCGAGCTCAAGGCCGGCTTACTCCACGTGGGTCGGCCCAAGAACGGGACGCCATCGACGCCCCTTACGAGGGCCAGAACTTCGTGCCCTGCGGCAACTGCGCCGCGATTGGCCGGACTCACCGTATGTCTTCTTTTCGGAGCGCGGCGGGCCCATGACCGCCAGCAACGTCCGTAAGCTGTTCGCTCGATGCGGTATCATTGCGACCGTACCCTTCCCGGTGCATCCGGGCATGCTTCGTCATGCCTGTGGATTCAAACTGGCTAATGACGGACAGGACACCCGTTCCCTGCAGCTCTACCTTGGACATAAGAATATCCAGCACACGGTTCGCTATACCGAACTGGCGCCAGATCGATTCAAAGATTTCTGGCGCGATTAGCCTTGCGATCAATCCTGGCCGCGCGAGGCCACCCAGGCCCCCTTTAGAATGACTAAACTGCAGAGGAAACACATTCGCTGATGGGGAGGGAAAAAGATGGAACTGGACAGATTGGGAGCTGCAACGTGAACCGCAAAGGAGGCAGAGACCATTCGCCGTCCGATGAAGAAATGAGGCGAATACGGGCGGCCGTCGCAAAGCTAAATGACGGTCGTACCCGGACCTTTTCCCTGGATGGTGCCGGCCACAGGTTGTCGATCGAGTTCTACCCTACCCAGCTCGGCTCTATACGGCGTTTGATCCACTTGAAATGCAACCTTCCCTCAGCTACGGAAGAGGCGCGCGAAGCAATCGATAGCCTCCGCAAGGCCTCTCTCCAGATAGGATCCGGCCGGGCCCTGAGCGATAGTCAGGCGGCTTGGATGTCCCAGTTTTTGCTGAACTTGTATCTGAACGCCAGCTCAGCATCACGCGCGAATTGGGACATACGCACTGCGTTGGGTCTGCCAACGGGCAGGGAACGTCCTGCAGAAACGGGGCGCCGGGACCTCTTTCTGGCTTTGGATGTCGAGCTTCTACGAGCGTTGCAACGCATCTCGCCAGAAGAGGCCATAGCGAAGGTCGCTGATGAGCACCAGTTGGGGGAGGATCCGGTTCGACTGGCGTCTAAACTGAATAGAAAGATTGTGATGCACATAGTCGAGACTCTGTTGGCAGAAGATCAAGTGGCGGGCTACACCCCCGAAGAGACGGTAGGAGACTTTCGATTCGCTCTGGCTGCTTACATTGCGTTATCTCCGAAATCGGCACAAACAGAAGGGGAACAATAGAGACAATTACTACCCTGGAGAGGACTCCTATACGTCGGCAGGATGCGCATCCCTATTTCCTTTTATCACCTCTATGAATTGCAGGTTCCTGCGCCTTCGAGATGCACCTCGGTATCTGGGCATGGACAAAAACGGATTCAATCGCGAGGTCAGGCCGCACGTATCCGTAATCCGCATGGGTATCCAAGAGATCGCATTCGATCGACTTGAACTCGATGCCTCGGCGGACTATAAGTCCCGCAACGGGCGTCCCGCGGCTCAATCCGAAAGGAGCCCGTCATGGGACAACGAAGACCGCCAGGCCTTACCCTCGTCGGGGGGTCTGGCATATCGACAAAGACTTCCCCGGAACGCGCATTTTCGAAAGCAGTGGAACAAGCGATCTCAAAGAAGCGGTAGCACTTCTTGCACGTCGTATAGGCGAATTACGAGAAACACACTTCTTAGGGCTCGCAGGCCTCGAAGCTTCCGAGCAGCGTCGACGTAATTCCTGGAGGAGAACCAGCACAAGCGAAGTCTGGAGCGGGATGCAAGGGCACTCGCCGCATTGGATCCGTACATTGGAGAGTTCCATCTCAAACGGGTTCATTACGGCACCCTGGAGCCGTTCATCCAAGATCGGACAAAAGCTGGGGTGAGTCCGGGGACCGTCAACCGAAAATTGGCAGTGGTGCGGCGGATCCTGAATCTGTGTGCGAGATTGTGGCGAGACGAGAGTGATCGACCCTGGTTAGACACTCCGCCCCTAATTCAGATGCAACGCCATCCGAACAAGCGCCCGCCCTAAATTCCCCCGGCTCGGAGCGCCAGAGTGCGTCGTGCTACGGGTCGGAGATCGAGACTCGCCCCTCAGCCCGACAAGCCGCTGTGAAGGGCGGGTGTGATCTCAGGTCCACGCCAATCCATACTTCAGTCTCCGGTTGGGCTTTTATCGTCCATCACATGAGCCTATGGCAAATACCGCCGCGACACGTTCATTTGCGACTACTGCGCTCTGCCCCGTCTGATTGATGATTCATCCCAGGATCGTTTTCCGACCGAAGCGGTTCGAGATATCGTGAAGTCACACCGCAACAGGCGCGTCCTGATGCCCCCCAGCACAATTACCGTAAGCGAGAGGCGACACTACGTGACACCTGCCCCACCGTTGCCGTGGGCGCTGCGAAGAGAGTCACGACCATTGACGGAGTGATCGCCAAGTCGGATCCATTCCGTGTAGAGGGCGTGGATCGCCCAGCAGATGCCCCAATGTGGCTGTTGCTACCTGACAGATCATCCCGGCGGTCGGCCAAGGGCACGATGCGTGAGCCGTTATGAACTTCACAATCAAGGTGAATGGCCGAAGCTGGACGGTGGAAGCAGAGGAGGATACTCCGCTGTTGTGGGTTCTACGTGAACACTGCGGGCTCACGGGTACGAAATTCGGCTGCGGGATGGGTTTGTGCGGTGCGTGCACGGTGCACGTCAGTGGCGATCCGGCGCGCAGTTGTGTGACGCCAGTTAGCGCTGTCAAGGGAGCCGACATTACGACGATCGAGGGCCTGAGCGGCAGCGCCGATCAGCTGCATCCATTGCAGAAAGCCTGGATCGCCGAGCAGGTGCCGCAATGCGGCTACTGTCAATCAGGGATGATCATGACAGCTGCGGCACTTTTGCGGCAAAAGCCGCATCCAACGGACGGCGATATCACCCAGGCCATCACGAACGTCTGCCGCTGTGGAACGTATCCGCGAATCAGGCGAGCCATTCACCGCGCGGCGGCCGAATGACTGAGGCAGCGGCAAGGCAAGGAATTTCGCGCCGCCAGGTCCTGAAAGGCGCAGGCAACGTGGGTCTGGTGCTGGCCTTTGACCTCACCGGGTATGCTCTGGCGCGCGGCGGCCAGGAGCCTGGGACCGTAAATGCCTGGTTTCGTATTGCACCGTCGGGCGAAGTCACCATTTACGTCAATTCGACCGACCTTGGTCAGGGCTCTCAGTCCGGCATGGCACAGGTGATGGCGGACGAGCTCGGAGTGGCTTGGGAAAAGGTGAGTGTCGCTCAGGCGCCGATCGACAAGACCTTCTTCGGCCATGACGACTCCTATTACACGGGTGGCAGCGGCGCAATAGAGGATCAGTGGAACAACATACGCCGAGTAGCGGCTCAGGCCCGCATGATGCTCGTCGAAGCCGCCGCGAAGCGCTGGAGCGTCAGCGCTGTCGGCTGCGTTGCAAGAGACGGCACCGTGCACCATACGGCCACCGGCAGATCCGCCACCTACGGCGAGCTAACGCCCCGCGCGTCGAAGCTCTCGCCTCCGCGAGATCCGGTGCTCAAGACCCCCGACCAGTGGGTGTTGATAGGCCGATCGGTGCCGAGAACCGACGTTCCCCTCAAGGTGAATGGCCGCGCGAAGTATGCAATCGATGTGCAGCAGCCCGGCATGCTCAATGCGGCAGTTGCGCAATGCCCCATTCACGGCGGCCGCCTAATCGAGTGGAACGAATCCGCTGCAATGGCGACTGCCGGCGTGGTCAAAGTCGTGCGGCTTCCCACTTGGACGACTTCGTATTTTCCGAACATGTGCATGCAGGAGACGGTGGGGGTAGTCGCTCAGCACTACTGGCAAGCGGCCAAGGGCTTGGCAGCACTGGCACCAAAATGGGCGCCGCCAAAGGAGGGGGTGCTTTCGACTCAAAGGATATTTGACACTCTGCGACAGGATGCCGCCGGAGACGGCAATACCGGGGACGGTGTGACTGCCCTCACCGTCGTTCGGGAGGGCGATCTCGAGGTCGTTCAACGCAAGCTCGTTGACGCGGCTTTCGCATCGCATTCCAGGGTCATTGAGGCAATGTATGAAGTGCCTCTGGTCGCCCATGCGACGATGGAACCCATGACGGCCGTCGCGCGCTGGCTGGGGGCCAGGTTGGAGATTTGGACGGGCACGCAAGCACAGCTCACCTTGAAGCAGGTTGCCGCCCAGCAGTTCCGCATTCGAGAATCAGATGTGACCGTCAATACGACGCTTGCGGGAGGCGGCTTCGGCCGGCGCTACTATCCGGATAGCGCCATGCAGGCAGCCCAAATCGCACAGGTGATGCAGGCGCCCGTCAAAGTTATCTGGTCGCGCAGCGAGGATATTCAGCACGATCTATGGCGTCCGCCAGCCGTCGCTCGCTTCAGGGCAGCGATATCGGACAAGGGCGAGGTCGCGGCGGTAAAAATGCAGCAGGCACGCATCTGCCTTTTTAGCGCAGATAACCGGTACAGCAAGGGAATGCATTACGCTTGGCCCAGCTTCCTGGCGCAATTTACGATCCGACCCCTGCGACCGGTGCCACATTCATACGGGGCGTGGCGCGCGGTCGAAGATACGCCGCAGTTCTTCTTTCTGGAGTCGTTCGTTGACGAGCTGGCGCATGCGACTGGCGTTGATCCGCTCCAATACCGCAAGCGCCTCATGAGTAAGGATCTTCGCACAGTTCGCCTGCTTGAGGCGGTTGAGCGGCTATCGGACTGGAGCCGACCGCTCGCGCCCGGCCACGGGCGTGGCGTCGCCGTTTCCTCTCGTCGCAACGTGGCGCAAGTCGCCGAAGTTTCCGTTGCAGGAAACACCGTCACGGTCGAACGCGTCGTCTGTGCGTTCGACTGCGGAACTGCGATCAACCCGGACAGCATTGTCGCGCAAGGTGAAGGGTCGATTCTGTTCGGGCTCTCCGCAGCTCTGTTCGGGCAGGTTACCTTCAAGGACGGCCGCGTCGAACAGGCGAATTTCGATACGTTTCCGGTCGTGCAGCTCAAACATTGCCCCAAGATTGAGATCCACACCGTCAATACACCGGCCGCACCCAGCGGAGTCGGTGAACCGATGACCGGGATGATTGCCCCAGCCGTCACGAACGCGATCTTCGCCGCCACCGGCCGGCGCATCAGAGCGCTGCCCGTAGCCGCGTCTGGGATGACGGTGGCTGCCTGAACTATCAGAACTGCTGAGCCACAGAGTCTCGCGCGCAACAGGCAGTGCGGACATGGAGTCCAGCCTGTGTTCATTACGTATCCTGAAAGGGGCACGACGTGCACCATCTACCGGCCGCCATCGACTAGCCTGCGCGTCTCGTCGCCTTGTTTGACGAGCATATGGCCAGTCGCCAATCGTCGCCGGCGCAAACCAGGGGTGGCCCCTGGCAACAAAATTCAGCTGTCACTCGGAAGCCATCATCTCCCTGTCAACCGATGCCGACGCACCCCAGCGTAGGTTCTCATCACCTGCACTTACGCTGCACTTAAGCCGGGGGCGACGAATCCTTGCAGTCCATATGTTCTAAATTCTTTACCGTTTTAAATCAGTTACTTACCGTTTGCGGACGCAGACTTTCCGTCATTCCCGTATGAATCTTATTTCGCTCTGCGCTGGTGTTGGGCGGCCATACTGGGAGCGCACGGTCTCCCGCCGTCAATATCCGACGGCGGGCTTCGTGAGATCTCCAACGCGTGATATTCAGGATCTTCGGCGGCAGACTAATGCGTCCCCTTCCGCGGCGCGAAAAATCCCGGTCAGGAGTTCCGGGTGAAATGCGTCTGCTGCAATCGCGCCGTAGCTGGCCGCCTCGTACCTCTACCGGAGGTTCAAATCACGGCGGTCGTCTGCGCGGCAGTATGCTCGTTGCCGACGGGGACGGCTCCCCCTCCCCTTCCCACTTGTCGATTTCGGCCCGAACGCTTGGATGCCGGTCGCGCACGCGTCGTCGGTCGAGCTTGATGGCAGTTACAATCAAACCGAACGCAAGGAGCCCAAGTAACAAGCCTTTCATGATCTTCCCCTGCGAATCAATGGATTCGACGCGAGAGGATCGAATCCGCGTACCCTGAGCTGTGAGACCGCCAATAAGGATATACGCTTTCGCGAAGCGCAATTGCCTGGTGTGACGGACGGATCATAGCGGGCCTCCTGCGATTGTCAGTAGGACGCCGCCCTGAAGGACGCTGCGAACCGTTAGGCGACGAATGGTCCGCGCACACTCACGGTCATCATCTCGTCCCCAGCGCCAGCCACATTTTACGACCGCGTGAGCTGGTCCGTTCTCCATCCGGGATGCGCCCTCTATGGTGCATCCAGAGTCTCATCCAGCTGTTGGACTCAGGGTCGATGTCGCGGTGGTCACTGTCTGATCACTCCCGAAAATATCTCGCCGGCGATTTGAGGCGCATGGTTTCACTCACTCGCCGGGGTAACCTTGTCGGTAGCGCTGACGCAATTCACGTCAGCGTCGTCGGTATTGGCCCGCTTTGCGAGATCAGGGTCCTCGCGAGCATTCAGCCAACAGTCATACCAGTCGACATTCATTTCCTGTAAGGCGACCGCTGAACCGGCTTGACGAGGTCGTGATCGCCGCTCCTGATGTACAGGAGTTCGATGTGACTACCTTTACCACCGCAGCATTTAGGCCATAGTGCTCATGCTTTGAAAGCCGTATCAGGCGATGCGGCAAACAGGCGCTGTGGCGACAACAAAACAGCCAAGTGGATGACCCGAACCCTAAACCAGCCCATTAGCCGTCAACGGGGCGCCGGACGTGACAGCTCTACAAGTCCACACCTCAGTCATCGCATCCCGCTTGAAGACAAAGCCAATCGAGAATTGCTTTGCTCAACTCTGCCTGGTAGGGCGCTGTGCCGCCTTGCTTAACACGCAGATCATAAGCCTGCTGCGGCGTGCCACCCCAATCAAGGTGATGGTCCATCCCCGGAACTAACGTCAAGGTCGCCGTTCCCGGTCGGTTCGAATTGACGATGTCGACGATTCTCTGTGGGTCTGCCTGCGTCGTAACGAAGTCAGCTGTCCCGTAAATCGCCAGTACCGGTAAGGAAAGCTTCATCCAAGGTTCCGCCACGTTAAGTGCTGCAGCCTGTTGCAGGTAGCTGGAAGGGGCGGGATAGGCATTCATCGCCTTGCAGCCGGGTTCGCTCTGTTCGATGTCCGACTCGGATTGCTTATCAATCAGCAGTCTGTGCATGCATTCTTCCTTCGTGTGCATCAACGCATCGATCTTGTCTGGTGGCTGACCTGCCAGTTCCAGCTGTCTACGCAGGTTCGCTAACTCATATTCGATCCAGTTCCTACCGACACCTTCTGCGAGGATGATTCCTGCTATATGCCGCCCTTCGGCGATTCTCGGTGCAATCAGCGTGCCTATGCTGTGACCGAAAACATAAATGTGTCGCGGATCGACATTGGTATCGTCCAACAATGCGTCGAGCGCCAATTTGTAGCTACGCATTTCCGTGAGTAAGTCGATCGTCATGCAGGGTGCTCCCTGACTATCACCCACTCCGCTTTTCTCGAGCCGCAGGCCGACAATGCCGCGACGTGCCAGATCGTGCGTCAATCTCATATAAGCGTCTTGTCGATCAGTGGCGTTGTCGATTGAGTAACATCCAATCCCGCCGATGATAAGTACGGCTGGATGTACGCCCTTCGAGTTGGCTGGCAGCGTCAGAAGAGTGCGCCGCGGACTGCCGTCCACCGAGATGCTTTCGTACTGCGTCTTTACCCCGGAATCGCTTTCCTTCGGAGCGCTTGCGAGAATGACCGGCAGCTTGAGAGAGGATCCCCGACGCCGAACGTGGAAGTCAACCACCTTCCCGGCGGGCTGCGCCTTAACACCTGCGAGAAACTCAGTGAGGGTGCGCAGCTGGACATCGCCGATACTGGTGACAATGTCCCCAACGCGCAAATCGGCGCGTTCGGCTGCGCTACCAGGCACGATTACGGTGATTCGAATGCCGCCATCCGCTTCTGCTGCGCCTGCCCCGAGGACGGCGCGTCTCGGAAGAGAGATGTTTTTTTGGTGTTCAGCGGCGGGCGCGCTCGCCGCCGAGAATATGACAGCGACG
>Ga0134126_10001210_pt1 | contig 32862 bp, 20 predicted proteins | sample KB31752_FD_96881 | JGI IMG/M metagenome (GOLD analysis project Ga0134126, IMG submission 96881) | Terrestrial soil microbial communities with excess Nitrogen fertilizer from Kellogg Biological Station, Michigan, USA - KB3-175-2 | ecosystem: Environmental > Terrestrial > Soil > Unclassified ...
CCGCGTTTTATAGGGCTCTGCGCCATTCGTCGCAATCGTCAGTTCCAGTGCCGCAGGCCAGTCCTGTCCAACGCGAAAGCCGCCTGGGCCGACAACCGGAGGGGCAGCGGTTTGCACGTTAGTTACACCAGAAGAGGTCGGAGTGGTCGAGTTACCCGAACCATCAGTTCCACTTTGAGCGCCAGACTCCACGCCCTGGGACGCAGCCAGCACGCCGTTTCCAGAACCATTTTCTGGCGCGCCTTGGTCCCAACCGGGGACCGCCGGCTGCGGCGTGGGATTGGTTTTCTCGCTGTTCCATGCCTTGATGGCGGTTTCGAGGCAGTCTTTCGCCAATGCGTTGTCCCAGCCTTTAAGCGTATCCGACGCCGCAGCCAGGGCCGCGATCGCATTCCATTGCAGAGACGCGTTTGTGGTAGTGAAAATCCAGCGGTCATCTGGCCGGCCAGAGTAGTCGCCCTTTACTTCGTTGGGAGGTAGTCTGGGATCATAGATGCGGCCATCGGTCTTCGACGCTCCATCGCCCAACTGCGTATATTGGCGCAGATCCGGCTCGTGGGTGCCGCGAATCGAGTGGCCTATATTGTGGAACTGCGCCAAGATGAGCAATGCGCCGTGTTTCACTTGCTCCACCGTATCCGGCACGCCATCGGGACGGTGCATCTCAACCTCCCGCGCGACTTCATCTACGGTTAGTTCGTCGTACTTGAGATCAAATTCGCGATATGCGAGAGCCAGATTCTGAATCACACTCAGTTGAGCGGGCTCTTCTAAATCGAAATCGCCGGCATCATACCAGCCGCCCACGTTCATCCCGGGAATATGGTCGCCGCCCTTGTACTTGCCATCGCTCGCCACAGCCTGATTCCAGTTGTCGAATTGCTCCCCCACGACGGGTGCCATGCGGCCGTCATCCAGGTGGGAAGCGCCGTGCCACACACGATAGGCTTCGCGCACTGAGACGTGATCCATCTGTTCCGCAAGGTGATGGTCCAGGCTGTCCTGCCAGATGTTCGCGTATGCATACTTGGAGATCGGAAACGGTGCCGTACGCTGATCTGCGTACTCGATGACATAGAGCCCAGGATTGTTGACCGTGGTGAAATCGAATTTCGAGTAAACATATCGCATCCAGTGCGTTGCAGGCGTGATCGGACCTTCAAATACCTGCTGGTAAGCTCCACCTTCAGTCAGGCGCAGCACCTTGGCAGTCCGCGGGCCGGTGTACTTCGGGTCGAGTTCGAGTACGGCCACCTTGGAAAAGCCCGGCGCATAGCCGACCTGGCTGTGCGCGATCATGGGTGGGCGCGTCCACCCCGAAATCACGTCAGGTTTGACATGCCACACGATGGCATCAGTAGTCTTGCCCGAAGGAATCAGTGAACGCAATACAAACCAGCCGTTTTGCGCACGGTCGCGCCCATCGAACAGCATAAGGGCGGCTGTATCCGACACAACGGTGACGCGGGCCAGCGAATCATCAACCCCTAAGGTGATGGTTTTACCCTCTGCAAATGGAAGCGGCTGGGTGTATCCCTTGGCCTTATCCCAATCCTCCAGGTAGTAGGCCTTTTTTGGCTCGTCGGGCAGCGGCATTACCTTGATCATTGAGTCGTCCGGTGTTCGCGGAAAGATGCCTGCATTGGATCCGTCTACCAGGTATGCCTTGCCCATGTAGATCGAGGGCAGGAATTCCAAGTTGAAACCGGCCCGGCCGACAAGCTTGGGCGGTAGCGGCTTGTCGAGATTGATGCTGACCTTTACACCCCCGGGTTCAGCGGCTACCACCAGCGTATAGCTGACATGAAAGGTTGGGAACGCGAGACTGGCGGTGAGCCGGTCATTCGCCTTATCTGCCCGGTGCCCTTTGAGGGTTGCCACCAAGTCCCACTGCTCGGGTGTTGGCATCATTCGCACGTCGCCATTGGTGGCGATGCGCCGGCCGTGGAGAATCATTTCCATGGCCGCATTCTTCTGGTCTACGAAAACAGGATGATACGTGCTGTCGTAGAGAAAGACACTAAACCCCTGGGTATCGAGGTATCCCTTGTCGGTCACCTGCATCGCAAAATCGGCGGCGAACGCGCTCGAGGAAACCGTCAGCGCGAAAAGGAACAATATGGAGAACCCGCAGCGAGCGCTCATCACTAAGGGCCGTGCTGCTGCGCTTGGAGTGCCGCAAGCAGCGTTTGCTCGACCGAGCGCACCGCGGCGAGATTGCCGTCCGCGTTGGCTGCTGCTGCGGACATCGATTCGCGCCACTTCGCGCGGGCCGCAGGTTCCCGGCACCGCTGTGCGAAGCGCACCGCGGTCTCGACGTATTCTTCGCTTGAACCGACGATCCCTTCCGTGATTCCGATTTGGCGCAGCAGGCCGGCCGCAAGCCGCTGCCGTAAAAAATCTCCCTCCAAAGTCACCACCGGCATTCCGCGATGCAGGGCTTGCCAGGCGGTGGTATAGCCGGAAAAAGCCGGACAATCCAAAAACACATCCATCTGATCGAGGAAGCCGAGAAATTGCCCGCGCGGCAACCAAGGCATTACGCGCAGATGCGCGTCGGGGTCGAGCCCTGCATCGCGAAACGCACCGGCAAGCCGATTTTTCAATCGGGTCGCAGCCCACTGTAGTTTCAACGGCGAGGCCAGCCAGAACTCACAAGCACCGATTTCCCTCGCGATTCGCGCCAGGAGCACATCGTCCGCAGGATCAAATTTAATCGGCTGCTGGCAAATGGCGAATCGCACGAGATGAGCCGGCCGTGATGGCGCGTCCCAGGGTTGGGCGCGCAGGCCGCAGGATTCGGTGCAGACGCCCGTACCCGGCAATCGCACCAGCTTTTCGCGGTAGTGATGCTCGGCCTGCGGTCCTTCGATGAGATCTCCTGAGAGGTAGATATCGACGGTCGGCAATCCGGTGGTGATGGGATGTCCCCAGCTTGCGGCCTGAACGGGCGCCAACCGCAGCGCGGCGAGCGTGCAGGCGACAGGGTCCATCCCCAGCTCCGGATAAAAGAGAATGTCGGGTTGGTCATTGCTGATTTCCTCCAACCACGCATTGACCGGTTTTGGTCCTTGGACAAATCGATCGACCCGGTTTCTCGCCCATTCGGTTTCATCGTCCTTGAGCGCGCTCGTGTGGTAGAGAAAGACTTCGAATCGTTGCCGATCCACGTGCGAAACGATGCCCCGCAGAATCACGTCCCACACGGGGTGCTGCCGCACTTGTCCGCTGACAATCACGAGGCGCGGTCGAGAGCCGGGTTCTCGGCGACCGATGGGCCGTGGGCGCCAATAGATTGCCGCTGCCGAACTGAGAAGGTCGCCATAGCGAGCAAGCAATGTGCCGGCCTCGGCCGGTCGATAGGCCAAGTAAAACGGTTGATGGCGGCCGACCGCCTTGCCCAAGCAGCCGCGATGGGCGCGATCCCACGCCGTCAATTCGTCCAGCGCACGGCCAAAGTTGTCTGCAGTCGCCTGGCTTTCGGCGGCCGTCCCTGCAAACACCGGGATGGCGGCCGTTGCGAGCCCAAGGGCCGCGTCGGCCAGATCTTGATCGAGTTCGAGGGCACGACGAAAGCGGCCGGCTGCCGCTTCGGCGTCGCCCAGTTCGGTGAGCGTATTACCGAGACCGCAGTGAGCAGCAGCGTAGTCGGGCCGCAGGGTCAGCGCCCGCCGGGAAGCAGCGGCGGCTTCATCCAACTTGCCCTGTTCCAATAGGACGATGCTCAGATTGTGGAGAGCCTCGGGATGACACGCCCGGTGAGCCAACGCGTGTGCGTAGCTGGCGATCGCCGCATCCGCGTTGCCCAGCGCGCGCAGGACATTGCCGGCATTGCTGTGTGCGTCGGCAAAGTCGGGGCGGTAGCGCAGCGCCTGACTGTAGGCCGCCAGCGCCTGGTCAAGCTTGCCCTGCGCCTGCAGTACGTTACCCAGATTATTATGGGCTTCCGCGTGATTCGGCTTGAGTGCCAGCACTTTTGCGTAGCTCTCGATCGCTTGCTCCAGTCTGCCTTGGGTTTGCAACAGCAGCGCGCGGTTGTAATGCGCCTCCAGGTAGCCGGGGTTGAGTGCCAATGCGCGCCGATATGAATCATCGGCATCGTCAAACCGGCCTTGCGCTTTGAGCGCATTGCCTAGATTGCTGTGAAAAGCGGGAACCTGTGCGTTTTGCACAATTGCTTTGCCGATGAGAGTCGTGGCTGTGTCAGGGCGGCCCGATTGGAGCGCGAGAACCCCGAGCAAATGCAGCGCGTCGGCGTGATGCGGATCGGCCTGCAATATTTGTCCGTAAACCTGTTGGGCATCGGCGAGCTGTCCTCCCCGATGGTAGCGCGTTGCGGCAGCGAGTAGCTCGAGAACGCGCGGAGATGTTCTTACCGGCATGCTTACCCCACGGCGTTGTGCGCGATCACTTCCCTGTACCACAGGGCGCTGCGCTTGGGCGTGCGCTTCTGAGTCTTGAAATCGACGTAATAAATGCCGAAGCGCTTACCATAACCGTCCGCCCACTCAAAGTTGTCCATGAGGCTCCAGAGGAAGTAGCCCTTGACGGGGTAATTCTCCGACACGGCGCGATGCAATTGGGTGAGATAGTTACGCAGGAACATCACGCGATCCGTGTCTTCGACGCGGCCCGCGGCATCTTGATAGTCCTCGCTGGAACAGCCGTTTTCCGTGATATAGATGGCCTTGGGGTTCCACAATTCGGTGACCGAGCGCACCGCCCAATACATGGCCTCCGGTCCGACGAAAAGCCACGGGGAGGCCATGCGAGGAAAGGAAGTGGGGCGCCGTTCCACCGCATAACCCGCTTTGGAGCCGTCGGCTCGGGCGTATTCAGGTTGATACACGTTGAGTCCGACGAAATCAAGTGGACTGCCGATGATGTCCATGTCGCCCGGTTCAATCTTGGGCGCATTCGCGCCTTCGCGCGCAAGATACTCGGATGGATACCTACCTTCGAGCACCGTGCTGATGAAGGGTGCATTCTCCTGGCGGAACGCACGCTTCGCGGCCTCGATGTGTTCGGCGGTCTCGATCACCGGGACATACACCTTGGGATTTTCGGCGAATCCCACCTGAGTGCCGGCCGTCGCGCCGGCGCGGATGGCCTGCACGCCGAGGCCGTGGGCAAGCAGCGCGTGATGCCGGATCTGATTTACCGCCGCGTCGCCGAGTTTCAGCCCGGGTGCAAATTGACCGATCTTATAGCTGAGATCCGTGAAGCAAACAATTTCATTGGTGGTCATGAAATGACGCACGCGATCAGACAGGCGGCTCGCCATGAATCCTGCGTAGTCGCCGAAGGCCTTGGCCGTATCGCGCGATTTCCAGCCGTCCCTCAGGGCTTGCGGCAAATCCCAGTGAAAAAGAGTCGCATAGGGCGCAATATCATTTTTCAAGAGCTCATCGACGAGCCGATCGTAGTACGCAAGCCCCTTGTCGTTGGGCTTGCCCGTGCCCTGCGGAAAAATGCGCGCCCAAGCCATCGAAAACCGATAGGTTTTGGCGCCGAGTTGCTTGAGCAGCCCGACGTCCTCCCGGAAGCGATGATAGGAGTCATCGGCGATGTCGCCGGTTTGACCATGGTAGGTCTTGCCGGCCGTATGGGCGAAAGTATCCCAGATCGTTTGACCGCGGCCGTCGGCGGTTACGGCGCCTTCGATTTGATAGGCGCTGGTGGCGCACCCCCACAAAAAGTCATCGGGAAATTGCAGTGGACGCGGCGAGGCAGTCTTGCCTGCGGCGAAGCGCGGCAATGACACGCCGGCAACCGCAGCGCCGACCAGCTGCCCGGCGAACTGACGGCGTGTGAAGGGTGGCATCGGTTGGCGTGTCCTCAGGCCTCGAGTCCGACGGGGATGGTATGCCCCGCGGCGGCCAACAACCGCTTCAACAAGGGCCCGGCCATCAAGGTGGTGACCACGGCCATGAGCACCAGCATGGTAAATACCTTCTGCGGAATCAACCCCAGGTCGAATCCGATATTGAGCACGATCAACTCCATCAGCGCACGGGTGTTCATCAAGACGCCCAGAATGGAGGACTGGTTGCGATCGAAGCCGCAGGCGCGCCCGACCAGGTACACAGGTACGATCTTGCACAAGACGGCGGCGCTGAGCAGGATGCTGAACCACTCCCAGTCGCTTGCGCCAGTCAGGCCGAGTACGTTGGTTCTGAGCCCGGTGTAGGTGAAAAATACCGGCAGAAAGAACACCAGCACGAAGCGCCCGACCTGGCCCCGCCAAGCCTCGACAAAATCCTTGTCCTGGTGGAATAGTACGCCGCCGGCGAAGCCGCCGAAGATGGCGAAGATGCCGAGCTTGTATGTGCAGATTCCCAGGGCGAAGACCATGCAAATCACGATCGCCATGAGATTGGGGTCAAGGGCACCGTGCTTCGCGGGATGTCGTCTGAGCAGATGGGCGGCCATGGGTCGCAGTGCGAACCACAGCAGCAGCGCGAAGGCCCCCAGGCCGCCGAGCTGTGTGGACAGATGCGCCGCGGAAAATTGCGAGGCGGCGTAGCCCGATATCGCCGACAGGAGCAGCCAGCCGACGACGTCGTTGATGGCCGCGGCTGAAATCGCCACCACGCCCACTTCGGTGCGCGTCAAGCCGTACTGTCGCAGGATGCGGCCGAGAATGGGCACCGCGGTGATCGCCATGCCGAGACCGAGGAACAGGCTGTAGCGTACCCAATCCGTGCCGGGCGCCAGAATGGGTGCCGACAGCCGGCCGAGAAGTATGCCGGCCAACAGTGGCACGCTCACTGAGAAAATGGTCACCGCGATGGCGGCACGTCGATTGCGCGGCGCACCCAGATGCCCGAATTCAAAATCCATGCCGATTTGGAACATCAATAAGATCAGCCCGATCTGACTGATGATGGTGATGGGTGCGGAGGCGTGGGTTCCGAACACCGCGAGCGAGGTTTGCGGGAAGAAATGTCCGATCAACGAGGGACCTAGCAACAGGCCGGCGAATATCTCGCCGATCACTCCCGGTTGACCCATGCGGCGAAACACCGTGTGCATGTAACGCGCCGCGCCCACCATGACGATGAGTTGTAACAGGGTCATGAACAACAGGTTCTCTGCCTGATTGATCGATGTATTCATCGTCTCTCCCACGCCATCCGCAAGGGGTGCCCGCTGCCGGGCTTGCGCTCATCATATTCTTAGGTGACATGGTAGCGTTAACATGGCGTTTCGGGAAGTGCCGCCGGCGGCAACCCATACCGAAGCCGCCGATGACGTTTCTGCCTCTGCGCTAATGCGGCGCCGGTTCAATCGCGATCTCGAACGGTCCCGCCGGCAAACCGGATTTGTCATAAAGATTGCAGAGCGGTGCGTCTCCCCAGCAAAAGCGCACGCGCGAGGCCGGCAGATTGCCCCCCTCCAGCACGACTTCCTTGCCGGCCAGTTCCGCATCGGCAAAACGGCAACTCTCTGCTGACTCGCCGCACAACTCGAAGCCGATGGGCCGCAGCGAGCCGTAGGCGACGAGTTGTCCCTCGACATCATCGAAGCTCACGAGAATCTTGCGGCCATTGAAGTGCGCTGCATGCACCTCCGGACCCGATGGCGAAATGGGTTCGCCATAGACCAAATGCCTTGCGGCACGCGCCAACCGCGCGCCCACCGCTTGCTTGTTTGGCGGGTGCAATTCCTGCGCTTCCCCTAGGTCGATGGTGACCGCCAGGGCGGCGTTTTTGTCCGCGGCGACGGCGCGACGCTGGGCCTCGCGCAATTCGGCCCATGTGGATGGCGCCGCGATCGGGTTCGGCGTGCCGAAATTCGGCAGCTCGACGATCAAGAAGGGCAGGTCGAAGCCGAATCGTCCGCGCCAATCGGCCATGAGACCCATAAGCAAAGCTTGGTAGTCGCCGGCGTCGCCGGTGTTGGATTCGCCTTGATACCAGAGCACGCCGCGCAGACCATACGGCAGGAGAGGAGCGATCATGGCGTTGTAGATGCTGGTAAGGCCGCTGACGGATTCCCAAGGCGCGCGCGGCGGAAAACCCATGCTTTCCGGCACGAATTGATAGCGCCAATGCCGGCTCAAGGGCACGCTGCTGCCGTCGGCAAAATGCAGCGCCATATGCTCGGGGGGGCCATACATACCGCCGGCATCCCAGGTGCTCAGCACATTGATGACGATGGTGTTCTCACCGGCCTGCAGCCAGCCCTTGGGTACGATGTAGGTACGTTCGGTACCGTAGCCGAACGAGTTGGCGAGGGGGCGTCCGTTCACCCAGGTCTCATCCACCTCGTCGATCGCGCCGATCGACAGCCGCGCATCGCCGGCCGCCTGCGCCTTGTTGAGCGTCGCCGCACGCCGAAACCATACCATGCCGTCGTGATTGGCCAGCCGCGCGACTCCCCACGTCTTCCAATCCCGCATCGGTTCGGGAACCTCGAGCCAATTGCCCTGGGCAACGGTTCTCCACGGAGTCGATCCCGGCGGCGCATGCGATCGCCACCAGGACTCCCAGGCGGCGCCCATGCGCTCATTGCCGGCGCGCGGATCGCCGGCATAAATCTCGAGTAGATCGAGACTCTTGTCATAGCCGCCGACGGCGCGCAGCGCCGCGTCACTCATCCACGGCTCGATGCGCGAGCCGCCCCAGGAGGCGTGAATCAATCCCATCGGCACATGAATCGACTTCTGTAGATCGCGGGCGAAGTAAAAGCAGGCGGCGGAGAAGTCGCGAATCGTGACCGGCGCAGCGGCGGCCCAGGCGACGGGTCTTTGGAAATGTTCGAGCGGTGTCGGGCTAATCGAGTGGGCCACGGTGAGCACGCGGATTTGATCGTTGGCGGACGCGGCGATTTCACGCGCCGCGTTCAAGGAATTCTCGACGGGAAGCTCCATGTTCGACTGGCCCGAGCACAACCAAACATCGCCCACCAGAACGTCGCCGATCGATTGCTCGGCGCCGCTGCGCGTTCGAGCCGTGAGTCCATAGGGACCGCCCGCGGGCATGGAGGGCAGTTGCGCCCGCCAATGTCCCTTGGCGTCGGCAACCGCGTGAGCGCTGATGCCGTTCAGGGAGATCGTCAGTGCCTCGCCCGGCGCAGCCTCACCCCACACGGGAATTGGGCGGTCGCGTTGCAGTACCGCGTGATCCTGAAACATCTCGTCGAGCAGCGGTGGCGGCGCGGCCGCTGCCGGGACGCATGCCAAGATAAACAGCAGAAAAGGCCTGACGGATGCCATTGGTAGCGGTATCATACACGCTCCGGCACGTCGAACGAAAGCGAAATCCTCCGCGAAGGAGTATGTCAGAACATGAATCAACCAGTGCCGACGCAGATATTCAAGGGCCGTGAATGCTGAGCCAGAAATTCAACGCCGACATCCTGACTCTCTCTCACGGTGCGGACCGTTGTGACCTGATTCCAGGCCTCGGCGGCAGTATCGCCGGCTGGATGGTGAGGGGCCAGAGCATGATGCGTTCTGCGACCGATTTCAGCATCGCGACCAATGATCCCTATGGGATGGCGAGTTTTCCATTGGTGCCATACTCGAATCGTATCGGCGACGGCAGTTTCGAATGGGGCGGCAAGCGCCACACGTTGACCCGCAATTTCCCTCCCGAACCGCACGCCATTCACGGCGTGGGGTTCGATCGCCCGTGGCAGGTGCGCGCGCGTACCACCGATTCCACAACCCTGGTGCTGAACCATCGCCCCGGCGCCTCGTGGCCTTTTGCCTTCGAGGCGCAACAGCGCATCACGCTCGGCGAAGCCACGTTGCACATCGAGATGAGCGCCCTGAATCTCGCCGATCGGGCCGTGCCGCTGGCCTTCGGACACCATCCTTATTTCCCGCGCGGCGGCGCCTTCTTGAAATTCCGGGCGCAAGGAGTGTGGCTGGTCGGAGATGAGGGATTGCCGAGCTTGTTGGTGAAGCCCTTCGACAAATTCGACTACTCAAACACCATGTCGGTGGCGCGAGGCGAAATCGACCACTGTTTCGTCGGCTGGGATCGCACGGCGAATATCTCCTGGCCTGATCGAGCTCTGGCACTGGAGATTACGGCCTCCGAGGAATTGCCGTGCGCGGTGGTGTGCATTCGCAACGACATCGGGGGATTTTGCTTCGAGCCCGTGCCGCACATGAACGATGCGCTGAATCGGCCCAAAGGTGACTACCTCATGCCGGTGATTGCGCCGGGGCAATCCTTTACCGCCGGCATTCGTTTTCGCGCCATCAAACGCGAACCGGCTTAAGGAATTCAACGCCCGGGGGGCGGACCATCCGAATCGCGGCGCACCAGGGTGAAGTCGAGCAGAACGTGTTTACAGTCCTCATCGCGGCCCTCACGACGCGCCTTGATTTTTTTGAGCAATAAAAGCATCGCGGCTTTCGACATCTCCGCGATCGGCTGGCGGATGGTGGTAAGTTCCGGCCAGATGGAGCGTGAAAATTCGGTGTCGTCGAAGCCGCACACCGTGAGTCCCTTGGGGACGTCCAAATGATGGCGGTGTGCGATCGCGATGGTGGCGGCGCCCATATCGTCGTTGCTGGCAAAGATCGCGGTCGGAGGCTTGGCGAGACTGAGGAGTTGCTCGGCGGCCTTGAGCCCCGAGCGGTAAGTGAACAAGCCCTGGCGGATGAGGGCGGCATCCACCGGAATATCGACCTCCGTCAACGCCGCCTTATAGCCCGCCAGACGTTGCGCACTCGCGGTTTGATCGGGGTTGCCAATGATGAAGCCGATGCGGGAATGTCCTAACGACAGGATATGGCGCGTCATCGCGACCGCGGCGGCGTGATCGTCGATGCGCACGGCCAAATATCCCGCCCGCGGACTGGCACTCGCCACCGCGACGGCAAGCGCGCCCGCCTTGCTGAGCGCGGCGTGGATGCGTTTTGAATCGCACAGCGGCGGCGGCAGAATGATGCCGTCGACGCCGGTGGCCAGCAGTCCCCGCACCACCTCATCCTCGTGCTGATCGGCATCACACTTCTCGACGACCAGCTGCACGTGGCTCATCCGCGCCTGTTCGAGGCTGCCCACCAGAAACTCGCTCAGGTAGGTGGCGCTCGGATTGCTGTACAGCATGCCGATGCGCACCTGTTCAACGCCTGCGAGTGTTCGCGCGGCGAGGTTGGGGGAGTACTTGAGCTTCGCAATGGCCGCCTGTACCGCTTCGCGAGTCTCCTGACGGACGTTGTCCTCGCCGTTGATGACACGCGACACCGTCATCGGAGCAAACCCCGCATAAGCGGCGACATCGGCGATCGTCGGCGCGCCCTGCTTGCGATGTTTCAGTTTCCGCTCCGTGCGTGGGGCCGCACGTTTTCTTGCTGATCTAATTGTCATTCCAAGCGCCAGCCTGCAACAGTGAGGCAGAGGCCTATTTGGCACTCGGATCGCCTCGAAAGCAAATGGAATTGACAACGGCGCGCGCCATCCATCACGGTATCGGTATCATATATTTGACAAATGCTTATCGGATCGGGAGTTTCGCAATGCATCGAACATTCAATCTATGCAGGGTCGCTCTGTTCATCGGCGCGTGGGCCGCAGGCCCTGTGTTGGCCCACCCGGAACGGCCTGTCTACAAGGACCCAAACGCGCCGGTCGAGGCACGGGTCGAAGACTTGCTTCAGCGCATGACGCTCGAGGAGAAAGTGGCGCAAATGCTCAGCATCTGGGATGCGAAGACCGGGGTGTTCAACGCCAATCTCGAGCTGGACGCCAAGAAGATGGCGCAAAAATATCCGTACGGCATCGGCCAGTTCGCCCGCCCTTCGGATGCCATCGGTCCCACATCGCCGCGGTTGGTGCCGGGGCGCGACGTGCGTGCCACCGTGCGCCTGGTCAACGCCCTGCAGCGCTATGCCGTGCAGCACACTCGCCTTGGCATCCCCATTATGTTCCATGAGGAGGGCTTGCATGGCTACGCGGCCGTCGGCGCCACCAGTTTCCCGCAGGCCATCGCTCTTGCGTCAAGCTGGGATCCGGCGCTGGTACGCGCCGTCAACGCAGTGACGGCGCGCGAAATTCGTGCTCGCGGCGTCAGCATGGCGCTCACGCCGGTGGTGGATGTGGCACGCGACCCTCGATGGGGGCGCATCGAGGAAACTTTCGGCGAGGATCCCTACCTCGTGGGCGAAATGGGGGTGGCTGCCGTGGAGGGCCTGCAGGGCGAGCATCAGATCCGCACCTTGAAGCCGGGCAAAGTATTCGCGACGTTGAAGCACTTGACCGGCCATGGCCAGCCGGAGAGCGGCACTAACGTGGGTCCAGCACCGTATGGCGAGCGCACGCTACGGGAATTCTTTTTCCCGCCCTTTGAACAAGCAATCTCCCGCACCGGCGTGAGCGCGGTGATGCCCTCCTACAACGAGATCGACGGCGTTCCGAGTCACGCCAACATATGGTTGCTCGACAAGGTGCTGCGCGGCGAGTGGGGATTCAAGGGCGCGGTTGTGAGCGATTATTATGGCATCGAAGACCTGCAGAGCGTGCATCACATCGCAGCCGACCGCGAGCAGGCCGCAAGGCTCGCCCTGGAGGCCGGCGTCGATGTCGATCTGCCGAGCGGTGGGGCCTATGCCACTTTGGCGCGGCAAGTGCGTGACGGGCGCGTGCCCGAGGGGCGCATCGATGCGGCCGTGCGCCGCTTGCTGGCGCTGAAGTTCCGAGCGGGCTTGTTTGAAAATCCGTATGCGGATGCCGACCAGGCGGTGGCCATCACGAACAACGCCGAGGCTCGAGCCTTGGCGCTGAGGGCGGCGCAACGAACGCTGATTCTACTGAAGAACGACGGTACCTTGCCGCTGCGGCTGCCTGATGCCGGCGCCGCCAAACCCGTGATCGCGGTCATCGGCCCAAATGCTGCGGTCGCGAGATTGGGCGGTTACTATGGCCAGCCCCCGGTCACCATATCCATCCTCGAGGGCATCAAGAACAAGGTCGGCTCGCGCGCCGAAATTCTGTTTGCGCAAGGGGTGAAGATCACGGTCAACGATGATTGGTGGGCGGATGACGTGCAATTGGCCGATCCGGCCGACAACCATCGGCTGATCGAGGCGGCGATGGCCGTGGGCCGTCGCGCCGATCAAATCGTTCTCGCGATCGGCGACACCGAACAGACCAGCCGGGAGGGCTGGGCAAAGAATCACCTCGGCGACCGCACCAGCCTGGATTTGGTGGGCGAGCAACAGGCGCTGTTCGATGCGCTGCGGGCGCTCGGCAAGCCGATCAGCGTGGTCTTGGTCAACGGCCGCCCGGCCTCCACGGTTGCGATCGCCAACCAAGCGAATGCCCTCATCGAGGCGTGGTATGTGGGAGAGCAGGGCGGCAACGCCGTGGCCGACGTGTTGTTCGGCGATGTCAATCCGGGCGGCAAACTGCCTGTTACCATTCCGCGCAACGTCGGACAATTGCCCTCGTTCTACAACGTCAAACCCTCGGCGCGCCGCGGCTATTTATTCGACACCGTCGCCCCGCTTTTCCCTTTTGGCTACGGTTTGAGCTACACGAGCTTTGAAGTCGGTGCGCCGCGCTTGTCGAGCGACCGGATCGGCGTCGACGGCTCCGTTTCCGTAACAGTGCCGGTTCGAAATACCGGTTCGCGAGCCGGCGATGAAACCGTTCAGGTTTACGTGCACCAACAGGTAGGCTCGGTGACGCGTCCCATCAAGGAATTGAAGGCCTTCAGGCGCGTCACACTGGCGCCCGGACAGAGCCAGACCCTGTCGTTTACGCTGACCCCCGCGAGCTTTCGCGTGTGGAATATCGCCATGCAGCGCGTAGTCGAGCCGGGTGCTTTCGACATCATGGTGGGTCCGAACTCCGTGGACTTGAAGACCGCCGTGCTGCACATCGGCGGGTGACGAGCACCGGCGTCCCGCCGATGCTCGTCGCTTGGCTCACCCTAGCGATGAGGTGTAGCGGCTGACGACGTTCTCCAAGTATTCCTGGCGGCCGGAGCGTGCCGCCGGTGCGAGGTTGTCTGCCAGGGCGGCATCGGCAATCGCTTCCAAGGTGGTGCGGCCCTCAAGCATGGCGCGGGCCGATTCGGTGCGCCAACCTGCGTAGCGCTGGGTGACGAAGGATATCAGGTCGCCACCCTCGAGCATTGCCGCCGCGTTCAGCAGTCCCCGCGCCAGAATGTCGATGGCGCCGATGTGCCCGTAAAAAAGATCAAGCGGATCGACGCTCTGGCGGCGCACCTTGGCGTCAAAATTATTGCCGCCGCTGGTAAATCCGCCACCCTTCAGGACGTAGTACAGCGCGAGCGTGATTTCCCGGATGTCGTAGGGAAACTGATCCGTGTCCCAGCCGTTTTGCGGATCTCCGCGGTTCATGTCGATGGAGCCAAATATGCCGAAGTCCACCGCCATGGCGATTTCATGTTCGAAGCTGTGCCCGGACAGGGTCGCGTGATTCGATTCGATGTTGACCTTGACCTCCTTCTCGAGACCATGATGCTGCAAGAATCCGTAGATGGTGTCGACGTCGAAATCATACTGATGCTTGGTCGGCTCGTGCGGCTTGGGTTCGATCAGAATGAGGCCCTTGAAGCCGATTTTGTGTTTGTGCTCCACCACCATCGAGATGAATCGTCCGAGCTGATCCTTTTCCTGCTTGAGGTCGGTGTTGAGCAGAGTGTCGTAACCTTCGCGTCCGCCCCAAAGCACATAGTTTTCGCCCTTGAGGCGATGGGTGGCCTCGAGACAGTGGCGCACCTGGGTCGCGGCAAAACGGAACACGTCAGGATCGGGATTGGTGGCGCCGCCGGCCATATAGCGCGGGTGGCTGAATAGATTCGCGGTCCCCCACAGCACTTTCACGCCGGTCGCCGACATCTTGCGATCGATCTTCTCGACACTGTGCTGGAAATTCGCCACGTGCTCACGAATGTTGCGCGCTTGGGCCATGACATCCGTATCGTGAAAACAGAAATACGGCAGCCCGAGGCGGGTGAAAAACTCGAAGGCTTCATCGAGTTTGAGGTCCGCGGCCGCCTGATCGAGCGGGCCGCCGTGCCAGGGGCGATGAAAGGTGCCGGCGCCGAAAATATCGAAGCCGTCCCAGTTGAAGGAATGCCAGTAGCACACCGCCATGCGCAGATGCTGTTCCATGGTCTTGCCCATGACGAGGCGATTCTTGTCGTAGAAGCGAAACGCCAATGGGTTCCTGGAGTGAGGCCCTTCGTAGGCAATGGGTGCGATGTCGGCGAAATAAGAGCGGTTCAAGTTGAAGTCTCCACGAATGAATTTTTGAGATGTCGATACAGGCTGCGGAAGCGCCCGAGGCGTTGCGAATAAAGATCGGACAGGCGGTCGTCGGGTTCGGCCACATGCAAAATCGGCGGCGCAGTGCAAACCTCCTCGATGGAGGCGCGCTCCGCGCCCATGAGCGCCAATCGCGCCGCGCCATAGGCGGGCCCGACAGTACCGGCGTCGCGATAAGTCAGCGGCCGGCGCAATGTCGAGCTCAAGATCCGGCCCCAATAGATTGAGCGTGCGCCGCCGCCGATCACCGAGATGGACTCGATGGACGTGCCGCTTGCCAACAACGCATCCAGCCCATCGCGAAATGCGAAGGCGACGCCCTCGAGCACCGCCTGCGCAATGACGGCGGGCGTCGATTCGTGGGTCAGCCCGAACAGCACACCCTTGGCATGCGGGTCGTTGTGCGGCGTACGCTCGCCGGATAAATACGGCAGGAACAGTTCCGTGTCGGCCGGCTGGTTACGCGCCTCCGCCAATTCGAAGAGAGCAGCGGCGGTGCTCAGGCCACAGAGTCGCGCCGCCCAGTCCATGCAGCTGGCGGCGCTCAGAATCACCGACATTTGATGCCAGCGCTTGGGGAGCGCGTGACAGAAGGTGTGCACGCCTCCTTCAGGATTCGGGCGATACCCATCGTTCGCCAGGAACAGCACGCCGGAGGTTCCAAGCGACAAGAAGGCATCGCCGGATCGCACAACCCCGACGCCGACGGCGCCGGCCGCATTATCGCCGCCGCCCGCTGCCACCGGCACGCGCGCCATTCCCCAGGCTTGCGCGACTTCCGCGCGCAGCGTTCCGGTAATCTCGTTGCCTTCGAACAGCGTGGGCATGTGCGCCGCGCCGAGACCTGTGGCCGCGAGCATCGCCTCCGACCAGCGCCTGTGCGCGACGTCAAGCCACAGCGTTCCGGCACTGTCCGACATGTCCGAAGCGGTCTCGCCGGTCATCGCCATGCGCACGTAGTCCTTGGGAAGCAGCACGATGGCGGTTTGTGCGAAAATTTCCGGCTCATGTTGCCGCACCCACAACAATTTCGGCGCCGTGAAACCCGGCATGGCGCGATTGCCGGTGATTCGCAGCATGTCCGACACGCGTCGCTCCAGCTCAACGCATTGCTGTGCGCTGCGCCCATCGTTCCACAATATGGCGGGACGCAATGCTCTATGATTTCGATCGAGCAGCGTTGCGCCGTGCATTTGACCGGACAAGCCGATGGCGCGCACCGCCTTTCGCAACACCAAGGGCAAGCCGCCCACCGCGATGTTGGTGGCGGACCACCAGTGCGCCGGATCTTGTTCCGACCACAGCGGCTGCGGCCTCGACACGCTCAAGGGTGCGCTCGCCTGATCGACGACGGCGCCGCGCCCGTCGATCACCGCGGCCTTCACGGCAGACGTGCCAATGTCTATACCCATATACATGCGAAAAAAATCCTATGTCCGCCGCGTGTGGAGCGGCGAGGTCGCCGTGCATTGCGTCAAATCGTGGGCTCCCCGCATCGTGCAAAAATAGTTCTGTCGGCAAATTTACGTTAGCGCTATCATTCTATGCCTGATTCGGTGAGCTTGGCACGCAAAAAAAATGGTCTGCCGAATTACGGCGCGCATTCGAAGGGGAAAAATAATCGTGAGTGACAATCGCGACGCGACCGTCAACCTGCCGCTGATCTGCGCCATCGTCGGCGTCGCCACTATCGGTGGATTCATGTTCGGCTATGACAGCGGAGTCATCAACGGCACTCAGGAGGGTCTGCGCAGCACATTTGACCTGAGTGAAGCGTGGCTCGGCGTCACGGTGAGCGCGTTGCTGCCCGGCTGCGCGGCAGGTGCTTTCCTCGCCGGCAGATCCGCCGATCTGTGGGGCCGGCGCCGGGTCATGGTGGCGGCAGCCCTGCTATTCATCGTGAGCGCCTTGGCGGCGGGTGCCGCGAATTCGGCGCTGACGATGATCATTGCGCGGTTCGCGGCCGGCGTCGGCGTCGGTGCGGCCAGCGTGCTGTCACCCGCCTACATCAGCGAGGTGACCCCGGCAAGCATGCGCGGCCGGCTTTCGAGCCTTCAGCAGGTAATGATCATCGCCGGCTTGACCGGAGCTTTTTTAGCCAATTATTTTCTGGCCCACAAGGCCGGAAAGTCCACCGACGTGCTTTGGTGGGGGTACTCCGCGTGGCGCTGGATGTTTTGGATGCAAGTCATTCCCGCCGGCGTATTTTTCGTTACTCTGCTGCTGATCCCCGAGAGTCCGCGCTATCTGGTGGCTCGCGGCCGCGACGCGGGGGCGCACTCGGTGCTGTCGCGCCTGTTCGGCGCGGCTGGAGCGCTGTCCAAGGTTGCGGAAATTCGAGGTTCTATCGCGGCAGATCATGCCCCGCGCCTGTCGGACCTCATCGATCACAAGACTCGACGGCTGCGCAAGATCGTCTGGGTGGGGATCGGTCTGGCAACATTCCAACAGCTGGTCGGGATCAACGTCGTGTTCTACTACGGCGCCGTGCTGTGGCAGGCGGTGGGGTTCAGCGAAGCGGATTCGCTCAAAATCAACATTTTGAGCGGTACTCTGTCGATTGCGGCCTGTCTGGTTGCCATCATGCTCATCGACCGCATTGGCCGCAAACCATTGTTATTGATCGGTTCCGTCGGCATGTCGCTGACTTTGGCGATTTTGACGCTGGCATTCGCCACCGGTTATTTGAGCAACGGCACGCTGCATCTCGCGCCCACCGTCGGCATGATCGCGCTGGTAAGCGCCAATCTCTACGTGGTCTTTTTCAACTTGAGCTGGGGCCCGGTCATGTGGGTAATGCTCGGCGAAATGTTTCCCAACCAGATCCGTGGTTCCGGTCTTGCCGTGAGCGGCGCGGCGCAGTGGACCGCTAATTTCTTGATCAGCATGAGCTTTCCCGTGCTGGCCAAGTTCATCGGTTTGCCTATCACCTACGGCTTCTACACCGCGTGCGCCGTCTTATCCATCTTTTTCGTGTTGATAATGGTGCACGAAACGCGCGGCAGGGAGCTCGAGGACATGGTCGGTTGACCGGCGCGCAGCGCGGCGATTGCAGCGCAATTAGAGGCGGTTATTTTAGTATTCTGGTAGCGCAACCACAAAATCATTGCCAAAGCTGAAAATGTATGTACTATGGTAGCGCAATCATAACTGTAAGCGGTACTTGTACCGTTGCCAAAAACAGAACGAGCCGGGGGAGAAATGAACGATACCGCATCGAATGCCTGTCTACGCCAAGTGGTGCATGCCATTTGCTTCGGGGGCGCGTCGACGCTTGCCTTAAGCGCGATAACCGCTCCGAACGCCGCCGCCGCGGACGCCGCCCCCGCCCCCGCCGCCGCCAACGCCAGTGATGCCGATCTCAACGAAATCGTCGTAACCGGACTCCGCGCATCTCTGCAGAAGAGTTTGGACATCAAGCGCGACGCCGTCGGCATCATCGATGCCATTTCGGCGGAAGATATCGGAAAGTTTCCGGATTCGAACCTGGCTACCGCCATGGAGAGAATTCCCGGCGTGACGGTGAGCCGCCAATCCGTGTCGTTGACCGGCACCGGAGGGACCTCATCCGCCGGGGGCTCGAGCCAGATTACCGTGCGCGGATTTGGCCCGCAGTTCAATCAGACCTTGTTCGATGGTCGCCAAGTGCCGACGGCGATCGGCAATACCAATCGTGGCTTTGACTTCGGATCGGTGGGCTCCGACTTCGTCGGTCAAGTCGATGTCCTAAAGACGCCCGACGCGACCCTGTCGAGCGGGTCGATTGGCGCCACCGTCAATATCAAGTACCCGAAGCCCTTCGATCATCCCGGAATGCAATTGGCGGGCTCCGTCTCGGGAAACGAATCGACCGGCCAGAACACGCTCAAGCCGGGCGGCGGCCTGTTGTTCAGCGACACCTTCGCGGATGATCGCTTCGGTGTTCTGGCGGATTTCTCCTATGCGGACAGCGAGGTTCGCGGCAATCACGTCAATGTTCAAGGTTGGGAGGGCGGAAACCCGGCTGCGGGCGGCGGCTTGGCACCCTGCCAATTGGCAGGCGCCGGACCCTGTCCGGCTACCTTGCCTGCGCCCACCATCAAAGATTGGTTCATTCAGGATTACGGCATTTACCAGGAACACACCGAGGATAAGCGCATCGGCGGCCGATTGGCGCTGCAGGCCCAGCCGGTGGACGGCTTGGTGTTGACTCTCGACGATAACTACTCTCAGGAGAAGCTCTATCAGTATCAGTACGGCACCAGCGCCTGGTTCAATGGCGGCAGCCTGACGAATGTGACCCAGGCACCCGACGGTACGGTGACGGATTTTATCCAAACGGGTACGCCAACCGACTTTCAGGCGCAGATCAACCAATCCGTGATTCAAAACAACACGGTTGGATTCAACGTGAAATGGGATGCGACCGCCCATACCTCGTACATGTTGGATGCCTACCAGGGCGTTGCCAAGCTCAATCCGGGCGGCCAGTTCGGTGTGGACGCGGACGTCGGCTACGGCAACGGCCCCAACGCCACCAATCTCGGCATAGTTGTCCCCGGCGGCAAGAACCTGCCCTATCCGACGGGGTTTGGGCCGGGTGGCGATGCCGCGAATTTCGTTAATCCGGCGTACATCGGCTCGCATGTGCTGGTGGAGAGCTATAACCAGAATACGAACACCGTCGACCAGCTCAAGCTGGAAGGCGCTTGGCACGATGATGCTTTGAAATTCAAGTACGGTGTGCAGATCACGCACGACAGTGAAGCAATACGCTCGTTCACCAACCTGCCGTACACCTGGCAGATGTACGCGGGCTACGGTCCGGCTCCGGTGGGTTCCGGTGGCGTCGCGCCCATACCGGCGAACTTGATATCCGGCTTATTCACCACCGGCTCGAACTTCATCAACGGCTGGGGTAATGGCGGACGTCTGCCGCCGGCCATTCTTGCAGCCAATGGCTTTGCCATTCTCAACTACCTGCAGGGCTTGAATGGCGCGGGGATGAACGTGGGCGCGTGCTCCAACCTGGCCGGCCCGACGCCATGCACCGGCAAGTACCTCATGTATCAGAACATCGGACTTTCCCAGGACATTTCCGACAGCACGGTGTCGCCGTACTTGAACTTGGCGACAAAGACCCAGGTTGACGGCCTGCCGTTGAACATCAACCTCGGGCTTCGTTTCGAGGATACGCACACGACGTCTGCCGGCCTCTCACAGTTGCCGGAGGGCCAGCTCTATATCCTGAGTACCGACCACACCGCCTACGGTTTCAATAACACCCCAGCCGTCCGTGTCAGCACCAAGAGCAACTACTTTTATCTATTGCCGAACATCGATTTGGGCCTGGGAGTGACCGATACCCTCAAAGTGCGTCTCGACGCCTCTCGCACTTTGACCCGTCCGCTTTTGACCGACATCACGCCGGATCTCAATGTGCCGGCGGGTCAACGTGTGGGAGCGCTGAATGGTACCGGCGGCAATCCGACCTTGCTGCCATACCTGTCCGACAATCTGGATTTCGCAGTGGAATGGTACTACGCGCCGAACTCCTACGCGTCGGCCGACGTATTCGTGAAGGAAGTCACCAACTTCATCGTGGGTGGCACCATTGTAGAGCCCATCAATGGGGTGACGCTGCCCAACGGCACGCTGGCGAATTTCAGTGTCACTTCGAAGGTCAACGGCCCCTCGGCCGAGGTCCGGGGCATAGAGTTGGCGTGGCAGTACACGATCGGCGATACGGGCTTTGGCTTCCAGAGCAACGCGACCTTCGTGGGTACCAACAAACCCTATGACCCTAATAACACTGTGGGCAATTTCGCGGTGACGGGACTGGCTAATTCTTGGAACTTCATACCGTTCTATGACAAGTACGGTTTCCAGGCGCGCGTGGCGGTCAACCATCGAGCCGAGTACCTGCAGAACTTTGGTCAAACTCAGAATAATTCGCAGTTCGGTATTGAGCCCACCTTTGTGAATTCTGCGACGTATGTGGATTTCAGCACCAGCTACGACATCAACAGGCACTTCAACGTCTATTTCGAGGCTCTTAACTTAACGAATCAGGCCTATGCCACGCATGGCCGTTTCAGTGAGCAAGTGCTCGATGTGGTTGACACTGGGCGCATGTTCACGGTGGGCGTCCATGCGAAATTGTAGCCGCTGATTGTTGACACGGGGCCGCCTTCTCCCTTGGGTGGCCCTTTTTTCCGGCAGCGTGCGATAATTGAGCATGACCCGCACCCAATCGATAGTCATAGTCGGCGGCGGAACGGCAGGATGGTTGACTGCCGGCATCATTGCGGCGCGTCATCAGGGGCGCATGAAGACCGGTTTCTCGGTCACCTTGGTCGAATCGCCCACTGTGCCCATCATCGGCGTCGGTGAAGGCACTTGGCCCACACTGCGCTCCAGCCTGCAAAAGATGGGCGTCTCGGAAACCGAGTTCTTCCGCCACTGCAACGTGGCCTTCAAGCAGGGCGCTAAATTTGCGCGCTGGACCACCGGTGCCGACGACGATGCCTACTACCATCCCTTGATGCTGCCGCAGGGTTTTACGCAGGTGAATCTGGTGCCGCATTGGCTGTGCAACGAGCAGGGCCGGAGCTTCTGTGAGACCGTGTGTCCGCAAGGTCAGCTATGCGATGAGGGTCTGGCACCGAAAGCGATCACGACACCCGAATATCAGGCGGTTGCGAATTACGCCTACCACCTGGACGCGGGTAAGTTCGCAGCCTTCTTGCAACAGCATTGCACCCAAAAATTAGGCGTGCGCCATGTGCTCGCCGATGTCACGCAGGCCAATCAGACCGAGCAGGGTGATATCCGCAGCCTCGTGACGCCGCAGGCAGGGGAGATTGCGGGCGATCTTTACGTGGATTGCACGGGGAATGCGGCATTGCTCCTGGGCAAAACACTGGGCGTGCCGTTCAAAGACTGCAGCGACGTGCTTTTTTGCGATGCCGCCCTGGCGCTGCAAGTTCCCTACGACACGCCGGACGAACCCATGGCCTCGCATACGATTTCCACCGCGCAGCCGGCGGGATGGATCTGGGACATCGGGCTGCCGACCCGCCGCGGCACCGGCTATGTGTACTCGACGCGTCACACCAGCGATGCCGACGCGTATGACACGCTGATGCGATATCTGGGTCCCCGGCATGCGAAGCTCACGCCTCGTAAAATATCGATTCGCGGCGGCCATCGAACCACGTTCTGGAAGAATAACTGCGTGGCCGTGGGTCTGGCAGCGGGGTTTCTCGAGCCGCTCGAGTCCTCGGCCATCGTGCTCACCGAACTATCCGCAAAATTAATCGCCGAACAGATGCCCGCCAATCGGGAAGTCATGGACATCTTGGCGGCACGCTTCAATGACGTAACCCACTACCGCTGGGGCCGCATCATCGATTTTCTCAAGTTGCACTATGTGCTGACCCAGCGTAGGGACAGCGCCTTCTGGCGCGACAATATCGATCCCGACACCGTTCCCTTGCGGCTCAAGAACCTGTTGCACTTGTGGAAGTACCAGCCGCCTTGGTTCTTCGATGAGTTCGATCGGCTCGAGGAAGTGTTTCCCGCCGCGAGTTACCAATATGTGCTGTACGGCATGAATTTTCGCACCGAGGTCGATCCCTCGGACAACCTCGGCACCGGGTCCATCGCGATGAAACTGATGAACGACAACGTCAGCTTGACCCGGCAAATGCGCTCGCAGTTGCCGAAGAATCGCGATCTCGTGAAAAGGATCGTTGAATATGGCTTGCAGACCATCTGAACCTGCTTGGACGCGGCCATGAGCAATATCGTGGTGCTCGACAGTCTGTCGCATCGGAAGCTGCGGGTACATGCGCAGCCGGCGCTCCAGTACGGCGACAATCAGCGCTTCGTGGCGGTGGTGGTGAATGAATTTCCGATACTCTCGCTGCATTATCCCATCCTGTTTTCCAAGGACGCGGACACCGGTCAATTCTATTGCGGAGCCATGCTGGGCTTCGACGCGGGGGAGAATCTGTTTTTGGACGAACATCGCGCTCAGAGACTATACCGGCCGCTCAATTTGCAGCGAGGACCCTTCTTTACCGCAGGGTCGGATTTGGCCGTCGACCTCGAGCATCCGCGGGTGGCGCCCTCCGGCGACCAAGCCCTGTTCGACGAGGCCGGGGCTCCCACCGTCTATTTGCAAAGCATCATGGGCTTGATGCGTGATTTGCGGCCGGGACTCGAGCGCTCGAGGATTTTCATAGACACGCTCTTGAGCTTGAACCTGATCGAGCCCATGACCATCGAGGCGCGCTTCGACGATGGCAGCAATCGCGAGGTGACGGGACTTTATACCGTCAATCGCGAGCGGTTACAGGAACTCGCCGATGCCGCCGTGGTTGACTTATTCCGCCGCGGCTACTTGCAACTGGTGTATTTGATGCTGGCCTCGCTCAAACATGTGCCGACATTGGCGCAAAAAAAGAATGACCTGTTTCTGCCCGGCGGCGACTCGCGCGCTTCCGGATTGGCTTGATTGCCTCCCGTGGCTCAGACGCTGCGCGAGATCAATGGGCGGGGCTTTTCCAGTCCGGCGCAATTCCTGAAAGGGGTCGTTGAGCCGTGCCTACCGGTGGTGATGCGTGGATTGGTGAGTGCCTGGCCGGCGGTGCATGCCGGGACGAGATCGGCGGCCGATTTTCAAACCTATCTGGCATCCTTCGACAATGGCGGCCAGACAGAAGCCTTCGTCGGCGACCCCAGGATTGCCGGCAAGTACTATTATGCGCCGGATCTCAAGGGGTTCAATTTCGAACGGCGGCGCATGCGCTTTGCCGATGCGCTCGCCGCCATAGTCGCCAGCCACGGCCAAAGCGGGTCGCCGACGATGTACCTAGGCTCGGTGCCCGTCAACGATTACCTGCCCGGCTTCGCCGAACAGAACGTGCTGCCGGTGCTGGCGGCGCACATCACGCCGCGCATTTGGCTGGGTCATGCGTCCAATGTGTCCGCGCATTTCGATGCCTACGACAATGTGGCGTGCGTGGTGGCCGGCGCACGGCGCTTTACCTTGTTTGCGCCAGAGGCGATCGCGGGACTATATGTAGGTCCACTCGACAATACGATGGCAGGACAACCGGTCAGTCTGGCTGCGTCGGCACCCGAGGATGACGGCAAATATCCGCTGTTCCGCGAGATCCGCGGGCAGGCGCTATGCGCCGACCTGGAGCCGGGTGACGCCATTTATATCCCGAAGCTGTGGTGGCACCAGGTCGAGTCCACGGCGTCGTTCAATGGCCTGATCAATTATTGGTGGGACGCCTTTCAAGGAGGTCACGATGCGCCCTATACCAGCCTGCTGCTCAGCATGATCGCGATTGCCGAGCGGCCGCCGCAAGAACGGCAGGCCTGGAAGGCTTTCTTCGATCACTATGTGTTTCGCAGCAACGGTCACCCCTTGGCGCATCTGCCGGCGGAGCAGCACGGCATGCTGGGTCCGCTCAAACCAGATAACTACGCCAAGATCCGCGCCGTCGTGATGCATCGGCTTAGAGGAGGATGAAGTGACCACGCGCGCAGTTTCATGGCCTGATCCGCCTCGCTCGTTGCGCTGCCCGTCATAAGCACAGAAGGCCGCCAACTGCCGCCTCGCCGGCATCCGGTCGCCTGAAGATCGTGTTGCCCGCACACGAATGCGTTCTCTACTCGCTGAACACTCGCACCGAATGAGCCGAAGATCGAACTAGAGCAGCAGGTACTCGTCCACTATCGCCTCCGTAGGCCGGGATCCCCGGAGTGCGTAGAATAGCACGTAGACATAGCATCCCGATGGCAGCAGGTAGGAGAGTTGTAGACCGACGTGATCAGCGAGAACACCCTGTAGCGCAGACAATGCACCGCCGGCGATCGCCATGATCAACAAACCCGATCCTTCCTCGGTCAACGGACCAAGTCCCTTGATTCCAAGCGTGAAAATCGTCGGAAACATCACTGAATGAAACAATCCGACTCCGATAAGACTCCACATGGCCAGGCGTCCGTGCATCGTAATCGCCACCAGTGCGAGCACGAGTGCCCCGACACTCACGATCGCAAGCAGCCGGTCGGCGGGAAGCCATCGCAAAGCGAAGGCTCCCATGAAGCGGCCCAGCATGGCGCCACCCCAGAACAGCGATAAGTAGTGGGCGGCATCGGCGTGACTCATGGCGCCGACATCGGGTAGCGAGATAAAGTTGACCAACGTAGAGCCAATGCCGATCTCCGCGACCAGATATAGGCAAATGGCCGGTACGCCGAATACCAGATTGCGATGCCGCCACAGGCTGTGCGTTGCGCGCTCGGCTCGCGCCACGCGTCGCGTTTCTTGGCCAAGGTCGGGCAGCCGCACGCGCCAGACCACCGCAGCCACCGCCAGGAGAACTCCCGCAATCAAAAGATATGGCAACTCGACCGCGTGCACATCGGCCGCGCGCTGTTGCGCCGATAGCACGAGATCGGCGCGTTCAGCCGTGCCCGACGAGCTGCGCCCCAGAATCAACATTCCACCGAATAACGGCGCAAGCATGGTGCCGGCCGAATTGAAGGCTTGGACCAGGTTGAGCCGGCTGGAGGCGGTCTCCGGCGCACCGATCACCGCGACATAGGGATTCGCGGCAACCTGCAGCAATGTGATGGACGAGGCCAGCAGGAATAGCGCCACCAAGAATAAGTTGTACGATCCGGCAATGGCCGCGGGTACGAATCCCGCCGCGCTCAACGCCATGCCGATGAGCCCAGCAACCAATGCCGCTTTGTAGCCAATCCGTTCCAGCAGTTTTGCTGCCGGCAACGCCATCAACAGGTAGCCCAAATAGAACGCAAATTGAATGAGCAATGATTGCCCGTAGTTGAGCGAGAACACGGCCCTCAGATGTGGCACCAGAATGTCGTTGAGGACGGTAGCGAATCCCCACATGAAGAAAACGGTTGCCAGTACCGCCAATGCGGGCGCATAGCGCGGGGAATCACGCGATGCCGGATCGTGTTGGCCCGCCATATTCACCGTAATCTCCCGTTTTTAAATAATCATACTATTACAAATAATAATTGTACAATTCAAATCGATGGAAATGCAGCGAAAGTTCCGGCGAATCATTGCGCAGAACCTGCCCACAATCGTGATCAGTGTGACGGCACCGAGTCCATGAATCTTCGGCTAATTCAGTTGGATACCAACTCGCGCGGTAGAGTCGTCGCGTCGTTGCAGACTCCCCGCCATGCTGCCTGTCTGCGCGGTGTTTGCAGCGTGCGCGAACTAGCGATGGCCGCGATCAACGAGGGCACGTCACTTGAGGACGCCGTCCAGTCGCGCAAAATGGAGGAGATTATTGATATTTCCGCTGCCTCCGATCAGGTGCGGATACTGGCCCCCATCGATCACCCGGACGCCGCGCACTTACATCTCACGGGTACCGGACTTACACATATGGGCTCCGCCGAGAGTCGCGACGCGATGCACAAACTTGCCATGTCCGGCGGCGCGCTGACCGATTCCATGCGCATGTTCCTGGATGGGCTGAAGGGCGGTAAGCCCAAGGATGGGTCCATTGGGTCGCAACCAGAATGGTTCTTCAAAGGTGACGGATCGAGTGTGGCCAATCCCGGCGCACCCCTGATGCGCCCCTCGTTTGCCCTCGACGGGAGCGAAGAGCCCGAAATCGCAGGCATTTATGTAATCGATCCTGATGGCAATCCGCATCGCCTGGGATTCTGTTTGGCGAATGAATACTCTGACCACATCACCGAGCGGGAGAATTACCTGTGGCTGGCCCATTCCAAGTTGCGGCAGGCCGCCTTGGGGCCAGAACTCTTGACCGGTCCACTACCGGCCAGTATCCGGGGTATAAGTCGCATCGTGCGCGAGGGTAAGACCATTTGGGAGAAACCCTTTCTTGCCGGAGAGGAGCACATGTCGCATTCCATTGCCAACCTGGAGTATCACCACTTCAAATACGCTCAGTTTCGTAGACCAGGCGACCTGCATGTGCATTTTTTTGGCTGTGCAACTCTCTCCTTTTCCGACGGAATTCGGACCGCTGTCGGCGATGTCTTCGACATACAGGCGGAAGGTTTTCTGCTACCGCTGCGTAACGATCTGACTCAGGCGCCACCCCCTGATTTCACCGTGCGCTCGCTCTAGGAAATGTCCGTGATGCTCACTCGCGAGTTCTCCTCGACCGGTCCTCTCCAAAAATACGTAGTCGTCGTCCTTCTGGCGTTGATTTCGTCCTTCTTCGGGCGGGCAGGCATAGCCGCCGATGCAAGACGCGCACCCTTCGGTCACTTGGGCGACGGAACACCCGTAGAAGCAGTGGAACTCTCCAACAGTACCGGCATGAAAGTACGCGTCATGACCCTGGGTGCGGCGATTCAGTCGCTCTTCGTTCCGGACCGAGGAGGCAGCTCGGGAGATGTGGTCCTGGGATTCGACACGGCGCAGGAATACTTCCAAGACACTCACTATTTTGGCGCAACCGTAGGCCGATTTGCCAATCGCATTTCGAAAGGACGTTTTACCCTCGATGGGCACGTTTACGTCCTGACCACCAATGATCACTCAAACCACCTGCACGGCGGCAAGCGTGGGTTCGACAAGGTGATCTGGACCCTCGACTTGGCCCGGTCGGGCTCGCCCGCGTGCGCACAGTTTTCCTATGTGAGCATTGATGGTGAGGAAGGATACCCGGGGACTTTGCACGTGACGGCCACCTACTGCCTGGATGACCGCGAAACATTGACGCTTGACTACGCAGCGACGACCGACAGGCCAACCATAGTCAACCTCAGCGGCCACAGTTATTTCAATCTGTCCGCGGACGTTGCCGGGGCGTCGGCGATGGACGATCTGCTGCAGGTTCACGCCTCACGGTACACACCGGTCGACGCGCAGCTCATCCCCACCGGCGAGCTGCGCAGTGTATCCGGAACCCCCTTCGACTTTCGGCAGCCTACCGTCATTGGAACGCGCATTCGAGACGGCCGCGACCCCCAGATTCTCCATGGGCGCGGCTACGATCACAACTTCGTGCTCGATGGCTCCGGCAGTATGCCGCGCGTGGCGGCGCGAATTCATGATCCCCGATCGGGACGGGTGCTTGAAATCCTCACCACCGCTCCGGGCCTGCAGTTCTATTCAGGGAACTTCCTGGATGGTACGACGGCGGGAAAGAACAACGTGCTGTATCGCCAGGGAGACGCGCTCGTCTTTGAACCGCAGCTGTTTCCGGACGCCCCGAATCAACCCGGCTTCCCCTCGGCGCGGCTGAATCCGGGAAGCGTGTATCGCAACACCATTATCTATCGGTTTTCGATCGACAGGAGGCGATCGGCGGAAATGAAGATGCCAGGTGTCCACTGACCTGCACTTTATTGCTTCAAACCGTTGCGCCGTCCTTAGTGCCATGTCCAATCACAACAAAATTGCCGAAACGCTGGGAACCGAGATCCTAAAGGGTGTGTATTCTGCCGGAAGTAAGATGCCTGCGGAGGCCAACCTCATTCGGCGCTTCAAAGTATCGCGCACCGTTATTCGCGAGGTCATGAAGACGCTCGCTGCCAAAGGGTTCGTTGTTTCAAGGACGCGCGTCGGGACGCTGGTGCTTGATCCGCTGCACTGGAATTTCTTCGATGCCGACGTGCTCTCGTGGCGAGTACGGATGGGTCTGGACGATGAATTCATGCGTAGCCTCACCGAAATTAGACGTGCCTTGGAGCCGGCGGCGGCGGCATTCGCCGCTCAACGGCGCACTCTGGCCGACATCGCTCGGCTAAGGCGCCACATCAGCGACATGGCGTGTGTGGGTCAATCTCGCAAGAGCTTTGCGGAAAGCGACCTCGCATTCCATCTGGCCGTTGGCGCAGCGTCCGGCAATCCACTGATTCGCTCGGTTGCGAGCGTCATCGAGGCCGCACTGGTGGCCTCGTTTACTTACAGCTCTCCGGTTGACAGTCTGAAAAACCAGGAGGCGTCGGTACTGGCTCACGCAGGCATCGTTGATGCCATCGAAGCAGGCAATGCGCAAGCGGCGGCAGCCGCGATGCTCGAAGTAATCGATGTTGGCGCGAAGCGAATCAGTGGCATCAGGAGAAGGCAGACAGCCAAAAAAGGACTAAAGCGATGAATGATGGCGCGGCAAACCGTACGGGCCACGCAGGCGCAGGGCGATTGCGTTCGCGTGCTTGGTTCGACAACCCATCGAATCCCGGCATGACGGCACTTTATCTTGAACGGTATCTAAATTTCGGACTTACGCTCGAGGAGCTGCAATCAGCCAGACCGATTATCGGGATCGCGCAGACGGGATCAGATCTTTCGCCCTGCAATCGCCATCATATTGTGCTCGCGGAACGCATCGCCGCCGGCATCCGCGCAGCCGGTGGCGTGCCTCTTGAGTTCCCTGTACACCCCATACAGGAGACCGGTAAGCGGCCCACCGCGGCGCTTGACAGGAACCTCGCCTATCTCGGATTGGTGGAAGTGCTCTATGGTTATCCCCTGGACGGCGTGGTACTCACCATCGGCTGCGATAAGACCACACCGGCGTGCCTCATGGCGGCCGCCACAGTCGACCTGCCCGCCATCGCACTCTCGGTAGGACCGATGTTGAACGGCTGGCACAAGGGCGAGCGGACTGGATCCGGGACGATCGTATGGAAGGGACGCGAGCGTTTGGCCGCCGGAGAGCTTGACTATGCGGGATTCATCGAACTGGTCGCGTCCTCGGCTCCGTCCACAGGTTATTGCAATACCATGGGGACCGCGACGACGATGAACTCTCTCGCCGAGGTCTTGGGGATGCAGCTTCCGGGCTCGGCCGCCATTCCGGCGCCCTACCGCGAACGCGCGCAAATTGCCTACGAGACCGGGAAGCGAATCGTCGGAATGGTGCACGAGGACTTAAAGCCTTCCGATATCTTGACGCGCGAGGCATTCCTCAATGCGATCGTCGTCAGTTCAGCGATCGGAGGATCGACGAATGCGCCCATTCACATCGCCGCGATCGCGCGGCACGCTGGAATAGACCTCTCGCTGGATGATTGGCAGACCCACGGCCATCATGTGCCGCTGCTTGTGAATCTTCAACCCGCGGGAGTCTACCTTGGCGAAGACTATCACCATGCCGGTGGCGTTCCAGCTGTTGTGAACGAGCTGATGAAGCAGGGGTTGATTCACGAACACGCGATGACGGTCAATGGCCGCACGATCGGTGAAAATTGCCAGCGATGTGAGATACAAGATACCGACGTGATCCGCCCCTTCGGCGCGCCGCTCAAGACCAAGGCCGGCTTCATCGTCCTGCGCGGGAACCTGTTCGATTCCGCGATCATGAAAACCAGCGTCATTTCGGAGCAATTCAGGCAGCGCTACCTGAGCGATCCGGCGCAACCCGGGGTATTTCACGGAACTGCCGTGGTGTTTGACGGTCCTGAGGACTACCACTCGCGCATCGATGATCCCTCTCTCGCGATCGACGAGGGGTCTTTTCTGGTCATGCGAGGTGCCGGTGTGGTCGGTTATCCCGGTTCTGCGGAAGTCGTCAACATGCGACCTCCCGATTATCTGATTAAGCGTGGCATTACAGTGCTGCCGTGCATTGGCGATGGGCGCCAGTCGGGAACGTCTGCGTCCCCCTCCATCCTCAACGCCTCGCCGGAAGCGGCCGCCGGCGGGGGCCTGGCGCTGCTGAGGAGTGGCGATCGCATCCGAATCGATCTACGGCAGGGGAGGGTGGATGTGCTCCTTCCCGATGCCGAACTCGCCGAGCGACGCAGCCAACTGGAGGCCACGGGCGGTTACCGCTATCCGGCATCACAAACTCCGTGGCAGGAGATCCAACGCAACACGGTCGATCAGCTCAGCGATGGGATGGTGCTCAAGCCCGCGGTGAAATATCAGAAGATCTCAGCAACCTTCGGCATACCGCGCGACAATCACTGATGACCGGCGCCTGGCGTCAAACCCAACCCCCATCGACGATGTAATGCTGGCTGGTACACGCACTTGCTTCATCGGAGGCCAGGAAGACCACCACATTTGCAATTTCTGCCGGCTGCAGCTTTCGCTTCAGGCACTGACGCGCCATGATTTCCGCCTCGGTTTCCGGTGTCACCCATTTTTCGAGCTGTCGTCGAGTCATGATCCAGCCAGGCGCTACCGCGTTGACGCGGACACCGTAGGGGCCGTAATCACGCGCAAGGGAACGCGTGAGTCCCAAAATGGCGGACTTTGAGGCCGTATATCCCGCCATGCCACCGTGACCGACAATCCAGGAGATGGATCCCAAATTGACGATGGCGCCAGCTCGAGCCGCCTTCATGTCGGGCAGTACTGCCTGCGCGCAGAAGAACTGTTGCTTCAGATTGATGGCAATGCAGTTGTCCCAGATTGGCTCTGATACCGCGTCGGTAGCATGCCGCTCGTCACTCGCGGCATTGTTTACCAGCACTTGAATGGACCCAAGCCGTTGTCTGATGGTCGCAATGGCACTTTGCAGAGAATCGATGCAACGAAGATCGCAAGGTTCAAAGTGGACCGATATACCGTCAGCCGCCAACTCGTCAGCCAAGGCCCGGGAGGGTTCAATTGCATTGTCCATAAATGCGACGCACGCTTTCTGACGTGCGAATCCCCGCACGATGGACTCTCCTATCCCGGAACCTCCGCCGGTCACCAGCACCACTTTGTCCTGAAGTTCGCTATATGTCGCTGTCAACCGAGTGCCCCTTGCGCGATTCACGAAGCTCCAACTCCACGGGTGCCAGACCCGGAACTTCGCTACGGAAAGTAAAAAGATCGCCTGCTGTCGGTTGAGCAGAGCGCTCTGTTGCAGATAGTCCTCGCCAGGCGGTTGTGACGAATGCCGTGCGGTAATCCGTTCCCCCAAAGGTCAGCTTGGTCACATTGGCACACGGCAACCGGAGGGTTTCCAGCAGAGCACCGGTGGGAGAATATCGACGTACTCCCCAGCCACCCCAGAGCGCAATCCACAGGCAGCCTTCTGCATCAACGCTGGTTCCGTCCGGAAACCCCGCGGATTCTTCGAGCTGAACCAGGATGCGTTTGTTCGAGAGCTGCCCATCCGCGCCATAATCGAACGCATAAATGACCCGACGATAGGTATCGGTATGATAGAAGATACGACCATTCGGACTAAACGCCGGACCGTTCGATATAACGTACCCGTGATCCAGCGCCGTGATGCGGCCCTCGCGATCCAGGCGATACAAAGTTCCGGACGCATCCGTTTCCAGATCGTGCATTGAGCCGAACCACAATTCTCCCTGTGGGCTTACGCAAGCATCGTTGATCCGATTATCTGCAAGATGTGGTTCCACGCTGGCCACATGCCGAAACTCCCCGCTGAGTGCATCAAAATGATGCATCGCCCGTCCGAGAGCGACGAGAGAGCCACAACCTGAAATAGGGATCACAAACGAGACCCGGTCTGGAGTTGTCCACACCGTGTGTTGCTCTGAAACCAGTTGATAGCGATGTATGCTACGTCCGGCAATATCCACGAACCAGAGTGCCTGGTCCTTGGGCACCCAGAAGGGCCCTTCGCCGAGCTCAGCTTGTGCGGAGCAGATCGCATCGACTTTCA
>Ga0134126_10001211_pt1 | contig 32811 bp, 35 predicted proteins | sample KB31752_FD_96881 | JGI IMG/M metagenome (GOLD analysis project Ga0134126, IMG submission 96881) | Terrestrial soil microbial communities with excess Nitrogen fertilizer from Kellogg Biological Station, Michigan, USA - KB3-175-2 | ecosystem: Environmental > Terrestrial > Soil > Unclassified ...
CAGCGGACAGCGGACAGCGGACGCCGGCTTGTCGGCATGGTGCGGAAGTGTCTGCGCTCCCGTGCCGACGCCGCAGCCGGTGTGGTCGTCGCCGTCTCGGGTGGCGCAGATAGCGTCGCACTGCTGCTCGCGCTGGATGCCGCGCGCGATCCGCGTGCGCCCATGCCCCTTGTCCTCGCCCATCTTAATCATCAGCTGCGCGGCTCCGAAAGCGACGGCGATGAAGCGTTCGTCGCCGAGTTGCATGCGCGATTGACGGCGGCCGGTCGTCCGTGTTTGTCACTGTACCGGGCGCGATTGGATATTGCGTCTCAGGCGCGGGCCGAGCGCGAGAACCTCGAAGCGCTGGCCCGGCGTGAGCGCTATCGCTGGCTGGCCGAGGTGGCGCGGTCGCACGGCCTCTCGTGGATTGTCACCGGACACACGGCCAACGATCAGGCCGAGACGGTGTTGCATCGTCTGTTGCGCGGCACCGGCCTGCGCGGTCTGCGCGGCATCGCGGCCCGGCGCGAACTGGAGCCGGGCTTGACGCTTATCCGCCCCTTGCTGACGGCGACCCGCACGGAGATCGTCGCGTATCTTCAAGAGTTGGCTCAACCGTACCGCCAGGACAGCACGAACCGCGAACTAGCGTATACCCGCAATCGCATTCGTCATGAACTGCTGCCGCATCTCGCCGCGTCCTACAATCCGGCCATCGTCGGCGTACTGGCTCGACTCGCGGAACAGGCGGATGCCGCCTATTGCATTGAGGAAGCGGCCGCGCTGGCGCTGTTGTCCGAGGCGGAACTGCCCCGCGCCGGAGTGCTGCTCATCTTCGATCGCGCGCGCTTGCTGACAGCCCCACGTCATCGGGTGCGCGAGATGTTTCGTGCGGTATGGGCGCGTGAAGGTTGGCCGCTCAGCGGCATGGATCACGCGGCCTGGGAGCGCTTGGCGGATGTCGTCTTCGCGGGTAGTCCGGCCGTGGATCTGCCGGGCTGTCTCCATGCTCGCCGTGTCGATCGTGTCGTGCAGGTGGGCGCGGCGTACCGGTAATCAAAAGTCGTATTTGTCCACGTTATCCTTGTTGAAGCGAATCGGTTCGCCAAGCAGCACTTCGCGATCTTTTACCTGAATCTCACCGAGTCGGCCGGCCTTGATCGTGCCGTTGTCGGGCATCTTTCCCTGGCGTTTCAGGTCGGCTACGTACACGGCCAGATAGCCGAGATCGACAGGGTTCCACAGGATGAACTCGCGCACGGTGCCATCCTTGATATAATCGCGCATATCGCGCGGCGTGGACACGCCGCCGATTTTGATGTCGAGATCGCGCTGCTGTTTCTCTTGCCGCACCGCCTCTGCCGCGGCCGGCACCGCCACCGAGGTCAGGCCGATGATGCCCTTCAAATCCGGATTGGCCTGGATGAGCGCCCGCGCCTTGGTGATGCCCAAATCGCGGTTCTCGCCGTGTTCCGATTCTTGCAGCAGCGTCATATGAGGATACTTTTCCGCGACGTAGGCTTTCATGCGTTTGGCCCATTCGCTTTGGTTGGGTGCCTGCACGCTGCTGGTCAATATGCCGACTTTACCGCTCCCTCTCGGAGTCAATTGCTCGGCCATCGAATCGACCATGAGCCGGGCCAGGCTGTCATAGGTCGCCATGTTGACGAAGAAGTCACGGGCTTCGGCTTTGGTGTCGGCGTCGTAGGTGATGACGGCGATTTTTTTATTGCGAGCCTTTTGCAGCGAGCGGGCAATCTGATCGGGATCATTGCAGGCCACGCAAATACAGTCGATGTCGCCCGACGCCGTCCATTGATCGATCATGCCGATCTGCTTGGTCACGTCGGTTTCCGTCGGGCCGTTGTAGATCAATTCGAGATTCAACTCCTTCGCCGCCTCTTCCGCACCGCGTTTGCAGGCATTGAAATAAGGGATGCCGATGAGTTTCGGCATGAAGGCAACCTTGACGGGACGAGGGCCGGAACGATTGCTGCAACCAAGAAGCGGCAGCATCAAAACAAGACAGAGCAGCAGACGAGCCATGATATTCCTCGGTAGTGGTTGCATATTACCCTGGCGAGAAAGAAGATCACTCACTAGCCCGGAGCGCCAGCGACGGGGTGCGGAAACCCGTCGCTGGCGCTCCGGGCTAGTGAGGTTCTTTCGTGCTGCCGTAATATGCGGCGTGTAGGGCAATTGTCTCTTGTTTTACGAAGAGGCGAGGGCATGGCGAGCCGCCCAACGGCTGGACGCCTCGTTGCTGACCGCGACGCCGATGAGCAGCACGCCCAGCACCATGTCGCGCCCATTGGGCGGCACGGCATTCAGTCCGGCCAGCAACGCCGCTACGGTGAGGATGCCGAGCAGGGTGCCGGCCACATGACCCGCCCCGCCGGTGATGCGGATACCGCCGAGTACGACGCAGGCGATGGCGGTCAATTCCAGCGATTTTTCCGCGTCGGCCTTGGCCGAACCGTAGCGCAGCACCACGGCCATGCCGCACAATCCCGCCAGCGCGCCGGAAGCCGCGTAGATCGCCAACTTGATGCGCCGCACCGGCAGACCCGCGAAGCGCGCGGCCACCTCATTGTCACCCAGCGCATATAGCGCCCGGCCAACCCAAGTGTGATGAGCGAACACGTAGGTCACGACGAAAAGTACGCCGATCACTACCAGCGGCAGCGGCATGCCGAGAACGGGCGTGTCCCAGAATTCAACCAGTTCGGCCGGCAAGCGAGTCGGCGGTGCGTCACCACTGAGCGAGAACGCCAAGCCGCGAAACAGCTCGCGTGTGGCCAGCGTCGCCACCAGCGGGACCACGCCCGCCGTCACCAGGCCGCCGTTAAACAACCCCGCCAGCAAGCCGGCGAGCAGACCCGCGCTCATCGCGGCCGGGATCGACCACTGGGCATCGCGCAGCAGCACGCCGATGACCACACTGACGAAGACCGTCACCGAGCCGATGGATAGATCGATGCCGCCGGTCAGGACGATGGGCGTCAAGGCCAGCGCCAGCACCGCTGGCGCAAAGTATTGTTCGCTCAGATTCAGCCAGTAATCGAGATGTTGAAATCCCGGCACATACAACACAATGACAGTAAGGATTGCCACGGCCAGCAGCCAGGGCAAATGTTCCAGCAGCAATCGAGCGAGGGATCGACTCATACTCGCCTCCGTCGCCAGAGCGCGTCGAGCGTGACGGCCACGACCATGACCGCGCCCACGAGAGTTCGTTGCCAAACCGTGGGAATATGCAGAAATTCGCAGGCCGGTGGCAAGGCGACCAGAAAGAGACAGCCCAACACGACGCCGAGAACCGTGCCGCGTCCGCCGGTGATGGCGACGCCGCCGACCACCGCGGCGGCAATCGCTTGCAAGGTTGTATCCTCGTAACTGACCGCTTGTAGTTGGCCGGAACGCGCCAGATATAGTAATCCCGCCAGGCCGGCGAGCATGCCCTGCAACGTGAAGGCCGCCAGCCAGGTTCGTGAAACCGAGATGCCGGCCCGCGTCGCCGCCGACGGATTGCTGCCGGCCGCGACCATTTGCCGGCCCAGGACGCTGCGCTGAAGGAAGAAGCCCGTCAACAACGCGATGCCAAGCCCGAGCCAGACGAGTGCGGACAAACCCGCGATCGGTTCGACAAAACGGTTGCGCGTCGCGCCGGGAATTTGCACATCCTGCGTCAACCACCATAGCGCCATGCCGCGATACAAGCTGAGTGTACCGAGTGTCACGACAATGGGATGAACACGGCCGATCAGACTCACCGCCGCATTGACGAATCCACCGAGTCCACCCACCGCCACACCAGTCAATAATACCAGTGCAAACGGGTAGTTTTTCTCCCACATTTGGCCGGCGATGCCCGCACTCAGGGCCATTAGCGATCCCAGCGAAATATCGATGCCGCCGACCAGAAGAACGAGCATCGCGCCCAGGGCACAGAAACTCAGCAAAGCCGCGTCGGTCGCCAACGAGGGCAGATGGCCAATTCGCCCACTGTGCCAGAACTGCACGGCAAACAGGAGGAGTAACAGAACGAACAGGCCAGCCTCACGGAAGGGCAAAATCCGAAATCCGAAATCCGAAATCCGAAAGAAATCCCAAATGCGAATACCAAAACGCAAAACGAACTGCGTTTTTGTTTCGGATTTTGACTTTCCGGTTTCGTGTTTCTTTCGGATTTCGGATTTCGGATTTCGGATTTCCTCCGAAGAAGGCAGCGCGGCGGCGGCGACTTCGTTGGCCGAGTGTTGACGCGGATCGAACAGCCCGGCGAGTCGGCCTTGCCGAAAAACGCCCACGCGATCGCTCTGCGACAGCACTTCCGGCAGATCCGAGCTGATGAGGACAATCGCGCGGCCCTCGGCGGCGAGACGGCGGATAAGTGCATGAATCTCCGCCTTGGCCGCCACGTCAATGCCGCGCGTCGGCTCGTCGAGGATGAGGACGTTTGGTTGTCGTTCCAGCCATCGGCCAACGACGATCTTCTGCTGATTGCCGCCCGACAGCGTGCCGATGGCCTGCTCGATGGAACGCAGACGCACGCCCAACGTCTGCACGGCCGCCTGTGTGCGGCGTATTTCGGGACGGCGCATCAACAGGCCGCCGACAGCCAACTGTCGAAGCATCGCCAGTACGAGGTTCACGCGAATCGAGAGGCCACGGCATAGCCCCTGGCGCAGACGGTCCTCCGGGACGTAGGCCAGCCCTTGCCGCGCCATCGGTCCCGGTCCTTGCGGCGTCACCGGATGATCATTCAGCTGGATTTCGCCGGACGCCAGCGGACGCAGACCGAGAACGCCCTGCGCCCATTCGCTGCGGCCGGCTCCGATCAAGCCGTACAAGCCGAGAATCTCTCCGGCATGAACTTCCAGGCTGACATCGTGAAATGTGCCATCCGTGGCCGAAAGATTGCGACAGCGCAAGCGCACCGGCCCGGCCGCGATGCCGGCGCTGCGTGGCTTCGTGTCAAGATCGCGGCCGACCATGTGATGGATGAGTTGTTCCGGCGAGGTTTCCGCGAGTGTTCCCGTCCATACACGCCGGCCATCGCGCAACACCGTCGCCTCGTCTGCCAGGGCGAAAATCTCCTCGAAGCGATGGCTGACGTACAGGATGGCCGTTCCTTGCGAACGGAAGCGGCGCACCTGCTCGAACAGCACTTCCGTCTCGGCGGCAGACAGACTGCTCGTGGGTTCATCGAGAATCAGCAGACGCGCTCGCTCGGCCAGGGCGGCGGCGAGAATGAGTAACTGCCGCTGCGCCGGCGAAAGTCCGGCGGCGAGCATGTCGGGCGGCAGTTCCGCTCGCATGCCATCGAGAGCATGGCGAGTGCGGCGAGCCTGCTCGCGGCGATCAATCCAGCCCCAGCGCCGCGCCGGCATGCCCTGCTCCAAGGCAATGTTCTCCGTCACGCTCAAATCGGGGAACAAATCGACTTCCTGATGAACGGTGACGATGCCGAGTCGATGGGCGTCGTGGGCGTCGGCGAAGCGAATGGGCTGACCGGCGAGACGAATTTCGCCGTGATCGGGAGCAAGGCTGCCGCCGAGGATGTTGATGAGGGTGCTTTTGCCCGCACCGTTTTCGCCGACCAGGGCATGAACGCGGCCGGGTTGTAGAATCAGATTCACCCCTTGTAGCGCGACGACACCGGGGAAACTCTTGCCGATGTCTGTCAACTCAATCGTCGCGCTCATGCTACCGAGTATCCGGAGGTAGGGATGGCATCGAATCTCTACAATCTTATCGCTCCTCGCGGGTGAGGGCGAGCGTGCGGTTGCATTGTGTCAGGCGACATTAAGCTGGCCACTCCTGACGGTCGCGGCTTGGACGAACCTGCGGAGTGGCTGTTCCAGCGGCCGCGTCTGCATAGAATAGTCGGTTATGATTACTCTTCGCATAACCAACGGCCGGGTCATTGACCCCTCGCAAAACATCGACCAAGTCACGGATCTGTGGATTCGCGGCGAACACATCCTCGGCGTGGGACCGCATCCGTCAACGCAAGCCGACCGCGTTCTCGACGCCACGGGGAAAATCGTTTGTCCCGGTCTTATCGATATGCACGTCCACTTGCGCGAGCCGGGACGCGAGGAAGACGAAACCATCAGTACCGGCACGGCGGCGGCGCTGGCGGGCGGCGTCACCTCCGTGGCGTGCATGCCGAATACCGAGCCAGCCCTGGATAGCCAGGCGGCGGCCGAGTTCGTTTGCCTGCAAGCCAAGCGCGCCGGCAACGCCAATGTCTTTCCCATTGGCGCGATCACCAAGGGACGCGAAGGCAAGGAGTTGGCCGAGATTGGCGGACTGGTCGAGGGCGGAGCGGTCGCGTTCACCGATGACGGTTCGCCGGTCGTCAGCGCCGAGATTATGCGGCGGGCGATGGAATACTGCCGCATGTTCGACAAGGCGGTTCTGAGCCATTCCGAGGATCTCGATCTGACGCGCGGCGGCGTCATGAATGAAGGGTTCGAGAGCATGCGTTTGGGGCTGCGCGGCATGCCGGCCGCTGCCGAAGAGGTCATGGTTTATCGAGAGATTGCCCTGGCCGAGTTGACCGGCGCGCGCGTGCATATTCTGCACGTCTCCACGGCCGGCAGCGTCGAATTGATCCGCCGCGGCAAGCAGCGCGGTGTGCGCATTAGCGGCGAAGCCTGTCCGCATCACTTCACGCTGACCGACGCCTGTTTACGTACCTTCGACAGCAATTACAAGATGGCGCCGCCGCTGCGCACCGAGGACGACGTGCAGGCGATCCTGGCCGGACTGCGCGACGGCACGCTCGAAGTGATTGCCACCGATCACGCGCCGCATGCGCCCGAAAAGAAGATGCGCGAATTGGCCCAGGCGCCCAACGGCATTGTCGGCCTGGAAACGCTGGTGCCTGTGTGCATCAAGGCCTTGATCGAGCCGGGACATTTGACCTGGCCGCAACTCATCGAGAAATTAACCCTTCAGCCGGCGCGTGTACTCGGCATCGAACGCGGTACCCTCAAGGCGGGCGCGGTCGCGGATGTGACGATCCTCGATCCAGCCATCGAGTGGACCATCGATCCTAAACAGTTTCGCTCCAAGAGCCGTAACACTCCGTTCGCCGGCTGGCAGGTGCGCGGCCGGGCCGATACCGTACTGGTCGGCGGCGCGATCAAGTTTCAGCGACACGAAACGGCTTAACAAGCCCGGAGCGCCAGCGACGAGTTCTCCCGTCGCGAGAACCCGTCGCTGGCGCTCCGGGCTTGTTGGGCTTGTTGTGTCAGTTCGTCTTGCAAGCGTTTTCGCTTCTCGCTATAGACGCCGCCATCCAATGTAGGCAGTTTCGATGCCAAGGAGGGGGTCATGCGGCGGTGTCCTCCCGTTGCGGGGATTGCATGGCGAGCTTGCGGCTTGCTCTGTCTGGTGGCGACGGGGTGCATCCCCATCGGTTACGCCTACCCCAAGGTTTCCTATGTGGCGCCCGTGAGCGTCGGCACGGCGTCCTATCAGGTCCACGCCTTCCGCGTGGACGTGGCCGACGACGACAATTCCAGCGATCTCGCGGAGAATGATGAATACGTCCTCCATCCCATCCCGCTTCATCGGGACGGCAGTTTTGATCCGCAAGTGAAAGTCGGCGTCGATTACGGATGGATCTGGAACTGCATCACGCTCATTCTGGATGGCTCAACGCACCATACGATGAAGGTCCGCCTCTATCGCCCCGGCTATCAGACCATCGAAATCGAATCGTGGCAGAAGAACGGACAGATGAAGTGGGTCGTGGCTTCGTCGCTCGATGAACAGGAACAAGCGCTCGACGATCTGGTTTCGACCTGGAATACGACGCCGATACGGATTCAAAATCGGATCGCGCGTACCGGATTCGTGCCGCCGCGCGATCCGCTCGTGTTTCGCTATCTCGCGGCAGGATCGACTTCCGACGAACACCGTCAGGCGCTGCACTTCGCCGCCAGCGAGTACGAGCGCCTGATGAGGGAAGCTCTCGATCCGGAGATGCGTTCGCGTCTGCAAGACAAGGGCAAATCGCTGCGTCAACTGGCGGCGAAATAACACTTACGGACAATCATAACGGCTTCACGAGCAGATTGCGGAACTCAACCCGTCCGCCGTGGCTCTGCACACCGAGATGGCCCTTTTGACGCAGCAATCCCGGATGCTTTTCCGTGTGCGTCTTGTAGTCGTCGAGGTTGGCATCGGTGACGGTCACGCCATTCAGTTCGACCGTGATCTTGCGTCCCTTGGCGACGATACGCATCTTGTTCCATTCGCCGGCGCCTTTGCCGGGCAGCTTGGAAGGCGGAACCACATCGTAAATCGAGCCGGTGTGTTGCGTCGGTTTCAGCTTGTATTTGTGGACTTTCTCATAGCCGGCATCATCGATGAGTTGGATTTCGATGCCCTTTGTCGAGACGGCATTCGTGAGCGGAGCGCGCAGCGCCACGCCGCTGTTGCCGCCAGCCTTCTCCCAGCGATACTCAAGGCGCAGCTCGAAATCGCTATATTCCTTGTCGGTCAACAGCCAACCGCCGCCGCTGCCGGTGGTGAACAGCAAACCCTTGTCCACACCCCACGATTCCATCTTGCCGCCGTAAACCTTCCAGCCCGTCAAGTCCTTGCCGTTGCATAACGGTGCAAAGCCCTCCGGTATGTCTTTTTCGGCGGACTGAGCCGCGGAGAACATGATGGCGAGGATGGCCAGGGTCAAGGGAACGATTGCACGGCGCATGGAAGCATCTCCGGTGACAGATGAGGCGAAGCGGGGAATACCAGTGATTGGCGATTATGCGGTTGGCGGGCAAGCAAAGCAAGGGGCTGGAAAAAAGTTGGACGATGCACGCGCCGGAACATAGGGTTATCTACCTGTCTCGACAGGTTCTCTCCTTCCGCAGCCGGAAACGGGAGACAATAGGGAAAACGGTGCGAATCCGTTGCGGGGCCGCCGCTGTGATCGGCCAGGTCTCCGAACCCCTCACCCCCAACCCCTCTCCCCGGAGAGGCGAGGGGAGACGAGGATAAGCCACTGCAAGCCGGCGCTGACGCCGGACGCGGGAAGGCCGTTCGGGACCGCGAAGCAGATTGTCAAGCTGCTTCATGAGCCGTAAGCCAGAAGACCTGCCTGCCGAGGGTTATGTTCCGATGCTTCGGCTCCAAGCATCCGGGCAGGCCCTGTCGCCATCCGACGAACCCTTGCCCGCTAACAAGCCGAAGCAGTCTTCTGTGCCCGTGCCGGCAGAAAAGGACTGTTTCCATGCGTTCCACCCCTTCCCTCCGTCGTCCGTCCGCGTTCACGCTGATCGAACTGCTCGTCGTCATCGCCATCATCGCCATCCTGATCGGCTTGCTGCTGCCTGCGGTACAGAAAGTCCGCGAGGCTGCCGCGCGAACGCGGTGCGGCAATAACCTCAAGCAACTGACCCTGGCCGTCCACAACTACGAATCTGCTCAGCAAATGCTGCCGCCGAATTACATCTATCTTGGTGGACCGAATTACGCGACCAAATGGTGGTTTGGATTGGCCAATACCGACCCCAACACGTTCGTCACGACTCTCGACCCGATGCAAGGGGTGCTGACGCCCTATTACGAGAACAATACCAAGGTGACGACCTGCCCCAGTCTGAACGCGCCGCCGGGTTTCTTCCAGTATTCGTCGGGAACCGGCGGCTACGGCTACAACAATGCCCTGAACAATCTGCGCATGGTGCAAATCCAATCGACGAGTACCACGTATCTGTTCGGCGATTCGGCCCTGCTCGTTTGTTCCGGCGGTCCCTGCACGATGCAGGAATCGGATTCCATCGTCGGGCCGGTGCCGTTGGTGCAGAACGGGCCGTTTGGACTCTATCAGGCGCTGACGCACTTTCGGCATACCAACGTGGCCAATATGGCCTTCCTTGATGGCCACATTGAAACGCTGAATCTCAATTATGTGCCCTCGGACCCCAGCTGGCCGGCCGACGCTGCGGGATACATCCGGACGAACAAACTCGGCTTCCCAATCAACTCCAATGCTCCTTATGTTGGCAATGCTTCGTGAGTCTATAGCGAGCGGGGTTGCGTAAGCGCCCCGAGTGCTGTCTGATCTCGGGGCGCTTACGCAACCCCGCTCGCTATAGAATGGAGATGGGTTCGTTATTTGATGGCAAGGAGCTTCCTATGCTCGTATTATCCAACGGCGTCGCTTTGGGGCGTCGTTCCATGTTGAAATCGAAATTGCATCGCGCCACCGTCACGCATGCCGATGTCGATTACGAAGGCAGCGTAACGCTCGATGCGCGATTGCTGGAGGCGGCGGATATTCTGCCGTTCGAGGAAGTGCATGTGTGGAACGTGACGCGCGGCACGCGGCTGCGCACCTACGCGATGGCTGGCGAAGCCGGTTCCGGTGTCGTGTGTATCAACGGTGCGGCCGCGCACCTCGCCCAGCCGGGCGATCTCGTCATCGTGGCCACCTTCACCCAACTCGACGATGCCGCCGCACGCACGCATCGGCCGCGCATTGTCCTGGTTGGCCCAGACAATCGCATTCGCAACGCCAATGCGGAGGAAGTCGCCGGACCGGGACGAACGAGGAGAAAAAGCGAATGAAGATCGTTGATGTGCGCATTACGGGCTTGTCGGGCGGCACGGTGGACGGCGGTTGGCCGCAGGGCAATAAGCCGGAGGAAGATCTTAATACTCTCCTCGAAGTCGTGGCCGATGAGGGGCTGATCGGTGTCGGCAGCGCCATGACGAGCAAGAGCCTGGTGGTTGCTGCCGTCGATCTGCTGCGGCCGCACCTCATCGGCGAACGCGCCGACGAACCGGCGCGCGTCACCGAGAAATTACGGCAAGCGACATTCTGGCAAGGTCGCGGCGGCAGCGTCGAACATGCCATTAGCGGCCTTGACATCGCTCTATGGGATCTGATGGGACAGATTTGTCAGCAGCCGGTCAGCCGTTTGCTGGGCGGCTGTTATCGCAATCGCATCAAGCCGTATGGCTCGATCCTGTTCGATGAGCCGGGACCGCTGTGTCAGACGCTTCAGCAAACCGTCGCGCGTGGTTTTCGGGCGATCAAGTTGGGTTGGCGTCCGTTCGGCCGCCGCGATCGCCGCACCGATGAATTGCTCGTCAAGACAGCCCGCGAGACGGTTGGCCCGGATGTCGAGTTGATGGTCGATGCCGGCGGCAGCGAACAGTTTTGGCCGCACGGCTACAAGTGGGCGCTGGAAACCGCCAAGATGTTGGCCGACTACGATATCGTGTGGTTCGAGGAGGCGCTGCCGCCGGACGATCTGGAAGGCTACATCGAATTGCGACGTCATTCGCCGGTGCCCATCGCCACGGGCGAGGTGTTGACGCGACGACAAAGTTTTCGTCCTTTCCTGGAACGCCAGGCCGTTGACATCATCCAGCCCGATTGCACCAAGTGCGGCGGATTGACCGAAGCGTGCCGCATCGCATGGATGGCGTATGAACACAACATCCAATGGGTGCCGCACGGCTGGAACACGGCGATTGGCTTGGCCGCCGATCTGCATTTGTCGGCCGCGATGCCGGTGGCGCGGTATGTCGAGTACCTGACACCGTCGCCCTATCTGGACGAGATCGTCACCGAACCGTTCCGCGTCGATGCGGAGGGGTATTTACCCATCCCTGATCGTCCCGGTCTGGGCATCGAACTGAACCGGGAGGCGATGAAGCGGTTCGGGGTATGAGACGTTCGAGGATCGCTTCGCTGTGGTGAGGCAAACGGTGTCGGGTAAAATGCGGACGAGGAGAATCCAATCATGCCATTACGCGATCACTTCCGCCCGCCGCTCGACAATGCTCACTCCTGGGAAGAACTTCACGGGCAATGGCCGGCGGTCATCGTGCAACACCTGCGCAAGCAACTCCCGGCTGGCTACGAAGCCGCGCCCCGGCTTCACTCCGGCTCGCAGGTGGAAATCGACGTGGCCGCGTTCGAGAAAGAGGAGCTTGTCTCGCAGGCCGCCAGGGGCGACGACAACGGCGGTGTTGCGACGGCTGTTTGGTCGCCGCCCCGGCCCAGTGTGGCCATCGAAACGACGTTGCCGGACTACGACGAGTATGAGGTCCGCGTGTACGACGCCAAGCGGGGCCGGCATCTGGTCGCGGCCATCGAAATCGTCAGCCCAGCGAACAAGGACCGGCCCGAACACCGCAACATCTTCGTCGCCAAGTGCGCGGCGCTGCTTCAGAAGGGCGTGGCGGTCAGCATTGTCGATCTGGTGACCGTTCGCCGCTTCAATCTCTACGCCGAGCTATTAACCTTGATCGGGCATAGCGATCCGACGTTGGGCAGCGAGCCTCCCCACCTCTACGCCGCCTCGTGTCGTTGGATCAAGGAGGGGAAGCGAACCCTGCTACAGGCTTGGTCGCATGTCCTGGCCTTGGGGCAACCGCTGCCGACGCTGCCGTTGTGGCTGGCCGAGAATCTGGTCGTGCCGCTCGACCTGGAGCAGAGCTACGAGCAGGCGTGCAGCGATCTGTGGATCGCGTAGCGAGTGGCTGGGCCGTATTCGTAGGGGGCGAGGAACGCGCTACGCCGAACCGATTTCTTTGACGCGCGGAGATGCTTCCGGTTAGAATAGATGAATAGATTCCTGCCGATGTGCGTGACCATGAATCCCTTCGTGCAGCCACAACGCTCGCGTTTCGCGCGAAACGTGAGCGTTGTGGCTACACGGACTGACAGGGACAATGAGGTATTGCGGCGATGAATGTTCTTATGGTGGAAGACGATCCCGTAATGGGCAAATCGCTGAACAAGGGACTCGTCGAAGCGGGGCATGCCTGCGTCTGGGTCAAAGACGGCAAGCACGGACTCGAACAGGCGCTCAGTCAACGCTTCGATGCCATTATTCTGGATTTGCTGCTGCCTGGTCTGCCGGGGCTGGATGTGCTGCGACAGATTCGCGCGGGGGGCGTGCGGACGCCGATCCTTCTGCTGACCGCGCTGGGAGCGGTCGAGGAACGTGTCACCGGACTCAAGGCCGGTGCCGACGATTACATGGTCAAACCATTCGCCTTTTCCGAACTGATGGCACGCCTGGAGGCCGTGTGCCGCCGAACGGCCGATCGGCCGGCGGCCGTCATGACGATCGGCGATATTTGTCTCGATCTGACCACGCGGCGCGTGCAGAAGGGCGAGTGCGAGGTCGATTTGACGCCCACGGAGTTCAGTATCCTCGAACTGCTGATGCGTCACGCTGGCCAGGTCGTCACGCGCAAGATGCTGTGCGAACATTTGTGGGAGACGGATTGGGAAGGGACCACCAACGTCATTGAGGTGCATATCAACCGCATCCGCAAAAAACTCGACCGCGATGATTCTCTTTCGATCATTCAGACCGTGCGAGGGCGAGGCTATGCGCTTCGGGCCTGTTGAACACCAGAGCGGATTTTATGAGGCATTATCGGCGCAAAACCATTCGTGAAAGCAACTTGTGGCGATGATTTTTGCAACAAATATGCCACAATTCTAGCTACACTTCTTGCCACAAATAGGGCAGGCCGAGACGCCTTCTCTTCTCTCATTTTTCTCTCACATGTGGCAGAATTGCCACTTGGTACACACTTGTTAACTATTTCTTTCCCGTCGCTGGATTTGAGACATCCCAAGGAGGAATTGTCAGAATCTGACAATTCCTACCAATATGGTAGCATATTCCTGGATCGTCTCAGGGTGGCAATTCTGCCACCATGAGACGATCAATCGTTGCAATCCCTACAACCGGCACAATCTCTACAATCGTTAAACTCCACGATCTGTTTGCCTGTTCACGTCTGAACAGGCGACAATTCCGCAAAGCCCCGTTTCTGTTTTTGGGCGAAAAACCGGATATTTACTATAGAAGGCTCTCAATTGTCCTTGAGCAGTGAGAGGAAGGAAATTATGGCGGGCAAGTCAACCCTGCAACTATCGCGTGAGGTGGGCGTCAATTACGCGATGCTGTATTCGCTCATTCGGGACAACCTTGTTCCCGAACCATTGCGTCTCGGCGGCCGCGGCGCCTACGTGTGGATGCCAGAAGATGTCGAGCGAGTCCGGCAAGTGCTGGCCACGAAGAAGGCCGCGCGACGATCTGCCAAGGCGTGAAATGACGAACGCCGCACAGGTGCCACCCTGTACGGCGTTCAATGTGCGTCAGACCGGATTATAGGAGCAAATGCCTTGTGCGTCAAGCCTGATTTTCATTTCGCGGACAATCCACGTCTCTTTTCTCCCCGAACGGTAGACGAGCTTGCGGCCGGGGCGGACGTGGCGCCGTTCCGGTTACTGTCCGTGGCCGAGATGGGCGACGAAGCATCCCGCGCTCAGGCGCTGGGCGATCTTACCCGCCGAATCGACGCGCAGAACGCCAGGAGTTGTACGCGTCACCCTGCTTGCCTTCGGATGAAGGGCGCTTTCCGCGACACAACCAGCACGCGGGGGAAAGGGTTCGTCGTCAACTACCTCTGCAAGAGAATTGACTGCGAGGATTGCCGGCGACGAAAGGCTGTTAGCAATCTCCGCCAGGCCGGCGCGGTGATACTACACGCCGGCGCCGCCCTCGTCCACGTCGCCCTCGTTCCGTGGCGCCGCTGGCGTTCGGTGTCCCGAACCGTCGAGCGTTATTGCGGGCGGGCCGGATACGTTCGCGTTCGTCACGACACCGGATTGACGCTGGTTGTGTCCGCGAAACCATTCCCGGGGACAACCGCCATGACGCCGAACGCGGCTTGTGGGATGGCGGCCGATGCAATCGAGCGGGCCGACAAGGTTCATCAGGCGGCGGCATGGTGTGGCCGGTGGAAAAGGACGGCTACGAAGAGAGACGCGAAGTATCAGCCGGTCGAGATCAAGCTGAATGACGAAGCGGTCGAGGCGTTGGCCGTCGAGTACAAGGCCAAGCTTCGCCGGCTCAAGGGTGGGGCCGTGGGCGTCAGCTGGATATTCGCGCCGGATGCCGATCCGGGGCGTGTCGAGGAGTTCTATCGAAGGTTGGCTTGTCGCACTTCGGACGTGTTTGTTGAGGAGCAAAAACAATACGTCTCAGGTGCGACAATGCCCGACTTCACCCCGTCTTGGATGGAAGAGCCGGCCGACGCTCCCGACACCAGCCCGCCACCGAGGGCGGCGCGCATGGCAGGGACGGTATAACGCCTCGCACGACGAGGAAGGGAATCATCGGGGTCGCTGCCCATTCCTCATCCTCTTCGTCGAGCAGAGTAGCAGACCATCGGCGACCACGTCCCACGTCCAGAACGAGAGCGCTAGTACAGTGTCCGAAAACGTCACGATCCGAGACGGGTTCACCCTTGCGGCATTAGCTGCCGCGTCGGGCCGTCCGGCGTGCGAAGTTGCTGCCGTGGCTGGCGTCTGCGAACGCACCATTCGCCGCTGGAATCGCCGGGACGACTTCCAGGCGATGGTACGCCGGCTCCGGGATTCCATGCTCAGCGACGCGCAGGGACGGCTTCTGGCCACGAACGGCAAGGCGATTGACGCCCTGGCTGGATTGCTTGGATCCGGTCAGGAAAATATCGTGCTAGGTGCCGCCGGCCGGTTGCTCGATATGACCTTGCGGGTTCGGCGCCAAGTGGACACCGAGCGAGAGCTTGAACAGGTGAAGGCGGATTGGGAAGCGCTTCGCCGGGAGCGCCCGGAATTATTTCAGAGGAGTCGTTATGACAACGAGATCAAAGGGTTCCCGAACGAGTAGTGTCGCCTTTTACCAGAAGAAGGGCGACGAAGCCCGCGCGAACGCCAAGAGGACGCGCGGCATTTATCGTCGCCTCTGGAAAGACCTCGCGGCCATCTGCGACCGCGAAATCGAGAAACTGAACGCGGCCGGCAATGTGCCCGCCGCGAAGACCACCGAAGAGGGTTTGTGATGTCTGGAATGGAAAAACTGTGCGCCTTGCTTGCTGCCGACGAAGCGCCTGCCGAGGGCGGGATTGTCCGTGGGGGAGGACGCATCCTCTTCGTGTTGAGCGAGACGGAGAAGGCGGCGGCTGATTTCCGTCGCAGCGTCGGCTACGCATCAACGCCGGCATCGCGGAAGTTCCAACGACTCTGGAAAGAGGCCGAGGAACGCAAGGCGAGTCATCGCCGAGCGTGCCGTGCCCGTGTGACCGAGGGCCGCGCGACGAGCAAGCCGAGCCGGGCCGTCGGCCTCAAGGAGTCGGCCGGCCAATGTGTGTTCGACAAGAGCGGAATGTGCTGTTGCCGTCGCTGCGTGTCTCACTGAAAGGGAGGACGAGAGATGGTTTTGCTTGTCGTTGACCTTGCGAAAGAAATCAAACGCCGGATCGCTGAACAGCAAAAGCTGACCAGCCGAAAGAAACGCCGGCGGTGCCGGGCTGGTGGCGGACGTTGGGTTCCCACACCGAAACCGCATTGATCGGACACTTGGGAGATGTTGCATCACTTTTGAAATGAGGAATTAGAGATGGGTAATGTGGACTTTAAGTTCATCGAATGCCGGGCGCTGGCGCGGCCGCTGAGCGCGTTTCGCCGCGATTGGATCGACGGCTTGAACTTCATCGTCGATGGCGCGGAGCGTATGGTTGATGCGTCCCACGAAGCCGCCCGCAAGGTCTACGCGGAACTGTCGAACGCTTCCGCCCTTGCACGGTCGAAGCCTACCGCGCTAACGGCGGAGCGAGACAAGCGCGTCGCCGAACTGGACGCCGCGCGGAGTCGGCTGGCGATTCTTGAGGGACAGCCGGCCATCATCCGGCAGCGGATCGCGGCCGCGCTTGTCCGTGGCGACGCCAACGCTGTCGAGGACCACGAAGCCGAATTGCCATCCGCGCAGCTGGCGATTGAGGCCGCGCGTCGCCGTGTCGAGATTTTGCGCAGTCTGCTCGAAGAGGCGGAAATAGCCGTCGGTATCGAACACCGTGAGGCAGTCCAAGCGATCTTCGCCAAGAAGAGAGCCGAGCTACAAACCGCACTGGACGAGGCGAAGGCCAAATTGAGCCGCGCTGTCAGCGAATTGTTTCCCGGCGTCGTGGCTGCAGAGGAATCGTTGGCCGCGAGCAAACCCGGCTGGCAACCCGTCGAAAACTGAGTCGCGTTCTGCGGCCGGCGTGTTGCCGGCCGCGTTCAGTTTCTGAGGAGTACGAAGAATGAACACTGAATCGCATCTGAATTACAGCCGCATCGTCGAGAACCGTTCGCGTCAGCCGGCACGCCCCGTTAGCACGGCCAGCCGCCGGATCATCGGGCCGGTTGCTCCGCGCGACAAGGCGGGTCGCTTGATGCTGGCTCCGTCACTGGATGCCAACGGCGCGATCGTCGAACGCGATCCCCGCGAGTTGATGGCGTGGGAGACGAACCAAGTCCCCGACCCCGCCGCGACCAAGGGGCTGAAACTCTTCTCCGTGGACCTGGATGGCGAACCGCTTGTCCAGGTTTACGCGAAAAACCAGGAGCAAGCCTTGGACATTTACCGTTACGAGATGGGTGTCCTGCGCCTGGACAGCAACGCGCCCCTGCCCATCGTGACCGAAATCAAGCAGTAACCTTGCCGCCGGTGTCCGGTCCTACGCCGGCGGCTTCGCGGGGTGGCAATTCTGCCACCCCGCTGAAATCACTTCCCTTTCAGCCGGCCATTGCCGGTCATGTCCGCGCCTGAATCCCCTGCGGTCAACCCCCCCCTTCACTTTCAGATCGCGGGCAGGCGCTTTCCTCCCTTCCTCTACGGGCAACGGTCGGCCAATGTCGGCCGTTGCCTCACTTCTCATACAGATGAACAAGACACTTCTCGCGTCTCAAATATCCGCCGATGGTCTTCAAGTGCGGGCCGAGACGAACCGCGCGCACGTTGACGATCTTGTCGAGTTATTCGGCGACGATGGCGTATGGCCGGCGGCGCTTCCTCCGCTTGTCGTGTTCGGCGCTGATCCGGGGCCGTACTACCTCGCGGACGGCAATCATCGCCTACAGGCCGCGCGAGAAGCCGGTTGTACCGAATTGCCTTGTGATGTCCATCCGGGTGGCCACGGCGACGCCCTATGGTTCGCGGTCGGTGCCAATGCGGAACACGGACTGAGGCGAACGAGCGAAGACAAACGGCGGGCCGTGTTGACCGCATACCGGCTCGATCCGGGAATGTCCGTCAACATGATCGCCCGTCGTTGCCGTGTGAGCGAGAGTCTCGCGCGGCACACTATCGCGGAGTATAAGGCTGATGCACTTCGTGAAAAACGAAGTGGTAGCGAACAGTCCGGAGCGTCGATCCCGCTTGGTGAAAAACGAAGTGCCGATCCCGCGCCGGAGATTCGCGTCTGTTCCGATGGTCGCAAGATGAACGTCGCCAACATCGGCAAGAGCAAGCCGACCACGGAAGCTGAGCCAGCCGCCACGGATGACGACGCGGCCACGATCTACGCGGCGGCCGCTGAGATGGACGCGATAGTCCAGGTGCTACGCGACGCGCAGAAACGCATCCATGCACTGGCCACACAACCCGGCGCCGAATTGCTCCGCTCAAATCATCTTCGTTGTGAGGGCGAACACTTCCGCTCACCTGACGTTGCCAACGCGATCAAGGAATTGCAGCACTGGAAACCACACTCGGCTTGTCCTTATTGCGTGACCGCGATCAAGCCGGGTTGCCATCTGTGCAAAAGTCTCGGATGGATCACAGAAAGCGCGCTGAGCCGATGCCCGCAGACAGCGCGGGACGCGGCGAAGTAGAGCGGCTCTATCTTCTCACCAATTCTCTTTCCCCTTCACCAATTCTGCACAGGCAGGCACACGCCGGCACCGCACTTCAAGGATCACTCCATGACTGACGATCAATCCGGCTCCCTCCCAAAATTATCGGCGCACATTGAATCGTTTTTGACCGCATTGGACGGACTGACGGCGGGGCTATCGTCGTTTGCCGCCGCAGCACAAGCGAAATTATCGCCCGCTAAGCTCGGCGAACTATCCGGTTCAGACAAGAGCGATCCGAGCCAAGTCGCCAAGCCGCAAGAGGCGAGCAACAGCGGCAACGTCCTAGCCGGGATGGACAATCTCGTCACCGGCATGAAGGCGGCCACGTCGGGCCTGCAAGCCGGCTTCTCGGCACTGACGGGCAGCGTGTCGGGTGTGCTGTCCGGCGTAGCGGGGATGGCCAAGGGGCTGGACATGGTAGTCCCTGGCCTCGGTGAGCTAACCGGCGTCGTCGCGGGTGCAGTCCAGGCAATCGTAGACATCCCGCAAAAGGTCATGCCGTTCGTCGAGGCACTGTCGCCGGCGTTACTCATCACCTTCAATCAGGCTATGAGGGATTTAAACGCGACCATCGGAACCGCGTTCGCAGGCATGTTCGACCAACTCGCCGGCACCATGAATATGGTTGCCGGACAATTGCTACCCATCATGGAGATGATTCGCCCCGTCGTGGAAAAGGCCACGGACGTTATCGGCGGAATACTCGTTACCGTCGTCAAGGCGGCGGCGGATATGTTCACGCAATTCCTGCCGGTCATCAACACCCTGCAAGACGCCTTCGCCGCAGTCGCCGGCCTGGTCGGGCCGGCCATTGAACTGGCATTCGCGCCGCTCAAAATCCTCTTCTCTATTCTTGAGCCGGTAATTAAGGTTGTTGTCGGCGTCTTCCAAGGTCTTGTGGCCGTGGTGAAGCTCATCGACAACGCCTTGCGTCCGGTGTACGCGGCGTTCGATGGGCTGGCGAAGATCGCGTCCGCTCTGGTGGACGTGGCTCTCGCGCCGTTCACGAAGGCCATGAACATTCTCACGCCGATCATGGACGCGCTCACTCAGCACATGGATGTGATGATGACCGTGTTCAACACTCTGGTGGACACCGTGACGGCGTTCATCGGTAGTCTGACGGGCGGCGACGATTTGAAGAGTGTCACCGATGGGATTGTCAACGCCCTGCAACAGATGACGAAATACATACTCCTTTTCGTCGGCAATATCGCCAAGTTCTTCGGCGCGGACAGTTTTCTCGACTCACTCATCAAGAACCTGACACCGAAAACGCATGGAGCGACGGGGGCGATGCAAGGCGTCGGCATGAAGGGGTTCGAGCAGATCGGCCGCGATCTTGCTCTCGCCGCTGTCCAGGGGGCTAAGGCAGAAGACGACACGAAGAAGAGCCAGTCGCAATGGCTGGAAGAAGCTGTTGGCGAATTGAAGGGAATCCGCGACGGCAAACAGGACTTGGAAAAGTTGATCGACAAGGCGGTGGACAAGATTCTCGACAAGATCGGCAGTCTGATTCCGTCGCCGGGAGACATCATGCGGAGAGGCAAGAACGGCCTTGCCAACGCAACCGGCGGCCTCTCCAATCTTCTCTTCCCGGGATCGTAGCCGTCTCTCGCGGGTGGCAAAGTTGTCGCCCTGGACACAACAACACAAAGGGGGCGTATTGGAATAAACCCAATACGCCCCCTTTGTGTTGTATCTCATTCACTGTTTGCTAATTACAAGCCATGCAATGTATAGCGAGTCTAGCGAGTCATGCAAACGCTTGCAATACGCTTGCAAGTATTGCGTATCAAGCAAGTTGCGGCGATTTTTCCCCTTGACTTGTGATGTATACTTTGATTAGGGTAATTAAAGACAAAGGAGGTATGAAATGGTTAACGAGACGAGATATTACACATTGGAAAAAGACAGTGTTGGTTGTAAGGATTACACTGAAGAAATCTTGGGCTATGCGAGAGATGTGGATTTGCTCAGAAGGTTGGCATGGTCAGTGTGGAAGCGCTACGATTACCGAAAATCAGCGCCTCCGATTGAGGAGATGATGAATGAAGGTTTTCTTGGGTTGCATGCAACCGCTCACCGCTTTGACCCATCCAGGATGACTCTGAGGGACTTTGCGATAACTAGGATTTTGTTTGCGATGCGGGGTTACTGTCGCGCATCGCTTTGCGGGATGAGCGTTCTGGAATATAATCGTGAAAATGCTAGGCAGCAGCGGACAACCAAAGCATTTCCGCGATTTGTTTCTGTTCACGATGACTTGGCTGGTCATGTCGAGGGCGAGGAACGCTTTCAATCAAAAGAGGCCGCCGTTCTCAGGGTTAAAAACCTGCTCGATAGAATCCACCTGAAGGAAGAGCGTGAGCTATTGACTCTCTTCCTTCAGGAGGACGGTAATGTTGCTGCCGTTGCTCGAATGGTCGGATGCAAGGAAAACGCTCTTCGTTATCGGTTTAAGCGACTCTTTCGACGTATAGAGAAAGCGGGGGAGTGTGGCGAAATCAGCAACCCGGCCTGTATTCCGGCGTGGATTTTCAATTGGCTTGTAGGAAGGACGGTGTTGCCCTGGCGAGTCCTCAAGCCAGGGGAAGATGAATTACTCAAAGCGGCCAGGATCGAAGGCGGCAACATAGCAGCGGCCGCGCGGCGGCTGAAGATCGACCATGCTACAGCATACCGTCGTCTACGGCGAATCATCGCCCGGGCAATTCCTTGCGTGAAGGAAAGATCGGCGGCACTGTCTTGTAACGAGTGATGTTTTGTAAAAAAGAGGGCTTACCTTGGGTCAAATCATGTCATCTGACGCGCCGGCGTGTAACGTGCATGGGGTGCCGTATATCCACCTGCTGAAAGCCGAGAGAGCGGCATCAACTTGCCTATTGCTCAACTACCGGGCCGCGCTGCTCGCGTGGCTCGAAGCCGACAACGAGAAGCCGAACAGTCTCGTTCGCCGGCGTAAACTCGCCCGCGCTCGCATCCTCACCGAGAAGGCAATCAATTAAGCAAACCCGCCCCGCGAGCATCACGGCTCGCGGGGCGGGTTTGCTTTCAGGCGGCGGCTATGTCCGGCGCCGGCATAGGCGATAAAGTCTACTCGATTTCCAGGGCAGCGGCTTCCGGCATCACGGCATACCCGCGAGTGGGAAGGCCGAAGATTCGCACGGAAACGGCACCATCGTCAAGGGCCGTATCCCGCGCCTCCCAAGCCTCCGCCTCCGTCCAGAAGTGCGCCAGCGTGACGCAATGGGCATGCTCGACGCGCACGGCAAATGGCATCCCATGTGGACCGTAGTACGGGTTTCGGATCGTCGTTGTCTCAGAAATCATAATCATCCCTCCGTAATCAGGAAAAGCATCGCCAGGCACACCAACAGTTCCACGGTCAAACCTCCCACGGGTACACAGCAACCGCTGCGGCGGCCGTCAGAATCGCCAGCAACGCGGCCAGGGCGAACACATCTTCGGGGAAAAGCATCATCGAAAATCCTCCCCGTCTCTTCCGAGGGGTGGCAACTTTGCCACCCCGCAAGCCCCTCGGTCAGGCAGCCCGCCACTCGCGGACGGCCGGCGTCTCAGGCAGGACCAGCCCGAAGCATTCCCACTTCCGCGTTCCCTCGCGTCGAGCCGATTCCAGCGTGTTCAGCAACGGCTCGCTCCCGTTGTAGCCGATCATGGTCTCGGTCTCTCGTTCGCGGTTCCAATCGGATTTCGATGGGGCATTCGTCAGCTGTTCGGACATGGTTTCCTCCGTTGCGTGGCTCGTCGGGGTGGCAACTTTGCCACCCCGACGAGCCGGCTTGTTGATGTTCAAGGATCGTCAAAGTCGTTGAACTGGCTGGCCGCGTAGACAGGGGCGGGCGCTTGATCGCGGGGCGCCATCAAGTGCCGCTTGCAGGCGAGGCAATGCTTGCAGTCGGCGAGTGGGCCGGCGTTCTGGAAGGATCGGCGCCACAACCAATCCCCGCAAGTGCATTCCAGGCGGCCACGGACGAGGCAGAGGTCATGCGATTCGCCGTTGCGCTTGGTGAAGCGATACCCGTCTACCACTGGCTCGGCCGGCGCCGGCGGAAGGTATCCGAGGATCGAGACGGCGTATTCCGTCCCGTTGATGACCATCGAGCCAGGGCATCCGTCCCGCAGGATTTCGCATGGCGCGATCGGCTGGCAAAGTAGCTCGCTCTCACACACGGCCGGCTTGATGAATCGCATCGCATTCCCCCTTGCATCTCAGTTTGCTTTCCCATCCCCTCTCTGATATAATACGGTTAGTCCCGTATGTAGTCAACGGGAACTCCCGTATTTTTCTGAGCAACTTGTTGCCTACTTTGGAGATGGCGAATGGATGCAAAATGGTTTGCTGGCCGGCTCGGTGAGTTGAGGAAAAATGCCGGTATGACGCAACAGCAACTTGCCGACAAAGCCGGCTTGAAGCTGGGCGGGGTCCGCGATCTTGAACAAGGCCGTTCGGGGCCGACGTGGGATACCGTCCTCGCGCTCTGCAAAGCGTTGGGCGTGGACTGTACCGCGTTCACCATCGAGCCGGCGACGGACGACAAGCCAGGCAGGGGGCGGCCACCCAAGAGCGATCCGGCGCCCGAGGTCAAGCCGGCGAAGGGCGCGTCGAGGAAGAGGACGAAGAAGAAATCTTGACCGGCAACCCATCCAGCGAGCGGTTCACCCTTCCGCCCTCTTCGCCAGTGGCAATTCTGCCACCCTCTCGCGGGGCAGCCGGCAAGAGGCAGATGCTAAAGGAGATGGGGCGGGCGCTGGAGGAAGCTGAGCGGGCGCTGGCCAGACAGCGACAGGCGGACGCAGGCGAAAGCTACGGACGCGGAAAGGAGCCGATAGCTTCGGGAAACTTTCCCGAAGCTTCAGAGTGCGGCCGGACCCGCGACAAGGTTGGCGATGCCGTTGGGATGTCGGGCAAGACTTACGAAAAGGCGAAGGCCGCGTTGCCTTTTCCCCCTCTGAGGCCGTGGCGATGGGGGCGGCGATTGAGGCGATGGAGAGAGAAGAGGCGAAGAAGAGGAAGGAGGCCGGCAAAAGCGAAGACGGCGTTGGTGGACGTGGCAACAAAAAACCTTCGTCTAACTTAGACGAAGGTTCCGAGCCTCACGCCCGGCGTTCGGACACTCGCACGGCGGAAGCTGTCGGCATGAGGAAGGACTCCTACCGCAAGGCAAAGGAGATTGTTGCGGCGGCGGAAGCCGAGCCGGAGAAGTACGCGCACCTCGTGGAGAAGATAGACCCTTGGCGTAAGTGGCGAAACCAGACGGCGCCAGCACGGGGATAGCGAATCCGCCATGCTGGACGCGGCGGAATTGAAATTGCGCGCCGAGAGGCGGTTGGGGGAATTGCTTGCCGAGATGCGAAGAAATGGAGAGTTGGGAGGTAGCAATAGTAACGCGATGACACTTCAAAGACAAGGATTGTCTAAAATTGATTCTTCCCGCTGGCAACGTATCGCCACGATCCCCGAAGATGCGTTCGAGCAACACGTTGCCGAGCAGACCGCCTACGATCGCGTAGGACCGCTCTAGGGAGCGATCAGGCCAATCGGGCCGGTTGCACGAATAGAACGCGGCAGACGCACGCTAATGCAACGCAACAGGCATGCCGGGATAGTCCGGCGTGCCCCTTGCCGTTCCCCGTGGTGACAACGCGGCGTCAGTCGGCCAGGCCGAGTTGCTGACCGAGCCATAGGACGGCTTCGTCGAACAAGGCTTGAGGGGGCGCCGCGTAATGACGATCCTTGATCGAAGTGGGGGCATGACCGAGGAACAATGTTGAAAATCGCTCGTATCGATGATCGGAGTCCAGCATAGTGGCTGATGTTTTCCGTAGTAATTTCATGGGTTTTTTGAAGCCGATTCGCTTTTTAAGTGCGTCGTAACAGCCGGCTAACACGTCTGTTTTTGAAATCCTTTCGCCCACTATGGATTTGCGAATCAGAGGCCGGCCCTTTGCTGTGAGCAAAACACGCTCCGCGCCTGAACGATGTTGTTTCAAGAGGGTGAATGTGGAGGGCCAGAGCTTGTAGCAGACTGTTGGAGTTCTGGACTTGTCGCCTGTCTTGGAGCGCTTGCGGGTTATCCTTCCCTCTCGCCAGTCAACCTCCGTATCGAGCAGATCGTTCACGTCAATCTGTGTCGCGCCGATATTGGCCATGAGCAGCAATGCGAGTTTGAGCTTGTCGGGCGCTTCACCGATAACGTATTTCACTTCCTCTACCGTCCATGTTTCGATGGCCTTAAGTGTCGATCCGAAGCGGAAGTTTTTATCCAACAGGTTCGGGGGAGTTGGTATAACGCCTCTCCCGCATAGCCAGCGTATCCACTGGCGGCCCGTGGAAAAAACATCGCGGGCGGTGGCCATCGACCATTCCTTTTCGCCGATCTTCGCCAGACAGAAGTAATAAAACCCCTCTAATTTCTCCGCCGTTATCGTCGAAATTGCGGCATCGGGGCCGCAAAAGGCGATAGTGTGAGAAAGGCCAAACCTCATTCCGTTCCACCTGTCTGCCGAAACCTGCTTGACGCCGATGCGAACTTTTTGCTTGGCGAGATATTCTTGGACCATTTCCCCGCAAGTCTTATCTTTCGTCCGCGAAGGTGAGTCCCCACGAATACCCTTAACCGCGTCTTCAAACTGCTGGACGCGGGCCGGCGGCAGCTGGGCGGCGGCCGTCTCTGGCATCCGAGTATCCGCGCCGAATAAGAGGCGTTCGAGCAATCCCATCACTTCACGCCGGCGGATCGTCTCGGCTTCATCAGGGTCGGGTGCGTCGATCACTATTTCATCGACGGGTTCATCGTCGGCGGGCGGCGCGATCGGCTTGCCCTTCGGCCGCGCTGCCTCTTCGCGTAGGAGAGCCTGTTCCAAGAGACGGCGGACATCGGCGAAGGCATCGGCAGGCGCGCCGAGAGACGCGGCGGCAATATCTTCCATCGGTTGCGGCTTTCGGGCCGGACGCAAGGCAATGTCGAGTTCCGCTTGCTTATCCCTCCACCACTGGTTCGCGGCTTGCAGACTTGCCTCTTTCGTTTCGTCCGTCCCAAGATGGCGAGCCGAGATATAATAGCGCCGTCCGCAATACATCTTGGTCCACCGGCGCTGAGCAGGAATCCAAGTCATGAGTTCACGAACCGGCATCGGGCAACCCTCCCACGATGAAGAAACGATGGCTTTATTCTAGCCACCTGAATTGTCTTTTGCAACAGTGATTTGCAACAAAATGGGGGTTAAAATGGGAGGTTTGTGTTGCAAAAAGCCTCAAAAACAAGGGAGTTTTCGCTAATGCGCTTCGGGCCTGTTGAACATCTTTTTCGGACCCTCCGCTTCCAACTGACCTTCTGGAATACCATCGCCATCTTGGTACTCATCGCAGCCAGCCTGTGGGGAGTGCGCGAGGGCCTGCGCTGGACCTTGTTGACCGAGTTGGATAAGGCGCTGGTAAGCGATGTGAAAGAGGTGCGCGGCATCATCGAGCGTTCGTGGGGAGACTGGGAAGAAATCGAGGCCGAGTTGCAGGTGAAGGCGGATAGCCTCAACGATCGCGGTTGGTACGTCCGCATCTTCTCGGCCGAGGATGGCAAGCAAATCTGGGCCAGCAAGAAAGCGCCCGAACTTCATATGCCGATGGTTAAAGCGGTCGTACCTGGGCCGTACAATCGGGGTTCGATTCGCCTTGTGCAACGGCCCATCACCGTGGCCCGCGCGCCCGCTATGGTGGTACGGGTCGGAGCGACCCGCGATGAGATCGATAAGGACATCTGGCGGCTGACCGAGATGATCTTGGTAGCGTTTGCTTTTATTTTGGTGGCCGCGCCGTTGATCGGTTACTGGTTGGCGGGCCGGGCCACTCGGCCCCTGGCCACCATTTTGCACACAACCGCGCGTCTGCATCCGGACAACCTGAGTGAGCGTCTTCCTCTGCGCGGCAGCGGCGACGAACTGGATCGGCTCTCGGCGACGATCAACGGCATGCTCGATCGCCTGGCTGCTCATCTGGAGCAGCAGCGTGTCTTTGTCGCCAATGCCGCGCATGAACTGCGTTCGCCGCTGGCCGCCATGCGTACCTCGGTCGAAGTGGCGCTGGAGCGCGATCGTACGCCGATCGAGTATCGCGATTTGCTCGCCGAGTTGGTCGAGCAGTGCGCCGCCCTGGCGAGCCTCATCAACCATTTATTGCTGCTTGCCGAGGGCGACGCCGGCTTGCTTCAGGCGGAAAGCCCCGTGCGGCTGGACCAATTGGCGAGTCGAGCGGTGGACATGTTCCAGGGCATCGCCGAGCAGCGCGATGTCGAGTTGCGGAGCAAGACGGCCGACCCTGTCACCGTGCGCGGCAACCCCGTGCATCTCCGCGAAGTGATTCACAACTTGATCGATAACGCCTTGAAGTTCACTCCGCCCGGCGGGAGCGCGCTGGTGGAACTCAGCGCCCCGCCGAACTCGGAGCAGGTGGAACTGCGCGTGAGCGATACCGGGGTCGGTATCGCCCCCGAAGATTTGCCCAATGTATTCGAGCGCTTTTTCCGCGCCGACAAGTCGCGCCAGCGGGCGCAGCCCACCGAAGGCAATGGCCTGGGGCTATGTATCTGTCAATCAATTGTCAACGCTTATGGCGGCCGAATCTCCATTGCCAGCAAAGTTGGGCAGGGCACCACGGTCACGGTGTCGCTGCCAGCCAATTCGTGAGGCGAGGAGGCGAAGTCTTGAAAGATGGTTTCAATTTAGAGGCACGAACAAAATGGCGCAGCCCTCCCGCGTGAGCGGGGGGAGGATGCAGCGAACTCCCCCCGCTCACGCGGGAGGCTCGCCAAAATGCGGGAGGGCTGCGCCAAAACGAGAGTGCCTCTTAGGTTCTCTATTGGGTGATGAAATGAATCCGTTTGCGGTCAACAAAGTAGACGGATACACTCAGTACCTCGGAGAACCGTGATGAAACGCCCGTTCCTGACCGCCGAATGGCGAAATCTCTTTCTCGCCACTTATGCCGTGCCGCCATCGCTGCTACAACCGCGCTTGCCGCCTGGTCTCGAACTGGACACACGGGACGGCAACGCTTTCGTCAGTCTCGTCGCTTTCGAGTTCCTCCATACGCGTGTCTTGGGCGTATCATGGCCGGGTTATCGCAACTTCCCGGAAGTGAATTTGCGATTCTATGTCCGGCACGGTGGCGAACGCGGCGTGGTGTTTGTGCGTGAGTTTGTCTCTCCGCGTCTCGTCGCCTGGCTGGCGCGCACGATCTACAACGAACCGTATCGCATCGCGCCGCTGACAAGTCGTTGTCAGGACGATGCCGATCGTCGCTGTGTGGAGTATCGGCTTGGCTGGGCTGGCCGCGAACACATTCTATCCGTGACAGGAAGCAAACCCGCCTTTGTGCCCAACGAGAGCAGCGACGAACATTTTTTCAAGGAACATCGCTGGGGATACGGAATCACGCGGCGCGGTCGGGTCATTCGCTATGAGGTGACGCATCCGGCCTGGCAGGTGTTCCCCGTGCAGTCGTTCCACATCGAACTCGACTGGGTAAGCGTCTATGGCCCGGAATGGAGCCTGTTGACCAAGGCGACGCCGATGTCCACGGTGTTCGCCGATGGCTCGCCGATCGCGGTCTATCCAAAGGGACAGATGATCGGGGAGCGCTAGGCCGCTTACGGTCGGAATGTCACAAAGTTACTCCTTGGTATTTGGCAATGCGCTCCAGTTCGCGCACGAGTTCGCCGGCGGTCTGATAGCGTTCTTCGGGACGCTTGGCGAGCATCCGCAAAATGACGGCCTGGAAAGCGTCGGGGATCGACATCTGATATTTCTTCGGCATCACTACCGGCGCTTGTCGAATCCGCGTGATCGTCTCGATCAGGTTGCCGGCCTCGAAGGGCGGTTGGCCCGTCAGCGTCGCGTAGAGCAGCGCCCCCAAACTGTAGATGTCGGAGCGGTTATCCATCTGGTCGGGGCCAAACGTCTGCTCCGGCGACATGTAGCGAACATCGCCAAGCATTTCGTTGGCATGCGTGATCTGCTGGGCCATGCTGCCCTCGGTCGCCTTGGCCAGCATCACGTCACCGAGTTTAGCCATGCGGTCGTTTTCACGAATCAGCACGTTTTGCGGCGTCATATTGCGATGGACGATGTGCCGGCTATGAGCGAAATCCAGAGCGCGGCCGATGTGAACGGCGATGCGGAAGCCGTGCCGCCAATCAAGCATGCCGGCCACGCCGATACGCTGAATCACCTGCGACAAATTCTCGCCCTCCACGTACTCCATCGCGATCCAGCAATACGGTCCTTTCTTGCCTGCACCGTACAAGGTGATGAGGTTCGGATGACGCAGCGGCATCATGGTCTTCATCGAACGGATGAAACGCTGGACATCGGTTTCATCGCGAGCGAACTCAGGCCGTAGAACCTTGAGCGCCACGGTGCGTCGGTTCTTCGAGTTGACGGCGCGAAAAACCACGCCGGACTTACCCTTGGCCAACACGACGCCGACCTGAAAATGCGCGAGGATCGATCCGCTCAATTCCGTGAGACGCTCGCCGGCCAGCACCTTGGGGACAGGCGGAAGTGGGATTGCCTCCGGCAGCACCTCGGCGACCGGCAGTGCCTCCGATAAGGCTTCCGGTATAGGAATGGCGGCTGGCAAGGCATGGATGTTGGTCACTGGTTTATCCAGACGCGGCGAAGGCGAAACGTCGATGGGCTGAGCCATCGGGATATGCGCGCCGGGACGCTCGGGCGGCAGAGTGTTTTGGTCGGCAATGTCGGCGCATTGGAAACGCAGTTTCGTCTCGCCCAACTGAATGATGTCGCCAGGATGCAAAATGTGTTCGCTGATAGCGTGGTCGTTGACGAGGGTGCCGCCGACGCTGTTAAGATCCTTAATGACGACACCTGCCGCATGGAACTCAACCTGGCAGTGAGCGCGCGAGACGTGCAAGTCATTGAGGCGTGTCACGGTTTGCCGACCGCGGCCGATCACCAGCGGAATGCCCGGCGAGAGTGGAAACACCCGTCCCTGGTCCGTTCCGGCGATCACTTCAAGCTGAGCAAACATGAAACACCTCACCCGCTGCTCCCGCTGCGCGGGAAATCCGAAATCCGAAATCCGAAATCCGAAAAAAATCCAAATCTCAATCAGATCCAAATCTCAAACAAATCCCAAAAAATCCGAGAACCGAATCAGGACAGCGAGACGTTTTGAGTTTGCGAATTGGGATTTGAGATTTCTTTCGGATTTCGGATTTCGGATTTATTTAGTGGTTAGCTCGAAACATTCGAGAATTTGGCGACGCGGTCGAGTTCCTTCCGTAGTTGCGTGGCCGTTTGGAATCGGTCCTCGGGGCGTTTTTCCAGCAGCTTCAGCACGATGCCCTGAAAGCGATCGGGGATGGACATCTGGAACTGCTTGGGCTTGATCGGCACGCCGGTACGGATCTTCATGATTGTCTCGACGAGCGAGCCACCCTCGAAGGGCGGCCGTCCGGTCATCATCGCGTAGACGAGTGCGCCGAGACTATATAGGTCGGAGCGGCCATCCACATCCGAGCCGCCGAGCGTCCGCTCCGGCGACATGTAACGCAGATCGCCGAGAATCTCGCCTGGCCGCGTGAGTTGCTCCGCCAACGCTCCTTCCATCGCCTTGGCCAACATCAAATCGCCAAGTTTGGTTACTTTGTCGGCCTTGCGAACCATGATATTCTGCGGCGTTAGATTGCGATGGATAATCTGATTTTCGTGGGCATATTCGAGAGCGTGGGCGAGATGGACGGCGACACGGAAGCCGTGCCGCCAGTCGAGCATGCCGGCCACGCCGATGCGCTGGATCACCTGCGTCAGACTTTCTCCTTCGACAAACTCCATCGCCACCCAGCAATAGGGGCCGCTCTTGCCGGCACCCAGCATGGTTACAAGGTTGGGATGGCGCAGCGGCATGACGGTACGCATGGAGCGGACGAAACGACGCAGTTCCTTGGCGTTGCGCGTGGCTGCGGGAAAAAGGACTTTCAAGGCGACGGCGGAATCATCCTTGAAATCGCGGGCCTCGAAGATGAGGCCGGACTGACCGCGCGCATGGAGTTTGCCAACGTGGAAGTGCGATAGCGTCTGGCCGCTGAGATCCTGCAAGCGTTCGCCGGTCAGCACGGTCTGCTTGGGCGGAGCGCCGCTTGGGCGAGTGGCGTCGGCGGTCTGCGTGGCGCCTTTTAGACGCAGTTGCGTATCGCCAATCTGAAGCACATCGTTCATCTGCATGTATTCGTCATGGATGCGCGTGCCGTTGAGAAACGTGCCGCCGGCGCTGTCCAGGTCGGTGATATGTACCTGACCATCTTCCATCTCGACCTCACAATGAACGCGCGACACCTTCACGTCGCTGAGACGATGGTAGGCGTGCCGGCTGCGGCCGATCAGCAACGGCTCGTTCTCGAAGACCCGGAATACTTCTCCCTTGTCAGGCCCCACCGTAATGTGAAGATCCATTGGCATGAGCGACCTCGTGGCACGTTGATGTAGAGAATCGTTTGATTATGAGCTTAACGAACGACCTGGCGTGCTGTCCAGTTCGCCACTTTACGAGCCGAGCCGGACAGAGGATGCCAGTAGGTCCGGCGAGCCGAGCCGGACTTTGCCTCAATAGTGCCGCTCGGCTCGCGGCACCTACTGGCGGTAGGTCCGGCGAGCCGAGCCGGACTTTGCCTCAATGCGTGCCGCTCGGCTCGTGGCACCTACTCTTTGATAAACAGACGGACGGGACGAGAGAATCAACCGTGGTGGAGAGACTATTTTTAGGTTTCCGCATCCATCATTTGGCCGCGCGCGTCTCGTAACGGCGCGGCTTGCCCTTGCTGCCCACCGTGACCGTGTACGACCGCCCATCGGCGGCGATGGCCAAGTGGATTGACTCGCCCTGACACTTCTCATCGGGATTGGCGATGAAGGCCGGATCGGTGTTCTCCGCACCGCCAACAGTCAAATTGCGGTGCATCTGGTAAATCGCCTGAATTTCCGGCAATCGCCGCAGCGTAGTGGTGACAGCGGGATGACAGCCCTTGCGTGCGCCGTTGTTGAAAACGGCCACGCGCGGACTCACGGTTTTCAGCAGGGCCGGATTATTGCTGATGTCCAGGCCATGATGCGTGACTTGATAAACATCTACTTTGCCGACCTTATCGGTAGGCGAAACCAACTTGTGTTCGATATTCCAGGTCAGATCGCCGAGGTCGAGGAAGCGGAACCCGCCGAAACTCAGCCGGAAGCCCAAACTGTTGGCGTTATCGCTAGTGTCTGCCGGCTTGGGTTTGATATCCTTCGCCAGCGGATTCTCGGCAACGCCGTCTTTGTCGGGGAGGACGACGCCACCGCCGCACAAGCAAAGAAGCCGCAGGGGTATGCCGCCCTTGGTTTGTTTCAGCGTGATTTCATCGCCCGGCTTGAGCGTGCGCGATTTGCCGCCGGTGGCCGTGCGATAGGCCGCGATCAACAGAGGGAAGTTCTTCGGATCGTCGGCTAACTTGTCGGGGATGCCCCGATCGTAGTAGTGATGGATGGGCAGCAACTTCGACAATCGGCCGACGCCGCCGTAGTGATCGCTGTGCCAGTGCGTGATGATAAGGTGATCGATCGCTTTGAGACCGGCGCGAGTGGCGGCCCGATGGATGCGCTCGGCGTCGCGCCCGCCGGGATTGCCGCAGTCAATGAGGACGGACTCTTTTTGTGGTGTGACGAGGAGCGTCGCCGCGCCGCCCTCCGTGTCGATGAAATAAATATCGAGTCCGCGTGCCTCCTCCGCGCACAGCCCAATCGGGGTCAGAAACAGAGCGAAAGCCAAGACAATCAACCGGCGTGTGAACATGCGAATCTCCGCGCAAAGAAAAGGAAACTTGCCGGTATCCATGATCGACGAAGGCGAGAGAGGCCGCAATGGAAAAAGCGGGAGCTATTGAGTCCCGCACAGGGAATGCTACTGTGTGGTCTTGCTCCCCTCTCCCCTGTACTCGGGGGAGAGGGGTTGGGGGGGAGGGGGAAATGCCACCCCTTACCCCCAACCCCTCGCCCCCGAGGCGTTGATTGTTAAAAAAGGAATTGTGAGA
>Ga0134126_10001212_pt1 | contig 32806 bp, 17 predicted proteins | sample KB31752_FD_96881 | JGI IMG/M metagenome (GOLD analysis project Ga0134126, IMG submission 96881) | Terrestrial soil microbial communities with excess Nitrogen fertilizer from Kellogg Biological Station, Michigan, USA - KB3-175-2 | ecosystem: Environmental > Terrestrial > Soil > Unclassified ...
AGAGGTAATACAATTTACAAAAGTGCTAAACAGATCATCCAGAGAATTATGATTTTTTAAAGTTTCAAAATAACGTTTCATCTGGCGCGCTACTATTTCCATAGATTCACGCTTAAGAGTAGAATCAGGCTTATAAGCAGAATCTTTATTTTTACTGGAGTCCCTCTGTTCCTGTAGATCCACGTACCTTACCAGCACAAGATATTTCAATCTTTTCCTGCCATATTCGTTCCTCTCAGCCACACTGGATGGATAAGTTCTTTTATCACCGTCTGTTTGTAAGTATTCATCTTTATTGAAATCAAACGGTTTTTTCAACATCTCTTTGTAAGACGCAGCTACTTCGTCAATTCTTTTTAAATAGATATTGCTTACAGCATAAAAGGATTTTAGCGGCGCAGTTCCATGAATTTCATCATCAATTACATTTTCATATTTTTTGAAAGAGTCAATGTCGGGCTGAATGAAAATATATTTGTCAGGATCCAGTTCTTCCTCAAATTTTTTCAAGACCTCTCTCGAAAACTTATCATCTATTTTTTTAGGCTGATAATGCCCTTGCTCTAAAACGATCCCGACATTGCGAAGTACTTTTTCATATTTTGTTTTAGGGTCGTCTTTCCTCTTGTCTCCTCTTCCCATCACACCATAACCTATAAAAAGACCTACCAATATAAGAATGATAAGAACGGGAATAAATTTTTTGCTCATAATAAAACTGATTATTGGGTTCATAAGTAAAAGTAACAGAAATTAAATTTGTACTTTAAAACTAACGAATTGAATTAACAAAGGTTTTGTAAAAAGTATATACGGTTTAATGAAAGGATTATTGTGAACTATTAAAAGTAAAAAACCCACTGCTGTGGGGTTTTATTGGGTGGATGATGGGGCTCGAACCCACGACCCTCAGAATCACAATCTGATGCTCTAACCAACTGAGCTACAACCACCATTTTAGGAATGCAAAATTAGTTAAAAAACTCATTTAAAAACCAAATCATTAACATCACGATAAAAAATTCTTAAAAAGAGAAACTTATTTTTATAAAGATCAGATCAGCTCTAAACTTTTTAATAAAAAGCTGGTTTATTAAAACGATCTTAGAATTTATGATCGTTCTACAACTTCAAAAATTTTAGAGTTGTTTATCTAAGCGGAATGTTTTATTCATAACAAATATTTTAATTGCTATCCAACCGCCTGCTATTCAATATATACCATTCATACATAATTATGAAACCGATATCATAATTACCTTTGAAATTTGCATCCGAATTTCAATTTTAACTTAATTAACAAACATGAGAATTACAAAATATTTCTACTTAACACTTTTTTCTATTATCACTTCCACATCGCTCATGGCCCAATATACTCCGGGTGCAGGAATGAGTCGCAACGCTGGCAACAGAAACATGAACCTGGGGCATTTTTATGGGAAAGTTGTCGATGCAAATACTAACAAACCTATCGAATCTGCTTCAGTACAACTTGCACAAAGCAAGATGGACACTGTTACCAAACAACGAAAAGAAGTTATTGTGGCTGCTATGCTTACGAACAAAAAAGGTGAATTCAGCATAGATAAACTTCCCGTTTTCGGACAATACCAATTAACTATTTCCTACGTAGGTCATTCGATCTATAATGAAAGCGCTTCTTTTAATTTGAAAGGCGGTGGTGATATGAGCCAGATGTTGAATGCTATTGACAAGGATCTGGGGAATATAAAATTATCGCCCGAAGCACAGGAATTAGCCGGCGTAGTAGTGGTTGCCAAGCCTCCTTTGATGCAGATGAATATAGACCGTAAAGTTTTCAACGTGAGCCAAAGCCTTACCAGTGTGGGCGGTACTGCGGTAGATGTAATGAGGAATGTACCTTCTGTAAATGTTGATATAGATGGAAACGTAACATTAAGAAATAAAAGCCCGCAAATTTTTATCGATGGAAGACCGACTACATTAACGCTGGACGAAATTCCGGGTGATGAAATTGAAAGCATTGAAATCATAACTAACCCTTCGGCTAAATTTGATGCTTCCGGCGGTGGTGCAGGTATTTTAAATATCGTGATGAAGAAAAATAAAAAGCCGGGATATAACGGGAGTGTAAGAGGCGGAGTGGATACAAGAGGTGGTACCAATTTAGGGGGCAATCTTAATATGAGGCAGGGTAAAATAAATCTTTTTGCCAGCGGCAATTATTTCCATTTTATATCAAAAGGATCCTATAACATTAACAGGGTAGACAATGTCAACAATACAATATCCACGCTGCTTCAAAATGGAGATCAAAACCGTAATGGCAAAATGTATTCAGGGAATTTAGGGTTCGATTATTTTATCGACAACAGAAATACCATAACCGTTTCGGGAGGCGCCAGAAATGGCAATTTCGGAAATATGCAGTTTCTGAATATGACTACCGATACATTGTTGGGTTCTAACAACAAACAGAACACTGGTGTCAACAACTCTAACGGAAATTATCACTGGAAAAATTATAATGGTAAAATAAGTTTCAGGCACAATTTTGCGAAGCCCAATAAATACATTACCGCTGACGCGAATTATGATAACAGCCACAACTCGAATTACCAGGACGTATTTACACAATATTATGACTCCGATAATAATGCGACAGGCCCAGCAAGTAATATAAAAACCACAGGTAACGGAATAAGCTCCAATTTAACGGTTCAAACGGACTATACCAATCCTATAACCGACAAAATGAAGTTGGAAGCAGGTTTGAGAGGAAGCGTCAGGAATTCAAACAGTAACAATCAGAATTTTGTGATGGACCCAACGGGGAAATACATTAGTGTAGACGCACTTAACAGCAACTATAAATACAAAGACCAGGTATATGCGGGATATGTTACCTTTTCTCAAATGATCCATAATTTCACTTACCAGTTAGGTGGTCGGATAGAGAGTTCAGAATATTCCGGCGAACTGGTAGATTCCAATGAACGCTTCCATAACGCTTACCCCTTAAGCTTTTTTCCTAGCGTATTTCTAACACAGAAACTTAGTGACAACCAGGATCTGCAGTTGAATTATTCGCGTAAAATTAACCGGCCTAATTTCTTTCAAATTATTCCATATTTTAATTTTAGCGATCCACTCAATATCAGCGTAGGTAATCCAAACCTGGTTCCGGAATTTACCAATTTAGTTGAACTGGCGTATAATCTTAATTTAAAAAATGGGAATAACCTGATTGCGACCGTGTACTATCGTGGTACCACCAACCTGATTTCTAACTATCAATATTGGGGTGCAAATCCTAATCCGGCAATCGGTGATTCTGTGTTTATTTCCACGTACGTAAACGCCAGCAGCTCGCAGGCATATGGACTTGAAATTACTTCAATGAACAAGTTAGCGCCATGGTGGAATCTAACGTCGAACGTTAATATTTATAATTCTCAAATAAACGGCAGCAACCTCGAAAACAATCTCAATAATCAAAAAGTGAGCTGGTTTGGTAAACTAAACAGCACTTTCACATTGCCAAAAAGTATTGCGCTTCAGGTAAGTGGAGATTACACCAGCAAAACCATATTACCTCCCGGAAGGCAAGGCGGAGGCGGCAGCAATTGGGGCGGCGGCAATCTTTCTACTGCCAACGGTTATTCATTGCCCATTTGGGGAATAGATGCGGCTATCAAAAAAGATTTTCTGAAAGATAAAGCGCTTTCCCTTTCGTTGAGTATCAACGACATTTTCAGAACACGTATTACGAAAACACATTCCGAATCATCTGTATCTAAGGGCATTTATTCAGTGCAGAACCTGGAACGCCAGTCTGATCCACAAAGAGTAAGGTTGAATCTTAGCTGGAGATTTGGAAAAACAGATTTCAGCCTGTTTAAGCGTAAAAACATGAATGATAATAGCTCTCAGGGTGACATGCCGCTGGGAGGTCAATAGAAGTCAGTACAGTTTTTTTATAGAGATCGCCTTCAAAAAAGGCGATCTCTTTTTTTTAAAAAAGCAAAAAACTATCTTCTCAGTAAAGCTATTCCGATTGTAATCCGGGATGTTTCAATTTTTGATATTTTGCCAGACGATCCTCCGGCAGGAATATGCAGCCACAGCAAATCAACATTTATCACCTAATTTCATTTAGGGTCGTGTCAAGTTTATCATGTCGTAAAAAAAACTACGAACCTGCGTGACGCCAGACAAGGACACAAAGAACGCGAAGAAAATTACTTTGTGTCCTTAGTGTCTCTGTGGGATATGCGTCATTTTATAGATGACTTAACTTTAGTAAATCATTTACTAAAAAGCCACTAAAAAGAATTCATGGTATATTTGCGCGCTTTTAAAGCAATCTATTTTTAATACCGAATAAAATCTAAAAGAAGCATGGCATTACGCGCAGGAATTGTAGGATTGCCCAACGTGGGAAAATCAACTTTATTTAATGCAGTCAGCAACAGTGCAAAGGCACAGGCAAGCAACTACCGGTTTTGTACCATTGAGCCTAATGTAGGCCTGGTAAATGTTCCTGATAAAAGGCTCGATGTACTGTCAGCATTGGTAAATCCGGAAAGGATAGTGCCGACTCAAATTGAAATAGTAGATATCGCGGGGCTTGTAAAAGGAGCCAGCAAAGGCGAAGGATTGGGTAATAAATTCCTGGCTAACATCAGGGAAGTTGATGCCATCATTCATGTAGTCCGTTGTTTTGAAGATGAAAATGTGTTGCGTGAAGAAGGTCCTATCAATCCTATCAGTGATAAAGAAATCATCGAAACAGAATTACAGTTAAAAGACCTTGAAAGCATAGATAAGAAATTATCACGCGCGGAGAAGATGTCTAAAACCGGCGACGCCAAAGCAAAAGCCGAATTTGAGATTTTAAAAAAATGCAAAGAGCATTTGGAACAAGGAAAGAATATTCTTTCACTTGATATTTCAAAAGAAGACAAACTTGTTGTTGCTGAAAGTTTTTTATTAACAGACAAGCCGGTATTGTATGTTGCCAATGTTGACGAAGCGTCTATGCATAGTGGTAATAAATATTCAGATCTGTTAGTAGCTGCAGCAAAAAAAGAAGGCGCCGAAGTGATCATTATGACCAATGCAATAGAAGCACAGATAGCAGAATTCGAAGATCCGGAAGACAAAAAAATGTTTATGGATGAGTATAAAATGCAGGAGCCCGCATTAGACCGCTTAATTCATTCTACCTATCATCTTTTAAATCTTTCCACTTATTTCACAGCAGGTGTACAGGAAGTAAGAGCCTGGACCATTCATAAAGGCTGGAAAGCGCCACAGGCAGCCGGTGTGATTCACAGCGATTTTGAAAAAGGATTTATAAAAGCTGAGGTAATTGCTTACAACGATTTTGTTCAATATAAATCAGAAGCTGCCTGCAGGGAAAATGGAAAATTAAGAATAGAGGGAAAAGAATACTTCGTTCAGGACGGCGATGTAATGCATTTCAGATTTAATGTTTAGGCATTTTTCTTTATCAGACCAAATAGCTGGTAGCAGCATTTGTTATTTGATTTTAGGATTATCATAGCTGCATGCCCCGCCTGCCAGGCATTCGGGCAGGAAACTTTTATTCACGATTTCTATTTACAGATTTTTATAAGACAATACTACTTTTGGGATTCCATTTCCTGATCAGCAGAAACATCTTTTTTTACCCTGAAAGTAAAATGTTTTTGAGAAAGAAAACTGAATGTAACAATAATTACTGTAGCAAATATCTTAGAAACCGTAGGAAAAAAATGCATGTATTGCACCAGCACATTTATAATAGAATAATTCAAGAAAAGATTGATAGCGACGATCAAGACGTATCTTACCAATTGCACGCGCCCGCGCAGGTAGGAACTATTGAATACGATAAATTTCGATAATAAAAATCCTATTGGAAAAGTAACACAAAATGACAAACACAACGCCGCGTTGTAGGGCTTTAACACTACAAATCCCAGGTCAAGAATTTTCTTATTAAAAATAAAATTGAAACTGATGTAGAAAAGAAAAATATCAAGAAGCATGTTGCTTCCGCCGCAAACTGCGTATCGAAATGTTTGGAGTGATAATATATTTTTAAAAGGAGGATAAAAGAAATCAATAAAAGCGATTATTTTTTTTCTCATTTCCGCATTTATCATTGAGCAATTAAAACTAAAAATTCCCGGCAATTACCGGGAATTTTTAAATGATATTAATTATTTAATTACATACCGAAATCCAATACCTAACGGTAAATATGCGCCCGTACTTGGAGCAAGATAGAAGAAAGGATCCAGACTTAAACTCACATCAATAGGCACATTAGTAATCTTATAGTCAAGGCCTCCTGTAAGCCTGAGAGCGAAAGAAACACTATTATTGTGATCATAGTATCTTGCGCCACCTCCAAATCCGATAACGCCACCGCCTCCCACAAAATATTGCAAACCTTCAGCGCCATTAACCGGCCCCTGGTATTCATATAAACCTTCAATGCCAAGCCCACCGCCATTAAAGAACAACAAAGAACCCTCCACAGCAGCATTTTCTTTTAGGGAATGACGAATGTTGATACCTCCCACAGATCCATTACCCGCATAGAATTTAGCACCAAGTGCTGTCTGGTATGTCTGCGCATTTACACTTGCCACAGAAACTAAAATAGAAGCGAATAAGAAAAGAATTCCTTTTTTCATAATGTTGTTTTTTAACCGGTCAATTTTTGAAAAACACCGGACGTTAAGTTTTAAAAATTTATGGCAGCAAAAGTATTACTTAAAAAAAATTAAAAAAGTATTTTTTATAATTTGTAAAAATACTAACAATTAGGAACCCGGTTGTTCGTCTATCGTTGATTGCGAAGCTGCTGCTATTGAATTCTCATTTATTAAATTATCATCAGTAGTGGCGCCGGCTTTTTTTGCCGGCTTGGCGTCGACGTCTTTTTTTCTACCGGTAATTATCAGGCCAATCATCATAAAAAGTGTGGTTAAAATGATTACCTGTATTACCAATGATTTATTAACTAAAGGGAAAGATAATGTTGCCGGAACTGCAAAAAATAAAAGTATCGTGATTAATCCGCGTGGCGCTACAAACAAAAGTGGAAAGACCGGTAACCGTGCAATTTTCAGTATAATGGCCCTAACAATAAATATACCCGCGAAAATCAATAAAGCGGTCACGAAAGTATCGGGATTGATAATTTCATTTGTTACAAATGAAAAACCAAAAAGTGTGAAAAAGAAAGTCCTTATTAAAAATGCGCCTTCCATTACTATTTCCCTGAATTTGGAAACCTCTTTATTAAACTCATACGGATTTAATTTCTTAATCCAGTCAAAGTTCTTTAGCTCATCAATATTGCTCAGGAATAATCCAAAGAACAAAATGAAAAGCAAAGCAGGGAGATGATATATTTCTGAAACAGCATAAATTAAAATGATAAGAATAATGATAGGTGCATGCTTAATTGGATGATCTATTTTGCGCAGCAGAAATGACAGACCTACTGTTGCAATAAAAGAAACGACGCAAATAATTAAAACCTGTACACCGAAATGAACAAAGGAATGCATGTTTACGTAGTCATTTTCCAACACAAAATTAAAAAATACCACGCCCAGGATATCTGACAAACTACTTTCATAAATTATAAACTCTTTATTATTTTTTGAAAGATTCCTGGCGCTGGAAATAGCTACGGAACTACTAATAACAGAGACAGGTACCGCATTGATCAATGCCTCTCTCATGGGAATATCACCAAAATAATGAAAAGCATAGGCCACAACAAAAGACAAAGCAAACATGGAAACAATTGCACTGAAAAATGATTTTCTGATCAGTTTGAACTTTGATCGGTCCAGTTCCAGTTCAAGCGCTCCTTCCAACACTATCAGTATCAATCCCAGCGTACCAAATATGGGTAACAAACCAGAGAGATCCGGAATTTTAAATGAGATAAAATCTGCAATCTGCCTTGCCGACCATCCTAAAATCAATAAAAGTATTACCGATGGTATTTTCGTTCGGGCGGAAGTGAGATCAAAGAGGTACCCGAGTAAAAGCAGGATACATATAATAATGATTACAGTAATCGTCATAAGATTGAATATTATTGAAATTAACCTGTAAACCCGCTTTTGTGTCTACCTGGGTGGTTGCAATATAAAATGATTTTCTTCATGAAAAGGATTTTAATGATGTTTTTTTAACTTTTGCAGCAAGGGAAATTGACAAATTTCCGGGAATGGGAATAAGCGCTATTTGTTTGTTTACTGGAACTAAACTCATCAAAGCCAGTCCGTATTCAAGAAGTTTTAAAATATCAGCAACATTTTATAGTCGGACAGAATAGGTTGCGATAAGTTTTGCGATATTTTTCTTCACCCTTGGGTTAAAGGAAAGTGCTCTCTTCAAATTTATATAAAGTCCAAAATCGAAATATTATCAGGCATTAATTATCTACCATTTAAAATTATTCCCAAAAAAAATCAGCAAATAGTTGTACGATTTTATCTTTTTCATATCAAATTATAGCAATTCCCGGCCAATTGATAATGAAGCAACAAACTATACATATTTTTATACCATCTTATAATCTAATACATTTATCATGAAGATCAGGCAGGCCATATCTTTCACTTTCATTTTATGTTACCTTTCTCATTCATCAGTTTCATTTGCACAAGATGGCAAAATAAAACAGGTACAACTCACCCGGTTCGATTTGCAATCCTCTGCCGTTATTTCACAATCCGGTGAGACGCTTTCAAAGCCTTCTTATATTTCAAATGTATATTGGTTTCCTGTAAAAGTTCCTTGCACGGTTCTCACGGGTTTGGTAGAAAATAAAGTATATCCTGATCCTTACATCGGCATGAACAATATGCTAATTCCCGATGCATCAGATTCTTTCAATCATCAATATAACCTGGAACAATATAGTTATCTCCCCAATGATCCCAATCCGTGGAAAAAACCTTATTGGTACCGCACTTCTTTTGATGTATCACAAGGTGATAAAGGGAAACATTTTCAATTAATTTTTAAGGGAATTAATTATCGCGCTGAGGTTTGGGTAAACGGACAACGCATTGCTGATTCATCCGAAATGGCAGGCATGTTTGCGCAGTATTCTTTGGATGTAAGTAAAGCAATTAACGCCGGTAAAAAAAATATACTGGCAGTGAAAATCTATCCATTGGATTATCCAGGATTACCTTCAACTCCTCAACTAAAAGCCCTCGGCGATTTCTTTGCAAATGGTGGCCCTACGGGTGATATAGGAAAAAATGTGACCATGCTTTGTTCTGTTGGCTGGGATTGGATGCCGGCCGTGCGCGACAGAAATATGGGCATCTGGCAGCCGGTGTATTTGCGTACTTCCGGCCAGGTTACCATTCAAAATCCACAAATCAAAACGGATTTAAGCAATCTCCCTGATACGAATATTGCCAAACTTTCACTCAATCTTGCTTTGAATAATTTTAGCAATGCTGTGCAAAATGGAAAATTAAAAATTACCATCAGTCCCGAAAATTTCAATGGTACTTCTTTTTCTGTTGAACAGAATGTTTCAATCAATTCAAACAGTTCTTCAACAATTAATTTAACACCGGAAAATATAAAACAATTCACTATTCAGAAACCACATTTGTGGTGGCCTAACGGTTATGGCAACCCGAATTTATACAGGATTCATTTACAATATGAAAATGGCAACCAGGTTTCTGATGATACTTCTTTTGTATTTGGAATAAGAACCGTTAGTTCCAGGATTGTAATGGTGAATGAATGGGCACGTCGCGATTTTTATGTGAATGGAGAAAGAGTTCATCTCACTGGCGGCGCATGGGTACCCGATATGATGCTCAACCGCGATTCCCTCCGATATGATTACGAAATGCATTTGTGTAGAAATTCCAATATCAATCTTGTGCGCATATGGGGTGGTGGTATTGCACCTCCCGATATGTTTTTTGAAGCGGCAGATAAATATGGCTTATTGATTTGGCAGGATTTCTGGATAACCGGTGACACACAGGGTGAGTTCAAAGGCTCGCCAGACTGGCCTTTGCAAGGAAATGTGTTTATCAAAAATATGGTTAGTACTATTTACAGAATCCGTAATCATCCAAGCCTGTTAGTATGGACCGGCGGAAATGAAGGCCATGCAAGAAAAGAATTGTACGATGCGATGAGAGAAAATATTGCAACGCTTGACGGAACGCGGCCATTCATTCCAAGTTCTTCAGGATATGCTAAATTACCTGCAGGATGGAAAGGCTCGTGGCCTGATGACGGCCCATCCGGAGTTTATAGCGGCGGCCCTTATTCATGGCAGGATGCAGCGCATTATTATGAATTAGTAAATGAAAAAAAAGATTGGGTTTTCAAAGATGAAACAGGAATCCCTTCGCAACCTCCTTATGAGACTTTGCCACAAATCATCAACAACCTTGTTCCGGATTCCACATTGCCTTTTCCATTAAATAACACCTGGGGCTATCATGACGCTTGTGTTGGCAACGGGCATTACGATACCTATTATAATGCAATGGCAGAAAGATATGGAACACCTGTAAGTATGAAAGATTTCTCCGACAAAATGCAATTGGTAAATGCGAACGGGTACCGCGGAATTTTCGAAGCTGCAGGACATAAATTAAATGAAACCGGCGGTGTAATGCTATGGAAATTAAATGCTGCGTTACCAAGTGTTATCTGGCAGGTATATGATTGGTACCTCAATCCAAATGCAGGATATTATTTTATGCAAAGGGCTATAGAACCGGTGCACATTCAGTTAAACCTCGATGATTCTGTAGTCGCAGTTATCAACCGATCTTATAAGGTTCAAAACAATCTTTCAGCAGATATTAAAGTGTTTGATTTGAACAGCAAATTGTTATTCAATAAGAATCAATCTATTTCTTTAAAAGCAACAGACGTCAAAGAATCCCTTTCCCTGGCAAATGTTTTATCAAAAGAAAAAGGAATTTCATTTGTGGTTTTGAATCTTAAAAATGCGTCCGGAACAACAATTTCTCATAATGTTTATTGGTTTTCACCCGAACATAATTTCAAGGCTTTGAAGGGAATGGCTGACGTAAATCTGAACGTAAAAATAGCGAAATCAGAAAAAGGTAAAACTGAAACTTCCTGGACTTTGCAAATCACCAATCCAACCAATAAGATGGCCTTTTTCATCAATCCGCAAATCATAAAAAACGGTAAAGAAATACTGCCCAGCTTTTGGTCTGATAATTATTTTTCTTTGTCTCCAAATGAATCAACAACAGTAACGGTAAGCATTCCAAATGCAACTATAAAAGATGGGAAACCGCAATTGGCATTGAGCGGATGGAATGTAGAGAAAAAAATTATTTCGCTTATGGAAGGAAAATAATTTTTAAAAATGTAAATAAGAATTCAATTTATTTGCCCTTTTTACAGAAATAGACACCTGCAAGCTAATCTGTCATTTCGTAAGATGTTTAAAAGAGGCCGGAAGAAATATTCCGGCCTTTATATTCAAATTTATTAGCGTTCCATTATTTTTTTTCCGCGTTATTTCCTTTTAAATATTTATCCAAAAATGCCAGCGTCTTTTCAGCAGTGGTAATTTGATTTTCTTTTTTTGTGAAACCATGCCCTTCATTCGGATAGGTAACATACTCTACAGGGACACCGTTTTTCTTTACTCCTTCTACTATTTCTTTGCTTTCTATAGGTAAAACTCTTACGTCATTTAATCCCTGAAAAACGATAAGTGGCTTGTCAATTCTTTCATAATTATATAAAGGAGAAGTTGCTTTCAGCATGACAGAATCGCTCGTATTAGGATCGCCCATTTCATCATACAGCGCTTTTTTAAATGATTCCCAATAGGGAGGAATGCTGCGTAAAGTCCGCAACCAGTTTGCCACACCAAACAAATCAACACCAACTTTAAATTCTTCTGGATAAAAAGCCAACCCGCAGAGTACCATACATCCGCCATAGCTTCCTCCAAGTATTCCGATTTTTCCTGTATCAATATAATCCTGCTGCTGCAACCATTTTTTTCCCCAAACACAATCCTTTAAATCTCCGCCGCCATGATCTCTATTATCGAGATTATAAAAGGTTTTCCCATAACCGCTACTGCCGCGATTGTTTACTGCCAGCACAGCATAACCGTGGTTTACCAAATATTGAATATAGTTTGAGAAACCAATCCTGGATTGGCCACCCGGACCACCATGAATCCACAACATAGCAGGTACCTTATTTTCTTTTGATGCATTGAGCGGTTTGTAATAAACGGCCGGAATTTCTTTGCCATCAAATGATTTAAAGCGAACGACCTCAGCACTTGCAAGGTCATTTTCATTTACTTCTTTATTCAGTGTTTGAGTAAGTTGTTCGAAATTCTTTGTATCAAAAGTATAATTATAAAGATTGGTCGGGCTACGGCTGCTTCCTACCCATAGCAACATATTCTTTTCTGATGGCGATATCATGACTCCCAATACATCTGCGTCTTTTATTTCAGGAAAGTCAATGGATTTGTTAGTGGCATGATCAAATAAAAGCACTTTATTTTTACGGTCCTCATTCACAAAAATCGTGTAATATTTTTCGTTATCACTAAGCTGCATTGCTGCTACATCCCAGTTTGTGCCATATAATTTTTGCGTGGTTCCGTTATTGATATTATACTTCACGAGATACGAAAATTCATTCCCATCGTTGGTAATATAATATAGGATACTATCGCCTTTTTCAAACGCCGCTACATTCCAGGTAGCTTTGTTGTCATTACTGATCCGCTTCATCGAATTTTTCAGACGATCAAATAAATACAGTTCATTTTTATCTGTTGTGATATCCTTTGTGAGTGAGATGTAACGCTCATCTTTACTGATTGCACCGACGTTATATCCTGAATCATTTTGATAAAATAATTTGAAATTCCAGTTAGAGGTATCTGCTCTCCATATATCAAAATACTTTGGATCCCGGCGATTGCTTGATATAAAAATGGCCTTTTTGTCCGTACTCCAATTGTGCATTTGATTTTTGCTTCCCGGCCATGGAGTAATATCTACAGTTGCAGTATCGCCGGATTTCTTCAGAAAAATATGATCGTTTTCATTACCACCCTGGTCCGAGGCATAGAGATAACTATCGGTTCCGGGCAAATAGTCGATACCATACAACGATTCTTTGACCGAGTGAGTGAGTGGTCGCATCGTGGTGTCTGACAGGGTAAGTTCATACAGATTTTCAATCCCCGTCTGGTCGCTGTTGACAAGCACCTTTGATTCATCTTTGTTGAATGCAATGCCACTTATGTTCTCATTGTTATAAAGCTGGCCGGCGGAATACTGTTTTATTTCCTTTGATGAAGAGACATTTTGGTTATTACAACCAGTTAAGGCACAGCCGAAGATTAAAGTGAGGAAAATTATTTTTTGCATTGGATCAGTTTTAATATTCATGATAAATGATATTATCTAATAAAATTATATCATATTTTGAAACCTGTTACTTTTTTTTACAATCCGCGCGAGAATCGAAAGGAACAGCGAACGAACAATTAAACGAAATTTCTAATTTTATTTTTTCACATCTCAACAAGCAGCCAGCCCCTGCTCCAAATCTGCCAAAAGATCTTCTACATTTTCTATTCCAACAGAGTAGCGAATCAGGCTTTCAGGAATACCCAGCAATTTTCTTTGTTCTTCTGTAAGTTCTACGTGGCTTGTAGTTCTTGGTGGGCCTGCCAAAGTACCAACTGAACCTAAACTTGCAGCGAGATGAACCAATTTTAAATGAGTCAAAAATTTCTTTACTAAATCATAATTTCCATCCAAAGAAAAACTTAATACACCACCAAAGCCACGCATTTGTTCTTTGGCAATTGCGTGTCCGGGATGTGTTTCCAGTCCCGGGTAAAAGACATCACTTACTTTAGGATGCGATTTTAAATATTGAGCAATTTTTAATGCTGATGCATTTTGCCTCTCTATCCGCAGTTCCAGCGTTTTCATCCCGCGTGCAATCAAATATGCAGGATCAGCCTGCAAACTGGCACCATTAATTTCCCTGAATTGAAAAACTTTTTGAACCAATTCTTTCTTTCCTGCAAGTACGCCGCCCATGGCATCAGAATGTCCGCAAAGAAATTTAGTCGCGCTGTGAATGACAAGATCCGCGCCCAACTGAAGGGGATTTTGATTGACAGGGCTGGCAAAAGTATTATCAACAACTACAATCGCACCTACTTTTTTCGCAGCAGCGGATAACCTTTTAATATCGACAATTTTTAAAGTTGGATTCGTTGGTGTTTCCAGGTAAACCAAATCACAACCTTTCGCAATTTCCATTTCTAATTGCTCATGACTGGTGGTCTCACAAAGTTTTACATCGACATTATAAACAGGCAAAAAATCAAGAAATATTTTACTTGTCCCGCCATAAGTATCCTTAATTGAAACGACTCTTTTTCCCGGTGTCAAAAAAGTGAATAAAGTATTGCTGATAGCGCCCATGCCTGTTGCAAAAGACGTCGCAGCTTCGGCGCCTTCCAGTATTCTTATTTTTTCTTCGAGCACATGAACGGTTGGATTGGTATTTCTGCTATAGATATAACCCTCCGATTTTCCCAGGGAAACATTGTGCCATTCATCTAAATCCTTGTAAGCAAAAGTGACACTTTTTACAATTGGTGATATGATTGCTCCGTCAGAGAATTCACCGTCTTCGCCAGCCCAAACCGCTTCAGTGCCTTTTTTGTAATTCGACATGTTCATATTTTCTTTGTTTTTATTTTTTTATTTATCATTTACGAAGTGATCATAAATAATTTTCGAAACATTTGCCAGTGTTGCATTCACGGAGCTTTCATCTTCAACTCCGGCTGACAATAACACTACCACATATTTTCTTCCGTCGGGTAAAAAAACAATTCCCGAGTCATGAGATATCTTATCAATGGAACCTGTTTTATTAGCCACTTTCACATCGGACGGAAGTTCTGCAGGAATTTTTTCTCTTAGGTGCTGATGCATCAAAATATTAATCATCGCCTTACATGCTTTTTTATTCACCACAGTTCCTTTAGCCAGGTGTTCGAAAATAATCATTAAATCATACGCAGTAACCTTATTATTCATACCCAAATCATACGCCTTATTATCTTCCACACCACGCAACGCTTGTATATCTTTTGCGCCGATGGAGCGCATGGTTTGATTGGCATTTTTAGCGCCTATCAAATCCACAATCAGGTTGGTAGAAAAATTACTGCTCTCGGTAATCATGCGGTACAATAAATTATAAATCGTTTCCTTCTGCCCTATTCTTCGATACAAATCCTTTTCACTATCATCTGTTGAATCCAGGTGATAAATACTTCCATCTACAATGCTCTTAAAATCATTGTGAATAAGAATAGAATCGGACAGAGAAAATTTATGCTCTGATGCCTGTTTATATGCTTCAATCAAATAGGCAGTTTTGATCGTACTTGCCGCATGAAAACTTTCATGAGCATTCATTAAAAATTGTTCGCCTGTTGCCAGATCTTCAAACGCAACTGCGAATGTGCCGGTGGGTTGTTTGGCAAATTCAGCAACAATCTCTTTGCGCATTTGGGCAGTGTCTATCGGGTGATGAAAAGATTGGTTTTGCATTCCAAAAGTGGTTATTAAAATTGAAAATAGTGCTATCATAGTTTTATTTTTTTTCAGTTAACGAATCTGTCCGACGGGCGGCCATTTTATTTCGTTTTCTGTTTTGATTTTTATTTCAAATTAACATAAAATTCCCCGACACGTTTTCTCTCTTCTTTTGCTTTTTCAGGTTCGTTTAATTTCTCTAATAAATCTGCGCTATTCGAATGACACGCTCTTGCGAGATAAGAATCAGGAAATGATTTTGCTGAAAACGTAAATAAATCCAATGCTTTTCTTAAGTCATTTGTGTCTTTGCTGTTCATCAATTTTTCTCCATCCGTAAAATTTTTTTCCCAGTCAAGCGCTGTTTGATTCATCCTCTCCGCTTCTTCAAAAACTTTGAATGGCAAAATGTTCTGTGGCATTTGCATTGGTTTGATAACAGGAATCGGGTTATGAAAAAACAATTCTAATGCCTTCAGATAACCGGTTGCTTCCTGCGAATTATAGTTTTCCTGTTTTAGTCTTTGTTCCTCTGAAGGATTGGTAAAGAAAGATGCCTCACCTAAAACTGCCGGAATACCATACGTATTTCTCAACACTGCGGCGCCGTTGGAAGGAAAAATTGTATAATCGGAATTCAGGCTTTCCGGTATTTCCTTTTTATAGAAATATTTTTCTAAAGAAAAAGCTACATCCTTTCCTAAAGCCACGCCGGCAAGGTTTTCCGAAGCGGCACCATGAAAATAAATGATCGGAAAATTTACCGAAGTGTCCGCAGTGGCATTATGATGAATGGAAATAAATACGTCTGCTTTATTGTCTCTCGCTAATTTCGCACGTTCATCTAAAGGAACAAAAACATCCAGGGTTCTTGTCATAATTACTTTTGCACCTTTTTCTTCCAACTTGCTTTTTAATAACTGCGCTACCCGCAGGTTAATCCATTCTTCTCTTTCTCCGCCCAATCCAACCCGATAATGATCAGTTGATGCCGTACCACCATGACCCGGATCGACGCAAATAATTTTACCTCTTAATGACGTAGGATCTTCTTTCATTCCTAATTTCCTTTCCAAAAAATCTGCGGTCGCACTATCCATTTTCAGCATATTGGAATATTTCATCCAGTGATGCGTTTCGTCAGGCACAGCAAAGCTTTCAAAAGGAAATCCTTTTTCCTGGAACCTTCTTATCAGATCCACGCTCTGCGAAAAAGGAACGTTCCCATCATCATCTCCGGAAATAATCAACACCGGTGAAGTCCACGTATCCAGATAAGCATCAGGTGAAGATTCCCAGGTCAACTTTTTAGCGAGATCAAAATCAGGAGGTTTCTCATTCCCATAATTTCTTAAATCCGGTAGCAGGTTATGCATTCCGGAAATATCAACACCTGCAGCGAAAATTTTAGAATCCCTTGCCAGCGCCATTGCAGTTAAATAACCACCATAAGAACCGCCGTAAATTCCAATTCTTTTTGCGTCTATGCCTGGCTGTGATGCCATCCACTCTCCCGCTGCTTTGATATCTTTATACTCAGAGGCACCATTCATTCCTGAACTTTCGGGATGCTGAAAGTCGTAGCCATAGCCAATTCCAAGGCGATAGTTTACAGACAACACTATAAACCCTTTGCTGACCAAATATTGATTAATAGCATACGTGTTCGCGTAATAATCCATGTAATGCCATCCCAGCAACATTTGTCGCTCCGGGCCACCATGTACAAAAAGAACTGCCGGTCTTTTTGAAATATTTCCGCCAGGCTCAAATAACTGGCCATAAACCGGTTTACCATCTGCTGCCGCGAATTGAACCGATTTTGGAATCGCTAATTGAGAAGATGGAAAATCTTTTGGAATAAGATTCCTGCCCAACAATTTCATCTTGCCCGAAGGTAAAGACATCAATGCCGGCAGAGTAGGTCTCTGCGCAGTGGCGCTTAAAAAGACAATCGAAGAACCATTATTTGTAAAAACCGGCGTGCTTTCTATGCCATCACCTTTAGTTAGCATTTCCATATCAGGCTCATCCACCGAAACTCTTGCAATATGCCTTCGTTCCAAATCATCTTTACCAGGCCCTGAATTGGAAGCAAAAAGCAGCCACTTTTTATCGGGACTAAGTTTTATTTGTTCCACATTAAAAGCGCCTGGAGTGAGTAACAGCGCCTCTCCTCCTTCAGAAGAAATAGAATATAAATGTGGCCAGCCATCCTGGTACGATAAAAAAACAATACGATGATTTGCCGCCCAGTGTAAATTATAACGTCCGTTAGATTCCGGCACTGAGCCTGGCAAAGTTTTCGGAGCATCCCATATTTGCTGTGCTTTGCCCGTATTGATATCAGCGGTCCAAATAGCCCAGTCAGAATGATGATCCACTGTTATAGAATCTGGCGCACCGCCGGAGGCAGGTCTCCGGATAAATACAATCTTTTTTCCATCAGGCGACCATTGTGGTGATTGGTCTTTTGCGAATGCCGGAGCGATATATTGAATCGGTGTTTCTGCGTTTTTATAAATGCCGATAAAAGAATGATCGCCACGGAAGGTAACAAATAAAATTTTGGATCCATCCGGGGAAAATTGAATGGAATTTATATGGCCTTTTGAATAAAATAAATTCTTAGCAGGTTTTGAACCATCAACCGGAACTATCCACGCCTGGTTATTTTTAATAAAAACTACTTGCTTACTATCCGGGCTTATAACGGGATAGTCACCTTCATCCAGCAAAACCGGGCTACCGGTAAACAAACCTGCCCTGCCTACCGGACAGGCAGGCTGGTCGGCAGACAAAGAAATACTGAAGATTTGTATTTTAGGAGTTTCAGTGGAGGAAGAAGGATTTCTTGCAACACTTTCATCAAATGCGCCGTGATCCGCTCCATGCACATACACTATCCATTTGCCATTAGAAGAAATAGTCACCCCGGTAATTTCCTGTCCTTCATCATCATTATAATTGGTGAGTTTTCGCAAAATGAATTCAGGCGCTTGGCCAACATAGATGTTTCGCGAACCTTGCTGATTAATTGAAAATGCAGCTATTTGTCCGTTTACTGAGGTGGCGATTTCTGAAATAAAAGGATAGGAAGTTATTGATTCTAAAGAAAAATGCTGGGCAGAAACATGAACGTTCGCCATCATTATAAACAGGAAGTAAATAAAGATTTTTTTCATCGTGATATAAAGATTTCTAAGAAACTAAAAGGTTGTCTTTTCAGTGGACAACCTTTTCTTCAAATGTATTAATTTAAAAACAAAAGATTATTGATCCCTCCAAAGATGATGTGTTCTTGTTCATTGCCGGTACATTTTCCATTTCCTTGACCAACGAAACTTAGGCCCGCTTTAAAATTTTCAGGTCACTATGGACGATGCCTAAAAACAAGTTAAATAACCTGTGCATTTTGCACTAATTGTCACACAATTATCATATTTTAATCATAGTATTGTAATTTTATTGTCAATTTTACCGGATGCTGATTTTTTTTCGATTAAAAAAAAACCTTTTTCATTTATAAAACTGCCAAAATCTTAAACCTTAATCTAAAAATAAATTAATATGAGAAAAATAGTATTACTCTTATGCGGTGCTTTTTTCTGCATGAGCCTGGCGGCGCAAACCACAACAACTGTGACGGGTGTGGTAACTTCAAAAGATGGCTCCGCCTTGCCTGCAAGTGTTACAATCAAAGGCACAAGCCGGGGTACCAGCACAGATGCAGAGGGTCATTACACATTGAGCCAGGTTCCATCAAATGCAGTGTTGTTATTTTCTTCTGTCAGCTTTCAATCATTTGAGACTCCGGTTAAAGGGCGAAGCGCAATTGATGTTACATTAGATTATGATGCCCAGGCACTGGATGAAGTAATCGCTGTGGCTTATGGTACGGCCAAAAAAGGAACTTTTACCGGTTCCGCCGATGTCATTAACCAGAAAGACATCAAAGATGTGCCATCAACATCTTTTCAGAATGCATTGATTGGAAAAGCTCCGGGAGTGCAAATTACAGAAGCATCCGGACAGGCGGGAAGTGTTCCAAGCATACGAATCAGGGGCATTGGTTCAATGAATGCTTCCAACGAACCGCTTTATGTGATTGACGGAGTGCCCGTGGTTTCCGGAGATGCGGGCCAGATGAGCGATTATACTTATGCCACGAATAATGTAATGAATACATTGAATCCGAATGATATTGAATCAATAACTATTTTAAAAGATGCGGCTGCTTCAGCGCTTTATGGCTCAAGGGCCGCGAATGGCGTGGTAGTTATCAATACAAAAAAAGGGAAAACAGGGAAACCAAAAATTAACTTAAGTTCTTCAATCGGATTTACACCTTCGTGGGCCACTGACAATTACGAACCAGCCAATGTGCAAGAGCAAGTAGATATGTTATACCAGGTATTCTGGGATTATAATGTATCTGACGGCGAAAGCGAAGAAGTGGCAAAAAACGATGCCTTAAGAAGATTGAATTCAAAATTTAATAAACACGGATATTCTTTTGAGACAGCTGGAAACGGCAGATATGAAAAAGTGATGATCAAAGGCATGACGGACGGAATAGAAAACCGTGAAGGAAAATATTTTGATTGGGAAAAGGCATATTTCCGTACGGGACAATTTCAAAATCACGACTTATCGGTAAGTGGCGGCGATCAGAACACAAAATATTATTCATCTCTCTCTTACACAAGAGATGAAAACAGGGTAAAGGTTAATGATTTTGACAGAGTAACAGGTCGGGTAACCCTTTCACAAAAGATCGGCAAATTGTTTGATTTCGTTTCAAATGTAAGCATCGCTAAAAGCAAACAATCAGGATACAATGACACCAGGAATTTAGGAGGGAATTATTTTCTGCAAACCAGGAATTTATTGTGGCCTTTGTACTGGCCGACCGATTATAAATCAGGATTACCGTTCACTTCCCGCTATGGAAGTTATGCTTATAATGGTTTGTATTATGATAATGAATGGGAAAATAATTCTCAAAATTTACGCCTCTCGGCTAATGAAAGTCTAACCTTACATCTTCTTCCGGGATTAGATATCAAGTCTGTTTTTTCTTACGATAACATCAATACAAAAGATCACATTTACTACAGCTCTAATCATTATAACGGATCAAATGATAAGGGTGTAGTTAATGAAATGAATACCATTAATAACCGCCTGGTAAGTTCGACAACGATCAATTACGCAAAAGATTTCGGAAAACATCACATGGATATTTTAGGCGGATTTGAATCAGAGAAAAATAACATTGATTATACCAGGGCCACCGGAAAAGATTTACCATCCAGCGCCTTGCATACTGTTGCCACTGCCGGTCAGTTTGAAGCAAGCGGATATTCTTGGGGCAATAATATGCTGTCGTATCTCTCAAGGCTTGAATACAATTATAATCAGAAATATTATGCGTCAGCCTCTTTTCGCCGCGATGGTTCTTCCAAATTAGGACCTGACACCAGGTGGGGAAATTTTTGGTCGTTAGCCGGCGCCTGGAGAATCAATAATGAATCCTTCATGAGTTCTTTTAAAGATATCAGCAACCTGAGATTACGAGCCTCTTATGGCGTTAACGGAACGCTTCCTATTAATAATTATGGATGGCGATCACTTGTGATTTATGATGATAAATATATGGACCAGGCGGGAGGAAGCATTCAGACCATTGCCGATCCTAATCTTACATGGGAAACGAGCTATACCACCAACCTTGGTTTAGATTTTGGCTTGTTCGATCAAAGACTTTATGGAACAATAGAATACTTTAGCCGCAATTCAAAGAACCTGTTACAAGACGTGCCTATATCTACTGTTACCGGATTTTCTTCCACCTTAAAAAATGTGGGAGAAATCAATAATCATGGAATAGAACTAAGCCTGGGAGGCGATATCATCCGTAATTCCAAGTGGCGATGGAGCGCGAGTGCTAATGCTTCATTTATTAAATCTTCCGTTACCAAATTGTACAGTGGCGAGGGTGAAACCAAAGGACAGGACATAATCTGGTATGACCCGACAGGTGGTGATGACAGAGCTCAGTTTATTTACCGCGAAGGACAATCAACACTTTCTTTTTATGGATACGAATGGGCAGGCGTTGATCCGGCAAATGGAAAAAACAGGTGGTTTGTAAATGATCCTTCAGATAAAACGGCAGGAGATTTCGTACTAAATGGAAGAGGAGCCACTTATGATTTTGAAGATGCTAATTATACGATCCTGGGAAGTGCTGTTCCAAAAATCTTTGGCGGATTCTCTACGGAAGCACAGTATGCTAACTTTTCAATCGGCGTCAATTTTATATATAAAATTGGAGGATACATTTATGATGGCGCCTATAAAGACGTGGCTGATGATGGATATTATTGGGAAAGAATCAGGGCTAAAAGTGAGTACGATAATATGTGGACTGAAACAAATAAAAACGGATCGCTCCCTCAATTAAGAGGAACTGATCTTACCGATCCGATTCAATACAGCAGCAGGCAAATGACTGATGCATCATTCCTGAGATTGAAAACTATTACGCTGGCTTATAATCTTCCGGCAAAGCTGACTAGTAAAGCAGGAATAACTAATGTACGATTGCACGCCACAGGCTCTAACCTGCTCACTTTGTCAAAATATAAAGAAGCCGATCCTGAGGTTAATAATTATGGAACCAGGGGATGGGAAACTCCTTATGGAAAGACTTTCACTTTTGGAATTGATGTAAGCTTTTAACAGAAACCATTTTAAAAGAAATTAAAATTCAGGTTATGAAAAAAATTAAAATAATATTCGTTGCATTTTTAATAATTGCGATGGCAGGTTGCTCCAAAGATTATTTGGATGTAACGCCTACTAATGCAGGAGATGCTAATGAATCTATCAACACAGCAGCTGACGCCAACAGGATGGTGATTGGCTTAATGAGCAATATGATAAATTTCAACTATTATGGGAGAAATTTTATTATGTATGCTGATGCGAAAGGTGGCGACCTGACTATCTATTCACAGGGCCGCGGGCTGGATGGACTTTACACTTTTAATCATTCTCCGTCTACCGGTTCGTATTCTGGTTTTTGGGAACAAATTTATCATTCCATTTTGCAGGCTAACAATATTATCGCAGGAATCGAAAAACTAAAAACCGCCGGAAGTACAGAAAATTTTGACAGTTATCTCGGGCAAGCGCTTACTGCAAGAGCATTGATGTATTTTGATTTGGTGCGCTTGTATGGAAAGCCGTACTCACAGGATAAAACTTCTTATGGGGTTCCAAATATAACCACACCCATTAAGTCAAATGCCCATCCCTTGCGGAATACAGTTGAAGAGAATTATGCACAAATAATGAAAGACCTCACAGAGGCATCTCCCCTGCTCCCGAAATCCAAAACCAATGGATTTTTGAATTATTATGCAAACATGGCCTTGCAGGCAAAGGTGAATTTATACATGGAAAAATATCCCGAAGCTTTGACAGCAGCTGAAACAATTATTAACGAAGGTCCTTATAAGTTATATAGCAATGATGATTGGGTGGGTTCATGGAAAACACAGTTTGGAAGCGAATCCATCTTTGAATTAGGAATGTATCCGACTAATGATTTGGGAACAGAAAGCCTTGGCTTTTACCTGAGAAGAAAATCACATGGGTCAACCAGCGCCGCAGGCTGGTTTATGGCAAGCGATTATTTTGTTGACAGGCTCGGACAGGATCCTAACGATGTACGATGGGGAATCATGAGCTACGATGAAAGCAGCTCTGGCCATCCCGGAGCAAGCTATAAATACAGTGGTTCTGTAGCTTTGGATGGAGATGGCAAAGGCACTTCTTCTGCCGTTAACATAAAAGTAATCCGCCTTTCAGAAGTTTACTTAATTGCAGCTGAAGCAGCATTCCATTCAGATAAAGACAAGGCTGCCGGTTACCTGAATGCGATTCGCAAAAGAGCGTCGAATCTTGCTCCTGCAGATGCTTCAAGTATAACATTAGATATGGTTCTTGATGAAAGAAGCAAAGAATTATTTTCTGAAGGACACCGATTTTTCGACATGATGAGATTGAACCAATCCATTACTTTTAACGATGAATTTGGAGGTATTGCAGTCAGTCAAAGAGAAAAAACGATTGACCGGACATTCTATAAAACCATTTTGCCTATTTCACAAGCCGAGATTAATACCAATCCTGGATTAAAAACACAGCAGAATGATGGTTATTGATTGACATCATTTCAGTATTTAAAAACCTCCCGCTTGTTCAAATCGCGGGAGGTTTTTTTATTGAAAATATTGAGTTGATCGGACCAACAAATTTTCGGCTCTCTACAGTAAACGAAGGAACAACACAAATACTTATTCTGTCACTAGCAGTGGATCCAAAAAAGTCATTTTCCATTTTATAACGCGATAAGAATAAATCATTTGAACACTTAGCCAGAAAGATTTTAGAGCACGCCTCGTGATGTTGCAAACTTTCAAAGAAACTTTTATAACTCAACTAACTTGCCTGTCTTATTACTCTCATAGGCTGCTTCTATAATTTTAATCACATCCAAACCATCTTCAGCAGTTACAGGCAAAGGTTTGCCATTGCGTATTGCTTCATAAATTCTCTGGTAATAATCTCCGTAATTTCCTTGCTCAGATGAAATGTATTCTCTTATTTCTTTACCATCAATTTCAGTATGCAACAATCCACGCTCAGACTCAGGCTCTGTACCCCAATCTGCAGTATCGGGTATTTTTCCGGCCTGCAACATTTCTTCCTGGATATTGGTTTTAGGTTTTATAAACGATCCTTTTAAACCATGAAAAACATATCCGGGAAGAGGTTCCCGAACTATATAGCTTGATTTTACGCGAACCCGCATCTTGTCATAATACAACAGCAATTCAAAATAATCATCCACTTTGGACACCGGCCGCATTATCTGTATGTCTGCAAATAACTTTTTAGGCATACCAAATAATTGTAACGCCTGGTCAATCAAATGAGAACCGAGATCGTAAAGAGATCCGGTGCCAGGCCCGGGAATTTCTTTGTGTACTTTTGGACTTAACACAGTGCTGTATCGATCAAAATGCATTTCAACTTCTACCAATTCTCCCAACATTTTCGCATCCACCACTTTCTTAATCGTTTTATAATCGCTGTCGTAGCGCCGGTTTTGAAAGACAGACAATTTTTTATTTTGTTTTTTCGCCAACGCTATTAATTCTTTTCCCTCTGCAACGGTGATGGTGAAAGGCTTTTCAACAACTACATGCTTTCGGGCTTCCAGCGCTTTTTTTGCATATTCATAATGCGTGTAGTTGGGCGTATTTACTACCACCAATTCCACTAAATCATCCGCCAGCATATCTTCCAGCGTCCTGTAAGTTTTTACATTGGGGTATTTCTCTTTCGCAAGATCTTTGGTGCGTTCCCAAACCGCGTAAACCCTAAATCCCGGATTTACATTGATAAACGGCGCATGGAAAACCCATCCGCTCATACCGAAAGAACATATTGCTGCATTAATTGGTTGCATGTTTTTATCTATTTAAGATGGTCACAAATTATGCGAATGATACGAATTAAAAACAACAGATTTTTTAAAAACACCACGCCTCCAAAAAGTTTGAATCAATTCCGGAACAGGCCATCAAATTATCGATATTTTTTTTATTTGAATTCAATTTTAAATGCAACAACAGGAACTTCTTCCACCGGCATTTTAAAAGTTTTTTTGATTATCAATGCGTCTTTTTTCTGCTTCCACTGAAGTTTCCCGCTGCCTCCAAGCATCGTAACTGAAGCAATTTTTTTACCTGAAAATTTTGAATCTTTTCCTAAGGAATTAATGTTGATATCTGACGTTGGTTCGCCAAGGCAGAATGCGTAAAGCGTTTCCCCTTTGGTAGTGAAGCGGATATCATGGGCGGTGTATTTTAATTTATCTTCATTAAAACTACCGCTTTTTACAACAGTTTCTGCAGGGGGCTTCTCTCCATAAACTTTCCATGGGCGCGTTCCATAGATCCCTTCGCCATTTATTGCAGTCCACATTCCTATTTCGTTTACTATTTCAATTACATCAGGTTCAAGATCACCTTCAGGAGTTTGAACAATATTGATCAATAAATTTCCATTCTTGCTTACAATGTCAACCAGCATCTGAATTACCTCGGTTGCGCTTTTATATTTCTGTCCAGTTCTATAATACCAGTCTCCTATTGATGTATCGGTTTGCCATGGGAAAGGGTTGATGGAATCCTGAACACCGCGTTCCAAATCCTGTACCCACATTCCATCTGAAGATTGTTTGCAGGTATAGACCACATCCGTAACCCCTCCGTTTCTCGCTGCATCCTGGTTGTAGAAATGAGCCAACATGTTTTCGCCATACTCCCCAAAAGGAAACTGACTGTCCGAATAAACGAGATCGGGATGATAACTGTCTATTAATTCTTTAATGCTAAAAAGCCATTCTCTTTGCCATTCTTTATTAATACTTAGCCATTCGGTATCATTGGGTTCTGCTTTAGCGTGATACAAATCCTGGTACATCGGATTGGCGCCGTCATAAGGCACGCCTTTGTATGGACCGGTTGTGTCTGCACGATGACTTGCCTGAAACCAGGTAAAGCTCGCGCCTAAATGTTCAGACACGCCAAACTTTAAACCTTCTTTCTTCGCTGCGGCCTGCCACATCGCTACCACATCTTTGTGGGGTCCATAATTCACCGCATTCCATTTATGAATTTTTGAATTCCAAAGAAAAAAGTCATCATGATGTGTACCCATACTTACAAAATATTTCGCACCTGCTTTTTTGTAAAGCGCCATCAGCTTTTCAGGATCCCATCGTTCTGCTTTCCATAACGGAATGATATCCTTGTAACCAAATTTAGAAGGATGGCCATAATGTGCTACATGATATTTATAATCATCGCTTCCTTCCTCATACATTTGCCTCGCATACCAATCGCCCTGGCGCGGAACCGCCTGCGGGCCCCAGTGTGCCCAGAATCCAAACTTTGCATCGCGAAACCATTCAGGATATTTATACTGATGAAAAGACGCTTCATTTGGTTGAAACGGGCCTTGGTCATTTTGTGCTGTTTGTGCAGTCGATAAAAAATGTAAAGATCCAAGTAGAATCAATGTTAGTGAGAAATGTTTTAAAAATTTTTGCATTGTGTGAGTTTAAAAAAAATGGAAAATAGAATCGTAACTTCTTAAATCATTTGGCAACCTGATTTTCAAAGATGGTAAAATATTTTTATTTAGCTATAAATAAATTATTTACGGTTATGGATTTAGTATCGGATTTGCTGCGCGATAGAAATAAGAGTCCATGAATGATTCTCTTATCTGAAATCAAACCAAACTACTCCATGATAGGGACTGTTTAATTCCACATTCTTCTGGCTCTGCGGCCCCATCTGTTCCGCCTTATGAAACTTGGTGCCTATAGGTTGTATCGCATTCATAAAACCAATATTTCCTTCAGGGAAATTTACGGTGGTGTTTTCATTCCTGGCGCCTTTTGGATTATTGGTTTTCAGCATTTGTAAAAACATATTTTCATTGCCTATGTAAATCTTAAAAGGAATCTCCCTAGTGCTGATCTTTGCCCAATATACATTTTCATGATTGCCCTTAAACTCAGGATAGTCCCAGGTTTCCCCGGTGGTGGTGTTATTATAATCTTTTTCCCAAACACCAAATTGCAATCCCTTTAACCTGTTTTTCCAAACATGATAAGGCCCGCGGCCGAGCCACTGCATGGCTTTAATGTCTTTTTCAGGATAATTAAACGTGATGCCCATAAAATCAGCTTCTCCCCTTTGACTAAAAGTATAGGAAAGTTTTGCCGGTAAGCCCGGAGAGAAAGTCCATTCCACATTTAACCAATTTCTACCTTCTTTGTAATGCGCATCGACAATCGCATCATCATTTTCCTTTCTATAATTAAATGAATCCATCTTCAGGTCGAAACCTGCTAAAGAAGGGCCTCCCGATAATGAAAGAATGGAATCATTCTTCGTTACTTTTTCAAGGTATCCGTTTGCTTTGCTAAAATAAAATTTTACGTTTCCGTTCCCCACAATAAGCGCTTGTGCATCACCGTTAGTAGTAACTTTAGATTCGGGAGAGGGACTCACTAACCATTTTTCAGCAACTTCAGCAGGCGTATGAATCGGCCAACTCCAGGTAAATATTTCTTTCCCATGATTGTCAATCCCAGTAAGGTACAAAGCATCACTGGATGCCCATGAAGATGGAAGATTCATATCTATGAATTTCTTTTCTCCCGGCTCAATCGAAACGGGAGTAACTATACCCGACTTATCTATTGTAGTACTTACATTTTTATCATCCGGATTTCCAAAACTAACCAACTTCCATTTAAAAGTGCATTGATTCAAATTAGTAAACAGGTACCTGTTTTCTACTGACAATTTTCCGTCAAAGTTCTGCGGAATAGACTTTTGGTCAATATGCACCGGCGACCATATTTCTTTAATAGTGTAAAAACTTCCTTCCTTTTCGCGATGCGGCCCTAAAATTCCGTCGGGCGCATTATTCCCATGCGTGTCAATGCTGTCATTTCTATCGCGACGGACAATTCCTTCATCCGCAAAAACCCAGAGAAAACCGCCAGCGCTGAGCGGCATCTTCATCATTGTATTCCAGTAATCATCTAATCCCGCTCCCAGTCCGCCATCATAAAGCCCATGTATAAATTCTGTAGGAAAAAAAACTTCAGTTCCATACAACGCTGTGTTTTCTAAATAATTAAAATCAGGATAATGCTTGGTATTGGTTCCATTAAATTTTTCCCATGGATGAATTACTAATCTTTTTTGCGGATCATACAAATGATAATCATTATCAAGATTGCGATTAAAACCTCCTTCGTTTCCATTATCCCAAATTACAATTGAAGGATGATTTACATCACGAACGACCAATTCCTTTACCAGCCTGTGGCCTGTGCTATCATCATAAAAATGCTGCCAGCCGGTTAGTTCATCCAGCACCAAAAGGCCTAAAGAATCACACGCATCCAGGAAATCAATATCGGGCGGGTAATGCGACATTCTTACCGCATTCATATTCATTTCTTTCATCAAATTGATATCTTCAATATTTATTGCTTTACTGGTGGTGCGCCCGCTTTCCGGCCAGAAGCTGTGATGATCCACTCCTTTAAACATTACCTTTTTCCCGTTCAAATAAAAACCATCGTGAGGCCTTAATTCCACTGTGCGGAATCCAAATTTTTGTTGCACTGTATGAATAATTTTCCCCGCATTATTTTTCAATGAAACCGTAGCGGTATATAGGTTAGGAAATTCAGTACTCCATAACGCAACATCTTTGTATTGATGTTCCAAAGTAAACAGGGTGTCGTTTGCAGATAGTGGAATTGAAAAAGATTCAAATTTTTTACCATCATCTGCTTTTTCAATATTCGTCTCTAAAGAATATCCTTTGCCAACATTGTCTGTAAAAACCTGCACACTAAAGTTGCCATCAGCTTTCGCATTGATAGCGAGCCTTTCAATATGTTCTTTTGGAAGTACTTCTAAATAAACAGGCCGAAATATGCCGCCAAAAATCCAGAAATCGCCATCACGCTCAGCCCTGTTAATAGAAGCATTTTCAGATTGTTTACTTACTTCTACTTCAAGTAGATTTGATTTTCCGAATTTTAATAACGGCGTGATATTATATTGAAACTGATAAAAAGCACCCTGGTGTATTTTTCCTGCTAACTTTCCATTTACTTTTACTTTCGTGTCTGTCATGGAACCTTCAAAAACTATATTTACCTGTTGATTCTTCCAGCTTTTATCAGCATTGAAATGATAACGATAGATTCCTTTTTCATCAGCATGAGGTAGTTTTTCAGTTCCATAATTATAGGTACCAAAACCCTGTAATTCCCAACACGAGGGCACAGGAATCGTTGTCCATTTGCCACTATTATTTCCGCCGGTGCAATAAAAATCCCATGCAACAGTATGGTCTTTATCCGTCCCTGATAAATATTTAATAATTGTTTGCTGGCTGTATGCAGAGAATACAAAAAGAAAATTGATTAGAAGAATAATTGTAAAATGTTTTTTCATTTTTTATTTTTTTGTTATGCCTATTGTAGGGACAGGTCGCGACCTGTCCCTACGCGATCGGTCCCTACCACATCCAATCGACCACCACCGGCCTTTGAATTTTTTCTTTAAAATCCTGTAAATATCTAAACCATTCTTTGCTGTTTGTAATTAACCCCGCTTTGTCCCACGCCGCACCGGTATAATACACAAATGGTTTTTTTGAATTGACATCTACAATTGTGAGTAAATGATTGTCGGCTACTTTCATATAGTCAACAGGCTCTTCCATTATTGAACCAATTCCCAAAGTTCCATCTTTTCCATGTTGTGGTTCCCAATATCCCATGATGCCACTCTTTTCATTGAGAAGCATATCTCCATTTGCTTTTCGTTTAACGATTCCAATGGCTACCGGCATTTCACTTTTGCCATTAAAAGTATATTCCGTTTCCATCTTATTTAATTGCGAGCCGGCATCTAATGAAACGATTTTACTTTCTGTAACGCTTGTCCCATTAACATTCCAGGCTTCATAACCTAATTCAAAAGTGCTGCGCAACGGACCATTGTCCAATACTTTTTGTGTTCTGAAATTTTTAGAATAGTAGATGGAATCATTCACATAAGGATCACTGCTGCCGGCGCCAAGGCTAAAACCGACATCGTAAAAGTCCATCCCTTCTCCATGATCCACATGATACTTTCCTAATTTGTACCATTTGTTGATAACCAATTCGGGAGTACGCTTCGCCCATACATCCTGTCCGTAACCCATTTCATTCGGTATTTTTTCCAAAGCTTTGCCATAAACCCGGAATGCAATCCGGTCATTTTCCCAGGCAAAATCATCATAACGCTCAGGAACAAAGCGCGCATAAGTTCGTGGTGCAAAATTCGAGGGAGTCTCATTCGTAATGCGCGCATATATTATAGAACCGGGAGCAAGCGTGGTTAAGAGTAAAATATTAATAGGATTTTTATTTCCATGATATTCTAATTGATACGGCACTTCTTCGCCGGTTAGTGCATCGGTAATCTTAAATTTTTTATCACCATAATTTTTAATCTTTGAAATAAAATCTTTGTAAGAAAAAGAAACCACTTCCTCTTTTCTATCTAAGCCAGTAGGATTGTAAAGAGATAAAATATTATTACCAGGCGCATGTTTCAATAACATATCTATCACCTCCCTGCCCGCCAATAGAAAGGCTCCTACACCATACACTTCTGTACTATTGTAATCAACCGACTCCGGCTGTGCACCTATTTGTTGTACATTTCCCAGCATTCCGTTGGCGTGAACGGAAGATGTCAACGCTTCCCATGCTTTTGAAATAATGGGGTTATACTTTTCATACGAAAGCAAATTATGATTGACGCCCCAGGCGAGCGCATAGCAAAAGAAACCCGTGCCGCTTGTTTCCTTTGCCGGATAGCTTGCTGCGTCGAGCAGCGAGGCATGCCAACTTCCATCGGCAGATTGCAGCGTAGCAATTTTCTCCGCCATCTTCTTGTACAATTCAATAAACCGTGGACGATCGGGATAATCTGCGGGCATATTTTCCAACATTCTTACCAGTCCTCCCATCACCCATCCATTGCCGCGCGACCAAAACATTTTTGTACCATTGGCCTCTTTCTTATCCAGGTAACTCCCATCACGGAAATATAAATTTTCGGAAGGGTCAAAAAGATAATCTGTTGTTTTCCACCAAAGCTTAGATGCGATATCCAAATATTTCTGATCGCCGGTAGCTGTTGAAAGATAGGCTAATGCCGGCGGCCGCATAAATAAGGCATCACACCATGCCCATTCGCGAAGAGCGATATTGTTTTTCCATTCGAGTGATTCTGTATGTGGCATTTCCACAATGGAATCCGCCTGTGGTTCAAAATGCGCAATCATTTTGGGTTGACGGTACAAAGAATACATTTGCGAAAACATTTGGGCTACGCAATAATCATCGGCCATAGTACGCCGTGGGCCTGTATTCCAGTCAAGGTCTTCCCCAATCCGATACATTGCTTTACTGTATTTGGGATCATTGGCTATTTCATTCAAAGCCATAAAACCCGCGTATGCAGCACCGTTAGTCCAGTCATATTTGGGATGTCGCATGCCTTCCCGTTCCCAACTGTGCAATTGCCAGTCAGCCACTTTTTTCATTATTTGCAAAGTGGAATCTGCACGGGAATTATTTTGTGCGGAGGATTTTTCGCGTGTGATTGTTAACAGAAAAACAATCAATAAAGATGGTAATAAATATTTTTTCATTTCATCAATTTAAGCCTCACCCTGGGGCCTTCTCCCAAAAGGGAGAGTGAGGGAAGTTCAGAAGTTCATGATTTTTATTTAAAAACTTATGCAAACCTGGAAGGTTTTAAAAATCTTCCGGGTCTGACATTACCTATTATTTATCTCAAATCCTTCACGTCACAAACATCCATATCTCCATAATCTAAATTTTCGCCGGCCATCCCCCAGATAAAAGTATAGTTAGATGTTCCTGCGCCCGCATGGATAGACCAGTTGGGTGAAATTACTGCCTGGTCATTTTGCATCCAGATATGTCTTGTCTCCTGGGGCTCGCCCATAAAGTGGCATACTGACTGGCCCTCCGGAATTTCAAAATAAAAATAAACTTCCATCCTACGGTCATGCGTATGCGCAGGCATGGTGTTCCATACACTTCCGGTTTTTAATTCAGTCATCCCCATTTGTAACTGGCAGGTTTCTACCACGCTGTTTACAATTAGTTTGTTAATGGTGCGGTGATTGGAATTTTCCAAAGAACCTAAGGTTACAATATCGGCTTCTTTTTTGGTTATCTTTTTCGTTGAAAATTTATGATGCGCAGGTGCTGAATTGATATAAAATTTTGCAGGATTATTTTTATCCGCAGAAGAGAAAATCACCTGTTTTGTTTCTTTACTGATGTAAAGCGCCTCTTTAAAATCCAGTTCATATGTTTCCCCATCAGCTTCCACCGTGCCTTTCCCTCCTACATTGAT
>Ga0134126_10001214_pt1 | contig 32754 bp, 28 predicted proteins | sample KB31752_FD_96881 | JGI IMG/M metagenome (GOLD analysis project Ga0134126, IMG submission 96881) | Terrestrial soil microbial communities with excess Nitrogen fertilizer from Kellogg Biological Station, Michigan, USA - KB3-175-2 | ecosystem: Environmental > Terrestrial > Soil > Unclassified ...
GCTTATGGTGACGGGTGCGGCTCGGATTCCGCGTACGCCTTGCCCCCGATCTTCGGGCAGGGCGGGTCACCTGGGATGCTGAGTGCCGTCTCCCCCATCCTCCTCCACTCTCCCCCGAGTACAGGGGAGAGGGGAGCAAGACCGCACAGTAGCATTCCCTGTGCGGGACTCAGTAGCCCGCAGCGTCAGCAAGGGAAGGAACTCCCTTGCTGACGCTGCGAGTTGGTAGGTAGGTTTGCACGAACTGCAACGAACCCATCAAAAGCGCCAGGCGCACGCATCTCCCCATCTAACCCATCTCTATGCAAGACGGCGGCTGCGGCTGGAAATCTACGGCTGTTGCAAGGGGCTTTTGCTGGACGCCGATCAATCCGGCGGGAATGGTTTGCTGTTCGCGATGGACGTGTTTTGTAGGAGAGTTGCGCCCCCCGTAGATCCGGCGAGGTGCTTCGACATCCCAGGAGAGGATTCTATGAAGAAAATATTCGGCGTCGCTCTACTGGCGCTGCCTTTTTTAGCCGTCTCAGCGCAGGCAAACGGCTGGCCCTTCAATGTGCAGGCGGGCGGCAGTTTCTACATCAAGGGCGGTCCCGGTCCCGCTTACCCGCAGGCCGGCCCCTGGTATCTGTATTGGCCGCTGGAAGCCCACTTCGTAGCGCCGGCCCCAACGGGTTATCCGTACTGGCCCGGCCCTCAGGTGCTGCCGAAGATGAGCATTGGCGGTCCCGCCGTGCCGCCGGCTCCAGCCTATGTTCCTCCGCCGGCGGTTGTGCCCGTGCCGGCTGCGCCGGCGGCCGCCGCCGCTGGCCCGGCCTTGCAACCGACGAACTATTCCCCAACCCAATACACCAGACAGATACCGAACTATTATCCCATCCTCTACACCGGCCAGGCGCCGAGTTATTGGTATGATCGTTGATCTCGACCGCCGCTTGCGGTTTCGCGTGAAACCGCAAGCAGCGGCTGGATCCGGGAGAGAGGAAATGCCGGTCCTATTCATTGTTGGGGGCGGCTTGTTCGGTTCCCTGGCCGCGTCCCACGCGCGGAGCAAGGGCATCGAGGCGGTCGTGTTCGATTCTGGTTTGGAGGGAGCTGCTTCACCCGCTGCGGCGGGGCTGTTCAAAGAAGGTTGGGTCGGCAAGAAATTGCGGGAACATTACGTCGCGGCCCTGCCTCTACTGGATAGACTGTATGGCATCCGGCATGTCGCGCTGACTTCCGACGACGGAGGCCAGGAGGCGTTCCTCTTTGTCCCGCCAACGGCCATCCTGGAACCGGCACCGATCCGCGCGCGAGTCACGTCGATTGGAGACGGCTGGCTGGAGGCGGAGGGGCGACGCTACGAGGGGTGGGTGTATATTGCGGCGGGCATATGGTGCGGACAGTTCCTCCCTGACCTGAATGTCTACGGTAAGGCTGGCTCTTCCTTTGTCTTTCCGGGCGAGCGGCCGGGGCGGATACGTCCGATCGAGCGAGGTCGTCAGGCCATCGCCTTCGTCCGCGATCCTGGATCGACCCATTTCAGCGACGGCACTGCGGAACGCGAATACATCCCCCAACACGATCGGCAGACGTTGGCGAGAGCGGCCGACATGGGGCTGGTGGGTGAGCCGAGCAAACGATACTGGGGATGCCGGCCCTACACGCCCGGAGGCCCGGTGTTTCAGAAGATAAGCCCGCGCACCTGGCTGGCGACAGGGGGACGGAAGATGGGCACGATCCTGGGAGCATCCTTTGCTCGCCGGCTCATCGAGGAGTTATGCTGATCGACAATTACGGATGGATTATCTCTTCCCGGAGGGGCGAGGTAAGGTATAATGAGAAAATCATGTGAAAGTTTCGGCAACTCAGCCGAAGGTCTCCTCGTCTGAAACATCGTTCTGGTTTGTGGTCCAGGCAATGAGGCCGGTTGGGCCGGGCACTGTTAACGAGAGAGAGCGAGCCATGAATTACGAAGTGCATGGGGAATTGCAACCGATCGGCGGCGGCGATGCGATCCCCCTCATTCGCCAAACCCTCAGCATCGGACGGCGTGAATCCTGCGATATTTGTTTGCGCTTTCCGAACATCTCCGGCATTCACGCCCAGATGGAGTACCGCAACGGCTACTGGTACATCCGCGACATGAACAGTACCAACGGCGTCAAGGTGCAAGGCGTCCGCGTTCAGGAGAAGTTGCTGCATCCGCACGATGAGGTGACCATCGGTAAGCGGAAATACATCATCGAGTACGAGTTGCCGGCCGATCGCCGCGCCCTTGATGAAGTGGTGGAAGAAGACATCATGAGCCAGTCGTTGCTGGAGAAGGCTGGCCTGGAACGTCACAAAGCCGAGCGTCCCTCGCCCAAAAACAAATCCTCGTTTGACGCGGGCGATTTCTTGCTCGCCGACGAGTGAGCGCTTTTCTCTGCCGTTCGGTTCTCCATTTTTCACCAGCCCGCAGCGCCGGCAAGGGGGGTATTGGCCAGCCCGCAGCGCCAGCAAGGGGCTTTCCTTGCTGGCGCTGCGGGCTGGCAATTCAATCATTTCCTTCTTGGCAATGGCCTCCTCGGTCCAGGCGCTCCACCGGGCTGATTCCGCGTGGCCGCCCGAATTCCAAAAAGATTGCCCTCGCTGCGCTGGATGATGCTGTCATCGTTCACGAGGATACGCAGGCCGGATTCCTCGCTTTCGAGTTCGCTGTTGACCGTGAGTTGGGCGAACGTGAGGAAACCTTTCTCGATATCGAATTGAGCATGGCCGTGGGCCTTGCCGAGGACGGTGGAGGCGCGAGCGCCCCGACCTTTGACCTCGCCGGTCAAGCGAATGTAGGCTTCGTTGTGGCCGGCCACGGAGCGAATCCCTTCATAGGTGCAAGTCGCGAAAATGTCGAGCAACCGCGCCTTGCCGTGCGCCACTACGAAGATAGGTATGCGTGCGGGCCACGTTTCCAGAGGCTGCACCATCCGATTTGGCAACGGCAACGTGGTCGATTCGTAAGTGTTGCACATCGTCTCATACATATGCTCGACCGTATCACGGTAGGGGGCGGCGACCCCGCCGAAGTTGCGCTTGCCGCGTTCCTTGCAGGCGTTCTCGGCATTCACCAGGAAGGTGGGAGAGAACTGCGACAGGATTGCTTGCGTCTGGGGAGGCGATCCAACAAGCTTACCGGCAGTACCGCGGGTGAAGGGGCAGGCGCCCAGGGTCAAGCGGATGAAGGTGCCGATACCGCGTGGGTCGGGATTGAGCGATTCGAGTACCTTGCCGTCCATTTTCTCGCTCAGCGAGAGGCTTCGCTTGCCCTTGTAAATCGTGAGGGTTACGGCGCTCTGGGCCTTGAGCGTGCGTTCGATCGGCGCTCCGGGTGGCTTGAACTGAAGCAGTGCCGGCTTGCGATCGACAACCACCTGGGATTCGACAGGGACGGAGAAAGCCTTCGCCCATTGCGTTTCCCCGCCGTCTTTGACCAGCACGGGCTGAAACCAGTAGACCTGGCCTGGCGCGGGTTTAGGCAACGGAACTTCCGCGAGGTGCGCGCCGCCCTGGAAAACGGCGGGGATCGTGGTGCGCGGACCGTCGCCGGGCAGCGGTTCGGGCTGCTTGGTGGACGGTGGATGATTCGCGCCGGCAGGGCCGGTCCACATCTCGACTTTCACCTGGCGAATTCGGTTCAGAGGGTCCAGGCAAGTCATCTTCATGGGCAGCTTGACCTGATTGTCGCTCTGGTAGGCCAATCCCAATTCACTGCGGCCAAACCGGCCGTCGAGAACCTGCTTGACGAGATCGCCGGGGATGGCGAAGTTGAGTTGCGTTCCCTCGTAGCCGGACACCGACACGCCGACGACGGTGCCGCGCGCGTCTGTGACCGGACCGCCCGAATTGCCGTGGTGCATGCCGCCGTTGACCTGCACCTGGCTCAGTTGGCCGGAGGCGTCGCGACGGAGCGACGACACCGAGGATTCGCTGACCGTGATGGCCTTGCCGAGTTCGGAGCCGAGAGGGAAACCGAAAATGTAGACTTTTTGCGTCTCAAATAATTTGCCGGCCGAGTCCACGGCCAGCGGGGCCGGCAATCCTTCTCCTTGAACGCGCAACACGGCGAGATCGTTGCTCCGATCCACACCCAGGACGGTGCCGACCATCTTTTTCTCGTTCGGCTCGCCGCTGCGGGCGACTACATCAACGCGGACGGGCGGCGTGCTGTCTCCGCGCAGCATGCCCAGAACGTGGGCATTGGTGATGATAATCCCCGGCACCAGGGTAAAGAAACCGCTCCCTTCGGCAATATCGCCGTTGGGCAGATTGACGCGCAGGAAAACCGTGGCTTGCTTCACCTTGCCAAGCATGGCGGCATCGAGTTGAGCGGGTATCGGGCCATCGGGAGCTTTCACGGGCGGAGGCCCGACCACGGGTTGCGGAGGCGCTGGCTGGGGCCGCTGCTCGATTGGTTTCTGCTCGGCCAGCGTCGTTACTTGAGCTACTTGCTTCGGTCCTTCGTCCGATTTTCCTTTCAATAAGAACGCCGTCACCAAACCCACGGCACCCAACCCCAAAACGAGGAGTCCGCAACCCGCCGCCACTCCTGCCAGAATCCAGGGACGGGCGGTTTTTCCTTTGGGTGCATCAGCTTCCTTCGTAAGTGGTTGGCCGGCCTTGCGGCGTGCGGGACTCGCGTCCGCTTCGCGTCTTGGCTGCGGCGATGAAGCCGGCCGTTTTTCCGCGGAAACAATGGCCTCGCGTTCAATCGCCGGCGCTCTCGCCGGCATGACCGCTGAGGCAGCGCCATCTCCAGAGGAAGTCTTGGCCGGCACTTTCAGGATGGCCGCACAGCTAGGGCAGCGCACCGACTTTCCCAGGCTGGTGTCGCCCACGTTCAGTTTGGTTCGGCACGACGGACACTGAATGGCCACAGACATGGCAATCCTTTCGCAGGGCGATGTTGGGGCGATAAAATCGCGCGAATGATTTCCTGTATGCGTCTGAAGTTAACCGGACGAAGCGCACGAAGCAAGAGGCTGCTTGCGCAGGTAGCGGTACAGTTTGAAAAATCGTTCTTTCGTATGAACAATTGCGGATGTGAAAACGTGCAATAAATGGGCACGGTAATTTGGCATAATTTCCCTGAGCAGGAGGCTTACGCCTCCCGCTCAGGGGGCTTACGCCCCCTGCTCCGAGATCGGAGATTACGTATGGACGGCATCGAACAGTACGATGGCATGAGGGCCGAAGAACAGGACGGGTAGCCATGCGGCCAGCGCCGGGTTGACGTACTCGTTGTCACCGAGCATCTTGCAGGCATAGCACGACGCGAAGAACACGCCGCACAGCACCAGGCACATGCCCGAACTGATGATGACGTTGCGGTTCTGATCGCGCAAAATCACCGACAAACCCAGCAACACCAGCACCATGCCCAGCACGGGACGAGTCAGACGCATGTGGAAAAGCACGGCCATCGACGCCAGACGGGTTGATTCGGGCCGCTGTAGTTCCCGATAGAGTTGCGAGGTCGAGGCCATCTGGAACCAGTTGGGATTATGCGTCACCGCCTCGAAATCGACCTCCCGCGTGTGCAAGAAATAGCGGCCGCTGTCCTTCTGATCGAGGATGCCGGGGATAGTTTCCACCTCCATCGGTTTCGTGCCGATCAACTCCCAACCGCCCTGGCGCGGTCCCGGACCGGGAACGTAATGGGCCTCAAACGCGGTCAGGTGAATGAGGGTGCCGCCCAGCGTCTCGGGGATGGTGACGAAGAAGGTACTCACCGTGCGATCTCGGCGGATGGCCCGCTCGCCGGCGATGTGGATACCGTTCGATTCATACGCCGCCCGCACGGGAATGGTCTTCTGTCCGCCCGGATCATCGCGGTCCAACGCCAGCTTGTCGGCGATGCGCGGGATAATGAACTCCTGATTGACGACCGTCATGCCGAGCATGAAGAAAGCGCACAGCAACACCGGAGTGACGATGCGCCGCGTCGAGATGCCGGCCGACAAGAGCGGCACTTGTTCGTTGCTGCGCTGCATCCAGGCCACGGTGAACATGGCGGCCAACAATACGATGGCCTCGCACAGACGATCGAAAATCTGCGAGACTTTGTAGCCGTAATAGGCAAAAATCCGCAGCAGAGCGGACCACAGGCCCTTGTTGTGGTGCGTGAAATCGTCGAGGTTGGTGAACAGGTCCACGACGACATACAAGCTGAGCAGGCTGGCCAGGCAGACGACATAGGCTTTGAAATAGCCGCGAATCATCTGCCGATCAATGAGCTTGAAAATCATGGTCCTGGTTCCGTCCGGCGAGGGTGAAGGGGTCAATCCGGCATCGGGCGAGCCGTGGGGAAACGCAGACCGCGACGATAACTCAGCACGAACTGAGTCACGTAGTCGTTAGCGCAGGTACACACCCACGGTCCGAATCCTTGCGCTTTCATCTCACGATACGCCTCGGCCGCCGACCAGCCATCGTATTCCATGCGATAGACGGCGGTCAGGATGCCGGTGCGGTGCAGTCCGGCGTGACAGTGGAGCAACACCGGGTAATTCGCTTCGTCGTCCAGGACGGTCAGCAATTGATCGATGGCGCGCGGTCGATAGGCGGGGATGAGACGGCGTGAGATGAGCGTCGGCGCCAGATGAACATAGCGCACGCCGAGTTGCCGGCACAGTTGGCTTTCCTTAACGGTCGAGCCGCTCCAGAAACTCGTCTCAAGATCGGGATCGGGGAACTCATCCTGGACGTTGATGATGGTGCGAATGTGGTAGCGGTCTACCGCGTCGGCGAATCCGTCGGCCGTCATCTGGCCGCTGCGGTAGAAACGTCCCGGATGGACGATCCGCAGTCGCTTGTGCGTGTCGTACACGCAACGGAAGTACACGGCGGGAGCGACGATGATAATGCCAACCAGCGCCGCCACCAGCGACCAGCGGATTAATTTGCCTGTCATGCCTCTCACTCCTCCTTGGAGGGCGCCCACGGTTCCGACACGGGCGCAATAGGGCCACTCCATCTAAATCGGGCGGGGATTGTGACACCTTTGCGGAAAAACCACAAGCCGAGTCTATGTCTTCCGGGCAAAACCCAGCCAGCCCGCAGCGCCAGCAAGGGTTACTCTTTCCCTTGCTGGCGCTGCGGGCTGGCTGGGCGACTCGCGCGCTTTCGGCAGAATCGGCTCCAGCAATTCGTTTCCGTTGCCGATAAAAATCTTGGGACTGGGCGAGGGGGGAGTGCCGCCTCGACGGGCAGCGTCCACGCTTGTCCCGGAAGACAGGAGATACCGCCCATGGATGGGCTTGATTTGGCGGCGTTCCGAGCGACACCTTTAACTCGGGAACCCTTTCACTTTCTCGTTGTGCCCGCATTCGTCAAGCCGCAGGCGCGGGCGACGATCAATACGGATTACCCGCGCATCGACAGTCCGGGCAGTTTCCCGGTGACCGGATTGACGTTCGGTGCCGGCTTTCAGGGATTGCTGGATGACTTGCGCGGCCCCGCGTTCCGAGCGGCGTGCGAAGAAAAATTCGACATCGACCTCGGCGGCCGTACCACCATGATTACCGTGCGCGGGCGCTGCGGCACGCGCGACGGCAACATCCATACTGACGCCGTCAGCAAGATCATCACCGTCCTCATCTACATGAATTCAAGCTGGGAGCAGCCGGGCGGGCGCTTGCGTCTGCTGCGCTCCGCCCACGATATTGAGGATGTAATCTTGGAGGTTCCGCCGGTGGAAGGAACGCTGGTCGCCTTCCGGCGCAGCGACAATTCGTACCACGGTCACAAGCTATTCATCGGGCCGCGCCGCGTCATCCAGTTCAATTGGGTGACGAATCAAGGCTTTCGGCGGCGTGAGATCTTCCGCCATCGCGTGTCGGCGTGGATGAAAAAGACGCTGTCGATTTTCCGCCGCTCGGCGTGACTTGCCAGCCCGCAGCGCCAGCAAGGGAACCCTTGCTGGCGCTGCGGGCTAGTAGAGGAGGCTATGAAGGCATCATCGCTGCGAAATCGGTCCTTCAATCGCATCCTGCTCATCAAGCCCTCGGCGGTGGGCGACGTGATCCACGCGCTGCCGGTGTTGGCCAAACTGCGGGCGCGCTATCCGGCGGCGCGGATCGATTGGGTGCTGACACCGGCCATCGCGGAGTTGGTCGGCCATCATCCGGCCGTGTCCAACGTGGTCCCATTCGACCGCGGCGCGTTCGCGCGCGGCTGGCGGCACTGGTCCTCGGGAGTGCGTTGCTTACTCGGCAATTTGTGGCGAACGCGCTACGATCTCGTCATCGATTTGCATGGCCAGTTTCGCTCGGCGGTGCTGACCTTGGCCGCGCGCGCGCCGGTGCGGATCGGCTTTGATCGACCGCACGCCGGCCCCCGCGCCGACAGCGACCGCCGCCTGGTGCCGAACGCCTACCGTCACGGCTGGACCGGCGCACGCGAAGGCGCGTGGTTGGCCTATACGCATTGCATTACGCTGCCTCGCTCGGATATTCACGCCGTGGATCGCTACCTTTTGTTGGCACCGATGCTGGGGTTGGACGAGGGGCCGCCCGATTTCCAGGTGCCCCTCCCGCCGCACTCGACGGAGCGTGTCACGTCGCTTCTGAGCGAACACCATTTGCACGGTCAACCGTTGGCGGTACTGGTGCCGGGAACGATTTGGCCGACGAAACACTGGCATGTCGAAGGGTTCGCGGCGGTGGCGCGTCATCTGAGGAGCCGTGGCCGCGCGGTTGTGTTGGCCGGCTCGGTGAGCGAACGGCAGCGCTGCCAGGCGGTAGCGAAGCTGGCTCCCGGCGTGCTGGATTTGTCCGGGCAGACCACGCTCTCGGAGTTGGCCGCCCTCATTCGCCGGGCGGAATTGTGCGTCACCAACGATTCCGGCTCCATGCATCTGACGGTGGCGCTGGGCCGGCCGGTCGTCAGCGTATTCGGCCCGACCGATGCGCTATGGATTGGTCCCTACGGTCAGCCGGAGTCCGTGGTCCAGGCGAATGTTTCCTGCGCTCCATGCTACTTCCGCCAGATGCGTGCTTGCCCGCACAATCATGCTTGCATGAACGAGGTGACAGCCGGCATGGTGATCGAGCGCATCGAGCGCGTTCTGGCCGGAACGCGGCGCATCAGCGCGTAGCGCTACGCCGCAAGCGGCGCTCGTGACGGCGCTGATAATTCCACGCTTGCAAACGAATGATCCGGCGCATCCACTCGACCGATCCGCGACGCGCGCCGCCGAAATACAGACGCGCGAACCACAAACGATCACGGTCGTCCACGCCTGGGAGGTCAGAGGAATAAAGAAGTTGAGCGAGGTCTTTTATCCGCCACCACGGCCAGGTGTAACGGTGATGCCCAAGACGATGCAGGTCGATGAGATGCACGCGACCGCGCCAGTCGGGTAGGCAGCGCGTGTCCTCCTCGGCGATGTAGAAATGACAGAGATAAAGATCTTTGTGGAAACAGCGGCGATCGTGCAGGTTTCGTGCGATGGCGGCCATTTGACGCAGCAGACTGCGCTTCCAACGGCGAAAGGTTGCCGGATCGAGTTGGCTGGCCGCGAGGGGGATGGCCTCATGCAGGGCCAACATGCCGGTCAATTCCTCGACGGCGATGAAGCTGCTTAACCGTCCCCAGGGACCGATGAATTCGCCGCCGGCCGCGGCCAACGGCACCGGCAAGCCCGCCGAGCGCGCCCATTCGAGATGGTCCCACTCCTGCATGGCTGGCGACCAATCGCCATTGGGCCACAATAAAGCGAGCAGGCCGTGCCACCACGGTAGGCGATAATGACGTTTCAGATAAACGACCAATTGCCGGCTGTCCGGTCCCAAGGTCCAGCGGGCGATGGTACGGCCCTGCTTGGCGTGGAAGCGGTCGGTAACGGCGGCGGCCATGATGCGTTCGGCCCAATCAGGGCCGGCGAAATCCGGCCAATGCGGCTGATGACGCAGGCGACGCACACCGCGAACAAGGCGCTGCCAGAGTGTGCCTGTGCCTGTCACAACGATCCTCCGCAAGACACACGAAATCGCTTAAAGACACGAACTTTTTGACCAGCCCGCAGCGCCAACAAGGGTGTCTTTGCCAGCCCGCAGCGCCAGCAAGGGACATTCCCTTGCTGGCGCTGCGGGCTGGCCATTCAGCCTGTTCGTGTCGCTAAGCCGCCAGCGGCAACGTCGCCTGCGGCGCGGCGCTCACCCGCGAACGCCGTTGCCGCAGCAATACGATCGCGGTCAACCACAAAAGCAAACTACCATACATCGCCGAGCCGCAATCGCGCAGTAGGTTCATGTTCGGCAGATTCGGCAACAGATTGGCGAGCGCGTTCGCTCCCAGCAAAACCCACAGGGGACCGCTCAGCGTCAGCGCCTCGTGATGTCGCCAGCGCTCGACGAGTAAGGCCATCACCAACGGCAAGGCCAAGCTGAAATAGTGCAGGTGACAGACTGGACTGATAAGCAGCATATTTAGCACGAGCGCGCCGAAGAACAACACAAGATCCACGCTTTCACCGTGCCGTCGCCAGCCAAAAGCCCATAGTGTTGTCAGCGTCAAGAGACCGCCGAGCAAATGACTCACCAGACGCACGGTCGGCGACGCTTTCGGCGGTCGCGTGGCGGGATTGGAGTGCAGCGTATTATGCAACGCCGTCAGAAGGGACTGTCCTTCGGTGGCGGTCTGGTTCGTCAATTCCTCAGCGCGCGAGGCATCCGCGCCGGCTCCCATGCCGGGCAGCAACACCGTCTGAACCATCTCGCGATAACAGTCGCGCGTCCGCGTCGGCCCCAGAACAACCAACGGGATAAAAACGAGGCCAACTGCTAGACCGATAGCGGACCCGACCAAGCAGCGACCATCGCGCCGCCACAGCGGCAGCAACAGCAAATAGGCAGGGATGATCTTCACGCAGATGGCACCGGCCAGCCATAGTCCGGCACGGAAGGGTCGGCCTCGAAGCAGATCTGTCAGAAAGCCGGCAAACAGCGCCAGCAGCAATAGATTGACCTGCCCCCGCATGAGCGTATGCCCAATCGGAATGAGGCATGCCAACACCGGTATCACCCGGAGCGCCCACCATCCGCGACTGCCTCGGCTCCAGGTCAGTCGGAACGGGCCGGCCGCCGTCTTCTCCAGCACCCCGGCCAGACGGTGAACGGCGAAGGCCAGGAAAAGTACGTTGAGGACGTAGCACACGGCCACCGAGACGGCGTAGGGCAGCATGCCCGCGCGATCGGCTGTGGCGGGCGCATCGGCCAAAGGCGCGGCGAGAATGGCCAGCAGCGGCGGATAGTGATAATGAAAGCCGTTATCGTCCGTTACGGCATAGGGATTGGCGTCGGCGCGAATGGCCCAGCCGGCACGCAGGAAGACGTTCAGATCGCCCTTGCGCGTGTGCTGGAACGCCGAGCGATACTCAACAAGGCCGGCGAACACGACGAACGCGATGAAGAGGGCAAGGAGGGCAAAGCGTTCTCCACGACTCAGGGGTGCCTGCCGCGCGTTGGTTGCTGGCGATCCATCCATGAATCGAGACCCTCCCTGAATCCGATAGGCTTCTTGAGCCGCTTGCGGCTTAGCGCTAAGCCGCAAGCGGCTTTGTGATACTCCCTAGACTATCCGCCTGTCAACCCAGATTGAACGGCGTTTCCGCGGGTTGCCGTGTTCTCTCGATGTGCATAGCCTTTCGTGGAACGCCAGCACAACACGGGAGGAACTGGAAATGCCCAAGAGACGCCGTCCAAAGGCTGTCCGGCCAACGCCAGAGCAGGCCGTTGCACCAACGGTCCGGCAGCGTCTGAAGGGGCCGGCCTTGGCCGTGCTGGTATGCCTCGGCTACTTGATACCCTTCGTCAACAAAGCGTTCACCATCGACGATCCGCTTTTCCTCTGGGCCGCTCAGCACATCCAGCAACATCCGGCCGATCCCTATGGTTTCGACGTGAACTGGTACAGTCGATCGATGCCGATGGCGGAAGTCACCAAGAATCCGCCGCTGGCCTGTTACGCCCTGGCACTAGCGGGATCGTTGTTCGGCTGGAGCGAATCGGCCTTGCACTTGGCCTTCTTGTTGCCTGCGGTCGGCGCGGTTTGGGGCACTTATCGTCTCGCCGAGGATCTGAGTGAGCGGCCGATATTGGCCACGCTGGCGGCCATCCTGACGCCGGTATTCCTCGTGTCGAGTACGAATGTCATGTGCGATACGCTGATGCTATGTTTCTGGGTCTGGGCCGTGATTTGCTGGCGGCGCGGTCAACAACAACCCGGTTGGTTGATCGTCGCCGGCCTCCTCATCAGCCTTTGCGCTCTGACCAAATACTTCGGTGTCAGCCTGATTCCCTTGCTGCTCGTGTATTCCTTGATCGCTCGGCGGCGCGTGCGCTACAGTCTGGCGGCCCTGCTCATTCCCATCGTGATCCTGATCGCCTACCAGGAACTGACGCGCCGCGCGTATGGGCGCGGTCTTCTGTTGGACGCGGCCGGCTTCTCGGTCGGCGTGCGCGGAACCTTCGGCGAGGGACTGCTCGATCCGCTTATCGGCCTAGCATTTACCGGCGGTTGCCTGGCCAGCAGTTTCTTTTACCTGCCGCTATTATGGTCGCGGCGTGTCCTGCTTATCGGAGTTGTATTATCGGTAATTTTGTTGACACCGGCTCTCGTATTCGGTCGGCAATGGTCGATCCTGCTTCAAACCGGCATTTTCTTGCTCGGCGGCCTCGGCGTGCTGGCGTTGACAGTGGCCGATTTGTGGCGACGCCGAGACGCCGACGCCTGGCTGTTGTTCCTGTGGATCGCCGGCACGCTGTTGTTCGCCATCGGCGTCAACTGGGTCATCAATGCTCGCTCGCTGTTGCCGTTGGCCCCGGCGGTTGGCATCCTGCTGGCTCGACGACTCGACCTGTTGCGCGGCTCCGTCGGAGGGGCGCTCGTTTGGCCCGAGGCTTGGCCGTTCGTCCCGGCTGCCGTCGTCGCGCTGCTGGTCACGGTGGCCGACTATCAGCAGGCGGATGCCGAGCGAACCGCGGCGCGTCTCATCGCCGACCGCTGCGCCGGACAACCTGGCATTCTATGGTTCGAGGGGCATTGGGGGTTTCAGTATTACCTGCAACAACGAGGCGGCGTGCCGGTGGACACGGAGAATCTCCGGTTTCACAAAGGCGACTTTATCGCTATTCCAAGTGGCAATTATGGCGTCTTGTTCGAGCCTACCCCAGAGATGGCCCGCGATGTTCTGGCGATTGAGGAACCCTTGTTTCCCGGCCTGACGACGATGAGCGAGGAGCGCGGGTCTGGGTTCTACTCGCACGTCCATGGCCCGTTGCCCTTCGCGTTCGGATTGGCCACGCCGCTGCGCTATCGTATCTTGCGCTTTCTACAATGAATTGCCAGCCCGCAGCGCGAGCAAGGGAATAAAGAACCCTTGCTGGCGCTGCGGGCTGGCAAGATGGGATTGCCAGCCCGCAGCGCCAGCAAGGGAATCCCCTTGCTGGCGCTGCGGGCTGGCAGGCACGTTTTTCGCGGAATGGTTCGGCGTCCGCGTCGTCTAATCTCATGCTATGCGTCCCGACGACTTCGCGCGTCTCCTGGATAATCACGGCCCGCCGTTGATCCTCTACGCGCGGCAGTGGTGCGATGCGCCCGAGGACGTGGTTCAGGAGGCGTTCCTCAAGCTGGTGACGCTGCGGCAAGCGCCGCGCGCGGTCGTGCCCTTTCTGTATCGCGTGGTCCGCAATGCGGCCCTTGATGCGGGCAAGGCAGCTCGACGGCGACAGCGACGCGAGTCGGCGGTCGCTCGCCCCGTCCGCTGGTTCGTTGAGCCGGAAGTGGAGGGACTCGATGCCGCCGTCGCCATCGCCGCCTTGCAGCGACTACCGGATGAGGAACGCGAAGTCATTGTTGCCCGTTTGTGGGGTGGATTGAGCTTTGAACAAATTGCGGAAGTAATTGGTTGCTCTGCCAGCACCGCCTTCCGCCGTTACAGCGCGGGCCTCGACGCCTTGCGCAAGGAACTGGGTGTGCCATGTCCGAACCGCTCGCCGAACGCCTGAGTCGCTTCACGCCCGACAGCACCGGCCTGGATCGCGATGCCTTGCTATTCGCCGCCGGCCGTGCCTCGGCTCGGCCAAACCGCCGTTGGATGGCCATCGCCGGTGTGTTGGCCGTGTCTCAGTTGCTGACCCTGATGGCCCTGTGGCCCCGCACGCCCTCTGCCCCAATCAACCCGCCCATTGTGGCCGTCCAGCCGTTTGAGCCGGTCGTTCCACCAACCCCGCACGATCCCTCGGAACTGTGGGTGCTAACCGAACGTCTGCTCGCGTCCGAAGGCAACTCGTTCCCGCCCGCCGACGAGAGACCGATGATCGAACCGCAACCGCCGCTTCGTGCCTTCGGCACACCGCCCGCGAAGTATCTCAACTAATCTCAGACCATAAAGGAGAATCCTCATGAGGAAAACGCTCTCCGTCTGCGCCGCGTTGCTCGTCCTGCCGCTCGCCAGTCGCGCTGCCGACGCGCCCGAACCGACCGAAACCGTGATCCGCATGAAAGTGCAAGCGGTACGTGCGCCGAAGCCGGCCTTGAAGTACCAGCTATTGCCGGAACTGCGCGAGATGAATCCCGGCAACCCAATCCAGGCATACTCCAAGTGTTTCGCGGAGCAATACAATTGGTGGCGGAATAAAGAGGTGGTCGAGAAGCGGGAGAAGTGGCAAACGATGCCGCTGAAGGATCTCCCCTTGAAAGAGATCCAGTATTACCGCGGCAACCCTCTGCGCTACGCCGACTATGCTGCCCGGCTCGATACTCCAGACTGGCAAATCCTGCTCCAACTCAAGAGCGAAGGCCCCTTTCTTTTGCTTCCAGACCTCCAGGGGTTGCGTGAACTGGCGGGAGCGCTGAAAGTGCGCTTCCGCATGGAGGTCGCCGAAGGACGTTTTGACGACGCCCTCGCCACTGCCAAGACCATGTTCGGGCTGTCTCGGCACCTGGGCGAACATCCCTCGCTGATCGGCGAACTGGTGGGCATGGCCGTCGCGAACCTGGCCCTTGGCCCGCTGGATGAGATGATCCAGCAACCCGGCTCGCCGAACCTCTTCTGGGCGCTGACAAACCTGCCGCAGCCGTTTATTAGCCTCCGTAACGGTGTGCAAGGCGACCGCACCATGATGACGAGCCTATTCGCGTTGATCGACGAGCGGGAGCCTATGACCGATGCCCAGGTGCAACGGGCGATGGTTCCCATCCGCCGAATGGTGAAGGATCTCAATATGAAGTGGGACGAACACGGCTGGTTCGACGAATTGACTAAGGACGAGGCCCGCCTGTGCGCCACCCGCAAACGGCTAATCGAGGCGGGGCTGGCGAAAGAGAAAGTCAAGCAATTCTCCGCTCGGCAAGTCATTTTACTCGATGAAAAACTCGAATTCAGCGTGTGGCGCGATGAGAGCAGGAAGGCGTTGAGCCTCCCGTACTGGCAAGCCGCCCCCATTCTCGCTGCGGCCTCGCCTCGGAAGGAGAATAAACATTCCCCCTTCCGATGGGAGGGGCCGATGGGTTACGACAAGGTGAAACAATTGCAGGCTCGGCTCGATCAACGCATTGGCCTTCTGCGCTGCGTCGAAGCGCTGCGGTTGTACGCCGCCGAACACGATGGCAAACTGCCGGCACGCCTCGCCGACATGAAGCTGCCGCTGCCCGTCGATCCCATCACCGGCAAACCGTTCGTCTATAAACTCGATGGCGTCACGGCGATTCTGCGCGGCACGCCGCCGGCGGGACGAGAGAAAACCGCGGCCTTCAACGTCCGCTACGAGGTGACGATCGCGAAGTGAAATACAATGAATTGCCAGCCCGCCGCGCCAGCAAGGGTGTCTTTGCCAGCCCGCCGCGCCAGCAAGGGATGTCCTTTGCTGGCGCGGCGGGCTGGCCAAAATGTTCGTGCCTCTGAACAACAAATGAAAAAAACGAACGGTCAGTTGCTCTTGCGAGCAGTTGCATCGGCCGGCAGTGCCAGCGCCAGCGCGGTTGTCGCCCAACTGCTGGCGGCGAGCGAGATAAATTGGTCCTTGCCGTGCGGGAAGCCGCTCTCGAAATACGTCTGAAAGGGTTTACTGCGCGAGTGGACGTACCAGGTGCCGTCCTCACGCTGCGTCGCCAGCAGGTGCTTTAGCCCCCTCTGGTAGATCGGATCGCTCGTCGCTAGGCCAGTCGCCTCGTGTAGCGCCACCAGCGCGGTGCCGGTGGCGTAGGCGTCCGACTTCAGCGTATCCATCTGCGCCCAACCGCCGTCGGGGCGCTGCGTCTTGATGAGTTCTTGCGCCGCCTCTTGTATTCGCTTGGCATCGCTTCCCACACGCTTGAGCGCCCACATTCGGAAGACGCGATCTTCGGTATCCTTGGCCGGCGTCTTTTCCAGCCAGCCGCGAACCACGCGGATGCGCTTGTCGATCCTCTCTTTCTGCTCCTTCGTGCCGAAAGTTTGTAGAGCGCGCACGGCCAGATAGTTGGGGGTGAATCGACTGGCTTCCGAAGGCGGGCGTGTCGAGGCCGCGCTGCGCCAGTGGTCGAGATCCTTATTGTGCAGCAGAAGATACTCGACGACCGCCGCCGTGGTTTTATCCGGCTTCCAACCGCCCATCTCCAACGTCCAGAGAGCGTAACCGGCCGTATCCACCTGGCCACCCTGACCGCGTCCCTTCAGATAATTGGTCCTATTTCGATCCAAAAAGTCAACAATGAACCGCAGATGCTTCGGAAGTTCTTCTTCCTGAATGCGACCGCCATGCGATCGCGCGGTGGTCGTGGCCAGGATGGGGATGGCCTGATGATGACAGGCAAAGCAGGTTCGGTGAGCCATGTGGCCGGTGCTGCCTTTCTGGATCAGCGGCAGAGCCTTGATAACGGCCTCCCGAACCCCTTTCGGCGTCGGCATTGGCTCCGCGGCGGCCAGCGAATTGACCAGACCAACCCCGAAAGCGATTACGGATGCGAATCGTCGCAGCATGATAAATCCTCTCGTCGCATTTCACCTGCCGGCCAGCCATCCCCATCGGTTTCGTCGCCTAGCTTTCCGGCGTCATGCCCAAAATAATGTCAAACTGTGCGGCCAACTCGCCGATGCGCGATCCCTTCACCTTCGTGAAGTCCACTAGGAGGGCATCGCGGGCCTTTGCATCCTTGAGGGCGCGAAAGATTCCGTCACGTTCGTTCCGCCGCTCGCCTTTAATGTAGCACTGCGTCGTCAACAGTTCCTTGCCATTCCGCTTGACCTTGAAATGAATGTGCGGCGTCCGGCCGGGATACGGCACCGGCTTGAGCGTGCGGAAATAATATTCTCCCTTGGAACTGGTGAGAAAACGGCCGAAACCCTGGAAGTTCTTGTCGCGCGCCTTGCGGCTGGAGTCGCCGGTATGGAGATAAACGCCCTTGCCGTCCACCTGCCAGATTTCGACGAGGGCGTTGCGCACCGGCGCGCCCTTGGCGTCGAGGATGCGTCCGCTCAGATGCGTCACTTCGCCCACGGCCGGCGTGATGGAATCGTTGACAATGAGCAGGTCGTTGTCGGTATCAAGCGGCAGCTTGTCGGGATAGAAAGGCCCCTCGGTTTGCGGCGGCGTGCGAATGCGCTCCAATTCTTCGGCGAACAGGCCGCGCGTCGTGAAGGCGGCCGCGCCCAATGTGAGCGTACTTAAGAAAGCACGACGGTTTGAAGGCAGCAGAGGATTCATTATTTCACACTCCTGGCATCCAAAATAAGGGCACGCACCGAAAGCGCGCCGGCTTCTCAACTAAATAGTAACGATCCTTGAGCAAATACCGCCGTGAAATCCGAACAAAATGGATCCGCCCAGGGTGCCGCAACGAGTCGCGCCAAGGAAGAACTGGAAAAGCTCACTCCCACGCGGTACAAAAAGAGAATCCGCCCTCTCCCTCCGCGCCGCGGTTGTGGGCACTCACGAGGAACCGGCCCATGCGCACAATGGCCCGAATGACTCCCTTGGTCTTTCTCCTGCTTTTGCCGGATGCGGCCTGGAGCGAGGAACGCAATCGTTTCGCCGACGTGTTGGCCTTGCAGGAGGCCATCCATCAATCGATTGAGCGCGCCGAGCCTTCCATCGCCTGCGTCCTTGTCTCACGCAGCGACAAGTATCAGCCGCACACGCCGACGCACACGGAAACGCCGGGCAAGCTCGGGCGATTCGACCTGCGCGGCGCCCGCGCCGGCTTTACCGACAGAGATCCCGAATGGAAGGCCATCGGTAATCTCGACCTGAGCAATCCCAATGTCGTGCCGGAGTCGTATGGCAGTGGCGTGGTTCTCGATGAGAAAGAAGGGCTGATCCTCACCCTGGCTCATGTGGTGCGCAAGGCCGTCAAGATTTATGTTCGTCTGCCCGGCAATCGCGGCAGCTGGGCCGACATTCATGCGGCGGACCCACGCAGCGATTTGGCCGTGCTACGCTTGCTCGATCCGCCGCACAATCTCAAGGCGCTCAAACTCGGCGACGGCGGCAAACTGCGCAAGGGCGACTTCTTGCTGTCGCTGTCCAATCCGTTCGCGGCCGGCTTCCGCGACGGCAGCCCCAGCGCCTCCTGGGGCATTGTCAGCAATCTGCGTCGCCGTTCGACCGGCATGCTCAGCGAGATCGATCGCGGCGAGCGACGCTCGCAACTGCCCCTGCATTGCTTCGGCACCCTGGTCCAGACCGACACCCGTTTGAATCTCGGCTGTAGCGGCGGCGCGCTGCTCAATCTGCAAGGCGAATTGGTCGGCTTGACGTCGGCGCTGGCCGGCATCAGCGGCGGCGAAACGCCCGGCGGGTTCGCCATGCCGCTCGATCCGGGCCTGCGCCGCATCATTGATGTGCTGCGCCGCGGCGAGGAAGTCGAGTACGGTTTTCTCGGCGTATACCTGCGTGCGCCGGACCAAATGCCGGACGGTTTCGTTCAGATCGACGGCGTGGTGCCCGAGGGACCAGCGGCACGCGGCTCATTACGAAGTGGAATGCGCAGCGAGGGAGGCGATTTCATCCTGTCCATCAACGGCACGCCGGTTCACAACAATGACGATTTGTTTCTGGTGGTCGGCATGCACCTGGCGGGCAGCACCGTGCGCATTGAGGCGGCGAGCCGGCCAAACGGCCCACGGCGAACCTGTACCGTCACGTTGGCCAAATATCCCGTGGCCGGCCAGATCATCGCCTCGAAAAGACCGCCCGCGCGGGGCGGTCTGCGCGTGGATTGGACCAGCACGTTGTCCATGCGCTGGCGCAATCTCCGCAAAATCCCTGAAGGAGTCGTCATCCGCGAAGTCGTGCCCAACAGCGCCGCCGACAAGGCCCGTCTGCAACCGGACATGATTATCAAAAGCGTCAACGACCACAAGGTCATGGTGCCCGCCGATTTCTACCGCGCCATGGCCAAGGCCAACGGGCCGGTCGAACTGACTCTCTTGACCTCAGATCTCCGCGAGGAACGTGTCACCCTCGATAGCAAATAACCGAGCCGCGACGAGCAAAGTAATATCATGCGTTACGCCATCTGCAATGAGACGTTCGAGGGTTGGGATCACGAGCGTGTGTGCCGCTTCGTGGCCGAGCTGGGCTATCAGGGATTGGAGATCGCTCCTTTCACGCTGGCGCCATCCATCACCGATGTTTCCGCCGAGCGGCGGCGGGAGCTGCGCCGGCAAGCGGAGGTACACGGTCTGAAATTGCTGGGATTGCATTGGCTGCTGGCGAAAACGGAGGGCTTGCATCTGACTTCGCCGGACGCCGCCGTTCGTCAGAAGACGGCGGATTACCTGATCGCGCTGGCGCGCTGTTGTGCCGACCTCGGCGGCGATCTACTGGTCTTCGGCTCGCCGGCTCAGCGCCGCATCCCCGCCGGAGCCGGCCGCGCTCAGGCCGTCGATTACGCCGTCGATACCTTTGGCCGCGCTCGCGACGGTATCGCCGACTGCGGCGTCAAGCTATGCCTCGAACCGCTGGCGGCGCCCGAGGCGGACTTCATCAACACCTGCGCCGAAGCAATCGAGATTCTCGATCGCATCAACCATCCGAATTTCGTGCTGCATCTCGACGTCAAGGCGATGTCCTCGGAAGCAACGCCCGTCCCCGACCTGATTCGCCGTCACGCGGCACGCACCGGCCATTTCCACGCCAACGATGCCAACCGCCGCGGCCCTGGCTTCGGCGAAGTCGATTTCGTACCGATTTTCCGCGCCTTGCGCGAGAGCGGTTATGCCGGGTGGGTTTCCGTCGAGGTGTTCGATTATTCGCCCGATCCGGAGACGATCGCGCGGGAGAGTCTGCGCTACATGCGGAAGTGTGAATCCTGACTTGCCAGCCCGCAGCGCCAGCAAGGAGTGTCCCTTGCTGGCGCTGCGGGCTTGTAAGAGATTCACCACAGCTTGAACAGCCCCGAGAGCCACTCATACGCGAGGAGACTCGCGAACGATACGACCCACAAAAACATCACCAACTGCCAGTACCAGGCCACGCCAGGCGCGCGCTCCGGCGAAGCAGTTGGCTCGTCGCCCTGCGCATCGGAGTCCGGCCGCGACGGTGGAAGCGATTTCTCCGCCTGAACTGCGCCAGGCCGACGGGCGGCAGATCGTGTCATGGTGCATCCGTCCCTTGTGAATCAAGAGTTGAGAATCGCGTCTCGCCAATTCTACCCGATAATGTCTCCTCGCGACAGGCTCACATCCCGAACATCTTGAGTACGATATTATGAATGTCCTGGTAGAACACAAATATCATGAGTAAGCCAATCAGCGCCAGGCCGATGTAGGTGCCGATGGCACGCACCCTCTCGGTCGGAGGTCGGCCACGCAGTTTCTCGTAGATCAAGAACACCATATGACCGCCATCCAGGATGGGGATAGGCAGGAAGTTGACCACCGCCAAATTGATGCTAATCATGGCCAGGAAGCGCAGCAGTTCGTAATTGCCCATCTGCGCGATGAGGAACCCCTGCGTCATCATGGCGATCGGACCGCCCACCTGTTCGGACGAGATGCGTCCCGTCAGCAGACTGCGCAGCTGCAAGTACATCATGGCGATCATATCGCGGGTGGCACGGCCGCCCATGACCAACGCTTCGCCGAAATTGTCGGCCTTCTGCAACTCGTAATCGGACAGCAGAGGGATGCCGCGCGAGACCAGCGGCCAACTTAGGTCTTCCCGCCCCGTCAGCGCGATCGCATCCTTCATTTCCTCGCCGGGACGGTTTATTTTGACCTGAATCTCCTTGAAATCATTGACCTGCACCGCGCGGAAAACCTGCGCCCAGCAATCGTAGCGTGTGTCGCCGTCGCGCTTGGAGCGCAGTTTACTCCAGTTGCCCCACACCGGCTCTTTCTGGTACGCCGAGCGGCTCTTGATGCGAATCTCCTCGATCGTGTCTTCCTTGTGCAGCGCCGCTGGCGTGTCGTCCTTTTCCGAGCGCGCGAGCGCGGCCGGCGAATCCTTGCCTACCTCGACGATTTGACTGAGAACCCAGTAGGCGAGGCCCAGTTGCGGAATCGCCAACGGCGAGGATAGGCTGAGCGGCACCTCGCGATCATTGTCCCAGCGATCTTCCCACGCGGCCGCCTTCAACGTAAGGGTTTCCTTCTGGTGGTTCGACTCGCGGCGGACAGTGAGAATCACTTTCTTCTTGCCCGGCGTGCGCGCCGCTTCCTTCGCCAATTCATCGGGCAAACGCTCCGGATCGAGTTCCGCCCAGGTGCGCAAGGGCTTCTCGCGTTCGTCCGTCATGACCACTTTGATTAGCTCATCGCCCTTCTGAACCCCGGCGGCGGCGGCCGAAGATTCCTCACGAAGACCGGCCACCTTGCCCATTTTCATGCGCAAGCCAAACGTCACATGAAACGCCGGTGGAACAAAGAGATTGACGACTTCCTCGGAGACGGCCAGGTTGCGCAGCGAGGTACTGCTGGGGTCGCCGCGACGAACCTGGATGACCATCGGCAGGCCGGCCAGCTGCCGCAAGCGATTGTGGAAGACGAACGGATCGCGCCGGTCGCCGTTGGCATGGCGCGGATCGCGCGGCAGTTCGCTCACCATGAAGGGATCGTAGCGATCGCCGTGATCTTTCGGTTCCTTCGTGCAGCCCACGATGGTATCGTTGAACTGGAAACCCTCCAGCGGCACCTCGCGCTCGATGGGTTTCGCCTTCGCTTCCGCTCCTCTGGGCAGGACGTGGAGAACCAGTTTTTTGCCTTCCAATCGGCGGAGACGCTTGCTGAGGTCGGTGTAATCGAAGGTGCCGGCCTTCAGGTCGTGCTTGAGTTCCTTGACCTGATCGGGATGGTCCGGATCGGTGGCGGCCACGATGACTTCACCCGACTCCAGCGGAAGGGGACGCGCGGCGGCGGCGGCGCTGTCGCGCACCACGGGTTGCCCGCCCGTATCCTTCTTCGGCTTGGGGTACAAACGCAATTGTTCGGGCGGAGAGACGCCGACAATCGGATTGGGATCGTTCTTTTCGCAACGCGGAAGAAGATCGACCGGACGCTCATCCTCCGGTTGGCCCTCGCGGTCGTACATCTTGAACGTGAAGGGAATTTTCTCATCCTGTCCGGAGAGGACGACTTTCATGCGCAGGTCGTGGAAGACCGGATTGCGAATGCCGTCGAGGTCGCTGATGAGCGAGCCGGTGGGGATGCCCTTCTGCCACAAAGGCGAACCGGGATCGACCCGGCCGACGATGGCCGGCGCTTCCTCAACGCCGTGGTAATAGTAAACGAGGATGAACAGGATGCAGCCGAGCAGGACGTTCATGATGACGCCGGCCGAGATAATCAGCATGCGTTGGCCGACGGTTTTGTTCTTGAACGAACGCGGATAGTCCTCGTCCTCGTCGGTTTCGGTGCCCTCGCCGACCATGTTGACGTAACCGCCCAGCGGCAAAACGGCGATCTTGTAGGTCGTTTCGCCGCGCTGGAAACTACAACCGGGCAGGGCGGGACCGAAGCCGATGCTGAAGGTCTGCACATGCACATCGCACCACTTGGCGGCCAGGAAATGGCCCAGTTCGTGGATGAAGATAACGAAGCCGAGTCCGAGGCCGACCTTGCAGACAACCCAAACGCTATCGAGTCCGAGTTTGTACCAAATGAGACCGAGAATAGCGCCGAAAATAAGCACCCAGGGACCGTTGCTCATCACCCAGGCGGCGGGCGTCAGAGGTAGCGGCGGCGCGGTCTCCCCTGGTGGGACAGGCGTCTCGCCTGTCTCAACCGGCGACAGGCGAGACGCCTGTCCCACCTCATGGGCCGTCTCACCTGGAGGAGTTGGAGATAGGCGGGATGCCTGTTCTCCCTCGTGGGCCGGTTTCACAAGGTCGGAGTGCTTCGGAGTCTGGGACTGATCCAACGGCCTACCTCCTGTCGAGCCCAGCGATCGCAGGCGCTCAGTTCGGCCAGCGTCGGCGTGGGACTGTAATGATGATGATCCAAGGCCGCGCGGCAAGCGCGCGGTATATCAAGAAAATCCAGGTCGCCCTTGAGGAAGCGCTCGACGGCCGATTCGTTGGCCGCGTTGAGTACCGCGCCGCAAGTGCCGCCCCGACGCGCAACCTCATACCCTAATTGTAGGGCCGGGAATGTCTCATGGTCGGGTTGCTCGAAATGCCAGGACGATAATTCGCGCCAGTTCAGCCGTCGCGCCGGTCCCGCCACACGTTCCGGATATGTCAGAGCATATTGAATCGGCAGCCGCATATCCGGCGGCGAAAGCTGCGCCAGCACCGAACCGTCCTTGAACTCGACAAACGAGTGAATGACCGATTCGGGATGAATAATCACGTCGATGCGCTCCGGCGGCAGCGCGAACAGCCAACGCGCCTCGATGACCTCCAGCGCCTTGTTCATGAGCGTGGCCGAGTCGATGGTGATTTTCGGTCCCATCTGCCAAGTCGGATGGCGCAGCGCCTCGGCAACCGTGACCTCGGCGAGATCGGCGCGGCTACGGCCACGGAAGGGGCCGCCGCTGCCGGTCAGGATGATGCGTTCGACGGCGTCGGGCGCACTGCCCTGCATGGCCTGGAAGATGGCGCTATGCTCGCTATCGACGGGCAAAAGTCGTCCGCCGTGCCGCGCGGCGAGATCGGTGACGAGTTGGCCGGCGAGGACGAGTGTTTCCTTATTGGCGACGGCGACGGTCTTACCGGCTTCGAGCGCTGCCCAGGTGCCGGCCAATCCTGCAGCACCGACAATGGCAGAAACAACAATATCCACATCGGCATCGCGTACCATCTCGGCGACGCCATCAGAGCCGTGCAGCAGCCGGCAGCCGGGCGGAAGCCGGCCGGCGTCGAACTGCTTCGCCGCCACGGGATCGGTGAGCGTCACCCAGCGCGGCCGATGCGTTTGAGCCTGCTCGAGCAGGGTGTCCGCACTCGAATGGGCGCTGAGGCCGAGAATCTCGAAACGCTCACCGAGATGATGGACGACATCAAGGCAATTGGTGCCGATTGAGCCGGTGGAACCGAGTACAACAAGACGGCGGCGGGAAGGTGGCATGAGTTGACTGGCATCCCTGGACACGAAGCACCCCGGTTGGTGGGGACGGTGACGATCCTTATCATCGATGGTCCTACATGGGAGGTATTGTAGCTCTGGCTTGGTGCAACTCGCAATACAAAGTGCGTAAGTCGCTTGCGTCCCTGTCAGCGACAACGAAAAAAACATACGCAATCGACCAAGAGACTCTTGCAAGTCCGGCGCGGAGGCCGCACAATAGGGGAAGTTTGAACCTGCCTTCTCGACCTGCCAGGAATCATCCTCGCGCCCGAGTGATTCGCGCCGGTCGCCCACCCGCCCGGCTGGATTGCTGACGACTTCAGGAGTAAGGAATCTGCGATGCGGACACTCCCTTCGATTCTGTCTCTCGCCGCTGCTCTCTTCATGGCCGAGTCGCTGGCCGCGGCCGATGGACTGCTGCCGCCCAATCAACCCATCGAGCAGGTTGTCGATCAATACCTTGATGCGCGTCTCAAGGAAGAAGGCATCACGCCGGCCGGCCCCGCTGACGATACCAACTTTATTCGCCGGTTAACGCTCGATCTCGCCGGCCGCATCCCTACGGTGGAGGAAACCAAGGCGTTCGTCGCCTCGACCAAACCCGGCAAACGTCTTGAGTTGGTCGAACGACTGATGAACTCCCCGGCCTTCGTGCGGCATCAGGCTACCGAATTCGACGTGATGCTCATGAATGGGACACGCGCGAGCGTGCGAGCCTACCTGCTGACCGCCCTGGCGGAGAAACGCTCCTGGGATCGCATTTATCGTGAATTGATGCTGCCCGACGAACAAGACGCCAAGCAAAAACCGGCCAGCGAATTCCTCCGGCAGCGTGTTCGCGATCTCGACAAATTGACCGCTGAGGTTAGCTCGATCTTCTTCGGCGTCAACGTCAGTTGCGCCCGCTGTCACGATCATCCGCTGGTTCACGACTGGAAGCAGGATCATTTCTTCGGCATGAAATCGTTTTTCAGCCGCACTTACGAAAGCGGCGGCCATTTGGCCGAACGCGAATTCGGCGTGGTGAAATTCAAGACGACCAAGGGCGTCGAACGGCAAGCGCGTCTGATGTTCTTGACCGGCAAGGTGATTGAGACGGCCACCCTGAAGGAACCGCCCGGCGGCGAGAAAAAATCGAAGAAGGGCCGCAAGGACGGCTCGAAGAATGCACCGCCGCCCGCGCCGCCGCAGTTCAGCGCCCGCACCCAACTCGTGAACCTGTCTCTGGAACCGGGGCAACGCGACTTCTTTGCGCGCTCCATCGTCAATCGCCTCTGGCATCGCCTGTTCGGTTACGGCCTGGTTATGCCGCTCGATCAGATGCACTCGGAGAATCCGCCGAGTCATCCCGATCTGCTCGACTGGCTGGCCCGCGATATGGTCGAGCATCATTACGATATACGCCGCCTGATTCATGGCCTCGTTCTTAGCCGCGCCTATGCCCGTGATAGCCGCTGGGAAAAGGGCGATGCTCCTCGCGCATCGCTGTTCGCCGTTGCTCGCGTCAAGCCGTTGACACCGATGCAGTTGGCCGTTGCCCTGCGTTTGGCGGTCAACGATCCGAACGGCCTGCCGGCGAATCTGAAACCGGAAGAGTTCGATAAACGGCTGCAAGGGTTGGAATCCGGCGCTGGCGGAATGGCTCGTTTATTCGAGCAGCCCGGCGATGATTTCCAGGTTGGCGTCAGCGAGGCGTTGCTGTTCAGCAACAGTGATCGCATCCGTAAGGAACTGCTGTCCGATGGGGGCGACCGCTTGCTTGGCCGGCTGAAACAGCTGAAGAATCCCGATGAAATCGTCGATCTGGCGATGCGTACGATTTTGTCTCGTCCGCCGCACGACGAGGAACGCAAACTGTTGGGCGATTATCTCAAACAGCGGGCGGATCGAGCCGCCGAGGCGCAGCGTCAACTTGTGTGGGCGCTGCTGACCAGCACGGAGTTTCGGTTTAACTATTGATGTCGAGGCGCGGACCAGCCCGAAGCGCCAGCGATGGGAAACCCCTCACTGACGCTTCGGGCTGGTCATCCGCAAGAGAACAGGAGCAATCTGATGGCTCTCAACCGACGTTTTTGTGGTTCGCCGTTGCACGCCGTCGATCGGCGCGCCTTCCTCGGCACAATGGCCGCCGGAGCCGCCGCCTTCGCGGCGGACATGACGCAACTGAATGTCTTGCAACATCCGCTGCTGGCCGGCGAGCTGAAGAAGCAACAGAAGCGTTGCATTCTCCTTTGGCTCGCGGGAGGAGCGAGCCAACTGGAGACGTGGGATCCCAAACCCGGAGCGACAACAGGCGGACCATTTCGGGCCATCCCGACTTCCGTTCCGGGCATCCACATTTCCGAGTTGATGCCACAAATGGCCAAGCGGATGAAGCATACCTGCATCATCCGTTCGCTGAACACGCGCAACGGCGATCACGGTGGCGGCGCGCAACTCATGATGCGTGGCCGGCGCGACGAGCCGAACCTGAAATATCCCGACCTTGGCGCAGTGCTGGCCCGTGAACTGGGACGAACGGATAGCCAGGTTCCCGATTACGTCTCGTTCTATTTCGCCACGGAAGGCCGCGGCATGGCTCCCGGCACGGCCGGCTTCCTCGGCTCGCGCTACGCTCCCATGGAGCTGTACACGGGCATGATCCCCGAAAACATTCGCCGGCTGGAGGGCATCAGCGATGGCGATCATAAGCAACGCGCCGCTCTCCGCGATCTGCTGAGCAAGGAGTTCGTCCGCGGTCGCGCGTCGCACAGTCTCGGCAGTCACGGCGAGGCGTATCAACGCGTCCACGGCCTGATGGCCAGCGAGAAATTGTTTGATGTCTCGCAGGAGTCCAAAAAGACCCGCGACATGTATGGCCCAACGCAATTCGGCGAGCAAGTGTTGGTCGCGCGCCGCCTCGTTGAAGCGGGGGTGCCGTTCGTCCGCGTCGGCCGGGCTTGGTGGGATAGTCACGGTCAGAACTTCGAGACGCATCAAGAGTTGGTGCCGGAACTCGATCACGTCATGGCGGCGCTGCTCGATGATTTGCAGCAGCGCGGTCTGCTGGAAAGCACGCTGGTCATCACGCTGGCGGAGTTTGGCCGCACGCCGGGCATCAATCCCAGTCTGGGGCGCGATCACTTCGCCACAGCCTGGAGTTCCACCCTATCCGGTTGCGGCGTGAAAGGCGGCAGCGTCTACGGCAAGACCGACGCCAAGGGCGAGCGCGTCGCCGAAGGCGAGGTCGGTGCCGCCGAATTGTTCGCCACCATCTATCGGGCGCTGGGTATCAATCATCAAAAGAACTACTACGTCGGCTCGCGTCCGGTGCCGCTGACGGAACCGGGCACCAAGGCGATCAAGGCGGTACTGGCGTAACACCATTTTCACCCCTCTCCCCTGTACTCGGGGGAGAGGGGTTGGGGGTGAGGGGGCAGCGTTTCCCCCCCACCCCCAACCCCTCTCCCCCGAGTACAGGGGAGAGGGGAGTAAGAATCCGCGAGACCATCCCATGAAAGTTATCAAAGACATCTCCAGTCGCGGCATGGCGTTCGCGCTCGTCCGCGTGCCCGGCAGCGATCGTCTGCTGTTCGGCAGTTCCGACTTCAAGGTCTACGATCTCGATCTCTCGCAGGCCAAGCCGGAGCCGAAGCCGCTGGGCGAACACAAGAGCTACGTCACCGGCCTGGCTTTGGCCGGCAAGACTGCTATCTCCGGCAGTTACGATGGCCAACTTATCTGGTGGGACACGGATAAGCGAACACAGATTCGTTCCGTCGAGGCGCACGGGCGATGGATTCGCAAGGTCGCCGCCTCGCGCGATGGTAAGCTCATCGCCAGCGTAGCGGATGATATGGTGTGCCGCCTATGGGACGCGGCCAGCGGTAAACTCATTCGCGAGCTGCGCGGTCATCAGGAGAAAACGCCGCATCACTTCCCGTCGATGCTGTTCGTCTGCGTCTTTTCGGCGGACGGTCGATTCATGGCCACCGCCGACAAGGTTGGTCATATCGTCGTGTGGGAAACCGCTACGGGCAAGCAGGCGGCGACGCTCGAAGCGGGCGGCATGTACACCTGGGATCCGGTGCAGCGGAAACACTCGATTGGTGGCGTTCGTTCGCTGGCTTTCTCACCGGACGGCAAGCAACTGGCGGCCGGCGGCATTGGCAAGATCGGCAACATCGACCATCTGGAAGGCAAGGCGCGCGTCGAGGTGTTCGACTGGCAAAAGGGTGCGCGGACGCACGAATACCCGGACGACAAGTTCAAGGGACTTGTTGAACACCTGGAGTTCCACCCCAAGGGTGATTGGCTGCTCGGTGGCGGCGGTGCCAATGACGGCTTCTTTCTGTTCTTCGATCTGAAGGCGAAGAAGGCTATCCGTCAAGAGAAGGTGCCCATGCACATTCACGATTTCACACTCGGTGACAAAGCCGATACGATCTATGTGGCTGGACACAACAAGATTCAGGTGTTGGAAGCGAAGGCCTAATTTCGACCGTGAACCAGAAGAGGGGTTCCTTTCTCCTTTCAACGGAATGGAGGAATGAACCCCTCTTGCATTTTTAGACCAGGGGACCAACATAGGAAGAGGGAAGGAGTTGAAGATGACTAATGCCATGACCGACAAACCGCTGCGTGTTTGGGCCGAGGAAACGGAGTGGCCGTGGATCGGTCTTCCTGTCAGCCAACTCGACGATGTCCGGCGACTTCTAGATAGCCACGACATCCACTACACGGTCGATGAAAACTATGTTTCCATAAACGAGGGGCCTTTTACGGCCCTCATCAAACTGCGACGGGGAACGGACGGTAAGGCTGTTCAGGCCGTACTCGACAGCATCGGCTGATTCCCAAGGTGCTGCATGTCTCTCGCTGACGACATTCGCTTGCTACGCGATCGAGTTCTGGCCGACTTGAACGCCGCTCACGATTACCACAACGAATCTGTATTCGCCTGGCGCACCATCCACGATCTCATCCTGTTCGGGACCAGATTCTCGTTTCAAAACGCGGTCACCGGCACGATCAGCACACAGGCTGAAGTACTTCACAAGTCGTTGGGATATGTGTCGGGGCAACTCACCGAAGCGACATTTCAACAGTTCATCTCAATCTTCGAGGGCTTCTTTTTCGACTTTCTCCGTCTTTGGATCGCGGCATATCCGCGAAACCTTCTCGGCAAGAAGGTGGATTTCAAGGCGATTCTGGAAGCACCGGACAAGGATGCGATTATCCTCCTTGCCGTCAACAAGGAACTGAACGAAGTCCTTTACGAGCGGCCGACCAGTTGGTTCGCGTACCTGGAAGAGAAGGTGAAGCTCGGCTGCCCGACGGTGGACGAGATCGACCGGATCGCCGAGGCCAAAGCCTCGCGCGATGTTCTGGTACATAATCGCGGCATCGCCGGCAAATCCTATGAGTCGAAAGCCGGAAGGTTCGCCCGCTACAAGGACGGAGAACGGATTGACATCTCCGAACCATATCACCGACAGATTTGGGAGGTGATTCGCAAAGTCGTGGCCGACATTTCCAACGCGGCCATTGCGAAATTTTCTTGAGTGGGACTAACAAAATAGCGAGCCTCCCGCGTGAGCGGGGGGAGTCTGTAGCGAAAAATCCCCCCGCTCACGCGGGAGGCTCGCTATTTTGTTAGAGCCTCTGAAAGGAAGGCTGCCGCTCCGCCTCGGAAGCGGCGGCCCTGAGTTCCCCATTCGCATCATGCCAGCCGGCGCAGCAGAGTTACGCGGCCCGTCTGCACCCATTCGACGACGAAGATATTGCCCTCACGGTCAAAACACGCATCGTGCGGATGAACGAACTTGCCGGCGATCCATTGCTTGGGATCGCTACGAATCTTGAAGCCCTTGTCGGCCCGGATGCGCTTGGCGTCGTCGCCTAGATGCACGATCGGCTTGTTATCCTTATCGAACAGCGAAACGCGGGCGTGCAAGTCCGGCACCAGCAGCACATCGCCCTTGATGTCGAAGTGGGCGGGAAACAACACGTCCTTGATGGTACTCAGATACTTACCATCCAGACTGAAGTATTGCAGACGGAAGTTGGCGCGATCAGCAACGACAAGCGATGGCGTGCGGCCCGGCCGATCATCGAGCCAGAGACCGTGTGGCGTCTTGAACTTGCCGTCCGCGCTGCCGGTGCCGCCCCAGGTGCGGACCCATTTGGCGTTCTTGTCGTATTGATGGATGTAATTGGAACCATAGCCGTCGCCGACATAGAAACCGCCATCAGGGGCGAAGGCGACGTTGGTTGGCCGATATTGCTGGACGCGCGAGTAAACGCCAGCCTCAATGGGGTAACACAATTTCCAGACCTCCTCGCCCTTGAGGTTGGTCTTGAGAACCTGGCGATTGTGAATATCGCACAGGTAAAGAAATTGTTCGCCGCCCTCCTTGCGAATGTCGATGCCGTGGCCGCCGGGATAGTAACCCTTGCCGAAGGAACGCACGTACTTGCCCTGGGGATCGAAGACGACGATAGTATCCATCGCCGCTCCGCCATGTCCTTGATGCTTGATATAAACGAACCCGGCATCATCAATGGTCACGCCGTGCGTCGTCTCCCAGCGGAGTTTCTTCGGCAATTGTCCCCAATCGTGAATACACTCGTAGCGATAGTTGCCCTCGCCGATGATGGGGTTCTTCGTACCACTCTTGTCGCGTGCGCCAAGGATTGCGGGAGCCGCACTTGTCACCAGGGCCGCCGCGCTCGCGGCGGTCGATTGTTTGAGAAAATCACGCCGTTTCATGGGAGGTTCTCCAGTCGGTAGGATGTTCGTGGGCAGCCAGCAATGTACGGCACGACAACGCGGATTGCAACGGACGGGAAATGAAAAACGGCTGCCGGCCCGGCGAAACGACGCCGGGCTGACAGCCGCTGCGGAATCAGACAGGTTACTTGATGTCGATGTTGTGCTTCTTCGCCTGCTTGCGCAGCGATTCAAGCACCTGATTATCGAAGCTGTCCTTGCTGTTCTTGCCTTCTTTTTTCGCTTTCTTGGCCAACTCATCCTTGATGTACGCGCCGCGCTTCTTGTCGAGTTCAAGAGCTTGCTTATTCAACTCGACGCGACGCGTGCCGAGCTTGTCGAGGTATTCTTTCTGCTGCTTGAGGTCCATCTTCTGCATCGCCTCGGGCAGTTCTTCCTTTTTAACTTTTTCGAGATTGACCTTGCCGTCCTTGACGGCGTCGAGCAGGTCATAAGCGGCGGCCTTACCGCCCTTGGCGGCAAAGCCGGCACGATCGGCGGCGGCCGGAGCCGGCAGAGCGGCGGCCGCCCTGAGCTTGGCCTCGCCCGCCTTTTTCATCTCGCCACGTCCATAAACCAACGTCGTCCGAGCCAACTCCGCATTAATCGTGGCCAGTTCCTTATCGTAAGGCGTGGCGACGGCCACTACACCGCCCGTCTGGGCGATTTGGGCATAGGAACCTTCAGCGAGCTTGCAAATTTCTTTCCAGTGTTTGGCACATTCGCCGTCGCCGCCACACTGGATCGTATTGATGATGATGCTTTTCTCGCAGGCTTTTTTGCAGGTAACAGGATATTTGACATCGTCTTTGTAATCCATATGCGGCGGCGCGTCGCCAACCAGGAAGATGATGCGCAAGGTCTTCGCGTCGGTACTCCACTTGATCTTGTTGACCGCATCGTCGAGCGCCTTATTGACGCTCTCGGGCGCATCGCCGCCGCCCTGAGCCTGGAACTCGCGCAGTTTGCCGTGAATGGCGTCGAGATCGTCCGTCAAGTCGATTATCTTCGTGATGTAGGCATCCGTCTTATCTCGATAAGCAACCAGGCCGATCTTTAATTCAGGCGTCGGCTTGCCGCCGGCAATTTGGTTGCTGATCGACCAAATCTTTTGCTTGGCTCCTTCGATGAGACCGCCCATGCTGCCCGTCGTGTCCAGGCAGAACACGACCTCAATTTTCGGCTTGGGCTTCTTGACCTCGGCTTTGTCGGCGGCCACGGCCGGCAGGACGAAACCACCCAGAGCGGCCAGCATCGCCAGCAACGCGGCACGACGGAAAGGAAACGGAGTAGACATGATGGACTCCTGCGCGAAAACGGTAGAGAGTGTTTCGAGACGTTCCTCTTATACGACGAATGAGAGGGGGAAAAGATTACGGCTCTCCGCGAGCTTCGCTGATTAGGTTGGCCTCGGCACTCCAAAGCGATCCAAAACCCGAAGGCGGAAGTGTTCAAAGTTCAACATGCCAAAGGCTCGCCGCAGGAGCGACCGAAGACC
>Ga0134126_10001215_pt1 | contig 32751 bp, 32 predicted proteins | sample KB31752_FD_96881 | JGI IMG/M metagenome (GOLD analysis project Ga0134126, IMG submission 96881) | Terrestrial soil microbial communities with excess Nitrogen fertilizer from Kellogg Biological Station, Michigan, USA - KB3-175-2 | ecosystem: Environmental > Terrestrial > Soil > Unclassified ...
ACCAGATCACACTCGATGTCAGGAATCTTTCCTCACCCCAGACAGCATCATCTGTACAACTGAGACCCGATAGCAACAGGTCCGCGGCTGTCGGATCGCGACGGCGCACGGGTCGGGGGAGCGTCGCGCGGCCTTGCCTCGCCTTTGGCGAGCGCGCGCAGGAAGAAGGCAACGTTGGCGGGGCGCTCCGCGAGGCGGCGCATGAAGTAGCCGTACCAGTCGGTGCCGAAGAGAAGGTAGACCCGGACGCGACCACCCGAGGCGAGGATGCCGTCCTGGGTCTGTTGGCCGATGCCGTGCAGCATCTGGACCTCCCAGTCGGTCGGACCGCTGCCAGCGAACTCGGCCCTCGCCCTCGCTTCGTTCAGCATCACCGGGTCGTGGGTGGCGATCATGGGGTAGCACCGCGAGCCCATGATTTAGTACGTTCCCGACGAGCGGGAAGGTCCGCCGCAGCTCCGCGTCGGTGGCCAGCGTCCGCGACGAAACGGGTGGCCACCTTGCGGGTCAACCGGTACGACTGGACCGCGTTGCGCATACGAGGGCTACGTGAGGCGCGGAGCAGGGTCGGACCAAGCATCGGACTGCTCCTCGGCCAGTGGGCTGATGCCGGATGATCAGCGGGCGCTACGAAAGCTAGACATGCTCGCGCCAACATCGTAGATACATACGTTACGTATGTTGCAAGCCTTTATGTGACACTTGTCTGATGACAGAGTTCGACGACCTCGCCGACGAGATGGCGACGCTGCTGGGCGCTCCGTGCACGGTCGAGGACCCGGACTTCCATCGGGTGGCTTACTCAGGACAGTCCGGCGGCGACACGGTACGCCAGCGCTCGATCATGGAGCGCCGCGCGACCGTCGAGGTCCGCGACTGGTTCCACGGCCACGGGATCCGCGAGTCGCTGACGCCGGTACGCACACCCCGCGAGCCCGACCTGGGGATCGAGGCGCGACTGTGCATCCCGGCACGTCACCACAACCGCGTCCAGGGGTACTTCTGGCTGCTGGACCCCGAGGCTCAGATGTGACCTGCGTCTTGGTACGCCGGTCCTCGAGCGCGGGCCGGTCGGCCGCCTTGCCCCACGGAGACGCAGCGCTCTGGCTCGAGGAGTCCGCCGATGTCGACGTGGTGATCGTCCGGGGGGCACTTCCTTCGCGAGCCACGCCACCAGAGCATGTGCTGGGACAGCTGGGCTCGCCTCGCACCCGACAGTCGGCTGATCGGTCTTCTTTGGTCGCGGTCGGCCCGACCGTCGGCACCCTTGAAGAAGTCCGTCAGTCCCGCTGGGGAGCACTCACGACGCTCCGCGTTGCCGAGAGCACTGTCGGCGCTGGGCATGTCACCCGGTGGAACGATCTGGGCGTCCTGCGTCTGCTCGCCGCAGCTGCCGACGAGGACCTCGGCACGGCCGTGTTCTCCGGCCCGCTGCGCGTTCGTCTCAGGCTCGCGACGGCATCAGCTGCGCCAGACTGCACGGGCCTATCTCGACAACGCCGGCAGCGTCGCGCGAACTGCGGCCGAGCTCAGTGTTCACCGCCAGACCCTTTACCACCGCTTGGTGCAGGTCGAGCACGCGACCGGCCTTGACCTCAAGGCCGGCCAGGATCGTCTGCAACTCCATCTGGCTCTGAGCCTCGCCGCGTTCCTGGCTCCCGCTGATGGCGAACACGTGCGCTCGCCGCGCTTTGAAGGGGATCAGAGCGCCTGAGGTTCCTACCTCGCGCACCGCGCGGCCTGCAGGCGCGCGATGGTCCAGTCCTGCATCGCGACGCCGACCGTCTTGAACACGGTTTCGTCTGTTGCAGTTACCGCGCTCAGGGTGGCTGAGGGAAAGGTATTCGCCAGCCTCCATTGCGACGCGGATTAGTTGCGCCAGGGTTGTCCCAGTCACCCGCACTGCTCGGCGGCCCGCGGTGCCCGTCCGCGATGCCCGATGCCCTCGGCTGCGCGCCGCGGCAGAGCCTCCTCCCGTGATCGGTGCATGCGGCGAAGCTTTCGTGACGGAGAAATGTCGGAGTTCATCACTTGACTCACGTTCCACGCCGTCTATAGGCTCTTCCATTAATTGCGAGTTAACTTCCACTGAGTGGGAGAACTATGACCAGAAGATCAACCGCTTCGGCGTGGCGTTCCCGAGCTGTATCAGGCGCGGGTGCCTGCGCTGTTCTGCCTGGTGCCTGGTCATGTCAACCGGCAGTGGGAGCGCTAACTAAGCTGCCGGCCCGAGTCCGGGCTGTAGTCGAGGCGCGTCTGGCCTTCAGCCGCGAGTACTCAGGACTGCACGAGTTCGACGGCCAGATCCAGGACCTGTCGCCGGACGGTGTCCGGAAAACCCTGGGCGGGCTAGGCGGGCCGCCGATGAGCGATCCTCTCGATGAGGCGACCGTCGCAGGTGCCGAGGCGTCGCTGCGTACCCGTCTAGGGGACCTTGAGCTCCATCGGCGGGAACCTTTCCTGCACATTGAGGCGCTGGACCTGACGTCCTATGAGCGCGATTACGCCCCGGCGGCCGACAGGATGGAGGCGCGGAGCCGGCACCTGGCCCAGTGGCCGGACGCCATCGACGCTGCCATCAGCTCGCTGGATGGCGTCCCGGCTAGCGTTGCGGTGGCATTTCTCGGATCGGTACGCGGCCTTCGGACGGCCATTCGGCCGGCCGACGGGGACGTCGGGACAAAGGCCTCTGCGGCGCTCGACCGCCTCATTGATCACCTCGCGTATTACGCCGCGCTGCCGGAGACTGCCGAAGGACTGGGGGCTGACCGGCTGATCGCCCTGCTCGGGTGCGCGGACGGCATCAGCGTGGACCTGGAGCAACTCGCAGCCCGGACGGCGACTGAGAAGCTCCGGATGAACGAGCTCCTGCGGGATGCGTGCGAAAGGATCGCGCCTGGCGAGCCAATCGCCGAGGTGGTCCGCAACAGGCTGACACGCCACGGCACGTTTCCTGAGATCGTGAACTCGGCTCAGCGCCTGGTCGGTGATGCACGGGAGTTCGTGCGCAGCCGAAGGATCGCCCCTTTCGCAGACGGTGACTGCCTGGTCGAGGAGACCCCGGCACCGCGTCGCTGGGGAGTCGGAAGGATAAGCTGGTCCGCGCCCTGGGAGCCGGCAGCTCCGGCTCGATTCCACCTGACGCCGCCGGATCCGGCCTGGCCGTCGGATGCTAAGGACGCATGGCTCCGCCGCTTTGGTTGCGCGGCGCTGCCGGCGCTCGCTGTCCATGAGACGTTTCCCGGACATGCCAACCATGCTCTGGCGATGCGTCACGTGGCCAGCCCGGCCCGGCGGACGCTCTGGTCCGAGTTGTTCTTCGAAGGCTGGGCTCACTACTGCGAGGAAATGTGCCTCGAGGAAGGGTTCCTGGACGGGAACGCCGTGCTCCAGGCCGGTGTAGCTCTTGAGGCACTCGTCAGGCTGACCCGGATCGAGAATGCGATCGGCCTGCACACGCGGGAATTCACTGTCGCGGATGGCGCACGGCTGTTCAGCCAGAATGCGTTCCTCGACGGCCCGGCCGCGGTGGCCGAGGCGCATCGTGGCCTGTTCGAGCCCACGTACACCCGATATGGCGTCGGGAAGTTCTTCTTCATGGATCTGCGAGAGGCAGCCAAGCGCGGGTGGGGACCGAACTTCACGCTCGAACGCTTTCACACAGAGGTGCTGTCCCTCGGCTCCCCTCCACTCGCTCCGGTCGCTGATGCGCTGGGGCTCGGCCGACAACTAACGAGGTGGCAATAACACATGGCGGGACCAGCGCAGCTCACTTCCTCGACGAAGCTGCACCAGCGGGCGAGTCGCTACGTGCCCGCTGGCGCGCATTCCAACACCCGCGTCAGGAAGGCGGGGCCGCTGTATGCCGCGCGTGCAGAAGGTGCCTACGTGTGGGACGCCGACGGGACTCAGTACCTCGACCTGCAGATGGGCAACGCGTCCGTCGCTCTCGGCTACGCGAGGGCCGAAGTCGACTCGGCGGTCATGGAGGTGATCAGGAGCGGCGTGACGACCGGAGTCGAGACGGCCACCGCGGTGGACGCTGCGGAGGCGCTGGCGGCAGCGATCCCGGACTGCGGCATGATCCGCTTCGCCAATACCGGGACCGAGGCACTTATGCACGCGCTGGCTATCGCGCGCCACGTCACAGGGCGCAAGCTGGTCGCCAAGGCGGAGGGCGCCTACCACGGCTGGTACGACTCGCTGTGGGTGTCGACCTGGGCGCCAGCTGACCAGCTTGGACCAGTATCAAGCCCGGCGTCCCCACCTGGCTCCGCGGGTCTCGCCGCAGGCCCCGGAACGACGGTCGTGATCCCGTTCAACGACGTCGCGGCGACAACCGAGATCCTGCAAGCACGGGCTGGCCAGATCGCCGCTGTCGTGATCGAACCAGTCATGATCGACATCGGCTATGTCCCGGCGACAGCGGAGTACCTCACCGCTCTCCGCGAGATCACCCGGCAGCTCGGCATCGTCCTCATCTTTGATGAGCTGCTGACCGGTTTTCGCATCGCTCCCGGTGGCGCACGGCAGGTATACGGAGTCCGGCCGGATCTCAGTACCTACGGGAAGGCAATCGCGAACGGCTACCCGGTCGCGGTAGTCGAGGGAGATCCCGCACTGATGGCGACCACTGATGCCAGCGCCGGAGGACCAGTCGGATGGGTCGGCACGTACAACGGCCATCCGACGGCCGTTGCCGCCACTGCGGCAGCAGTCCGCCTGCTGTCTGACGGCAAAGCGCAAAGCGAGCTCAGCACTCTCAACGAGGAGCTGCGCAAGGGATTCGCGGAACTCGTGAAGCGCCACGACATCCCGGCCGTCGCGCCAGGGCAGGGGGGCCATTTCCAGCCCTACTTCCTCGACCATGAGCCCGGCAGTTATCGCGACGCACTTCAGAGCGACGCTTCCCGGTACGAGGTCTGGCGGTCCGCGATGGAGTCGGCCGGCATCCTCGTCCCGCAGCGACCGCTGCTCCACTGCGCGTTCTCCACGGCTCATGGCGGGGCCGAGGTAGCGCGCGTCCTCGAGGCCACGGATAAGGCGTTCGCAGCAATGAACTGAACCGGGACAGCCCGAACCAGCCGAAGCCACGCGCGAGAAGGGAGAAGTCAAATGTCAGCAGACCCGGGCTACTCATACCACCGGGTTCCCGTGAGCGTGCTGGGGAACGGTCATGAGCTGTCGGTCGGTGTGCATGAGCTCACCGGCTCGCAACCGGGGCCGACGATCGGGATTACCGGCGGGCTGCATGGCGACGAACCGGACACTGTCGAGTTCGTGCGCTGCTTCATCGAACGCATGAGGCAGGTCAGCTTCGCCGGAACCATCCTCGCCGTGCCGTGCGCGAATCCGCTCGCATACGAGTCAAGGACACGCAACACGCCCAACGACATGATGGACCTGAACCGGGTATTCCCCGGTGATCCCGACGGGACTTTGACTCAACAGCTGGCCGCGAAGATCTACGCGGTATTCACCCAGCGGTGCGACTACTTCGTAGATTTGCACTGCGGCGGGCTCTTCCCGGCCGTCGAATACGCCTACGTCCACGGCGATGAGGGTCTCGCTCGCAGCGCCGGGCTGAAGCTGCTGTACACCGGACCGTCGTACAACGGCTCGCTCGCCTTGTGCCTGGAGCAGGGCGGCATGCGAACAACGGTTCTTGAGATAGGCGGCGGGCGGACGAGTTCCGTGCACGGTACCGGCCGGGCGTGCTCCGCCCTTGAGCGCATCCTCGGCTACTGCGGAATGCTCGGCAGCGTTCCCGAACCAAGCCCGGACCAGGTGGAAATCGACAAGGTCCAGATCCTGCGCCCGCACCACGGGGGCATGCTGATCTCCCGGCTCACCCTCGATGACCTCGGATCAGCTCTCCCTGGCGGTACGGAGGTCGCAACCATCGTCAGCCCGCAGACGCTCGAGCCGCTCGAACGGCTCGTTGCGCCCTTCGATCCGTCCTACGTGATCCTCGCCCGCGAGGGATTTACGCCCGCAAGTCCCGGTGACTTCGGGTTCATCTTCGGCCGCCCCGCTCACGGCACGGCTGCCGAGGCGCAGTGACCAGCACCAGGGACAACGGGGTCCCGCGATGCACTCCAGGCTCCGTCGTGCTGCACGGTCAGCACGACAGGCCAGCCACGGCGGTACGCCGAGACATCGTGAGAATTACCAGAGAGGAACAGACAGATGCGTGAGCCATCGGAGCACAGCATGCTCGGTCGGACTGGTCTCGCCGGCCTGAGTTACAGCAGACGAGACGTGCTTCGCGCCGCCGGAATTGGCGGTATCGGCCTGGGAGCGGCCGCGTTCCTCAGCGCCTGCGGCAGCTCGGGCAGTTCCGGCACCATCAGCGCGAAGGTCTCATCGGCTTGGGCCAAGGGGCCGGTGTCGTTCGTGTTCCTGGACACCACGGAGCCGAACACCCTTGATCCCTCACTGGAGTCCGAGTTCGACGGCATGCTGATTACCCGGAACACCTACGACGCCCTGACGTTCACCGACGAGACCACGGGCAAGCTGACGCCATGGCTCGCAACGTCCTGGTCGGCGAACAAGGACGTCACCCAGTGGACCTTCAAGCTCCGGCCGGGCGTCAAATTCACGGACGGCTCCACCATGGACGCGGCGGCGGTGGCGCTCAGTATGCAGCGGCACCTCGCCATCGGCTCGGTAGCGCAGGCCGGCTACATGCTCACCGGGATCAAGTCGGTCAAGGCTACGGGGCCGATGCAGGTGACGTTCACCACGAGCGCGCCGCAGCCGTGGCTGCCTTACCACATGACGATGTTCCCGATCATCAGCAAGCAGGCCATCGACACCCACAAGACCAGCAGCGATCCGTGGGCCAAGTCGTGGTTCGCTAACAACTGCGCGGGCAGCGGGCCGTACGAGCTTGCCTCCTGGGTCAAGGGCACGAAGATCACCCTGGCCAAGAACCCGCACTGGTGGAACGGGCCGTGGAAGCCCGGATCGATCGATAACGTCACCGTGCAGTGGGAGTCCTCGCCGAGCACGACGGTAGAGCTGATCGAGAAAGGCTCGGCGAACTTCGCAACCGAGTGGTCAATTGACAACGCGCTGAGCGTCGGTCAGCAACCCGGTTTCACGCTCAAGCGGTACCGGGCGTACAACACAGACCCCATGATTGCCTTCAACCAGGCGAAACCTCCCTTCAACATCAAAGAGGTCCGCAAGGCATTCCAGTACGCCTTCGACTATAACGCCATGCGCGCCTACTTCCGCGGCTACGCGCTCCCGACGACCGGGGTATTGCCGCCGTTCAACCCCTACTCCCTGAAGTCACTCCCGGTCTACAAGCAGGATCTGGGGAAGGCGAAAGCGCTGCTCGCTCAAGCGGGCGTGCACCCGTCGAGCATCACCCCGACTTGCTATTCAGCGGCCGGGTATCCGGACCTGGTCGCGGGCGGGACGATCCTGCAGTCGTCGCTCGCTAAGATCGGCGTGAACATCAAGGTTCAGGCGGTGCCTTTCGGGACGATAGAGACGGCTGTAAGCAAGCTCAGCACATCGCCGCCGCTCACCTCGTCGCTGTACAACGGCATCTTCAGCCTTGACCCGACGAGTTTTCTTTCCTCGTTCCTGCCGGGCGCCTTCGGCAACGAGTTCATGCACTACAACAGCCCAGCTCTCGTGGCTGCCTACAACAAGGCGGCGTCGTCACCGTCGGCCGCGGACGTGCGAGCGGGGCTGAATGAGGCCCAGCAGATCATCGCCGATGACGCACCGGTGATCTTCGGAGCACTGCCAGAACTGATCATCCCCGTGCCGGACTATCTCGAGGGTTACGTCATGCAGCAGACCACCGACCAGTACCCGTGCCTGTTCTCCCAGCTGCGGTTGCACGAGCACTGAGCATCCGCGTAACCCAACCGTCTACGCCTGAGGAACGCTGATGCTGCGGTATGCGTTTCAGCGGCTCATCTGGGCCATCTTCCTGATGTGGCTGGTGACGCTGTTCACCTTCATCCTGCTCCATCTCATTCCCGGGAATCCGGCCATCATCCTGGCGGGCCTCGGGGCGAAGAAGGCGCAGGTGCGGGCTCTAGAGGTGCAGCTCGGCCTGAACAAGCCGCTGACCGTCCAGTACTTCCAGTACCTGGCAGGCCTGGTTGAGCTGCACCTCGCGCGGTCCGCCGTCACCGGCGATCAGGTGACGACCGATCTGGCGAACTACCTTCCCGCCACGATCGAGCTGGTGGTGATCAGTTTCGTCATCTATGTCGCTCTGGCTGTTGGCATAGGCGCGTGGTCGGCCCGCCGGGAGGGGCGCGTGACTGAAATTGCAGTCCGGGTCTCCGCGATCGTCGGCAGTGGCATGCCGGTGTTCTGGGTCGGGGCGATGCTGCAGTTGGTGTTCTTCGCCCGGCTGGGATGGCTTCCGCAGGGCGGCCAGCTCGCCATCACCGCATCCGCGCCGCCGAAGATCACCGGGATGATTCTGGTCGACAGTGCCCTGGACGGGCAGTGGAGTACGTTCCTCCAGGCTGTCCAGCATCTCGCCCTTCCGGTCGCGACGATCGTTCTTGCAATGCTCGCGGTCGGACTGCGATCGACACGGGCGAGCGTCCTGCAGGAACTCAGGCGACCGTACGTTCGCACGGCCGAGGCAAAAGGGGTAAGGGGGCTGCGCCTGATGGTCGTTCACATCATGAAGAACGCCCTGAATCCCGTCATCAGCACGCTGTCTCTTCAGTTCGGCTATCTGCTTGGCTGGGTCGCTCTGGTCGAGACAGTGTTCAACTGGCCTGGCATCGGACTGTACTTGTACAACTCCATCCAGAACCTGGACTACGCGCCGATCCTCGCCATCACGGTGCTGATCAGCGGGGTGTTCATCGTGGTCAACCTGATCACCGATCTGGTGTACCCGCTGCTCAACCCACGACTGCGGGACCGGCAAGGATGAGCATGGACGTGGAGCTTGCGGTCGCCGACCGCGCCGAGACTTCGCAGACGATATTCCGGCGTTCCTGGTCGCGCTCGACGCGCAGCCGGCAGGTATTCATCGTCACCGGCGGTCTGATCGTGGCGGTGTTCCTGGTCGCAGCAATCGCGCCGGGATTGCTGACCAGCCATAATCCCGATGCGCTGTATGTCGGGCCGCCGACGGTCGGGCCGAGTGCGCAGCACTTGCTGGGAACCGACGAGCTGGGGCGCGACTTCTACGCGCGGGTGGTGTACGGTGCGCGGTCATCACTGCTGATGTCCGTGATCATCGTGGCTATCGGGGCGGCGCTCGGCACGGTTGTCGGAGTCGCAGCCGGCCTGTTCGGCGGCTGGCTCGACGAGGTGCTGATGCGGATCGTCGACCTGTTCCTGTCCCTCCCCGGCTTCGTGCTCGCCCTTGCCCTTGCCGCCGCGCTCGGGCGAGGGGAGCGGTCAGTCGTTATCGCACTGAGCGTGATCTGGTGGCCCGGCTATGCACGGCTGTTCCGCGGCATGGTGCTCGGGATGAAACATCGCCTCCACGTGGAGAGCGCCAGGGCTCTGGGCGCGGGACACTTCCGGATCGCGCGGAAGCACATGCTGCCGTTCATGTGGGGTCAGCTGAACGCCCGGGTCACCCAAGACCTCGGCTACGCGTTGGTCAGTGTCGCCGGTCTCAGCTTCGTGGGGCTCGGGGCCCAGCCGCCTGCCTCGGAGTGGGGGTCGCTCCTTCAGTCCGGCTTGCAGTATGTGGCGACCGCATGGTGGCTCACGCTGTTCCCAGGGCTTGCCATCACTCTCTGGACTGTCGGCATCGCGATGCTTGGCGACGGGCTATCCGGGTTCATCCGCGGCGAGCGCGAGGCAGGGGAGAGGGACTGAGGTGACCGGAACGAATGCCGACGGTCGGCCAGTGCTCGAGGTGGAGGATCTCCGCACCGCTATCGGCGGAAAGGACAGCCGCCGGCTGCCCGTCAACGGGGTGAGCTTCACGGTGTCAGCCGGAGAGACCGTAGCAGTCGTCGGGGAGTCCGGTTCCGGAAAGACCATGACGGCCCTGTCGGTCATGGGTTTGCTGCCGAAGGGAGTCGCGCAGGTCGTAGGGGGCCGGGTGGCAGTCAGCGGCCGGGTCATCAGCGGCCTCAGCGACCGGGAGATGCAGTCGGTGCGGGGCGTGGACATCGCCTACATGCCGCAGGATCCAGTGAGCAGCCTGAACCCTGCGCTGACCATCGGGCTCCAGGTCACCGAGCCGATTCTGGTCCACCGGAAGGGAACTCGTCAGCAGGCGGAGAAAGATGCCGTGGACCTTCTGGGCAAGGTCGGCATACCCGACCCGCGACGGGCAATGCATGCCTACCCGCACCAGTTGAGCGGCGGCATGCGGCAGCGTGTGCTCCTCGCCATGTGCCTCATCGGCCAGCCGAGCACGCTGATTGCCGACGAGCCGACCACGGCCGTCGACGTCACGACACAGGAACAGATCATCGACCTGCTGGCGTCCATTCAGACCGAATCGCACCTGGCCATCCTTCTGATCACGCATGATCTGGGCGTCGTGGCCCGGATCGCCAGCACCGTGCTGGTGATGTACGCGGGTCGCGTGGTCGAGCACGGCAGCGCCGAGCAGGTCTTCTCTGAGCCGATGCACCCCTATACGCGGGGACTTCTGCAGTCGGTGGACTTCGATAGCGTCACGCCGCGCACCAGGCTCTTCGCGCTCGACGGCGCCCCGCCGCAGCTTGGAAACCTCCCCGCTGGCTGTTCTTTTAGCTCTCGGTGTCAGTACGCCGAGCCAGTGTGCCGTCAGGCCGTGCCCGAGCTCGCTGCTACCACCGGCACCGGACTTAGCGCGTGCCATGTCGCTGCCCGGGGTGAGCTTCCGCCATGGACATCAACTCAGGACTTGCGGAGCGGCACATGACGTCGCCAGGTGCCGTCTTGCTGGAGGTCGACGGCGTCAGCAAGACATTCAATGCACGGAGCGGCGGCCTTGGCCGCCGGATTCAGGTCGCGGCCGTCAACGACGTGGATCTCAGGATCGAACCGGGAGAGACGTTCGGCCTAGTCGGTGAAACCGGCAGCGGCAAGTCCACCCTCGGCCGGATAGTCCTGGGCCTTGAGGCACCAACTCAGGGCAGCGTCCGGTTCGAGGGACAGTCCATCGGGGCGATGTCCCGGCGGCAGCTCAAGCAATTGCGGCGCCGCATGCAGGTGGTGTTCCAAGACCCCTATGAGTCGCTGAACCCGTATATGACTGTCAGGGAGATCCTCGAGGAACCATTCCGGGTGCACGGCCTCTACGACAGCGAACGTACGCCGGCCCGGCTCGGCGAGCTGCTGGACGTCGTCGGCCTGCCGCGGGCGGCACTGCGGCGGACCTCGACGGAATTCAGCGGTGGTCAGCAGCAGCGACTGGCGATCGCCCGTTCCCTGACCCTTGACCCGGACTTGCTGGTCGCGGACGAGCCTACGGCGGCGCTCGACGTGTCGATCCAGGCACAGATCCTGAACTTGATGCTGGACATCCAGCGGGCGCGGAAGATGAGCATGCTACTGATCTCCCACAACCTGCTCGTGGTCCGGCACATGAGCGCCCGCCTCGGAGTGATGTACGCGGGCCGGATCGTGGAGACGGGCTTTTCCGAAGACGTTTACCGGTCCCCGAAGCACCCGTACACCATGGCGCTGCTGTCGGCGGTGCCGGTCGCCAATCCGCGGAAAGAGCGCGAGCGCCACCGGATCAAAGTGTCCGGCGAGGCAGCGGATCCGGCCAGCCTGCCCAGCGGATGCCCGTTCCATCCCCGCTGCTGGCTGGCTGAAGAACGGTGCCGCACAACCCGGCCGGAGCCGCGGCCAGTCGGCGCTGCTGGCCAGCTGGTCGCGTGTCATGTGGCGACCTAGTGCGTGCCCGCTTCGGCGAAGCACGGTGGAGAGATAAGACAGCCCGGGCGATGAGAAGGCCCGGCGACCAGAAGGAGGACACCGTATGACCAGCGGTTACAGCGTGGAACGGATCCCGGTCACGCGCCTCGGCAACGGGCATGACGTTGAACTCGTCGTGCACGTGATCCGCGGCGCGAAAGACGGGCCGAAGCTGGCGCTGTTCGGCGGCATCCACGGCGACGAGCCGCTGGGCACCGAAGCCGTCAGGCGCGTGCTCAAGCAGATCGATCCGGACCAGATCACTGGCACCATCGTGGGAGTTCCCGTCGCCAATCCCTACGCTTTCGAGGCGGGCAAAAGGGTGACGCCTTCCGACGGGCTGAATCTCAACCGCATCATGCCCGGTGACAGCGAGGGTTCGCTCACGGAGCAACTCGCTGCCCAGCTAGCAGCGATTCTGGACGACGGCTGCACACACTTCATCGACTATCACTCTGGCGGCAACCTCGCCTGTGTCGACTACTCCTATGTGCACGAGGCAGGCGCGGAGATGTCCCGTGCCTACGGCTGCCAGATCCTCTACGACCACGAGAGTTATGTTGGGTCGGCGACCGACTACGCGCTGAATCGCGGCGTCCGCGCGATGGTAAGCGAGCTCGGCGGCGGACTGCACAACACCGATTACTACCTCGACCGGGCTGTGACCGGAACCTTCAACGTGCTGCGGGCCATCGGCATGTGTGCGGGCGAAGTAAAGGCTCCTCGCGAGGATCAAGTCGTCGTCACCACGCTGACGGTCGTCCGGCCGCGCATCGGAGGGCTGCTTCAGGCTGAGGTGGGCCCCGACCGCATCGGTGAGATCCTTCCGGCCGGAACCGTACTCGGGCGGATCGTGGACCCGTACACCTTCGAAGAACTCCAGGTTCTCAGCGCGCCGTACGACCCAACCTATCTGGTGCTGAGCCGCTCTCCGGTCACTCAGGTGAGCCCGGGGGACTACGGATTTATGGTCGCCGACGGCGCGACGGCGAAACCTGCGGCGGAGTGAACACTCACTCTGGCGAGGCTGGCGCGAGCGTCTCGCCTTTCGGGCGGATGCAAGGAATGAACTGAGCCGGGATGGACCTCGTCGTTCGTGGTGGATCGGTTGTGACAGCCGGCGGCTGCATGGTGGCCGACGTTGGCGTGGAGGACGGGCGGATCGTCCAGATCGGCGGCCGCATGAGGGCGGCTGAGGTCGTTGACGCGGACGGGAAGCTCGTCCTCCCCGGCGGCGTGGATATGCACGTGCATTTCTCGCCGGCGCTGGTGGAGGAGGGTGACTTCTGGTGGGCCGATGACTTCGGCAGCGGCTCTCGCGCAGCCGCGGCGGGAGGCGTAACGACCGTCGGCAATATCACGTTCCCCGTTCGAGATGAGCCATTGCACAAGGCGCTAGCTCGCATTACGGCTGAGGCCGAGGCTGTGAGCCTGGCTGATTTCGTGCTCCACCCGGTCATCGTGCGCGCCCCGGACGACGCGGATTCGCTGGCCAATTCGCTGGCCCGCGACGGCTGCGTTTCCATGAAGGTCTTCACCCACATGGCAGGATTTACTGCCGATCCGGCGAGCTACATCGACATGATCGCCGCCGCGTCGCGCTATGGCCTCACCGTCATGGTGCATTGTGAAGATCCCGCTCTGGGCGAGTATTTGTCCGGACAGGCAGCGCTCGAGTCCACCGGAACGTCGCAGGCGTACTACCCGCCTGACAACGTCGAGGTGGCGGCGGTAGCACGGATGGCGGAAATCGCCGATGCGACCGCCGCGCGGCTCTACCTCGTGCATCTATCCAGCGAGCGTTCGGTGGCCGCGGTGCTGGCAGCCCGCGGGCGAGGAGTCGACCTGCTGCTGGAAACGCGGCCGGAATACCTCCTGCTCACGGACGACGAGCTCGCCGCAGCGCACGGGCAACCTCCAAGAGAATGCGCGCCTGGCCGCAGCAGAGCCGACATTGACCGGCTCTGGCAGGCGGTAGCCCGCGGTCAGTTCGATGCGATCTGTAGCGACCATGCGCCCTGGAGCCACGCGCCAGGCAAACTGCCCGCGAGCGGTGCACGCTCGGTGCGAAGCGGCCTATCGTGCCTTGAGTTGTCTCGCTCCCTGCTGTTCGACAAGGGCGTGTTGGCGGGGAGGATCACCGTGGAGCAACTAGCTGAACTGACGTCCGCCGGCCCGGCACGAGCCTTCGGGCTATCTCCCGCGAAGGGAATGATCGCCATAGGAAGCGACGCTGACCTGGCGGTCTTTGACCCGGCCGAACATTGGACGTATACCGGTGGCCAAAGCCGCGCGGAATGGACACCCTTCGATGGCTGGCAGTTCACCGGTCGCACAGCTCTCACAATCCGGCGCGGGACCATCACCTACAGACACGGAGATGGCTTCGCCGACGGCGGAGGACAGCGGCTGCGACGCGCCAGTGACACAGGCAGCCGGGCTGATGAGCCAGCCGGGCACCATTTCCCTAAACGATGAACACTGCGCATTTTGCTGCAGTCCAGAATACTGCTGAGACACTACCCACCGATGTTCACCACTTGCTGAACGGACCTCGACGTGACCGAGAACATCCCACAGAGGGGACAGAGCTACCTCCGGCGGCTCTTGCATTTCCTGAGCGTTGCCCTCAACGAAGGGTCTAGCGCACGCGGGCTCACTGAGATAGCGCGCGAAGCGGGCATTCCGCTGTCAACGGCCTCCCGGCTCGCGAGTCTGTTGACCGAGTCGGAAATGCTGCGCGTCCTGCCATCTGGCGGTTACGGACCGGGTGCTGAACTTATCCGGATCGCGGGAAATGCGCTGGTAAGTCTCCGCGGCGACCTGCACATTCAGACTGTGGTGCGGTCGCTAGCAGAGACAACGTGCGAGAGCGCGAGCGCTGGAATGCTCGTTGGAGACGTGATCGTTCTGATAGCGCGCGAAGAGCCCGATCATTCGCTTCGCGCTGTCGCACGCGTCGGCGACAGCATTTCACCGCATACATCCGCAATGGGCAAGGCCATCCTCGCCAACCTCAGCGCGGAGCGTCGGCTAGCCGTACTCCGGAATGCGGTGGGGCCCGATGCTGGCCGCGTCGAGGAAGAGCTGGTAAGCGAGCTTGCGGCCATCCGCGTGCAGGGCTATGCGCTGGACGAAGAGACATATTCGCCGGGCCTGCGCTGCCGGGCTGCTTCCTTCCTGGATGAGGAAGGCCTCGCGATAGGTGGCGTTTCCGTGGCCGGGCCTGCTGCGCGGTTCTCGTTTGCGAAGGCTACAGAGTGCGTGCCAGTCCTGCTGACGATGGTGGCTGAGCTATCGGCGATCAGCCAGCAGGAGCGTTCCCCGGCTGAGACGTAAAGTCCGACGATCACGACTGAAAGCGACTGTTAACGCAGCGTCTACAAGACGACTAGTGCCCTTCAAAGGGTGGTCGGACGCGCAACGAAAGGGAGCATCCACTTGATGGAACGGCCTGATACCGAAGACCCTGGAGCGAACCTTCACCGCGAAGCCCTCGTCATCGATATCTGCGGCACCACCAACTTCGCTCTCCCGGCTCCAGTCGGGGCGGACGGCAGAGGTGCCCTCGCTCGAGCCAAGTCAGGAGGGATTAATGCTGTAGTCCTGACAGTCAGCGCGTACGACGAAGGCTATGAGACCTGCCTTAGCCAGATTGCCAAGCTGCTTCATTTCATCGAGGACAAAGCTGAGGCCATCAGCCTTGTGACGACGGCCGACGGCATCCGAGCGGCACAGCGCGAAGGGAAGCTTGCCCTCATTCTCGCGAACCAGACGGCCGCGCCGCTGGAGACGGACTGGGTAACGCGGCTGACAATCCTCGCGCGGCTCGGGCTGCGATGCACGCAAGTGACCTACAACGAAGGCAACCGGCTCGGAAGCGGATGCCTCGAGCCGACCGACACGGGCCTGACGGCCTACGGGCGACAAGTCGTCGCAGGTCTCAACCACGCCGGTGTGATTCCTGACTTGGCACACGCCGGGCCGAAGACTGCTACGGACATTATTGAATCTTCTCGCGGGCCCGTCATCTGCAGCCACGCCAATGCGGCCGCGCTCACTCCGCATCGACGCAACCTCAGTGACGACCTCATGCGTCGCATTGCTGACTCCGGCGGCGTCATCGGCGTCGCCGCGTGGAGTCCGCTGAACCGTCAGACGCCCGAGCGCATCCCCAGCATCGAGGACTACCTCGACCATGCGGAGTACATCTTGTCCGTCGTCGGCCCCGACGCGGTCGGCCTCGGTCTGGACCTCAACGAGAACTCCCGGGCACTGCCGGGACGCTCCGGTCACGCACTGGTGTATGCCGCCTGGGATCCAGACATTGCCGCGCTGCCGCAGTCTGTCGCCGGCCTTGACTCGCTCGACGATGTCCCCGCGATCACTGCTGGGCTATTGCGGCGCGGCGTGGATCCAGGGACAGTCACCAAGCTTCTGGGCGGAAACTTCCTGCGAGTGGCCGAGCAGTGCTGGGCGGGACAGTGAACACAGCAGCGCACCCCAGATGGCGGTCAGTGCTTCACGTCCATGCTCGGCCGGGCCGCATTGACGAGCTGCGCACCCTGTTCGAGACCGAGCCAATTTTCATGGCTGCCATGGAGGTCGGCTGCCGGGGCACGGAGCTACTCGTTGGAGCCGATGAACTTGTTGTCATGGCGGAATGGGATGAGCCATCCGACTACCAGTCATGGGTCGAATCTCCAGTTCGGGCACGATGGGGACCGGCGATCGACGCGCTGTCCGACACGCGCCACGGCGACATTTACCGCCTTGCCTCGGTGCCCGGCCAACAGGTCGACGACCGGTGAATGTCAGGTCACGGGCAGCCCCTGGATATGGCCCAGAGGGCGGGTACGTCACCGACGGCTTGCGCGTGCCCGACCCAGACAAACTGGCCGTGCAAGGGGCGTCCAACGGCGGCCTGCTCACCGCAATCTCCTCGATGCAACGCCCTGACCTGTGGACCGCTGCAGTCTCGCGGGTCGGCTGGGTCGACCTGCCGGGCAGTGCTCGCTTCCCGTACCTAGACAGGTGCTCCCAGGCAGAGATAGGCGACTTGACGGTGGCCGACGATGTGCGCCGCGTCATGGAGTACTCGCCCTACCACTGCGTCGCTGCCAGCGCCTACGGCGGTAATCAGTGAACCAGGGAGGCCAGCCTGATGAATGACGCATTGCCGAATGAGCGCACAGTCTTCATCACCGGAGCCACGGACGGACTCGGACGGGCTGTCGCGCTGAATCTCGCGGCCGAGGGAGTCCGTCTCGTGGTGCACGGACGCGACCGCGGGCGGCTGGAGCGGCTATCGTCTGAGCTGGCCGGCGCGGGCGGGCCCGCGCCGGTCACGGTACGTGCAGACCTGGCCTCGCTGGCCCAGGTGCGTCAGCTAGCGCAGGAAGTGCGGGACAGGGTCGCGAGGATCGACGTCCTCGTCAGCAATGCCGGAATCGGCCCAGTTGGCCCTGACGGTCCGCAGCGGCGCGTCAGCGCCGACGGCTACGAACTCCGCTTCGCGGTTAACTACCTCGCGGGCTTCGACCTCACCCTGCGGCTCTTGCCGTTGCTGGCCGAGAGCAATGACGCTCGCATTGTTTACCTCGCGTCCATCGGTCAGCATCCGGTCGATTTCGACGATGTGATGATCGAACGGGACTACACGCCCGCACGCGCCTACGGCCAGAGCAAACTCGCGCAGATCACCTCGGGCTTCACGCTCGCCGACCGGCTCCGCCGTCACGGGATCGCTGTCAACAGCCTCCACCCGGCGACGAACATGCCCACAAAAATGGTCCTGACAAGCATGCCGGAAGGCGTCGACACCATCGAGGAGGGAGAAGCGGCGACACGGCGCCTTGTGGACGACGCCGCTCTCGCCGGAGTCACCGGCCGGTTTTTCGATCACATGACTGAGTCACGAGCTCACGCGAGTGCCTACGACCAGACGGTCCAGGAGCGACTCTGGCAAGTCAGCCTGGACCTGACCGGCGCACCTGATCCCGCTGAGAGCCTTGCGTAGACGGTCAAGCCCATATCCGGCGGTGTCCGAAGGTCCGTGACACCGAAGGCAGCAGCTGGACAGGGCGTCCGTCCAGTGACATGCGCGTGACCCAGAACTGCCCCACGTATGTCCCAGGCAGCCGGACCTTACATAGACAGCCCACTGCTCTGCTATCAGATCAGTGCTCTCGATGCAGGTTAGTGCCGGTCTGTGCGGACTTCATCTTTGGTCCGCTTCTGCTGCGGTCAGCGCGATGTCAGGTCGGCGACCTTGCTGGGTGCGGTCAACGCCTCGCTCTGAGGCGTTCGGCTGGCGAGTGACATCGTGGTCGAGTTGACCAAGTACCGCAATCAACTCGACGCCGGTAGTCTGGGCCATTACGCCGATTCGCTGGCTGACGCCGCGCTTCCTAGCATCCGGCTGCTGGCGGACCCCCGGGTCGGTGCCGCGATTGCTGGCGCGTCGCGTCTTGGGGCGACGACCCGTCTTTGCTGGCGCGCCGCTACGGCCGCACGGTCACCGCGACCGAACTCAGCCGACGGAAGCCCGAGGCTGCATCATTGCCGCGTCATCCTCACTTTGCCGCGCCGATTGCTGGCGGGGCGTAGACCGGTCGCTGCTTACGCTGAACCTGTTCCGGGCTGCCCGGGGCGGCCCGAGTTCGACGCTGCTATCAAGGCCGGGAAGCAGCTGCGGGATACGCCGGGCTGTCGGCGGCGGTGACGTTCGGCGCGGTCGCGGCGCGGTGGCTGGCGACCAAGCAGGCCACCAAACGGCCCAGCACAGCGGATCTTTATGCCACCGAGCTGCGCACCCACGTACTGCCAGCCTTCGGCAGCATGCCGCTGCCCGATATCACCCGCCGTGACGTGCAGGAATGGGTCAACGCCCTGGCAGCCTCCGGGCTGGCGCAGGTCACGGTCCGGCACGCCTACCGGGCGGTGTTCAAGTCGGTGCTGAACGATGCGATCGATGACGGGCTGCTGGCCCGCTTGCCGTGCCACCGCATCGAACTGCCCGCCGACGTCCTGCCCGCGATCGAGCCGCTGACCCCGGCCCAGATCCGCACCCTCGCCGACGCTGCTCCCGCCCCATCGGCAGCGAGCACCGCGACTTGCCGCCTCTGAGGCAGCTGATCCTGGGACACCAGCATTTTGACAATGGCCGAGGCCTGCATACCGCGCTCGCGGCCAGGAACTTAGACGCGACGCCGCCACCTATCTCGCGGTCATAGGATCGCTCAGCAGTACGGAGAACGTCATTACGGTTCCTTCATCGTGACACTGTCGTCGTCACCCGCTGGACGCCGGATCTTTCCGCGAGATTCTGCAAGACACGCCCTAGTCGAAGCTTGCAAGCAAACGCGTGTATGCACTCTCCAGATGCGACGTGATGAGGCGCACCATCCTGGCCGGATCGTTGCTCGCCAGGACCTCCGCCAGTTCGCTGTGCTCCCCGACGACGATGCCCGCATAGTCGTCGGGGAGCGCCCGGCGACGCAGGAGGGCGAGCGCGACCTGAGAGCGTATCGTGCTCCAGGCGGCATACAGCCGGGGGTGGTGGGCGGCCTGGTAGATGGCGTCGTGAAACTCAGCATCTAGGCGCACCAGCGCATCGTCGTTGTCCGCGAGGCGGGCAGCCTGCATCTGCGCGATGACGTCATGCAGCCGCCGGAAGTCCTCCCGCGTTGCTTCCCTGCTAGCTTCGCTGCCCGCCATCTGTTCGAGGGCTAGCCGCAAGGTGGCGAGCTGCTGGATGTCGGACTTGGTGAAGTCCACAACTGTCGTTCCCTTGTGCCATTCGCTGACGACCAGGCCCTCCTGTTCCAGCCGCACCAGGGCCTCCCGGATCGGCCCGCGGCTGACCGTGAGAACTCGGGACAGTTCGGCTTCCCCCACCTTCTCGCCTGCAGAGAGCTCGCCGCTCAGGATCGCGTCGCGGATGCGGTCAGTGGCCTCGTCAGCTAGGCCCCGACGGGTGGCTGGAGTTAGGGAGCGCATAGCTGTCTCCTAGCAAGGGTTCCTGTTCACGAGTCGCGTCGCTGTCAGGAAGGTTGACGTTCACAGTTTCTACAGCACCCTGCTTCCTACCAGTTCCCGAGAGAAAAAGTTGACATGCATCACATCCGCATGTTGAATGTCAACATTCTACATGCCGGATATGCGCGGTAACACCCTCGAGAGGAGCCCCGGTGATCCAGTCTCAGCAGGGTCGTCGCCGTTGCGCGGCGGTTGTCTTGGCTAGCTTCGCTGTCGCGGTTGTCCTGGCCGCGTGCTCGTCGGGGGGGTCATCGGGTGGTGGCAGCGCGGCCGGCACGCCGGTACAGGGGGGCACGCTAGTGTTCGCCCGGCACGCCGACATCTTCTCGTTCGACCCGTACAACACCCAAGACGACGAGTCGATCTTCACCGAGATGCAGGTTTACGACCGGCTGGTGGCGCTGTCGCCGAATGGCAAGAGCGTCGTGCCTGAGCTGGCGACGAGCTGGTCCATAGCGCCCAACGGGCTGACCGCCGACTTCCACCTGCGCGTGGGCGTCAAGTTCTCCAACGGCTCCCCGCTCACCGTCAACGACGTGGTCTTCTCTCTGACCCGGGCGATCAACCAGAAGGGCTCCTGGGGGTTTTTGTTCTCGCCGGTGAAGCGCGTCGTCGCGCTGAACTCGTCCACCGTCCAGCTGAAGATGTCGACCCCGTTCGCTCCGCTGCTCGCTGCCTTGTCCACGTTCGCGGCCAGCATCTACTCGGAGAGCAACTTCAAGAAGTGGGGCAGTCAGGAGGGCAGCCACCCGCTCGGCACGGGGCCATTCGCGCTGCAGAGTTGGTCACCGGGCAACAGCGTGGTGCTCGTGCGCAACAAGTACTACTGGCAGAAGGGCAAGCCCTACCTCAACAAGGTTGAGTTCACCAACGTCAGCAATGACAACTCGCGGGTACTCCAGCTTGAGTCCGGAACCGCAGACGTGATGGACAACACCCCGCCGAACCAGGTTGCCGCCATCAAGGCGCACGGCGACCAGGTAGAGAGCGTCCTGGGCAGCGCGGTCGGCTGGGTTACGCTGAACGAGCACGTGCCCCCGCTGAACGAGGCCAACGTCCGCCTGGCGCTGGCGTATGCGATGGACCGTGCGGCGGTCGCCAAGACAGTCTATTTCGGGCTCGCGAAGCCGGCGCTGTCGGTGGTCGCCAGCGAAACCTTCTATTACAACGGCAATACCGGCCCGATCACGTTCAACTTGGCGAAGGCTAAGGCTCTGCTGGCCAAGAGTACGGTCCCGCATGGCTTCACGCTCAACGTGATGATCGCTAGCGGCGATACCGTATCGCTCGACCAGACCGAGATCTGGGCGGCTGACCTGGCCAAAATCGGCATCAAGCTCAACATAACGTCGCTTGAGCAGACCACCGCACAGCAGGATTACAACACGGCCCACTACGCCGCCTGGGTCTCGGAGTGGACGAACGACACGCCCGACCCCGACGAGATGATGGGCGCCGGGCTCGTCTACCTGCCGCAGGACGCACTGCACACCTACTTCAACGACCCGCAGATCTCCGACCTGGTGGTCAAGGCGCGCCAGCAGCTCAATGCCAGCGCACGCGCTGCCCTGTACACACAGATCCAGAAGCTCTACAACGTGCAGGGGCCATACGTCTACACGGTGGACATCCCGCGGCTCTACTCGGCAGCGCCGCACGTCCACGACTTCATGCCCAACAGCCAGGGAGATTACGAACTGCAGAACGTCTGGATCGGCAAGTAGCCACCCGCCCGCGCACACTGATTGACGAGGAGCCGTCCCAGCCATGACGAGCTATTTTGGCAGGCGACTGATCCAGCTCATCCCGATCCTGTTCGGGGTCAGCGTCGTCACGTTCCTGCTCGTCCGGCTGATCCCCGGCGACCCTGCCATCTCCATGCTGGGTAGCAGGGCCACACCAGCCCTGATCGCCAGGATCCACAGGCAGTTCGGGCTGAACCTGCCCATCTGGCATCAGTACCTGCACTACATGGACGGCGTCTTCCACGCGAACTTCGGCATCTCCATCTTCTACGAGCAGGCGGTCTGGCCCCTGGTGGTCAGTCGGATACCGCTCACGCTGGAACTCCTGGTCTACTCGGCGGTGATCGCGCTGGCGATCGCGGTGCCACTGGCCAGTATTGCGGCGGCGCGGCGCGGCGGTCCGATCGATCACGGGATCAGGCTGTCGGCGACCACGGCCCTCGGCATCCCCTCGTTCTGGCTCGGGATCCTGCTCATCCTGCTGCTGGGGGTGCGGGTGCGGATCTTTCCGGTGAGCGGTGCAGGGAGCGGCGCCGACAGGTTGTACTACCTCACGCTGCCAGCCCTGACCGCCGGGTTGGCGATCACGCCGATCCTGCTGCGCACGCTGCGCAGCTCGCTGGTCGAGGTGCTCAGATCGGACTTCGTAAGTACCGCGAGGGCCGTCGGCCTGCCGCGCCGTACCGTATTCCGGTCCTACATCCTGCGGAACAGCATCCTGCCGTGCCTCACAGTGCTGAACGTCAATATCGGCTGGCTAATCGGTACGGTCATAGTGGTCGAGGATGTCTTCGGACTGCCTGGCCTCGGCTCGCTGCTGGTGTCGTCAATCTCGACCCGCGACTACTCCATAATCCAGCTTGCCACGCTGTTTTTCGCCTTCTTCGTTATCGCGGCGAACCTGGGCATGGACGTGCTCTACGGTGCGGTCGATCCGCGGATTTCGCTCGCCCGAAAGGCCGCCTAGATGGCGGTCGCGCAGGAGGTAGCCATCCGGCAGCGGCAGGGCAGCCGCCGGGTCCCACTGACCTGGACGCTACGCATCGGGCTGGCCGGGATGGCCCTGATCGTCCTGGCGGCGATCTTCGCGCCGTTGATTTGCCGGTACAGCCCGACTGCCATCGACCCGACCGCGGCCCTGCATGGGCCCAGCGCGCAGCACTGGTTCGGCACGGACGATCTCGGTCGAGACATCTTCGCGCGGGTGGTCTACGGCGCGCGCATCGACCTACAGATAGGCGCTATCGGCGTGGCCATCCCCTTCGTGATCGGCACCATCATCGGGCTTGTGTCCGGCTTCCTAGGCGGCTGGGTGGACACCATCATCGGTCGGGTCATCGACGTGGTCATGGCGTTTCCCTTCTTCGTGCTTGCGATCGCGATCGTGGCGATGCTAGGCCCTGGTCTGCGCAGCCTGTACATTGCCATCGCCCTGGTCAGCTGGGTGACTTACGCGCGGATTGTGCGTGGCGAGGTGCTGTCGGTGCGGGAGCGCCCGTTCGTTCTGGCGGCCACGGGCTTGGGCTACTCCAGGTTGCGCATCCTGACCCGGCACGTGCTACCAAACGTGCTGTCCGCGGCGATCGTCTTCTCGATGAGCGACTTCATGCTGGATATCCTCGTCGGCGCATCGCTGGGCTTCTTCGGCCTCGGGGTGCGCCCGCCGACGGCCGAGTGGGGGCTGATGATCTCCGAGGGGAATAGCTTCATCCTCACCAACCCGTGGCTGGTGATCTTCCCTGGCCTGGCCATCGTCCTAGTCGGCTTCTTCATGAGCCTGGTCGGCGATGGCGTCGCCGACCGGCTGCGACGGGTGGACAACCGGTGACTGGGCACCAGGTGGCGATAGTGGGCTGCGGCGCGTGGGCGGCCCAGGCGCACCTCCCGGCGCTCCGCGCGCTGCCGGACGTGGAGGTCATCGCCTGCGCTGACCAGGATGTCGCGGCCGGCCGCAGGTTCGCGGCCGCACACGGCATACCGCATTGGTTCGACTCGGCCGAGGCGCTGCTGGCGGAAGGTTTGGCAGACGCGCTGACCGTTGCGGCACCCGACGACGTGCATCCTTCGGTGGTGCGCGCTGCTCTGGACGCCGGGGTGCCAGTGTTCTGCGAAAAGCCGATCGCCAACACTGCCGAGACCGCAGACGAGCTGGTCAGCGCGCAGCAGCAATCCGGCGTCGCGGCGACGGTCGGGTACTCCTTTCGGTACAGCCCGGCGCTGCAGCAGCTTCGCGCGGACCTGACGGCCGGGCTGCTCGGCGAGCCGTGGCTAGTCGAGCTGTCTGAGTACAACGCGCAGTTCCACCCGCGGTTCGGCAAGGCGATGAACTGGAAGGGCGACCCCGAAAGGGCCGGGGCGGGCGCCCTGTTCGAGTACGGCTCCCACGCGTTCGACTTGGCGCAATGGCTGATCGGGCCGATTGGGAGGGTCTCCGCGCAGCTGTCGAGGGTACTGCCGGGCAGCCGCCTCGATGACATCGCAACTGTTCAGCTCGACTTCGCCGGGCCATGCTCGGGCGTCCTGGTCAGCGGCTGGGTGCTCGCCGGCGGCGTTCCCGGCGTGCGGGTGCGCGTACACGGCTCGGCTGGCGCGGCCGAGGCGGAACTCGGCGAGCACCTGCCCGGAGGGGAGCGCTACCGGCGGCTGAGCCTGGACGGCGGGCCGGCCGAGCATGTGCCACTCAGCGAGGATGCGGGCGGCCGCTCTGGCTACGCCCACCGGCACCTGCGCGACTTTCTCGGGTGGCACGGCAGCGAGAGCACCGGCACGATGCCGACGCTGGCCCAGGCGGCGTCGGTGCAGCGCGTCTTGGATACGGCGGCAAAGGCGACGGACCGCTGGCTGGCCGTGCCGGGAGTCGCGCGGACGGCACGGCAATAGGCCCGCGGTAGCGGCCCGACTGAAAGGACGACCTCATGGCAGTGGCTGACCCGGAAGCCTGGGTGCGAAACGTTGAACGGCTGTACCAGAGCCATGACGCGGCCGGGGTAGCCGCCCTGTACGCGCCTGAGGCCCGGACGAAGTTCGGCAGTCGGGTACTGACTCCGCAGGAAGTGCACGACCACCCGGCCGAGTGGTTCGACAGCCTCGATGATTACGTGCTCACCCGGAACTTCCGGGCCGCTTTTGGCGACATCATCGTCAGCGAAACGACGGCCAGCTACGTCATCAGGGCCGAAGGGCGCAAGTGCCGGGAGTTCGGCGTCGACATTTACTGGGTCAACGACGACGGCCTGATCTACCACAAGCACACCTGCGAGGTTGTCGACGACTACCGGGACGACGCCCTGCACGCAGCCGCCGAGGCTTGCGCAGTTCACCAGGGCACGCAAGCATGACCGCGGGCCGGGTAGAAGGCCGCGTGGCCGTGGTCACCGGCGCAGCCCGCGGCATCGGCCGGGCCTGCGCTCTGCGGCTAGCAGAGGAGGGCGCCGACATCGCAGCCCTGGACATCGGCGGTCCGATGCCGACCGTGGCGTACGAGCCGAGCAGCTTGCAGCAGCTCGAGGAGACGGCCAGCGCCGTCAGGGCGCTCGGCCGTCGGTGCCTGCCGCTGGTCGCGGACGTCCGGGACGGCGATGCCATGCGCCAGGCGGTCGCGACAGCCGCCGCGGAGCTCGGATCGGTGGACGTGCTCGTCGCCGCGGCCGGCATCGACTCCTGGGGCAGCGCGTGGGAGCTGACCGATCACCAATGGGATGCGATGCTGGCCGTAAACCTCAAGGGCGTCTGGCAGAGCGCCAAGGCGGTCAGCCCACACATGATCAGGCAGCAGCGCGGGGCTATGGTGTTCATCGGCTCCGTCCTCAGCCACCGGGCCAACCGGAACTTTGCCCATTACACCGCCGCTAAGCACGGCGTGCTCGGCCTGGTCCGCGCGTTTGGGCTGGAACTGGCCGACTACAACGTGCGGGTCAACTCGGTGGACCCCACAGTCGTGTTCACCAACATGGTGACCAGCCAGCCCTACATGGACCAGCTCATTGGGCACGAGGGCGCCACCGACGAGGAAGTGCGCAACCACTACTTGCGCTGGAACGTCCTGCCGACGCCCTGGATCGAGCCGCGCGACGTCGCCAACGCCGTGCTGTTCCTCGCCTCCGAGGAGGCCAGGTTCATCACCGGTCTGGGCCTGCCGCTAGATGCGGGAGCGATGCTGAGATGACGGCGGACGGACCGATCGCGGCCGCGAGTGCGATGACTGACGGCGCTGCCGAGGTCACGGCGCCGGCCGAGATCCCGATGGGGCCGGGGTCGGCGAGCGCCCGGCGTTTCGCCGACCGCATCTGCGTGGTAACCGGCGCAGGCGGCGGGATCGGCCGGGCGGTCGCGCTCCGGCTCGCGGCAGAGGGCGGCGAGGTGATCGCGGCGGACATCGACGCCGACGCCGCCGCGCAGACTGTTGCGCTGGCCGGCTCAGGGCGCGCGACTGAGGTCGACGTGCGATCGGCGGAATCAGTCGCCAGGCTGGCCGAGCTGGCCGCCACGCGAGGCAGGGTGGACCTGCTTGTGAACAACGCGGGCATCGAAATCCTCGGAGATATTGCCGAGACCGAGCCGGCGGTCTGGGACGAGATATTCGCCGTCAATCTGCGTGGCACCTTCCTGGCCTGCCGGGCGCTGCTGCCCCTGCTGCCACGCAGGCCCGGCGGGCTCGGCGGCGCGATCGTGAACAACGCGTCGCTAATGGGCCTGGTCTCGTCGCGCGGCCTCGATGCATACTGCGCTTCCAAGGCCGGGGTGGTGTCCTTGACCCGGAGCATGGCGCTCGACCTGGCGGACAGCGGCATCCGGGTCAACTGCGTGTGCCCGGGTATTGTGCACACCTCCATGCTGGAACGGCGCTTCGCGCTGGTCGCCGACAGGGACGCCGCCTACCGGGACGCGCTAGCGACCCCGCCGGTCGGCTACATCGGCCGTGCCGAGGACATCGCCGCGGCCGTCGCCTATCTCGGCTCCGCCGAGGCCCGCTTCGTGACCGGCGCAGCCCTGGTGATCGACGGCGGAGTGGCCGCCCGATGACCGCCGAGCAGCTCAAAGTGCGCGACCTAGAGGTCTCCGTCCGGAGCGACGGACGGCGGCTGGTGCGCGGTGTGAGCTTCGATGTGCAACCTGGCAGTTCCTTCGGCTTTGTTGGCGAGACTAGCTCGGGCAAGTCGCTGAGCTGCCGCGCCGTGATCTCACTGCTTCCGGCTGGTCTGCAGGCCAGCGGCGACGTCCAGTACGGCAGCAGGCGGCTGTCCGGACTGACTTCGCGAGAGCTCTCCGCCGTCCGCGGCCGGACGATCAGCATGATCTTCCAGGACCCGCTCGCGGCGCTGAACCCGATGATGCGGGTCGGCGATGCGATCGTGCAGGTGCTGCGCGCGCATGGTGGGCCGGACCGGCGCGCCGCCCCAGGGGCCGCCGTCGAGCTGCTGGAACGGGTTGGCATCGATGACCCCGCTCGCCGGGCCCAGCTCCACCCGCACGAGTTCAGCGGCGGCATGCGCCAGCGAGTGGCGATCGCGATGGCACTCGCGGCCCGGCCCTCGCTGCTGATCGCCGACGAGCCCACCTCCGCGCTGGATGTCGTGGTCCAGGCGGGCATTCTTAACCTGCTCGACCGGCTGCGGCGCGAGGACGGGATGAGCCTGATCCTGGTGTCACACGACTTCGGCGTGATTTCAGGGGCCTGCGACCAGGTGGCCGTCATGTATGCGGGCCAGGTCGTGGAGCAGGGCCCCGCGAGCCAGGTGCTGTCAAGTCCCGCCCATCCCTACACCGCCGGGCTGCTCGCTAGCCTGCCGCAGCCTGGGCGGTCCAGGCCGCTGGTGCCGATCCCTGGTTCCGTGCCTGATCCGGCCGATATCGGCGCGGGCTGCGCGTTCGCTCCACGCTGCCACCTGGCTCAGGAAGCATGCCTGAGTGAGCCGGTCCCGCTGCTCGACGTCGCCGCCGGCCGGACCTCACGCTGCCTGCGCTGGACTGAGGTGTACCGGCAGGAAGCCCCCGCCGGCATGGACGAGGGGAGGCGCTCCGTTGTCGAGTGACGCCGCTGGCCAGCCCGTGCTGGAGTGCCGGAACCTCACCAAGCAGTACCATCACCGGTCCGGGCGCGGGCGGCTCGCGCGCGACCAGATCGAGGCCGTCCGGCCCGCCCTGCTGGACGTTTCCATCAGCCTGGCTCGCGGCGAGTGTCTGGGCATCCTGGGCGAGAGCGGATCCGGTAAGACGACTCTGGTGCGCTGCCTGTCCATGCTTGAGCGGCCAACAGCCGGGAGCGTCAGGCTGACCGGGCATGAGCTCAGCTCGCTGCACGGCCGCGAGCTTCGACGGGTCCGCCGCCGGGTACAGGTCGTCTTCCAGGATCCGTTCGCCTCTCTGAACCCCCGCCAGAGCATCGGCGCCGCGCTCGCCGAGGTGCTCCGCGTGCACAAGCTTCTGGCGGTCGCAGCGATACCCGGCCGGGTTGCCAGCCTGCTGGACCAGGTGGGGATACCTCCCGGCTGGGCAGGCAGATACCCGAGCGAACTGTCGGGAGGCGGCCGGCAGCGCGTGTCCATCGCCCGCGCCCTAGCGGCGCAGCCCGACGTACTGCTGGCCGACGAGGCGGTGAGCGCACTTGACGCCTCGGTTCAGGCGCAGGTGCTCAACCTGCTGCGCGATCTCAGGGAGCAGACCGGGCTTTCGATGATCTTTGTTAGTCATAATGTGCACGTGCTGCAGTACCTCGCTCAGCGCACTGCGGTCATGTTCGGCGGCCGCGTTGTCGAGGAAGCAGTGTCGCAGCCGCCTCCTGACTGGCAGCATCCCTACACCAGAGAGCTGCTGGCCGCAGTACCCGTGATCGGCCAGCCCCTGGCCAGGGCCGGGAGCGCAGCGACATCGGTCCGGAGCGGGCTCGGCCCGACCGGCTGCCCGTACCGGGACCGCTGCCCGCAGCGGCTGGATAGATGTGAGCGGCAAGATCCCGAACTGGCCGAGGTCACCGAGGCGCACCTGGTCGCCTGTCACGCAGTGGCGGCGCAGACCGCGAAGGGCCTGGCGTCATGACCGAAGCACTGGTGACAGTCCTCATAGCCTCACCGCTGGAAGACGACCTTGTCGAGCGGTTGCGTGCGGCCCTGGCCGGATCGGCCAGGGTGATCCACGAGCCATCACTGCTACCGGTTGTCCGGTTCGCCGGCGATCACCACGGCGTGCGGCCACATCTGGGCGAGGCGGCACGGCGCCGGTGGCTTAACCTGCTCGCACAGGCAGAGGTGCTGCTGGACTTCGACTGGCTCGCCCCGGCCGAGCTGGCCGGCAACGCACCGAAGCTGCGCTGGCTGCAGGCGACAAGCTCGGGCATAGGCGAGTTCATGGCAGCCAACGGCCTAGACGACAGCGGCTTCATCGTCACCACCGCAGCAGGCATCCACGCCGGGCCACTAGCCGAGTTCGTACTGTTCGCCTTGCTGTACTTCGTGAAGGACGCTCCGGGGCTGGCCGACGCGAAGACGGCGCGGTCCTGGCGGCGGCACACCAGCGGGGAGCTCAGCGGCAAACGCATCCTGATCGTGGGGCTTGGCGAGGTCGGCAGGCGGGCCGCGGAAAGCTGCGCCGCGCTTGGCGTCGACGTGTGGGGGGCCAGCCGCGCGCCCAGGCTGGCGCCACCCGCAGGCGTCAGCAGGCTGGTGCCGCGCGATGGCATCCGGGCCGCGCTTGCGGAGGTGGACGGGCTTGTCCTGGCTGCGCCGCATACGGCCGAAAGCCACCACCTCATCGGCCGGGCGGAACTATGGCAGATGCCGGCCGGGTCGGTCCTCGTCAACATCGGGCGAGGTGAGCTCGTCGACGAGGAGGCACTGATCGACGTGCTTCGCAAGGGCCACCTCGGCGGGGCGGCGCTGGACGTCGCCGCCACGGAGCCGCTGCCGCCCAGCAGCCCCCTCTGGGCCCTGCGCAACGTCCTGATCTCCCCACACTCGGCAAGCACCGTGGCCGCAGAGAACGAGCGCATCGTCGAACTGTTCCTGCGGAACTTCCGCCGGTTCACCAGCGGAGAGCCGCTGATCAACGTCTACGAGCATGCCCGTGGCTACTGAGCCGCTGACGAACGCGACCAGCCTGGTGCGCACCCGGCTGGTCGGCGTGGTCAGCCCGGCCTCGGCGAACGCGGTGGTCAGCCCAACTGGCCTGGCTGAGGTACTGCCCGGCCAGGGCGGCGTGCTGACGTCGGTGCAGCTCGGCGACGCGGCCACGGGCTGGTGCTCGGACCACCTGGAAGTTGGCGCCTCGGTCCGGCACGCCGAGCCAGCCGCCGATCAGGCACTGCAGGTCCTCGCCTGCGTCGGCAACCGGGCGGTAGTCCTCGACGGTCCGGGCGCGGCGACCCGCGGGATCGTCGCGGGCAAGCACGGCGGCCTGCTAGTTGCGTTCCCGTCCAAAGTGCTGGCGCTGGTCGGGCCCGGCGACAGGGTCGCCGTCGAGGCGTTCGGGGCTGGACTGCGGCTCACCGGCGAGGACAGCGTGGTGCTCCATTCCTGCGACCCTGCGCTGCTTGGGTGGCTGCTCGACGGGACCGAGCCCGACGGCCGGCTGCGCGTCCGGATAGCAGCGATCTTCGGCCGCGAGGCCGCCGGCGCTGGCCTGGGCATGTCGGCGAGCCGTTTCAACCTCGATCTTGACCCTGTGCTAGCGCGGGATCCGGTCACCGGGGCGGCCGCGGACCTGCGCCTCGGGGACGTCGTGGCCGTTGCGGACCAGGACCACCGGTACGGCAGGCGCTTCCGAGCTGGCTGGCTTGCGGTCGGCGTGCTTTGCCACGGCCGGTCCGCCGCGGGCGGACATGGCGTCGGCATGGCGACGCTGCTCACCGCACCGGCCGACCGGCTTAGCCTGGCCGGGGACGCCGCAGCGAACCTCCAGTCGTTCTGGGCGGCGGCAGCAGCATGACCCGGCCACACGACAACAGGTCGGCACTGGTCACTGTCACCGCCGAGGCGGTAGTGGCGCCCGCGCGATGGCACCCGCCTGGGCCTGGCACGGGCGACGACGGCTCCGCGCTGCTGCCCGGCTGCGGCGGCGTCGCCGTCGGCGTGCACATGGGCGACGAGGTCGGCCGCTGGCTCGGTGATCACCTCATGCCCGGGGCCGCCATCGAGGACCGCGCTGACGGCCAGCCCGGCCCTGGCCCAGTGCACATGCTCGCCTGCCTCGGCAACCGTGTGCGCGCAGCAACCGGTGACCTGCTGGGCGTCGTGGCGGGCAAGCGAGGCGGGCTCGCGCCTGGCTTCCTGCCGCCGAGCCTGCTCGCTGTGGAAGCGCCGGACGAGCGGTTGGAGCGCATCTGCCCAGGCGAGCGGGTAATGGTCGAGACGGTCGGCCGGGGCCTGCAGCTCACCGACCACCCCCGCATCTGCCTGTCCAATCTGTCGCCCGCCCTGCTCGACCTGCTTCCTGTTCAGGAGCAAGGCCGCGGGCTTGCGGTCGGCGTCATGGCCTGGCTCCCGCCATGGGCCGCCGGCTCCGGCATCGGGCAGGACGCCTGGATCGGTGACCTGGACATCGCCGAGGAGAATGCGCTCACCGGGCAGGCGCTGCGGTACGGAGACCTAGTCGCGTTCCAGGACATCGACTCCTCGGCGGGAAGGTTCCGGCGGCCCGGTTACGTATCGATCGGGCTGATGTGCCACGGACCCGGAACGGAGGACGGGCACGGGCCCGGTGCGTGCATCCTCATCTCCGGCCCGGCGGACGAGCTCGCCGCTGTACCTGGACCCGCAAGCCTGGGACCGCAGCTCGCCGAGCTCGCCGCCCGGTCGTAACCACCACCCCGCCTGCCGTAGGAGCACAATGCCTGACCCGCAACTGCCTGCCATTCCGCCAGTGGTACCCGGCGGTGCCGAAAGCCGCCGCGTACGGCGCATGCACATGCCGGGACGCATCGGCATCTCCGTGCGCGAGGCCGACCGCCAGCTCGGGCTCAACGGCGGCGGCCGCGGCCTGCTCGACACGACGCACTTCGACACGGTGCGGTTCCCGCCGCCAGCGTGGGCGGCCGACGCGATGCTGGCCGCCATGGCCGACGGGGACAACGCCTATACGGCATACCGTGGCCACCCCGCAGTCCTGGGCGAGCTGGCCGGCACGGTCGGCGAGTTCCTCGGCGCGCAACTCACCACGGACAACCTGGCCCTAACGCCGGGAACCCAGGCTGGCCTGTTCACGGTCATGTCCGCCCTGGTCGACGACCGTGATCTGGTTCTGCTGGCCGATCCCGAGTACCTGTTTACCGAGCGGATGCTGGCCTTCCTCGGCGCGCGGGTGGAACGCATCGCCGTCCGCTTCGACGGCGACGCGCCCACTTTGGACCTCGACGCCATCGAGGCGCTGTTGCCGGAACGGCCGAAGCTGCTCGTCTTCTCCCATCCGCACAACCCGTCGGGGGCGGTGTACGCCCCCGACGTAATCCAGCGGCTCGCCAGCCTGGCCCTGCGCGGAGGCTTCCGCGTGCTGGTCGACGAGCTCTACTCGCGACTGGTCTACGACGGGCCGCCGTTCCCGCACCTGCTGGCAGCGCACGGCATGGCAGACCGCTGCGTCACGCTGGTCGGCCCGTCCAAAACCGAGTCGCTCAGCGGCTGCCGCATCGGGGTCGTCGTCGGCCCGGCCGATGTGCTCGCAGCCGTCGAGCAGGTCCTGGCCGTGACGTCCCTGCGCGCCCCCGCCTACGCGCAGCATGTGCTGCGTCGGTGGCTGACAGACGACGAAGAGTTTGTCCGGCAGAGAATCGCCGACTTGGCCGGCTTGCGCGAGCTGACCGCTAACAGACTGCGCGAGGTCCATGGGCTGCGGCTAGCCGTTCATCGCGGTACCGCCTACGTCTTCCCCGACGTCTCCGCGCTGGGCGCGACCGACCTGGAGGTTGCCGCCCGTTTGCAGGACGAGGCGCACGTGATCGTCTCGCCGGGCTATCAGTTCGGCCCGCGTGGTATCGGCCATTTCCGGGCCTGCTATGCGCGGGATGAGGTGCAGTGGTCAGCCGCACTGGACCGCATCGTCGCCAGTCTGATGGAGATCGGGAAGCACGCCGACGACCGCGCCGCCGCGGAGATTCGCCGCCTAA
>Ga0134126_10001217_pt1 | contig 32710 bp, 24 predicted proteins | sample KB31752_FD_96881 | JGI IMG/M metagenome (GOLD analysis project Ga0134126, IMG submission 96881) | Terrestrial soil microbial communities with excess Nitrogen fertilizer from Kellogg Biological Station, Michigan, USA - KB3-175-2 | ecosystem: Environmental > Terrestrial > Soil > Unclassified ...
AAGAATGGGCGTCGTCGTACTTGTTGAATGAGCCCACGAAATAGCTAAAGCCAAAGATCGTGGCAGCTCGGATAGAAGCTGGAACCAATCACTCGACAACTCTCTTGACACGACCCGACTTCACTGAAGCCAGGTGTGAATGAGATGCCAACCACTTTTGAGGCAGAGCTGAGAAACTCACTGTTTCAATCCATCAATCCACTTCGCATTCTCATCCATGGTCGGCCGGAACGCTTCGCGGGGCGCCACCGTTTCCACGTGCATGTTGTCATCGGTGTTGATGACAGCGCCGGCAACTGCCGGACCCAAACGCGTTTCGTCGCAGATCCACTGTGCGCTCACGTCATCTGCAGAGTTTAATCCGATGCGCCTTAGTTCCGCCCGCGTGCGAGGGTCATTAAATCGCTCGGTCATTCGATTCAAATCAATTGGCTGTGCGCTGCCGAGCAGGATGAGGTCTTTTCCCTTGGCGGCTCCGGCAATCCGAAACACCGCGACGTGCGGAAATATTTCGTGAAACGTCGCAAGTACGGACCGCAGGCTCTCTGTTGAAAGCTGATACATCTGCAGCCATTGAACAAATACGCCATCGTCCCGAAGCCGCTCACGACCCAGCAGGAAAAACTCACGCGTAAAAAGATTCGCGACGCCGGGCACCCAGGGATGGCTGGGTTCGCTGATAATCAGATCGTATTTAGTGAGGTTCACGCGCAGATAAGTGCGCGCGTCATCGACGATCATGTGGAGTCGTGGATCATTCAAAGGGTGATTGTTGACATGCTCGAAAAATCGCGCGGAAGAGATCGCGGCGCGCTCGAGCTCGACGCATTCAACGGATTGGATCGGGGACTGCAAAACCGATCCCGCAGTGACTCCGGTAGCGAAGCCGACTATGAACGCGTGGTCGAGTCGCGGCGCCGTCAGCACTCCGAGTTGCCCCAGCATTACCTGCGTCGGCATGTCGTCAGCGTCGGAAGCGTTGGTGCGCCCATTGATCCCGACCGAGGTAATCCCCCAGTCTCGACGAACTGAAACGGTCGCGGTGCGGCCTTCGTCGTACATCAGCAGTTGATGGTCGTCGGGACCATCCGGTTGAGTGGGAACGCTCCGCGATTGTGCCAGCACGCGCACAAAACTGTCGTACGCGCCAATCGACAACTCGTTGAGATTCAAGCGCGGCCACAGGAAAACTCCCGCGATGATGACCACCGCGGCGGCGCCGATCGAGAAACTGCGCACCAGCGCGAGATCGGCCTTCAGTTTCTTCGGCCGGTACGCAACCGCGGCGATTGAAAGCGAAATACCGACCATCGCGTAGACTGCCAGCCGCGTGGTAGCGATGGGAATCAACACAAACGTGGTCAGGATCGCCCCGCTGATTGCGCCGATCGTATTTAGTGCGTAGCTCTGGCCGACAAGTTTTTCCGGAGCATATTTGCCTCTGGCGCCGGCAGTCCACACTAAAATGAGCGGCATCATCATTCCCATCAACGTTGCCGGCGCCAGAATCAGCAGCGTGGCCGCAAAAGCCTGCAGCGCCAGCAAGCCATGCCATGAATTGATCCCGAGTGCGAATCCCAAACGGATCAGCAGGCCCGGAACCGCGTTCGTCACACGGAAGCTGACCAGAAGACTGAATGCGATCAGAACCTGCACTATGAAAACAGAACGTCGCAGGCGCGGGCTCTCAGCCAGTTTTCGGAAGCCAACGATCCAGGCGCCCAGCGCGAGCCCGGTGAGGAACAACGCCAGCACCATAGTGAAGGCATAAGTGCTTGACCCGATAATCATCGACAGAATTCGCGACCAGATTACTTGCATGCCGATCGTCACGAATCCTGACGCGAAGGCGCAGCTAAACCACAAAGCTCGATCGCCTGAACCTGATGAAGCAGACGGCTCTTGAGCTTCTGCAGCGTCATCATCGGTCCGTTCGCGAGGATCAGCAGAGCGCGACGAAGTCAGCCGCAGAGTAACTAACACGGCGATTCCAATCAGCAGATTCGTGAGTGCGGCAATCCAGCTGGTAACTCGCATGCCGAACGTGGGCAACAACACAAACCCGCCGGCGATTGTTCCTCCGATTGCGCCGAGCAAATTCAATCCGTAAAACCGGCTAATCATCCGCGGAGCAGTGGCGCCGTATCGCCGGATCGTCGCGACGATCATGGGCAGCGTCGCGCCCATGAACGCCGTGGGGATCAGCAATACGGCCGCTGCTAACAAAAATCTCGCGACCGCGAAGCTGAACGCGCCGGGATGAATCTGTTGCCAAAACGCCGCATCGAAACGATCGAGCGCATGGAAACCGCCTGGGACAGCGAGCGCATACAAGCCGATCACAATTTCTATCCAGGCATAAGCACGCAGTGGCCGCGCTATTCGTTCAGCGAATTTACCAGCCAGGGCGCTGCCCAATGCCAGACCGCCCATGAACGCGGCGAGCACGACACTCACAGCGATGGTCGTCGCGCCGAACACCAGACCGAGCATCCGCATCCAGAGCACCTCGTAAATCAATCCGGCGGCACCCGAGAAGGTGAAGCAGATCGAGATCAGCAGCAACGCTTTGCGCGAGTTATTCACGATTGAGTTTGATTATGGAGAAGGATCAGGTGCTGCGGTCATGAAGGTTTCGTCGATGATTAGGCAGAGCCCATTTGGGCCCAAAGAAGGTTTTCCCAACCAAGGCCTCTCTGTGTTATTCACACACGGCTTTAGCCGGGTGAGTAAGAGCAGCTCTGAGATGGAAAACCGTTTAAACGGTTTCCATCGTCTTTCTGCTTTTCCGCGGCACCTGGCTGAAGCCAAGTGTGAATTAAACAGAGCGCACGTCGCAGTCTTAAAGTAATACCACTAGAGAAAAACGACATAGCCGCGCCGCCAAACGTTCGGGGGAATATTCCCGCGCACCGATGCGGTGAGGATGATCAGGTAATTCGTGTCGCCGCCGCGGCCATCGCGAGCCGTCGCCGCATCCACCATCCGCTCCAGCTCTCGATCGCCGCTGGCTTCCCGATCGGGCTGGACCAGCGCGAGTTTGCGAAGGCACGTGTACAAGTGTTCCAGCCCGGTGCCGAACCCCGTTGTCTCGCCGCCCGAGGCCAGGGAAACCTCGGCGCGTTCATCGATAAAGTGTTTGACCAGAGATGCAGCCTGGACCACACCGTTCTCGAATCTGATCCGAAAGTTCTCCTGGTCGATGTCTTCAGTCAGCCGCGTGTCGAGCAGAATCGTGATGCGTCGTTCATCCTCTGCCGAAAATTCACGCACGGTCAGACGGCGCGCCCGCGCGGTCGCTTTCCAATCAATGTGCCGCAGATCGTCTCGTTGCTGATAATCGCGCAGCATAAGTAAGTCGTGACCGAACCCCCGGCGAAACGACGCGGCTTGTCCGGTGAACAAAGGCAAAAGGTGAAACTCGTCGGCGACCGGTTGCGGCTTTGGATAAACGACGATGTCCACTTCGCGCGATCGCAAACGCCGTCGATGACGGAAGAAGCCAAACGGAAATCGCGTGGAAAGCTCAAAGCCCGTAACCAGCACGTGTCCGCGTTTGCGAAACAACTGCTCAATGGTTTGCTCGGCCGCGGCGCGGTGCGGAATGTATGTGAAATACGCCAGCGTGCGTTTCAGGAAGCGACTGCGTCTGGTTTTCTTGCGCGCCTTGCGATCGGCCGGCCCACGCGCCTCGACCAAAACTGAAAACGAAGGCAACACGCGCTTCTCGTTTCGGATCGTCACCAAAACTTCAGTCGGCTCACCGGCGAAAATATGATCGGGAAACCGGGCGGCAACCGTCAGCTCGCGCAGAGTCAATCTGGCCGCGGCCCAGGAAACGAAAAGGGTGGACAGCATGATCGAGAACACGAGAAACAACAGATTGTTGCCGGTGTTCCAAGCCGCCAGCGCCACTACTACCAGAATGATTATGAAAATCACGCCGCCGGCCGTGACTTCCAGCGGCAAGCCGCGGTTCGCAACTTCCAGATAAGCCGACCGCGCGAGCGGTGGGACCACGAGGATGGTAATCAGCAGCGCAAAAATGAGCGACGCAATGGCGCCGGTGCCGGCGAGATTCGGCTCGCCCAGGTGGCGCGCAAAGATCGTGAAGAACGCAGTGGCGACTCCACCTAAAACGAGCAGCGTCCCGAGGATCGTATTGCGCCAGCGCGAAAAAGTATTTCGGATTTCGGATTGCGGATTGCGAATTTGCGCAGCATCGTCAGTGGCTTTTTTCATTACTACGTTCTTTGAATAAAACCAATTCGCAATTCGAAATCCGAAATTCGCAATTCTTAGAGCGGCACGCTGACTGTCTTGAGGATTTCGTTGAGCACTGCCTCAGCTTCTTCGCTGCGGCGCATGGCCGACGAGTAGCGCGAACTGACCGTAAGCCGGTGCGCAAACACGGGAATGACCAGACGCTTAACGTCATCAGGAATGCAGTAATCGCGTTCTTCGGTCAACGCGAGGGTTTGCGCGGCGCGAAACAGCGCCAGCGTGCCGCGCGGACTGACACCCAGATCGAGCATCTCAGACGATCGCGTGGAGGCGACGATGCGCATCAGGTAATCAACAATTGCATCATCCACGGAAACTTCGGACACAGCTCGCTGAATGTCGAGAATCTCCTCGCCGCTCATGACGGTTTGGGTCTCATCGAGAGGGTCAGCATGTTCGCGGTCGCGCAACATCTGTTTTTCGTCCGTCGCGCCTGGATAACCAATGCGCAGCCGCAGCATGAATCGATCGAGTTGCGACTCAGGCAACGGATAGGTTCCGTGGTGCTCGATGGGATTCTGCGTGGCCATGACGATGAACGGTTGCGGCAGAGAGTGCGTCAGGCCTTCAACCGTAACGTGGCGCTCAGCCATGGCTTCGAGCAGAGCTGATTGTGTTTTGGGCGTGGTGCGGTTGATTTCATCCGCCAGAATAACGTTCGCGAAAATCGGACCGGGGCGCCATTGGAAAGCCGACGAATTCTGATCGTAAACCGAGAGGCCCAGCACGTCGGCCGGCAACAGATCAGACGTGAATTGGATTCGCTGGAACGAGCAGTCGAGGGCGCGCGCCAAAGCATGTGCGAGCGTTGTCTTCCCGACGCCGGGCACGTCCTCGACCAGCAAGTGACCGCCGGCCAGCAACGTGACGATCGCGAGGCGCACGGCCTCGGGCTTGCCCCGAATGACCCGCTCGATCTCACTTTGCAGGAGGCCTATTTTTTCAGCTGTATTGACGCGCGGTGCGTCGGCTGGGCGAAGTTGCCTCATAGAACCGCATTCTACATGTAACGGATGGCTGCCGCTATCACGACCTTGAGATGGCTCGCATCTGGCACGCGGATGCTCCGCGGTGGTAAGATTTGCCCATTGAAATCAAACCCACGCACGTTCTTTTCGGAACTGGTGAGGTGGCGCGACGTTTTTAGCAAAGGAACTGTCATGAATAACACCCTCAAGACCCAACGTAACCAGCGCGGTTTTACGCTGATCGAATTGATGATCGTGATCGCGATCATCGGCATTTTGATCGGCGCGGCAGTGATAGGCTGGAGAACCGCGCAGCGATCAGGAAACGAAGCGGCCACTGTGCAAAACCTGAAAACGATCGCCGCAGTGGAGATCCAATTTCACAGCACACATGGCCGAACCTTTGCGACGTTTGAGCAGCTAACCAAAGAGGAATATCTGAGTTCGAAATTCTCTGGGAATCCGCCGGTGACTGATGGTTACGTCTACACCTTAAAAGTCGTACCCAAGACTGCTAACTCTAACTCTTCATACACTCTAAATGCGGACCCCGTAGACTCAGGATCAGGCACCAACCATTTTTTTATCGATAGCAACGACAGCAGTATTCATTTCAACGCGACGCAGCCGGCAACCGCCAGCGACACCGTGCAGTAAGCATGTGACGGTGGCCCAGACTTCAGTCTTGTGGGCTTTGCCTCAGAGGTGTCGCTCTATCTCATTCACACACGGCTTTAGCCGGGTGACTAAGGGTAACGACTGTGAGGGGGAACCGTTTAAACGGTTTCCAGCTTCTTCTTGTTTTTCGCGACACCTGGCTGAAGCCAGGTGTGAATGAAACAGCGCCATTCTCTTTAGCGCACCTCACCGACAATCAATTACAATTCGCCCAATGATCGTCGTGCTAATGGGCGTGACAGGTTCCGGCAAGACCACTGTGGGCAAAGCGCTCGCCGAAGCTCTCGGTTGGAAATATCTCGATGCGGACGAATTTCATTCCGCGACCAATGTGGCAAAGATGCGCGCCGGCGTGCCGTTGAATGACGCCGACCGGAAGCCGTGGCTGGCGTCCCTCGCCAGCGCCATTGACAACCATCTGCGAGCCGGTAATTCGGCTGTGCTCGCATGTTCTGCGCTCAAACAAACTTATCGCGATGTACTTTCAATTAGTGACGAGGTGCGATGGGTTTATCTAAACGGAGATCGCGAAACGATTGCTGAGAGATTGCTGGAGCGGCGCGATCACTACATGAATCCTGAACTTCTGGACAGTCAGTTCGAGACTCTTGAAGAGCCGAAAGACGCTTTGGAGATCGATGTAACGATGTCCGTCGACGATGTCGTTCGGAGGATTAGAAGCGGGCTGGGGATTTAGGGATTTTATCGCCGAACCACCTGTCTGCTGTCACCGAATCCCCGAGTAACGGCGTGATTGCAACCTGAAGGGTTGCGAGAGAGTAGCCGGTGGTCGAAGCGAAGCGCAGACCACCGGTAGTTGGGATTGAGCGTTCGCACCCTGAAGGGGTGATGCAGAAACCCGACCGTGAGGGAGGGTGCAGCGACGTCCTGGACCCGTTAAATGCACCCTCCCTAACGGTCGGGTTTCTGCATTTGTCTGTGCCTGCGCATTCAAAATCATGAACAAAATGTTTGAGAGTCAGCCGATTGCGCTCTTTTTACCCAGCGGCACGGGCTCGAGCTTAGGCGCCAGCAACTGAAAGATGGCGAGCGCGACGAGATACGTGCTGCCCGCGATGATAAAGATCGGAACATAGCTGCCGGTCGATTGCAGGATGTAACCCACCATCTTCGAGATCAGCATGCCGCCGATCGCTCCCGCCATGCCGCCGATACCAACAACTGAGCCGACTGCTTGCCGCGGAAACATGTCCGAAGTGGTGGTGAAGATATTCGCCGACCAACCCTGATGCGCACCCGCAGCGATACCGACCAGCACAACGGCAACCCAAACGTTCGAAGCCTTCGCCGCAAATACCACCGGCACGACCGCCAAGGCGCAAATCAACATCGCGGTCTTGCGCGCGCGATTTACGCTGACACCGCGTTTGATCATCGATGACGACAACCAGCCTCCGGCAATGCTGCCCGCGTCGGCGATCAGGTACACAACCACCAGCGGCAGCCCGACGCTTTTCAGATCGATGCCGTAACTCTTCTTCAGAAAATCCGGCAGCCAGAAGAGATAGATCCACCAGATCGGATCGGTCATGAATTTGCCAATCGCGAACGCCCAGGTTTGCCGGTACGGGAGCAGACTCCGCCACGGAACTTTCGTCATTGGCTCGGCCGGGTCGCTGCGGATGTAATTCATTTCAGCCCGAGACAGCATCTTGTGCTCCTCAGGTCGCCGGTACAGCGCCAGCCATAGAATTAGCCAGGCGAATCCCGTAAGGCCGGTCACCACGAATGTCCAGCGCCAACCGTACGTGAGCGTCAGCCACGGAACGGTGACGGCTGCGACCAGGACCCCGACGTTCGTTCCGGCGTTGAAAATTCCGGTAGCCAGGGCGCGCTCTTTTTTCGGAAACCATTCCGCTACAGTCTTGATGCATGCCGGGAAGTTGCCGGCTTCGCCCAAACCCAGCGCGAAACGAGCGACGGCAAAACCGCCTACCGTGGCTACCAACGCGTGCCCCATCGCCGCCAGGCTCCAAATCAGAACCGAAAGCGAGAATCCCTTGCGCGTGCCGAGCCAGTCCATCACTCGTCCGGCAATCAACAGTCCCACGGCGTACGCAGTCTGAAAGGCAAAGACTACCCACGCATATCCGTTTTCGTCCCAGACATGCGCTTGTTGCAGAGTGTCTTTGAGCGTGGCAATGACCTGCCGATCGAGGTAATTGATCGTCGCCGCAAAGAACAAGAGCGCGCAGATCGTCCAGCGAAAATTTCCCACGCGCGTGCCAACGTGAGCGGCAGCATCCGCAGCGCCCAACACGCTGGCGCCCGCAGACTGCGGCGGCGACACATCGGACTGCGATTTGGGAAGCGCGGTGGCTTCTACGACTTCGCTGACATCATCCATTGAAACTCCTTTTTTGGAGCGCGAACTGTATCTGCACAGAGTACGTGGCGGTTGAACCCAAGTGACGCGACGGTTTTCTTCTTGCGCGCCGCTACGCTTTATCAGAAAAACGGTTGTTGTGTAAACTGCCTTTTAATTGTGAGGCGTGACCGCCTGGCTCAGGTTCCGCTCTTTCTCAGTAACGCGGGGCGGCGATCTCGAGAGCGTTTCGCGTTCGGTATCAATCCCAAGGCAATATCCGATCTCGTTTTTCCTAAGACGAAACCCTCTGTAGGCATGGTTCGTAGATAAGCTGATGGCTGAACCAAAAAAGAAGAAGATTCGCTGGTCACAAGCATGGGCGGACGCGCGCGAGCTGATCTGGGCGCATCGCCGCCGGCTGATGCTCGGCGCGGCGTTGATGATCGTAAATCAGGCGATGGGGTTGGTGCTGCCGGCTTCAACCAAATACCTGATTGATGTCGTGATTGGCAAAGGCCGCACCGATCTGCTTTGGAAGATCGCGCTGGCAGCGGGAAGCGCGACTCTGATTCAGGCCCTTACTTCTTTCAGCCTTTCGCAAGTGTTAGGGGTGGCGGCGCAGCGCGCGATCACCGAGATGCGCAAGAAAGTACAGGCGCAAATTTCTCGACTGCCAATCAGCTACTTTGATTCGACCCAGACCGGCAAACTGATTTCTCGAATCATGAACGATGCCGAAGGTATTCGTAATCTCGTCGGCACGGGCCTGGTCCAGCTTGTTGGCGGTTTCATCACCGCAGTTGTGGCGCTGGGCATTTTGTTCTGGCTCAACTGGCGTCTGACTTCGATCACAATTCTGGTGCTCGGAGCATTTGGCGGGGCGCTGGTTTATGCGTTCCAGCGGCTGCGGCCTTTGTTCCGCGAGCGTGGCGAAATCACCGCCGCGTTGACCGGACGTTTGGCGGAATCGCTCGGGGGCATTCGCATTGTCAAAGCTTACACCGCCGAGAAACGCGAGGCGCTAACCTTCGCGCGCGGCGCGCATAAGCTTTTTCGCAACATCGCCAAATCGGTGACGGGTGTTTCCGCGACCTCGGCTTTCTCTTCGCTGGTGATCGGCGCGGTCGGAGTGGTGATTATTTTGATTGGCGGACATTCGGTCGCCACCGGTCAAATGACAGTCGGCGATCTTTTCATGTACGTGATGTTCACCGGCATGATGGCGATGCCGTTGATCCAATTCGCGGCCATCGGCACCCAGATTACTGAAGCTTTCGCCGGTCTCGACCGCATCCGCGAAGTAATGAACATGAGGACTGAGGATGAAGAAGATGCGCAACGCGTGCCGTTGCCGGCAGTCCAGGGCGAGGTTCAATTCGAGAATGTCTCTTTCGAATATAACCCGGGCGTGCCGGTGCTGAAGAACGTTTCTTTTGCCGCTCCTGCCGGTTCAACCACGGCGCTGGTAGGTTCGAGCGGATCGGGCAAGAGCACGCTCATCAGTCTCGCGATGAACTTTAATCAGCCGCTTTCTGGGACCATCAAAATTGACGGCCACGATTTGCAGACTCTGCGCCTCCGCGATTTTCGCTCGTACCTCGGCGTCGTGATGCAGGACAATTTCCTGTTTGACGGAACGATTGCCGAAAACATCTCGTTCTCGAATCCGCACGCCTCGATGGAGGAGATCAAAGCCGTCAGCCGGATCGCTCACTGTGAAGAATTCGTCGAAAAATTCGAGCAGAAGTACGACACGATTGTCGGCGAACGCGGGGTGAAATTATCAGGCGGGCAGCGTCAACGCATTGCGATCGCGCGCGCGATTCTTGCCGATCCCAAATTGCTGATTCTGGATGAAGCCACCTCCAGCCTCGACAGCGAAAGCGAAGCAATGATCCAGGATGGATTGCGCTCGTTGCGGCGCGGGCGCACGACGTTTGTAATCGCGCACCGGCTTTCCACTATCCGCAGTGCCGATCAGATTTTGGTTTTGGAGGATGGAGAGATTGTCGAGCGTGGCACACATGAAGCGCTGCTCGCAGCGAACGGCCGTTACCGGCAACTCTATGACAAGCAATACAAGTTCGAGCGCGATCAATTCATCAATCCGGGCGAAGACTTCACCCCGGCCCTGCCTCAGCCCCTGGGCGATCGGCCGCCCCGCATTTCGAATATATAAGAGACGTACTCAGCCAGACATTTACAGTTTCAGCCTCGGATTCAATCAAGAGATATTGTCCACGACCCGCCGTGCCCAAACGTTTAGCCGGAGTGATATTTCGACGGCAGATTTTCCCTGCCCCACTTAAGAGTTCGCGCCATCCAAACCAACTCATCGAGAAAGTCTTTTGCTCTTTGATCGAACGCTGGATCGACTGGCTTCCCTGTGGCGTCAAAGGCCTTTTGCACGAAAGTAAAATTGAGATCGGAAAAGGTAACTGCCAATCCCAGCTCGCGTACCATCGGAACCATCGCTTCAATGACGCGGGTGCCACCCCACGGGCCGGCAGAAACACCGACAAACGCGACTGCTTTGTGAACATACTCGCGCAATAAAAGATCGAGGACGGCCTTCAGTGTTCCGGGATAGCCATGATTGTATTCCGGACTGACGATTATCAACCCGTCAGCGCGTACGATCGCATCCCGCCACTCAGGAAACTGCTCTTTAATCTCCTGACCGTAATCGTTGTGCGGCAGCGCGAAGTCGGCGACGTCAAATAGCACCGTGTTGATATCCGTCCGTTCCTCAACTTTGACCTTTAGCCAATTAGCTACATGAACGCTTTGCCGCAGCCGGCGGTTAGTCCCAAGCAGAATCGGTATATTTAGCTTATCCATCGTCATCCCGCCTTCGTAGATCTAAAGTTCGTTCGATGAAAGTCCAGAGTAGCATCGCCGCAGAGCGGCGAGATGTCTATAGCCACGGTATTACTCTAACCAGATTCGCATCGAGCAAAATGCTGGGCGTTCCGCTCGATGCGTAAGGAAGAGAGAAATTAATGCGGTCTCTATAAACATTGGCCTTGCCCAAAAAGTCGGTCAGTGCTCTTAAGGACGTTCCGCATTGTCGCGGAGCGACGGCTTGAATTTAGCCCGGCCTTTCAAGGCCGCGGTTGGAAGAAGAGGCCAACCGCGTCGCGTCAGCGACGATTGAGTGAAACTTTTAGTCGTCGCGTCAGTGACGATTGAGTGAAACTTTCAGTCGTCGCTAACGCGGGATTGTTTAGCGCGGGTTGTCCCGGCCTTGAAAGGCCGGGCTAAATTCAAGCCGCCTCTACGCGGCGAAGACTAAGGGATCACAGATCTCGCAATGGGAAACTTTTCGGGCAAGGCTATAAACATTCAGCGCCTGCGCACTTTGTCTCTACCACGGCGGTTTGCTAGTTTGGCGTGAATGCCGCCGCCTGTTCCCGCACAACTCAGCCGGACTATTGAGACTCTTTACCGAACGGAGTCGGGCCGGGTTCTGGCGACGCTGGTGCGCCTCCTCGGAGATCTGGATCTGGCCGAAGAGGCCATGCATGAGGCCTTCGCCGCCGCGCTCGAGTCCTGGCCTAAGACTGGCATTCCGGATAAGCCGCGCCCCTGGCTGATTTCCACGGCACGCTTCAAAGCCATTGACGGAATGCGCCGTCGCGCGCGCTTCGACGACGCAACACAGAAAGATCTGGCGCTATACCTGGAAGCGCGCGTCAACGAAACTTCTCGCGATGACGAGATCGCTGACGAGGAGATCGAAGATGATCGCCTGCGTCTGATCTTCACTTGCTGTCATCCTGCTCTGCCTCCGGAAGGTCAGGTTGCGCTCACCCTGCGCGAAATCTGCGGCCTGACCACGGAAGAGATTGCCCGCGCATTTCTGGTTACTCCGGCAACGCTCGCCCAACGCATCGTGCGCGCGAAGGCAAAAATTCGAGAGGCATCGATTCCCTACGAGGTTCCTTCGCCGCCGGAATTGCCGGAGCGGCTGGACGCGGTGCTTCAGGTCGTCTATCTCGTCTTTAACGAAGGCTATTCCGCGGCGGCCGGAACGGAGGTCACGCGGGCCGAGCTAACCGGTGAAGCCATTCGTCTGGGCCGTCTGCTCACCGAACTCCAACCAGAGTCGGAAGGGGATCCGGAAATTATTGGGCTGCTGGCGCTGATGTTGCTACAGGAATCTCGTCGCGCTGCCAGAACCTCCTCGACCGGCGAACTGATTCTGCTGGAGCAGCAGGATCGCTCACTCTGGAACCGCGAACAGATCGCCGAAGGGTTAGCATTGGTCGAGAGAGCCCTGGGATCCCGCCGCTTCGGTGCCTACACAATACAGGCTGCGATAGCGGCCGTTCATGCCGAAGCGGAATCGCCCGCTGCGACCGACTGGGGTCAGATAGTTGCGCTCTACGACCAGCTGGCGCGGATTCAGCCTTCGCCCGTTGTCTATCTCAATCGTGCGGTGGCGATTGCCATGCGCGATGGTCCCGAGGCCGGTCTCCGTCATATCGAGGCGGTGCTGGAACATGGCGAATTGGCGAATTACTACCTGGCGCATTCAGCTCGTGCCGATATGTACCGCCGGCTCGGCAGGACCGCTGAAGCCCGGTCCTCTTACGAGAAAGCTCTGGCGCTGACCCAACAGGAACCTGAGCGGAAATTCCTGCAGGAGCGGATTCGGCAGCTGAAATAAATGTCTTAAGACTTTCAAGCTTCATTGTTTAAGTGTCGTGTCGTGATTGAGTCAATAGTACTAACCCGGTCGCTATCGCTCCCGGTACTGACTCCGTCGACTGCGTTGAGTGACGATGCTATGAAGTCGGTACCGGGAGCTGTAGCGACCGGTACTGACTCCGTCCCTGCGTTGAGTGACGATGCTATGAAGTCAGTACCGGGAGCTGTAGCGACCGGGTTGCAAGTTTCGTTTTTCTAAAATCCCGTAAATCCTGTAAATCGTGTCTGATTTTTTTTGCAAGAGCTGTCGATTTTCGGTATCCCGAACGACTATAGGGTGAAGGCAGGCATTAATAAAGATTTATTGACTCATTGATCCATTGAATCAATCAACCGATGAATCAATGATTCAAAAAACAAGGAGAAGAATTCATGCCACAGTATCTGGTTTGCAACTACATCCCCGACGACTTCGACCCGTCGACCGTAACCGAAGCGATGATGGAAGAGATCCACACGCTCAACCGCGAAATGATCGCTGCCGCCGTGAGGAAGTTCGCCTGCGGCATTGCCCCCCCCGTTAACGCAAAGACGGTGCGAAAGCACTCCGATGGCAAGGTGTCCATCACTGACGGGCCGTACACCGAAACCAAGGAGCACATGGGCGGATTTTGGATTCTGGAATGCGCCAACATCGACGAGGCACTTGCTTGGGCGAAGAAGGGCGCCATCGCCTGTGACATCCCCGGCGAGGTGCGCGAGCTGCTCTTCTTCCCCGCTCCGGAACAAGGAACGGAATAGTCCAGCCGCAAAGATGATCCACGGATACGCAGATTACTCCGATTAGAAAGCAAGCACATTAAGCAGTCGCGAATCTACGTAATCTGCGTAATCTACGTAATCTGTGGATGATTCTTACTCGAGGGAATTCAATCATGAGAAAAATTACCGTACTTGAACACATCACCCTTGATGGCGTCATACAAGGAGGGGGTGGGCCAGACGAGGATCGGAGCGGCGGCTTTGCGTATGGCGGATGGCAGGCGCCTTTTGACGACGACGCCATCGACGCGGCGGTGAAAAAGATGCTGGACATGCCGATCGACCTTTTACTGGGGCGCAAAACCTTCGACATTTGGAAAACATTCTGGCCGCAACATGGGGACATCTGGCCGCGCGTCAACACGGCGACTAAATACGTCGCTTCGAACACGGTGACGTCTTCCGAATGGCAGCCGTCCGTGTTTCTGAGTGGCGATGTTGCGCAAAAAGTCGCCGAACTCAAGCAAGGAGAAGGACCCGATCTGCACATTTGGGGAAGCGGCAATTTCCTCCAGACGCTGATGAAGCATGATCTGGTTGATAGTTTCTGGCTGATGATCTATCCGATAACTTTGGGCGAGGGGAAAAAGCTTTTTGCCGAGGGCACGATTCCGGCGGCGTTCAAGGTGACGGAAAGTATTGTCGGTACAAGCGGCGTCATTCTCGTGAACTACGAACGCAACGGCGAAGTCCAAACCGGGACGGTCGGACAATAACAACTTGGTCGCGGTCGATGGTTTCGCGGTCAGCGATGAGTCCAGGACGATTGGTCAGCCCCAATGCAGCAGGCGTCGTCAGGACGTACATTAAAAGGGAAGAACATCTAATGAGGAAGTTAATCTTCGCAATCAACATTACCGTGGATGGCTGCGTTGACCACACCAAGCAACTTGCTGATGACGAAACGCATGAATATTTTACGCAACTCCTCGGCGAGATTGACCTGCTCGTCTTCGGACGTATCACCTATCAATTGATGGTTCCTTTTTGGCCCGAGGTCGCAAAGACCCAGTCGATGACAAAAGCATCGAACGAATTTGCTCGAGCATTTGACTCGCTTCAAAAACTCGTTTTTTCAAGAACCCTGGAAAGCGTTGGAGATAGAACTACGAGAATCGCTCGGACTAACCTTCAAGACGAAATACTCAGGCTGAAACAGGAACCAGGCAAAGATATTTTGGTCGGCGGTGTGAGTATTCCTTCACAACTTATAGAGCTGGGTTTGATTGATGAATATCGGTTTGTCGTCGGCCCAATCGTTGTAGGAGAAGGGAGACGGCTCTGGGCAGACGTTAGCCTGCCGGAGAGATTCCAATTGAGACTGCTTGAGTCAAAAGCTTTTGCATCAGGATGTGTTGCGCTTCGTTACTTAAAGCAGTGACACAAAAATTTGCCATGGATCCGGCTGTTGGTTTCCACGCCGAGAAGAACCAGGAGAAGAACAAATGAAATACATCTGTTTTGGATACTACGACATTGATAAATTCGAGGGCATGACTGAGAGCGAGCGAAACGCCATGTTCGACACATGCCTGGCATACGACGACCATCTGCGCGCCGGCGGACATTGGGCCGGTGGCGAAGCGATCCAGCCTGCGGAAACCGCCCTGACCTTGTCGCGGCAGAACGGCAAAGTGGCTACCACAGACGGCCCCTATGCGGAAACCAAGGAACAACTCGGCGGCATTCTCTTGCTTGAAGCGCGAGACATGAATCATGCGGTACAGCTCATGTCGCAGCATCCTTCGCTAACGTACGGCAACATCTGGGAGATACGTCCAGTGGGAGACATCAGCGAGATCGTGAAGGCGAGCGAGCAGCGGCGGCGAAAGGACACTGCGGGCTGATGCGTGCCAAGCAGGCGCCGACTAGCGATTGCGATTAGCAATCGCGAATTGCCGATCCATGTGACAGAAACCCGACCGTGAGGGAGGGTGCCGAGGTTTTGCTTCCCTGCGTGCCGCGCAATACTGACAGAAACCCGACCGTGAGGGAGGGTGCCGAGATAACGTGCACCTCCCTAACGGTCGGGTTTCCGCAATCACGCCCAGAGTTCCTTTGAACCTCTTACCAATGATCTGGAAAGGCGTAACGGAAAGATGTACTCTTCGCTTCGGTTAAGCCTGCGGGGCAACAGATGATGGTGGATTATTACGAGATTCTCGGAGTCAGGAACACTGCCTCAGTAAAAGAGATCAAGGCGGCCTACAAGCGGCTTGCGCGTCTGCATCATCCGGATCTCAACCGCGGCTCGGCTCAGGCTGCGCAAGCCTTCGTACAAATCTCGTATGCCCGCGATGTCCTGGTCGATCCCAAGCGCCGCGCTGAGTATGACGCCGAGCGCAACGCGCGAGATGGTCCAGGCTCTTATGCTCCAGTCCTGAAACCAGCTGGCGAAGACTTTTTGCGACGGGCCCGATCCGACGTTCGTATTCGGCGAAACCTTGAAAACTTCCTGACCACCCAACGCAAAGAAGAGCGCGCATTGCGTCAAGCCGTGTTTCCGATTGTGGCGTTTCTCTTCGCCGCGTTCTGTGTCGCGCTGATCCGGCCACGTATCTGGCGTTACTCGAGCTCGACCGGACGTGCGGTGATATTAACTCTGGTCATCCTGGGTGTGGCGCACACCGTGGCGAAGATTTGGACCGCCATTAAACTGCTTCCTGACGATCAATCAGGGCAGACGGGCCCCGGGGTAATTAACCTGCCGCTGCTCGGCAAGACTTTGAGCAGACGTCCGGCCCTCCTCTTAATCGGGGTCGCCGCCATCGTGTGCGGACTGATGGGCACTTTAGTTGGGATATCTCTCAGTGACGTTTTGTCGATGGCCATGCCCAGGTTCTTTGATCAGTCAATGCGGGTGGATTTGCTGCTGTATCCCTGGGTCATGGTCTTGTTTCTCAATGCCTGCCATTCGCTCAGTCAGAGACTCGACATATGAATTGCCACTAGCTTCAGCTACTGGGCACACAGGTCCCGCTCCAACTCTGGCCGTGATTGCGGAAACCCGACCGTGAGGGAGGGTGCACGTTACCTCGGCACCCTCCCCAACGGTCGGGTTTCTGTCAGATCGGCAACTTTTCAAATTAGGGCACCAGACTCTGGCGCTGAAACGAGATACCAAGCCATGTCGTCTGCGCATCCTGCGCGAATCGCAAAATCGCAGGCCTGACCCCAAAGTCTAATCCCAAAGGGGACGGATTCTGTTTTAAGCCTGTCACGTTGGCCTGTCTGATCCCATCCGCTTACGCGATGGTACTGACGTGCTGCCGCCTGCTGTCTGCCTCCCGCCGTCTGCCTTCTGCTTTCTGCTTTCTGCTTTCTGCTTTCTGCCTTCTGTCGACTGTTCTAGTGGCTTGCCGCGCCTTTTGACCTGTACTACTATCACCGCCCTCACCGTTTTCATCATCTCCTGTTCCTGGAGTTCGCTTAATGATCGGTCGGACCATCTCGCATTATCGAATTACATCTCAGCTTGGCGAAGGCGGAATGGGTGTCGTTTATGAAGCCGAAGACACCAACCTGGGCCGCCATGTCGCCTTGAAGTTTCTGACGCCGGCGTTGGCGAACGACGCGAATCTGCTGCAGCGCTTTCAACGCGAAGCCCGCGCCGCGTCGGCGCTCAATCATCCGAACATCTGCACCATTCATGGAATTGAGCAGCACGACTCCGAACACTTCATCGTGATGGAATTGCTCGACGGCGAATCGCTCGGCGATCGTATACGACGCGGTCCGCTCGATCTCGAGACCGTCCTGACCCTCGGGGTTCAGTTGGCCGACGCCCTTGAATCCGCGCACTCGAAAGGAATCGTGCATCGCGATCTGAAGCCGGCGAATATCTTTGTGACTTCACGCGGGCAGGCAAAGATTCTGGACTTTGGAGTGGCTAAGATCGATGGACGCGCCGCAACGGATCAGAACTCAATGGTGGCGACGGTGCGCAAAGACCAGCTGACTTCGGCCGGTCAAACCATCGGCACCATCGCTTACATGTCACCCGAGCAGGCGCGCGGAGAAATTACCGACGCCCGCACTGATCTCTTTTCGCTCGGCACGGTCCTCTATCAGATGGCTACCGGTTTTCTTCCTTTTCAAGGCGACACTTCAGCGTTGATATTCGACGCGATCCTCAATCGCGAGCCAATGCCGCCGAACCAGCACAATGCATCGCTGCCGCCCGAATTTGGCCGCATTCTGGCACAGGCTCTCGAGAAAGATCGCGACCTGCGTTTTCAAAGCGCCACGGATCTGAAAACCGGATTGAAGCGCTTGAAGCGCGATCTCGACTTAGCTTCGCGGCAGGCATCGGCCGATTCCGGGAGTGGCACCCGCCGCACGGCGTCCACCGATCATTCGATTGCCGTTCTCTATTTCGAAAACCTCAGCGGCATGAAAGAGGACGAGTACCTGCGTGACGGCATCACCGAAGACATCACCACTGAACTTTCGAAGATAAAAAATCTGAAGACTTTTTCGCGCGCGATGGTGCTGACCTATCGAGACAAATCGGTTACGGCCGGACAGGTCGGAAACGATCTCGGCGCGTCATACGTGCTGACTGGTAGTTTGCGACGCGCCGGCGCGCGACTCCGCATTAACGCTCAGCTCGTTGATGCCGCCACAGATTTTCCACTCTGGTCAGAGCGATATGACCGCGAGATGGCGGACGTGTTCGAGGTCCAGGATGAAATCGCTCAGAAGATCGCCGCCGCATTGCGCATCACGCTTTCCCCTCAGGAACAGCAGGCCCTCTCAGCAAAGCCCACGGAAAATTTGCAGGCTTACGATCTTTACTTGCGCGGACGAAACTATGCGCGCCGGGTGGGACGGCAGGACTTGCAGTTTGCCCTGCAGATGTACGAGAACGCGGTCGCTCTCGATCCGGACTTCGCGCTGGCGCACGCCGGAATCGCAAAAGTCTGCGCCGAGTATTACTACCACTTCGACCGGAACCAGCAGTGGATTGATCGAGCGCAAGCGGCCGCGCAGAAGGCCGGAGCCAAAGGTCATGACGCGCCGGAAGTGCAGGTTGCCGAAGCGTGGGTGATGTTCGCTGAAGGGCAATACGACCAGGCTGTCGACAAAATCCAGGCAGCGCTAAAACAAAATCAGGATTTAGATGGCGGTTACTACGTACTTGGACGCGCCTTATTCGCCGCAGGGCGCTATCAGGAGATTCTGGACATTATGGAGGTGGCGGTCGCGCATGCAGGCGAGAACTACAACACGATAATTCCGATTCATAACGCGCTGGGCGCGCTGGGCAAGGAAGATGCTCTGAAGAACCACCTTTACCGGGAGATCGCCATCTTTGAAGGTCAGGTGAAGAAGGTGCCCGAAGACGCGCGCGCGCGTGTCTTACTGGCGGGCGACTACTCGATGCAGGGGCGCTTTGACGACGCGAAGCGGGAACTCGACATGGCGATAAGCCTGCGGCCTGACGACACAATGATTCTTTACAACTCTGCCTGCGCCTTCTGCTTAATGAATAGGGCGGACGACGCGCTAAATGCGATCAGAAAAGCGTGGGAAGCGGGTTTTCGTGATCCGATCTGGACGCGGCAGGATCCGGATCTCGCGTTGCTGCACGGCAATCCGGAATTCGAGCGCCTCTATCCGCCACCCGCCGCAGCCTCTTCGGCTTAGATTAGGTCAGGGTGCTGGGTGTTGGGTGCCGGGTATCGGGTGTCGGGTGTTGGGCACCGGGTCGTCTTAATCAAATTCCTTTCTGCGTAATCTGCGAAATCTGCGGATAATCTTTCAAAATGAAAACAGTTTTAGCGCCGGCTTTGCTTTTGATCTCCCTGGCTTTGCCTTGGCCACCATCGAACCTTCCGGAAAATATCCTGGCCATATCAGATGTAACAGTAATTGATGCTACCGGCGCGCCTGCCGAGCCCAATATGACCGTGATCATCACAGGAGATCGAATCACGGCGATTGCGCAAACGGGAAAGGTTGCAATCCCGAAGAATGCGCAGGTAATCGATGGCAAAGGCAAGTTCCTGATTCCCGGCTTGTGGGACATGCACGTCCACACCGTGATAGGAACGCTGCCCAAATTTTACTTCCCCTTGTTCATTGCCAATGGGGTCACTGGGGTCCGCGATATGGCTGCCGACCTGAGGTTGTTGAAGCAGCTTCGAAAAGACATTAACGATGGGAGGCTTTTAGGCCCGCGTCTTATTGGAGGTCAAATGGTAGACGGGCCTCTTCCATTTTGGCCTGGCCTTCCCATATCGGTTTCTGATGAGGCCAGTGCCAGACAGGCAGTCGCATCCGCGAAGGAGAGAGGCGCCGATTTTATTAAGGTCTACTCATTAGTTCCGCACCAGGCCTATCTTGCTCTCGCGGATGAGGCAAAGAAACGTGGCATCCCATTCGCCGGGCACGTACCATTTTTAGTTAGCGCATCCGAGGCTTCAGATGCAGGGCAGAAAAGCATTGAACACCTGGAGGGGATTTGGCTTGCATGTTCGGCGCAGGAGCTTGAGCTGAGGACGATCCTTGCGAAGGCTGTCGCAGATGCAAAAGATAGTGATCAAATCAGAACCTCTGTCGTGCGCGTGCTCAACGAAACACAACTTAGGGCCCTGCAAACCTACAGCGAGGAAAAGGCTGCCGCGCTGTTTGCGCGCTTTGCTAAAAATGGAACATGGCAAGCGCCTACTCTCGTAGTGAAACGCGCGGGCGCATTCATGGACGATAGCGAGTTTACTAATGACCCTCGCCTCAAGTATCTCCGTCCCGGAATCGTAGAGACCTGGAAGAACCAGGATGACTGGCGGTTGAAGAATAGATCGGCTGAAATTTCTGCGCGCTCCAGAATGATTTATCAAAAGGAGCTGGATTTAGTTTCGGCGATGCATCGAGCAGGGGTGAAAATGTTGGCTGCGACTGATTCGGTTGTTTGGTATGTGGTTCCTGGCTTCAGCTTGCATGACGAGTTGGAGCTCTTTGTTAAAGCCGGTCTTACGCCGATGGAGGCGCTGCAAACTGCAACTCGCAATCCCGCCATCTACCTTGGTCTGAGCGACATGGTGGGCACAGTAGAGATGGGGAAGAAAGCTGATCTGGTGCTGCTGGAAGCAAACCCGCTGGAAAACATCAGCAACACAAAGAGGATTAACGCTGTCGTCGTTAACGGCAAACTGTTCCCAAGAGTCAGACTAGACAAAATGCTGAAGGATGCAGAGGCTCTCGCTCACCAGGGGTAGTGGACTCCCGATCCGTGCGCGTTGCCCACGGCTATTGAACCTCACGCCTTCGCGTGACGCCGTTTTGCATCCTGCCGCCTGCCTTCTGCCGTCTGCCTTCTGTTTTTTTGGAGTGCGCCGGCCTCGACGGCGCTTTGGATTTCGTCCGCGAAGCCTCAAATAATAATTCGTGCGTCGCGAACTGCCGCGGCCCACTGCTCGGCAGGCTCGTGCTCGCTGTTACTGCCTGCTTGCCGCTTTTCATTCCGCAATTCGAAATTCGAAATCAGGTGAGGACCTCCTGCCGTCTGCTTTCTGCCCTCTGCCTTCCGCCTTCTGCGCCCTGCCCCTGTTTTCTCTGTGCGTCCTCTGTGGTTAAATTCATTTGCAAAGGAGCACAAATGAATATTGGCATCATTGGCGCGGGCCACATCGGCGGCTCGCTTACTCGGCGCTTCACCGCGCTCGGTCACAAAGTGTTCGTCGCTAACTCGAGAGGTCCCGAGACGCTCAAAGCTCTCGCGCAGGAGACTGGCGCCACGCCCGTCACCGTGAATGAAGCAGCACGCCGTGGCGACGTCGTCATCGTGACGATTCCTGAAAAGAATATTCCTGATTTACCGCGCGATCTGTTCGACGGAGTTCCTGACAGCGTGGTCGTTGTCGACACCGGCAACTATTATCCGCAGCAACGCGATGGCCGCATCGACGGGATTGAGGAAGGCACAACCGAAAGCGTTTGGGTTTCACAACGGTTGGGCCGGCCGGTCGTAAAGGCCTTCAACAACATCTACGCCGAGCACCTGCTCAAGAACGGCCAACCTGCCGGCACGCCCGGCCGCATTGCTTTGCCGGTAGCGGGTGATGATGAGCGAGCAAAGCTGATCGTCTTAAAGCTCGTCGATGAACTTGGATTCGACGGCGTTGATGCAGGTGGGCTGGACGAATCGTGGCGGCAACAACCCGGCACGCCTGTCTACGCTCAAGATTTCGACGCTGAAGGCGTTCGTGACGCTTTGTCGAAAGCCAGCAAAGAACGTAAGCCTGAGTGGCGCGCGAAGTGAGTGAGCATCGCCGTTCGCTTAGCCTGATGACGCGTCCCCGAAGCGGGACGGATTCTGTTTTAACCCTGTCACGTTGGCCTGTCTGATCCCATCCGCTTACGCGATGGTACTGACGTGCTGCCTCCCGCCTCCTGCCGTCTGCCTTCTGCCTTCTGCCGTTCGCCTTCTGCCTCCTGCCTTCCGCCGTCTGCGGTCTGCCTTCTGCCTTCTGTCCACCGCTCACCGCTCACTGTTTTCTGTTTCGGCGTAATCTGCGAAATCTGTGGCTTCGCGCGTCCGTGATCATTTCCTCATTTGCCCTTGGCATTTTGCCCGCGCCTGCGGCTCTGCTTCCTGCCGTCTGCCTCCTGCCTCCTGCCTTCTGCCTTCTGTCTTGTTGTACCCTTTCTTCGATGCATGAGTGGGACGTGATTGTCATTGGCGGCGGGGCGGCGGGTCTTTTTTGCGCAATCGAGGCGGGCCAACGCGGGCGCAAAGTCTTAGTAATTGAACACGCCGACCGGGCTGGAAAAAAGATTGCTATCTCCGGCGGCGGGCGTTGCAACTTCACCAATACCGGGACCAGCCCCGATAACTTCGTTTCCCGGAACCCACACTTCTGCAAGTCAGCGCTCGCCCGCTACACACCCGCGGACTTTATTGCCCTGGTTGAAAAACACGGCATCGCTTATCACGAGAAGAAGCTGGGCCAACTCTTCTGTGACGGCAGCTCGCAACAGATCATCGACATGTTGCTCCGCGAGTGCCGAGACGCTTCGGTGGAGATTCGCTGCGGCTGCGAAGTCCGCTCCGTGGCCCAAAACATTAATCGTCACGAACCTTCTGCAGAGCGCTCGTTCACGCTGCAAACCAATCAAGGCACTTTTCACTCTTCCTCCGTAGTGATTGCGACTGGCGGGTTATCGATCGCCCCGCTGGGAGCGACCGACTTCGGTTATCGCATTGCGCGACAATTTGGGCTGCGCATTGAAGAGACGCGCGCCGGCCTGGTGCCTTTAACGCTGCCGGCAGAGATTCTGAAAGCTTTGGCGCCGTTAAGCGGAGTCTCGATTGACGCCCTGGTCACTTGTCCCGACTCTCCATCGCCTCCATCGTTTCGGGAAAACATTTTGATTACACATCGCGGCTTGAGTGGGCCGGCGATACTGCAAGTTTCAAACTACTGGCGCCCCGGTGAGTCGATCTCAATCAACCTTCTACCCGATGAAGACGTTCTGGAGATCATTTCGGCGGCGAGAATGATCGAGAGCGATTCAGCACCTGGTTCCGCGCCGAATTACAGAACCGCGAACGGTAGTGAGCGGGATAAAGATTCAACCTCGTGGTGGAACGCGACGAAGACCTCAGCACACAGCTCCCGGATCGAGCTGGTTAATTTATTATCACGTTACTTGCCTCGACGGTTTGCACAGGCCTGGTGCGATCTTTACGGAGCGTCGCGGCCGCTGAAAACTTACAACGCGAAGGAGCTTCAGGAAATTGCGGACAACATTCACCGGCTCGAGCTGACGCCGGCCGGAACGGAAGGTTTCAGAAAAGCTGAAGTGACAGTCGGAGGCGTCTCAACCGCGGACCTCTCGTCACAAACAATGGAAGCCAGGCGCGTTCCCGGACTCTACTTTATCGGCGAAGTGGTGGACGTGACGGGCCAACTGGGTGGCTACAACTTTCAGTGGGCCTGGTCCTCCGCTTTCGCCGCCGGTCAGGTTGTGTAATTGAGTTATGAACCCCGAAGGGTTGCCTTAGCGCGCGGAGCGCGCGTCAGCATAAAGCCTGGGGCGCAAGCCCCAGGACCAGAGTCACCAATAATTCATTGAGCCCGCGAAGCGGGTGATAGCGACGACATCAAGCGGCCGTGGCCCGGGCTCTTCGCTTCACTCGGAGACGGTAGTTATGTCATTTGTCGGCGAACCTCTCTTTAGCTAAAATCACTTCGCTGGAGGCACACGATGGCCACTGCAAAGGAACACATTAGCGAAGTCGTAAAGCGGCAACCCGACGATAGCTCCTACGATGAAATCGTTAGAGAGTTGGCCTTTGATCTCATGGTGCAGCGCGGGCTCAAAGACTCTGACGCGCGTCGCACAATTTCAAACGAAGAAATGGAACGTCGCATAAAGACTTGGCAGAAATAAACTGGACCCGCGAGTCTGAAGTCTGGCTCAAAGATATTTACGACTACATCGCTGGGGGATAATCCTGACGCGGCTGCTGAGACCATCCTCGCCATCTACAACAAAGCGCAGCTACTCAGAAATCATCCGCGGCTGGGCCATCGATACGAAACTGAACAGTCAAGCGAAATTCGAATTCTGCTCTACGAGCATTACCGCATAACCTATTTAATAAAGCCCGATGGCAACATCGATATTCTCGGAGTTTTTCATGGCGCTCTGGATATCGATCGATACTTCATCTAATTAGTTCGGACGCGCTTTGCGCGTCATAAAAGCCAGCCGGAAGGCGGCGCGTCGATGCCTTTTCAGCATTGCCACGTTACACTGCGATAGCGGCGCATTGTGATGCACGCTAACAATCGAATCGGAGTCACGCCTCCGGCGAGGTTGTGTGATTGAGTTATCTCCTGCAGTCTGGCACCTGCCGTCTGCCTCCTGCTTTCCGCCTTCTGCCGCCTGCCTCCTGCCGTCTGCCTACTGCCTACTGCTTTTCGGCTTCTGGAAGCCAGGCGCGTTCCCGGGCTCTACTTTATCGGCGAAGTAGTGGATGTGACGGGCCAACTGGGTGGCTACAACTTTCAGTGGGCCTGGGCCTCGGCTTTCGCCGCCGGTCAGGTTGTGTAATTGAGTTATCTCCTTCGATCGGCTTGTTCGGATGGTTGAAGGAAAATCGCAGAATCGCAGGCCTGCCCTGGGTTTCAGTTTTCTTTGTTCGCGCGAAATCATTTCGTTGAGTTGTGAAAAGAAAGAACCGACGCGCTGCGCGCGTCATAACTGCTTGCCGGAGGCCCACGCAAAACAGCCTCACTAAACGGGTTTGACCGACCCGACAATTTTCTTGCGCTTTGCTCGCTCTTGCTGCAAAATTTGCAGCGACATCCCGACCTGTTTCACGACTCGACCTGCCTGATATCTCTTGAGAGCCGGATCTGGGAATGTAGCGTGTGCCATGCAGGAGAAGGTTGCCCTGAATCTGCATCGACAATCTCGACCTTTCAATACTTGAGAGAGTGATATGAGTTTAAGAGGAGCTGAATTCAGAAAGACGGATTTACAAATACATTCGCCTCGTGATACAGGCTGGGAAGGTCCACGGCCTCAAGACGGCGACGGACGAAAAGCCTACTGCACATCCCTAATCGAAAAGTGCTTGTCGGAGGGCCTGTGCGCGATCTCCATCGCCGACCATCATGAGGGCGTTTACGTTTACGCGACAATAGAGGCGAAGCGAAAACTTGAGGAGACTCGAGGGCCGATAAACCTTTGGATCTTTCCTGGCATGGAGTTGACCTGTAAAGATTCGTGTCAAGCACTCGTTATCTTCGATGCTGATCTGCCTCAACCGCTGTTTGAAAAGGCGAGAAGCAAACTGGGGTTGCCCGCAGATTGCAACGTTGATGATGCGAAGGGGATTCAGGTCGAACTCCTGAACCATAACATTGCCGATTTGCAGGGAATGTTAGAGGGCGACAACGAACTTCGTGATCGATTCATAATTCTTCCTCATGTCAAACCGGGTGGGCACAAGACTGTGTTGCGAACGGGTTTTCATAAGAGATTTCGAGACATGCCTTACGTTGGCGGATATATGGATAGATGTTATCCCGATGAACTCGATGAGGGCGATCGAAGAATTTTAGACGGTGAGATTCCGGCGTGGAGCTCCGAAAAGCGCGGCGTGGTCTCAACGTCCGATTCGAGATACTCAGATTTCCGCTTGATTGGTAAGCACGCCAGTTGGCTAAAACTGGCCTCACCGACTGCGGAGTCGATTCGTCAAGCGATGCTTGCCCCCGACTCCAGGATTCGCCATGAAGACCCCAAACTACCCAACGTCATAATAATGGGCGCGAAAGTTGAGGGCGCTACTTATCTTACGAATGGTGAGTACAGCTTCAATCAACAGATGAACTCAATCATCGGAGGCCGTGGAGCGGGCAAGTCGTCACTCCTGGAATATGTTCGCTTTGCCTTAGGATGCTCCGCTCTGGACGGTAAGGATGCGCGCGATGATTCGTCTAAGGCAACGCGGCGAATGCGAGAAATGCTGCAAAACACGCTTTCCAAGGACAACGGCAAAGTTACTGTCGACATTTTGCTAAACGGCACTCCGGTTAGGATTAGTCGTGCTGTTACAACTGCGAAATTCATTACTGTAGATAGCGAGGGCCACAGGTCTGACAGCACGGCAGACGAAGTGGTTAAGCTCATTCCCGTTCAGCCATTCCGACAGGGGGAATTGTCCGATTTGGCGAGAGATCAACTTGCTGATCGTTTGCTGGAATTAGTAACTGCAAATGCATCCGACTCTCTGGAGCAGATCGAATCCGCTCTTAAACGTAACGCTCACCAGCTCTCTGAAGCTCTTGCAAAAGCGGTCCGCCTGACCTCGGCAAAGCAACGAAAAAACCAACTGGAAACAGAAGCCAAGCTCCTGAGGTCCCAAATCGACAACCTTCAGAAGCGACTAAATGAGGCCACACCAAGTCAAGATTCCGCTATTTCAGAACATGAAAAGTTCATTGATGAAGAACGCAACGTCCAGGGCGTACGGGACGTAGTGGGCAAGGCCCAAAGAACGATTAACGAAGCGTTGCGGGATTTAAGGGAATCGTTTAGCCGACTTATTAAGGACCGCCCTGCGTTGGATAATGAAGATTTGCGCAAAATCTACGCGCTTGTACGATCACAACTTCTCGTGCCTGTCGATGTGAAGCCCCCCTTGAAAAGTCTACAAGGCACAAAAAATGCAGTTGACGAGTTCTTCAAGTCCTTCTTATCTGAATTCGAAGCCAATGAGCTTCGTTGGAAGCAGAGAATGGAAGAGCACGAACGTCAGTACGCCGCGCAAAAGGCGGCGTTGGTAGGTCATCAGGATCTCCTCGCTAGGTTAGAGGACCTTAACGGGAAGCTCAAAAAAGCCGGCAACGACATGGATGCAGTTACTGCAGACGAACAAGAATTCCGAACGGCTGACGAAGATCTCGGTGAACTACGGGCTGCTCGTCGCGACTTACAAGAGCGTTTGATTGAGACCGTCAAAGCCCAGGTCGCGACAATCGAGGACAAGTCGAGCGGTCTAGCGCGTGGAGAGATCTCCAAGACTTGGGATTTTTCGGAGGCGGACGAGGCAACAAAATCAATCTTAGAACTCCCGATGCTCCGAGAGAAGCGGATTGATGACTTAATGGAGATCGTGAAAACAGATCCACATCCGCGTCAGAAATGGGAGGCATTGGTGGACGAAATGCTTGCACTTGTCAAATGGAAAGAGGGAGCTGCTACCGAAGACAATAACCCACCGGAAACTCCCATTCTGCTTTCGGCGCTGGACTCAAGTTTCATGGATAAACTAAGAGCGGCAATTTCTAGCGACCGAGTCGCAGGAGCGCTGCGTGTCGTGCTTCGGCCAAAGGTGAATCTGTATCAGCACCGTGAGGGTGGTGAAATCGATTTTCGAAACGCTTCGCAAGGGGAGCAAGCGGCAACACTACTTAACATTCTTATGAACCAGTCCAAGGGACCTCTTATAATCGATCAACCTGAAGAGGACCTCGACAATAAGATAATCAATGACATCATCAAGACTATTCACAGAACGAAGGACGACAGGCAGTTAATTCTATCGACGCACAACGCCAATATCGTCGTAAATGGTGACTCGGAGTGCGTTCTTGAACTTTCACTTGGCAAACAGATCGCCTCGGGTGCCATCGATGAGAACAGCGTTCACCAGTCTATTATTTCGACCATGGAAGGTGGCAAAGATGCGTTTAAGCTTCGGCGAAAAAAATACAACTTTTGACCGAAGTAACGCCAAACAATGCGTCAGGCCTTCGATTTTTGCGGTTCGCGTTTCAGCAAATAGTTACCGCGCTTCACTCTTGAAAGTGCCATTTATCTCGATTCGAGATTCGCTATTATCGCCAGCCTGGCAGTAGCTTTTGTCATTGGTCAGGGCCCTCGATTATTGCGATTGTCTGAGTCTTATTTTGACAACCGTTTCGGAATTGCTATGCAACGAAATTCATTAACGAGGAAAATGAAAAACAGAATTCTCACGAGCAGTCGAAATAAGTGTGCAGTCTGCGGCTCTGAAGCATATCTAGAGATTGCGCACATTAAGCCTATCTATGCCGGCGGCGATTCGTCTGATGAGAACCTCATTGTTTTATGCCCGACTTGTCATATGGCTGTCGATAGTTCACACGTCCCCTCGGATCTTCTTCAAAATATTAAGGCTGATTGGCTGCAGAGGGCGAAGCTGGGGATGGGTAAAATCTCGGACTTCTCGCGCACCCTTCGCCCGTCGTTTAGCAGTGACCGGATGGCAACAACGTCCCGCGAGGCTTCAAACCTAAGGAACTGGTCCGAAGCTTTGAAGGAAAGTGAAGACTTCGATAAGTGCATTGCTTTAATCACAGAAACGCTTAGGCAAATCAGGAGCGAAGACAAATTCGTCAATGAGACATTGAAGCCTCTATTTGATCGAATGGGCTACGAAGGCGTGACCGTACTTCACCATAATCGGTTGCTTGAGCACGGGAAAGATCTCGTTTTCTTTGAACGAGAGAGTTTGGGAGGGGGATTTACTATTTATGCGGTTGTAGCCTGCATTGGTAGCATTCATTCTAGCTCTTCAAAGTCCAACAATTCCGCGCATTATCAAAAAATTCTTGATCAGGTTCACAAATGCTTTGAAGTCCCATACACAGACCACAATATGAAAGCTGACCTGTACGTTGATAAGGTGGTGGTCGCTTGCTCTGGGCGGATTGGTGATGGTGCCATGGCGCTACTTCGGGCGTGGGAAGATAAGAATCGAAGGCGTCTAATCTTTCTGGACGCGCAGAAGATAGCTGGTCACAAATTACGTTTACATAAGAAATCGCAGAATCGTAGGCATGGCCTCCGATTGTCCGATTTCCCACTGTAAATCGGATTACTGAGACTGATGTTTTCTCTGCTTCTTTCTTTTCTTGTTCTTGGTTCTATTGCTAATTGCCTTCTGCTCATGTTCTGTCTTTTCTTTGTTATTGCCTAGTTGTTGGTCCAGTTGCATTTTTTCAGCCATTTCCAGTATTTGAGATGACATATATGCCATGTGTTTTAGCCTCGCGGATTGATCTATGTACCGATATGTCAACGTTGCGAAAATTAAGCCAACTAATACACCTGCTGAATTTACTAGAAGCCTAACCCAAGGCGGGGGCTCGGTAGACGCTTTGCCATTGTTAAATGTAACTTGCTTAACGAAACCAGGTAGAGCTTGTCCGATACGTCCAGTTGAATTGTCTATCGTAAAGTAGATGAAAACCACTTGTGATGGCGTAATGCGGGATAATGAACCTCCTGCAATCTTCAAGCCCTTGCCACCACTGGTGGTCGTAAATGAGGATAGCGAGTCGCTGGTGACTATGTCAGTGATAGGCTCTGGGAAAATTACCTCGACAAAAACTTGCTCTGCGTTAAAGGAACCCTTGTTTTCAAGTCGGAGCGACACAATTGAAACGTTCCCGCTCTTATATACAGCCCCTTCTTCATATTGAACATAAGGACGGCGGGAAATGACGTACGCAACTACACAAAGAATCGCAACCAAAACAGTGGATATGACTACTGTTAAGACCGTTTTCTTAGAGAGCGTAGGCAACGGAGTCTCCCTTGTTGATAGTTAGGCTGGTAGTCTCTTCATTTGAGCGCTGCAGATCTTAAACTTGTTTACAAGAGGTAAGTCCTCTGCCGCACATCCGTTGAAGGAACTCTGCGGGTAAGTAGCGATTGAAGTAAGAAATACAAGACCGGTTCTAAGGATTGAGTAAACCGAGCTTTTCACAGTGTTTCTCCTGGAGGTTGGAAGTGGAAAGCGAGCGAAGACTATTCTTACTTTATCGGAGTGTCAATACCTGTTCGTTTGAAACGGATTCGCTCTCGGATTTAGGTCCCCCGTACGTGAATTATCATGTTTGTATGATGATCAAGGCATGCTGATATGCCAAGTCGGAGCGTAATTCAATTCGGTTGTTTTTTGGTCTTAGTGGTATTTCATACGATCTTCCTTTCGATGTCCATATGGCTAACAGAACCCGGGTGAAACGAGATAAGGGGCCGCGCACACCGGCGATCGATACGGGAAAGGCAATCAAGCGTGAACTAGCAATAGCAACCCGTATTTCACGCATTATTACTGTCATCGGAATGATTACTTTTCTACCGGTGATATTTCTTTCTTCCTCGTATAACCCGGCGGCCGTATCGTCCGGGTGGTATGTAATCATTGGTTGTTTTGTCACCATAATAGTGCTGACAACTATCGTTTGCATTGTTGGGACTCGGAATAGACTACTCATCAGTCAACTGCATGTAACCCGTGACGACCTGGCTAAGTATCGCCGAGGTGGAAAAACAATTCTCGCAAGCTTTTTTCTCATTATTATTGTCGGTCTTATACCTGGGCTCCACTCGAGGGGCTACATTTCAAAATTAACGGAACTATTCCCTGGTGAAGGGTCTGTGGGCAACAAGCTACCTCTAGGCGTGGCTTTCGCGCTTGGCGCAATAGTTTCAGGAGTGCTCGGGAACTTTGCGTATGATGGTCTCAAATGGCTCTTGCGTAAAATGTCAGATTAATGAACGTCGTCATTGGGGTCAGGCCTGCCCTCACTGTCCACTGCTTTCTGTCTCATCACTCATCACTCATCACTCATTACTCATCACCCATCACTCCTTACTATTACTGATCGCTCATCACTCGCGGTAATATTCCGGAACCAACATGACAGAATCTACCTACGATCAACTGCACAAACTCGCCGCGGACTTCTGGACCTGGCGCGCTGCCAATCAACCGATAACGAGTGATGACATTCCGCGGATTGAGCGTCCGCATGATTGGGTGCCTGATTGGTCACGCGATGCGATTCAACGAAGACGAACGGAATTAACAGAATTCACCAAGCGCCACGACAGAATCGATGCGAGCTCGTGGGAGGTCAACCAGCAAGTTGATTACCGCCTGATTGGATCGGCGATCGCGCGCGTGCATTGGGAGTTGAATGTCACCTGCGGACAGGAACGCAATCCCGGCTTCTATGTCGATCAGACTCTGGGGTTGCTGTTCCTCTCTTTGCTCACGCCGCCTCCATTTACCGAAGCGCGCAGCCACCTAATCATTCGCTACCTCCAAAGCTTTAAGGGCACAGTCGCGAATGCTAAAGAGAATCTCAAAGGCCGTGCAGTCAGGCCGTTTGCGCTGGCCGCGCTTGAAAAGTTAGTGGACGTCAGGTCGCGCCTCACCAAGGTCGGTACTGAACTTGGCCCGCTGCTGTCAGGCGTCGACCCAGCGGAATTCAATCAGGCGGTCAGCGACGCAATCACTGCGCTCGAATCTTTGCACGATTGGTTGACTGCTGAACTCGACGGCATGACGGAAGAGACGGCCGTCGGGCGCGAGGCTTATGTCTATTTCCTGAAACAGGTCGCGCTCATGCCGTTCACGCCGGAGCAACTGCTGGTGATGGGCGCGCATGAATGGGAGCGCTCGGTGGCGTTCGAAAGCTGCGAACAAACTCGCAACCAGGGCTTGCCGGAACTCGAGTTGTATCCCGATCAAGAAACCCAGATGGCGCAGGAAGAATTCTGGGAAGGAGCGGCGCGCCGTTTTCTCGAAGCGAAGAACATTCTCACGGTGCCGCGTTGGATGAAGCACTATCGCAACCTGCCGCTGCCGCCGTACGTCGAGCCACTGTCATTCATGGGTGTCACCGACGACCTAACGTCGGACAGGCGACTCGATCAAGATGGCGTTAGTTACATCAAGCAGCCGTCACCGGATCTGGATTACTTCTCGCTGTCGATTGCCAAAGACCCGAGACCACTGATCGTGCACGAAGGTGTGCCCGGACATTACTTTCAAATGACGCTTTCGTGGGCGCACGAAAATCATATTCGCCGACGCTATTACGATTCAGGCGCGAACGAAGGCATCGGCTTCTATGCAGAAGAGATGATGCTGCAGTTTGGTTTCTTTGACGATCGTCCGAAGCTGCGCGAGATCATGTACAACTTCATGCGCCTGCGCGCGCTGCGCGTCGAGGTGGACGTGAAGCTGGCGACCGGCCTCTTCACGATCGATCAGGCGGCCGACTATCTCGAGAAGATTGTTCCTGTCGACCGCGCCACCGCGCGTCAGGAAGCCGTCTTCTTCGCTTCTTCACCCGGCCAGGCCATCACTTATCAGATTGGCAAACTGCAAATTGTGAAGTTTCTGGCGGACGCACGGCTTCATCAGAAAGAGAAATTCAGCCTGCGTGCCTTCCACGACTATCTGTGGAAGAACGGTAATGTACTGATTGCGTTGTTGCGTTGGGAATATTTGGGATTAGGTGAGGAGATTGAGATTCTCTAGAAGGGGAGACGCGGGGACGCGCGGACGCGGGGACGCGCGGACACGGGGACGCGGGGACACGGGGACGCGGGGACACGGGGACGGGGAGACGCGGGGACGGGGAGACGCGGGGATGCGGGGACGGGGAGA
>Ga0134126_10001218_pt1 | contig 32705 bp, 24 predicted proteins | sample KB31752_FD_96881 | JGI IMG/M metagenome (GOLD analysis project Ga0134126, IMG submission 96881) | Terrestrial soil microbial communities with excess Nitrogen fertilizer from Kellogg Biological Station, Michigan, USA - KB3-175-2 | ecosystem: Environmental > Terrestrial > Soil > Unclassified ...
CTTCATACGGCAGATGCGGCGTCGTGATGGCGCGGGTCAGATCGCGAACGTACTCCTCGAGGCTGTTGACCGAGACGGTGAGATCCGCCTGATTGCGGTTGCGATAGCCGATGTCGCTCATCCGGAGGCTGGTGCCGTACGGCTCGTAAGCGGTGCTGGCAGTGAGATCGCGCAGGGAGTAATCGCGCCCTTTGAGGAAGGACTTGCAGACGACGGGCGAGACGCCGAACAGATACAACACCAGCCAGCCGTGGCGCCGATAGTTGCGCAGCAGGTCGAAGTAGCGCGCGGACACGAAGGCAGCATCGCGTTGCCGCGACTTCACGAGATCGGCATACGCATCCCAGAAGGGCAACGGAAAGGAATAGTTGAAGTGCACGCCGGAGATCGCCTGCATCATGCGCCCGTAACGCAACCCTAGGCCGCGGCGGTACACCGTCTTCATCATCCCGATATGCGAGCTGCCGTAGTCGGCGATCGGGATGTCTTCGTCACGCGAGATCGCGCCCGGCATGCTCGTCGCCCACAGCAGCTCGCTGCCCAAGTGGCGGTAGACGAACTGGTGCAGGTCGAGAAGGTATTGCAGCAGCTCCCACGTGGTCGTGAAGGTGGGGGTGACGAGCTCGATCAGAGCCTCGGAATAGTCGGTCGTGATGTGCTCGCTGGTCAGCGCCGAGCCGAGCGGGTACGGGTGGGGCGTCTGCACGAGACGTCCCTCCGGCGTGACGCGCAGCGACTCCTTCTCCAGGCCCTTGCGGCCACCCTGTAGGATTTGCGGCTGTCCGCTGTTGATCAGCGCGGACAGGCGCCGCTCGAAGGCGATGTCAGGGCCAGGGCTGCTCATGCGGAACTTTCGGGAATCTCAGCTCAGCGCCTGCGCCGGCGACAGGGACGGATGTAGTGGCCGCACGTCCGGGAAGTACCGCCGCAGCAACGTGGGGACACCGATGATCCTACCGCCGCTTCCGTGCGCTTGCCGTATATATTGCGGGGAATTGACAGCTTCGGTGCGCAGGGACAGGGCGGCGACGAAGGCGGGTGGATAGGTCCGGGGTGACGTCGTGGATCGAAGGCGTCGAGCGGCTGACCCAGTGAAACCGATATCCGGGGAGGACGAGCCCCACGGCAATGGCAACGGCAGCCGCCGCCGCAAGTGGGACGCATCCGGAGACGGCCATGAGCAGCACGCCGGCGGCTGGGATCCATGGACCCGAGCGCGGGGCCGGCGACGGCCGCCGGCTGCCTGCGGGGAGGCGAATGGGCTCGTGCTCATGAGCTCTCGCCGTTGTTGTCAGGGTTGTTGCCCGCCGCCATTTGCGGCATCTTGCCGTTTCGCGGCCCGGCTGCGCAACGGAGAATTCGCTCATGATCGGCATCATCGGCGGCACTGGCCTATACCGCATGGAGAGTCTCGAGCTGAAGGAGACCCGAGAGGTCGATACTCCGTTCGGGCGCCCGTCCGCGCCCGTGATGCTGGGCGCCCTCGGCGGGCGTGAGGTGGCCTTCCTCGCAAGGCACGGCATGCGCCACGATCTGCTGCCGAGCGAGATCAACTTCCGCGCGAACGTCTGGGCGCTGAAGAGCGTCGGTGTACGGACCATCATCGGGGTCTCGGCAGTGGGGAGCCTCAGGGAGGAGATCCGCCCGGGCGACCTCGCGCTGCCGTCACAGTACCTGGACTTCACCAAAGGGTTGCGACCGGCCAGCTTTTTCGGGAACGGGGTCGTAGCGCACATCTCAACGGCACATCCTGCATGCGCAGTGACCGCCGCGCACGTCGCGCGCGCGGCGGAATCGCTTCGCGTGCAGCTGCATCGGGACAAGACCTACGCATGCGTGGAGGGACCTCGCCTCGGCACGCGCGCTGAAAGTTTCTGGTTGCGCTCGGCGGGCGCTGACCTCGTGGGCATGACGAACGTGCCCGAAGCTTTCCTCGCGCTCGAGGCGCAGCTCGGCTACTGCACGATCGCACTGGCGACCGACTACGACTGCTGGCTGGATGATGCCAGTCAGCATGTCTCTGCGGAGCAGGTGATCGGACTTTTTCGTGCCAACCTGGCACGGGTGCAGGAGCTCATCGCCCGAGTGGTAGCCGGATATGTCGACGACGAGTCGCGTCCGTGCAGGCAGGCACTGCGCGCAGCGCTGGTGACGCCGAGGGAGCAGATGACAGCGGAGCAGAAAGCGCTCGTGGACTTCCTTTCGAGCTGAAAGGAGACGGGCGACTCTCGTCACCCCATCTCACCATCCCAACATGTTCGGTCGATGGCGCACGGCGCGCCGAGCTCGAGGTTCGCTGCAATCCGCGCCATCCCACGCTCGCTATGACTCGTCGGCGAAATAGGCCTCGATGCGATAGCCATCCGGATCGATGAGGAACGCGGCGTAATAGCCAGCGCCGTAGTCGGCGCGAAGGCCGGGGCGTCCGTTGTCGCGGCCGCCTGCGGCCAGGCCCGCGGCGTGGAATGCGTCGACCGACTCGCGGCTGCGGGCAGTGAAGCAGAAGTGCAGTCCCGAGCGCGGATCGGACGGAACCGGCCGGTCGGCTGCGTTGACCCACAGCGCCGGCGAATCGGCGCCATAGCCGAGAGATCCGGGCGAGTCGCTCAGGCACCGGTAGCCGAGCGCCTGCAGGGCGGCGTCGTAGAAGCGCTTGCTCGCCGCGATATCCTTTGCGCCGATTGAAATGTGGTCGATCATGGACTGCTCTCCGGTCATGGGCTGAACGGGCTCTCCTCGGGGAGCAAAGTAATGCCGCGAGGGCTCAGCCGCTTGGGAAAAATTGCTATCCTCTGCATATGCCACTCTCGGTGAAACTGCTGGCATCAGGAAACGGTTGGCGCGTCAGCGACGTGGTATGTACGTCCGGACCGCGTGACCCCTGTTATGTCGAGCAACACAGCGCCTACAGCATCGCGCTGGTGACGGATGGCAGCTTTCAATACCGCACCTCCCAAGGCTCGGCGCTGATGACGCCGGGATCGTTGCTGCTGGGTAACGAGGGCGCCTGCTTCGAGTGCGGACATCAGCACAGCCGGGGCGATCGGTGCCTCGCGTTTCATTTCTCGGCAGAGGTCCTCGAGTCCGTAGCGTCCGAGGTACCCGGCGTCAGGCAGTTGGCGCTGACGGCACCGCGGCTGCCACCCACTCCTTCCGTACTGGCAGTCCTCGCGGACGCACAAGCTGCACGAGATGACAGCGCCGGACCGGAAGAGTTCGGAGAGTTGGTGCTGCGGGTGGCCGGCGCGGTCTGCGCTGCGCTGAGTGACGGCAGCCCGGACCTGCAGCGCTCACCAACATCACGGGATGAGCGGCGGATCGCCGGGGCGCTGCGCCGCATCGAGACGCGGCACGGCGCGCGCTTGTCGGTCGCTGAGCTCGCCGCCGAAGCGGCGGTCAGCCCCTTTCACTTCCTGCGCCTGTTCGAGCAGGTCGTGGGCGTAACACCGGGGCAGTACATGCTGCGCACGCGGCTGCGCCGTGCCGCAGTACGGCTGCGCTGCTCCAGCGATGCGATCGCTGCCATCGCTTTGGATTGCGGCTTCGACGATCTGTCGACCTTCAACCGTCAGTTCCGGCGTGCAACCGGCCTCACGCCGCGCGGGTACCGGGCGCGGCGCGCCCGACCCTGAGCCCCGAGTCTGCAAACATGGCTGCAGCGGATTTCAACCGGCGACTCGAAGCCGTCTATCAGAGCGAATCGCGTGCGGTGCTCGCAACTCTCATCCGGCTGCTCGGGGATTTCGACCGGGCCGAGGAGGCCTTGCACGACGCGTTCCGCGCTGCGCTGGAGAAATGGCCCGAGCAGGGAATGCCGGAGAACCCCCGGGCCTGGCTCGTCTCGGCGGGACGCTTTCGCAGCATCGATCAACTGCGGCGCCAGGCGCGTTTCGACTCGTTCGATCCCCAGACCCACGATACCGCCGGCGAGAACATTCCGGCGCCGGATGCGGAAGACCCCAGCGTTGCCGACGACCGGCTGCGGCTGATCTTCACCTGTTGCCACCCGGCCCTCGCCCCCGATGCGCAGATCGCATTGACGCTGCGGGAAGTCTGCGGCCTGACGACGGAGCAGATCGCACAGGCGTTCCTGACCCCCGTCCCTACCCTGGCGCAGCGGATCGTGCGCGCAAAAGGCAAGATCCGCGACGCGCGGATCCCCTACGAGGTGCCGGCACCCGAGCAGCTCGCGGAACGTCTCGAGACCGTGCTTCGGGTCATCTATCTCGTCTTCAACGAAGGCTATACAGCGAGCAGCGGCAGCGAGCTGATGCGCCTCGACCTGGCGAGCGAGGCGATCCGCCTCGGGCGGCTCCTCGTCGAGATGCTGCCCGAGACCGAGGCCATGGGATTACTGGCGCTGATGCTGCTCCATGACTCCCGCCGCGCCGCGCGCGCCTCATCAACCGGAGAGCTCATCCTTCTCGAGGAGCAGGACCGGTCCCTCTGGAACCGGGCGCAGATCGAGGAAGGAGCCGCCATGGTGGACCGGGCGCTTTCCTCGCGCCGCTTTGGCCCCTACTCGCTGCAGGCTGCCATCGCCGCGGTGCATTGTGAGGCTCCGCGCGCTGCCGATACCGATTGGAACGAGATCGTCTATCTCTACGATGTGCTGCTGCGCATCGAGCATACCCCCGTCATCGAGCTCAATCGTGCCGTCGCCGTGGCCATGCGCGACGGCCCGGCGGCTGGCCTGGCGCTGGTCGACGATCTGCTCGCAAGGGGGGATCTGGCCGGATATCGGCTGGCCCACGCGGCCCGCGCCGACCTCTGCCGCCGCCTTGGCAGGAGCGCCGATGCGCGTGAGGCCTATACCCGCGCGCTGGCGCTCACCCAGTCGGAGCCCGAGCAGCAGTTCCTGCGGCGCCGGCTGGCAGAGCTGGGCACGGACTGAGCTCCGCGTACCCTGAAATTTTTCGGCCGGTGTCGATCCCGGTCCACCTCGCTCGGCTACCTGAAAAGTAGTGACGCTCCACGCCTGCCGCGGTGGGCGTCGTTCCGAACCCGTCACGGAGACCAACCATGAATGCCGCCCCCAAAGCCTCCAACCCCCGTCCCGAAATCCTGGGTGGACCCGTCCCCTATCTCTTGGTCGAGGGCGCGCTGAGCGCCTCTGAGCTTTATCAGCGCGCCTTCGGCGCACGCGAAGCCGGCCATATCCCTCCGGACGACAAGGGCCGCACCATGCACGTGCACCTTTACGTCAACGGGGGCTCCCTGATGCTCTCCGATGCATACCCCGAGCATGGCTGCCCCTTCAAGCCACACCAGGGCTATACGCTCCACCTGCAGGTCGATGACGTCCAGGCATGGTGGGACCGCGCTGTGGCCGCCGGCCTCGAGATCGTGACGCCGCTGCAGGTCATGTTCTGGGGAGACCGCTGGGGGCAGCTCCGCGACCGGTTCGGCGTGCTCTGGTCCATGGGCGCGCCAGCCGAGTGACGTATGTCGCGGTGTGCCGTGACGATACGATATGTTCAGCGTGTACCCGCAATGAGGAGGACCGGTCGATGAAGTATCTCTGCCTGATATATGGCGAGGAGCAGAAGATAAGCGAGATGGACGATCTCAAGTGTCTCGCTTGTGATACCGACCTGCGATCACGCGGGCAATGTGTCGCCTCGGAGGCCCTCGAGCCGGTAGCGACCGCGACGACGGTGCGCGTGCGCAACGGGCGCCTCACGGTGACCGATGGTCCCTTCGCCGAAACGAAGGAGCAGCTTGCCGGCTTCTACCTGATCGAGGCGCGGGATCTCAACGAGGCGATCCAGATCGCCGCGAAGATCCCGCCGGCGGAGGTGGGCTGCGTGGAGGTTCGCCCCATCCGTCCGATCCGGGAGCACCCGCGAGCCGGCGCACAGCACTGACACGGCGCCGGCGCACGCTCGCACTGCTCAACGCGCGAGCTCGATCAGCGCCAGCGCGTGCGGGCGCAGCTGCAGAGTGAGGGTGGGATCCCCGGATGGCAGGGCCTCGACACGAGGGCCCGGCAGTGTGGCGGCCTGCAGCAGCGTCTTGCGCTGCTGGAAGGTCGGGAATCGCGGCTCACCCATTGCCTCCCATACGGCGAGCGCGGAGCCGTGATCGCGATCGACGACCCAGATGTAGGCACGATGCGCCTCCGGCACGTTGCGCAATGAGAGCTGATAGCTTCGAGAAGCGCCGCCCGGCCCTGGCGGCGCGTAGTTCCAGACAGCGATCGCCAGCGTACCGTCCGTTCGGCGCGTGACCAATGCCGAATCGGACGCCGCGGCCAGGCGCAGATCTCCCAGCCGATGCAGCAGCCGGAAATCGTTGAAGGAAGCCTTTGGTATGCCGCCTGCCGCAATGAGGCCGAAACCGCCGTGGAACGGGGACCTCGCCACCCCACCTTCCTCGAATACGTCCGAGAAGGTCCAGTAGGACAGGGAGTCCACGAGGCCATCGCACGCGCGGATGGTGTTGGCGAGCCAAGGCCCGATGTAGGGTGAATCGGTCACCTCGACTTCGGTACCGGTGTAAGTCGCGTTGAACTCGCTGAATATGATGGGAAGGTCCGGCAACGGCGACCTCTTCACCTGCCCGTGGACCTTCTGCACCGCGCGGATCACCATGTCGCGGTGCGATATCTTCTCGCGGGTACCGAACACGTTGTCGGCCGTGTCATCGCCGTAGACGTGTGTCGAGAGGAAATCCACCGGGACGTGATGGCTGGCGCAGTAACGGATGAACGCCGGCACCCAGGCGGCTTGGGCCGTCGCAGGTCCGCCGACGCGCAACCGTGGGCTGACGCCCTTCAGCGCGCGCGCAGTCAGGTCATAGAGATGGAAGTAAGTGCTCTCATGCGGCTCGCCGCCCCAGAAAGTGCCATTGGGCTCGTTCCAGACCTCGAAGTACCATTGCGATACCTCGTCGATGCCGTAGCGGGCTACGAGGTGCTGTGCCAGATGTCGGATGAGCCCGGTCCACAACTTCCACTCCTTGGGTGGCGCGACGATCGGGTCGTACCAGAAGCCCATGCCCTGCTGGCGGGAGGCCATCTCCGGGGGCATGAAGCTCAGCTCGACGAACGGACGCACTCCCTGCTCGATGAGCCCATCGTAGATCTGATCGATGTAGGTGAAGTTGTAATCCGGCCGCCCCTGCGCATCGCGCGTATAAACGCCGACGTCCCGATCGAGGATGCCGTGGAAACGCACCAGCCTGAAGTCCGTCACACCCTTGACCGCGCGCATGTCGCGGCGGTAGCTGTCGCGCAATGAGAGGGTGGCGCGTCCCGATCCGAACATCTGCTCCCAGAAGTGCGGGAAAGGATGCGCGGGAGCTCTGCCGTCGATCACCACCGGAATCGCCGCGGAAGCGGACGGGCGCGTCTGCGCCCGCCCTCCTGCAGGAATGACGAACCCAATGGCGCCTGCAACCAGCAGTGCTCCGCGGAGCGCACGGACCTTCATCGGAAGTAGTCTCCTCTCCTCGCGTGTCGGATCGGCGCGGTAGTCTGCCTCATCCGCTCCCATCGATGCCACGTTCGGCGGCCTGGCCGGCGCCGGAGTCATGGGCTACCATCGACCGCAAATGAGGAGGACGCTGTCATGCTGACGCTTTTTCATGCTCCCAGGTCCCGCTCCGGCAGCATCGTGTGGCTGCTCGAGGAGCTGGGCGTTCCCTACGAGACGAGGTTGGTCAACATAAGGCGTGCGGACGGCAGCGGCGCGCGCGATGCCGCCAATCCTCATCCGCATGGCAAGGTTCCTTGTCTCGAGCACGATGGACAGCGCGTGTTCGAGATCGCCGCCATTTCGCTCTATCTGACCGATCTCTTTCCGGAGGCGAAGCTCGGCCCGCGCGTGGGCGAGCCGCAGCGTGGCGAATATCTGTCCTGGCTCGCCTACCGGCCCGGGGTCCTCGAGCCTGCGCTCATGATGCGGCGGCTGCAAGTCAAACACGTGCCGGGCGCCATGGGCTGGGCTGAAGCCGGTGAGGTGGAGGAAATGCTCAACTCGGTGCTTTCCGGCCGGAAATACCTGTTGGGCGATGCGTTCTCGGCTGCCGATATCTCCGTGGGCGGGACCATCAATTTCCTCATGGGCTTCAAGTTGTTGAATGAGACACCGGTCTTCAGGGACTACGCCGCGAGGATCACCAGCCGGCCCGCGTTCAAGCGGATGATGGAGCGGGACGCAGCGCAGTAGAGCCTGCGCGTCCGAGTCGGGCCCATCGCCGCGTTCGTGCCGCCGCCGCTCAGAGGATCGACTCGAGCTCGCGGATACCGGCGTTGATCTGTGGCACGGATGCGCCGCCATAGCCAAAAATCAGGCCGCTGCGGCCGGGGGGCTGTAAATAACACTGCGAGAGCGGTCTCACCGACACGCCCTTGCGTGCCGCAGCGCTCGAGATCGCCACGTCATCGCTTCCCGGCGGCAGCCACGCGGCCAAGTGCATGCCCGTATCGCTGGCGACGACTCGCAGCGCCGTGGGAACGTGCTTTTCGATCGCCTGCACCAGCGCCGTTCGCCGTTGCATGTAGAGCTTGCGCATGCGGCGAATGTGCCGGGCGAAGTGACCCTCGCGCAGAAAGTCGGCCATGACGAGCTGATACAGGGGGGACGAAAACGTATCCGTTGCATCCCGCACGGCGCAGAAGGCCTCGCCGAGGTCCTTGGGCAGCACTACATAACCCAGACGCAGGGCAGGAAACAGGACTTTGCTGAAGGTGCCGATGTAGATGACGCGGGCCTCGGCATCCAAGCCCTGCAATGCGGGAACCGGGCGGCCGCTGAAGCGGAACTCGCTGTCGTAATCGTCCTCGATGATCCAGGCGCCGCTGCGGGCGGTCCAGTTGAGGAGCGCCAGCCGGCGCGCGGCACTGAGGGTGGTACCCAGCGGAAATTGGTGCGAGGGCGTGATGTAGACCGCACGAGCGTCGGGCCAGCGGTGGATGCCCTGTGCGACGTCCATGCCCTCCTGATCCAGCGGAACCGGGCTCAGCCTGGCGCCTGCCATCGATAGGGCCTGATGCGCTCCAGGGTATCCGGGCTCTTCCATCCAGACGCGAGACCCGGAATCCAGCAGCACGTGTGCGATGAGCTGCAGGGCCTGCTGCGAGCCCGTGGTGATCATGGTCTGCGCCGCCTCGCAGCGTACGCCGCGGAATACTCCCAGGTATTCGGCGATTGCCTCCCGGAAAGGCAGGTATCCCATCGCATCGCCGTACGTGAGCAGCTCCTTTGGCGGCGCTCGCCAATGCCTGCGGACCAGCTTCGACCAGACGCCGAGCGGCAAATGATCGAGTGCCGGCAGGCCCACCCGGAAGGCGCCCAGGTTCTTCAGCCAGGGATGTGGCGGCGAGGCGATCGACCTTGCGCGCTCCGAGATCCCGCGGGCGCGCACGGAGCCATTGGCACGGGGGCGTCCCGCAGCCGCCTTCTTCATCCGCGCGTCCACTATCGAGCGGGCCACGCAGGTCCCCGCGCCGGTGAACGCTTCCAGGTAACCCTCCGCGCACAGCTGCTCGTAAGCGGCCAGGACCGGGATGCGGGATATCTTCAATTCTTCCGCCAGACTCCGGGTCGACGGGATGCGCTGTCCGGGGCGCAGTCGACCTTCGATGATGGCGTGCCGGAACCACTCCGACAGCTGCCGGTACATGGGCCTCGCGCCGGCCGGATCCAGCGCGATGGGGGGAAAGAAGCTGGCGTGAATGCGTGGCATCCCGGTCAGGCAAAGTGGTTATATCGAATCGTAGCAGAATGGGTATTTTTATGGGCCACGCGCCGTCGTAGCCTGCAGCCTGCTGGCGATGCCGCGTGGCATCCGGAGGAATTCATGCTGTTGGCCAAGAGACTGGCGATGGGCGGCGCGCTCGCCGGCCTGATGCTTTTCGGTCTTGCCGGTGCCGCTTGGGCGCAATCCGCGGGAACTGTTCGTAGCGGCGGTCACGATTTCGATTTCAGCATCGGTGCCTTCAAGACGCACATCAGGCGGCTCACACATCCCCTGACCGGCTCCCACACCTGGACAGAATGGAACGGCACGGTCGTGACCCGCAGGATCTGGGATGGCGATGGCGACCTCGAGGAGCTCGAGGCCGGCGGACCCGGCGGCCACTTCCAGGGCCTCACGCTGCGCCTCTACGACGCCAAAGCACACAAGTGGGCTCTCTATTGGGTCAACGTCGATGACGGATCGGTGGGCACGCGCATGCTCGGCGACTTCGCACAGGGCCGGGGCGTATTTTACGACAGGGAGACGATCAACGGCCGGGCCGTTGAGGTCAGGAACATCTATTCGGGGGCGACCGCCGATACCTACCACTTCGAGCAGGCGTTCTCGAGCGATGGCGGCAAGACCTGGGAAACCAACTTCATCGCTAACCTTACCAGGGATGTCCACGGCGCATCGCAGGCGCGCTTCGCCGGGGAACCCGCCGCGCAGCATGCCTTCGACTGGCAGTTCGGGAAGTGGCAGGTTCACATGACGCGCCTCGTCGGTCCGCTGACCGGCTCACACACGTGGCGGCCGATGGACGGCAGCGTCGCCGTCGACAGGGTATGGGGCGGCCGCGCCAACCTCGCAGTGATCGATACCCGGGGATCCTCGGACCATCTGCAATTCATGTCCCTACGGCTCTACAACCCGAAGTCGCGCGAGTGGAGCCTCAATTTCTCGACCCGGGGCAGCGGCGCGCTCGGCATCCCGATGCTCGGCACGTTCAAGGACGGACGCGGTACTTTCTACAGCCCGGATCAACTGGACGGCAAACCGATCCGGTGTCGCTTCATCTTCTCGAATCTCACCGCCGGTCCGGCCAGCGAAGAGCAGGCATTCTCCAGTGACGGCGGCAAGACCTGGGAAGTGAATTGGATCAACACCGCGACTGCGGCAAAGGCAACGCCCGCACCGCAGCGGTGACGCTCGCGGCGGCGGCCGCATGATACCGGTAGCATCCCGCCATTCGCCCGGTATCATTCGAGGGGCGCGCCCAAGGCGCGCGCCTCTTCGGAAACCGGGAGCATGCGATGGCGGAGCGCGACCGATCGGAGCTGCCGCGGCGGGACTTCCTCCGCCGCTCGAGCGCCTGCGCCGGCGTTGCCGCAGCAGGTCTGCTGCTGCCTGAGGCTTTCGCGGGCGATGCCCGCTCCGTCGTGGCGCAAACGAATTCCGGACCGATCCGAGGCACGCTGACGCAGGGTGTACACACCTTCAGGGGAGTGCGTTACGGGACAGACACCGCGGCGCGCCGCTTTCTACCGCCTCGGCCTCCGGCGCGCTGGAGCGCAATCGCGGACGCGACACTCTACGGGCCGAGCTGCCCGCAGCGAGGAGCGCTCGGGAAGGCGGCGAGCGAGGACTGTCTCTTTCTCAACGTCTGGACGCCCGCGTTGCGGGACGGTGGGGCGCGGCCGGTTCTCTTCTACATCCACGGTGGTGCCTTCGATGAAGGCTCGGGCTCGAGCCCGCTCTACGATGGCACCCAGCTCTGCCGGCGCGGCGATGTGGTGGTGGTCACGGTGAATCACCGCCTGAATGCCTTTGGGTATCTCTACCTCGGGCGGCTGGCGGCACCGGAATATGCCGAGTCCGGCAATGTCGGCATGCTCGATCTCATCCTGGCGTTGGGTTGGGTCCGGGACAACATCGCCGCGCTCGGTGGTGACCCGCACCGGGTGATGCTGTTCGGCCAGTCGGGAGGCGGCGCCAAGATAGCGACCTTGATGGCCATGCCGGCCGCGCAGGGTCTCTTTCATCGAGCCGCGACGATGAGCGGCGAGCAGATCACCGCCTCAGGGCCCCTGCACGCAACGCAGCGCGCGCAAGCCTATCTGCAGGCGCTGAACATCCCCGACGCGCAGGCGCAGCGCCTCAGGGAGCTTCCGGCCGAGCACTTGGTGGATGCGCTCGAGGCCGTCGACCCAATCATCGGCCATGGGTCGGTTTATTTCGGTCCCGTTCTGGACGAGCGTGCACTGCACCGGCATCCCTTCTATCCGGACGCGCCACCGCAATCCGCACGCGTCCCGATGATCATCGGCAATACTCACGACGAGACGCGCAATCTCATCGGCGGGTCGGAACCGGGGGCCTTCCATCTCGGCTGGGAGCAACTCCCCGGCGCGCTCGCCCGGGCGATGCGGGCGGACATCCTTCCGGAGCATGTCATTACGGAGTATCGCCGACTGTACCCTCGCGCCTCCGCCAGCGACATCTTCTTTGCCGCCACGACAGCGGCCCGGTCATGGCGCCCCGCCGTCATCGAGTCGGAGTTGCGCGCCGCGCAGGGCTCCGCCGCTTTCGTCTACCAGCTCGATTGGAGATCACCCCAGGACGGCGGCCGGTGGGGCGCACCGCACGGACTCGACATTCCGCTGGTGTTCGGCAATCTGCTCGCACCGGTCGACCTGAAGGGCACACTGGTTGGAACCGCAGCACGCTCGCGCAAGATGGCGGAGCGGTTGAGTGATGCATTCATTGCCTTCGCACGCAGCGGGGATCCGAACTGCCGCGGGTTACCGGCCTGGGAGCGTTACGAGCTTCCACAGCGCCGGACGATGCTGCTCGACGATGCGCCGCGACTCGTCGAGGATCCGCGCGGAGCCGAGCGACGGCTGTTTGCGCAGGTACCCTACATTCAACAGGGCACCTGACTACCGCGCCAGCCAGCCGCCATCCACCGGAATGATTGCGCCATGAACGTAATCCGCGGCGCGCGAGGCCAGAAACACGGCGATGCCGCCGAGGTCCCCGGGCGTACCCCAGCGGCCGGCCGGGATGCGGGCAAGGATCTCCTGGTTGCGCGCGGCATCCCGCCGCAGCGCCTCGGTGTTGGCGGTTGCGATGTAGCCGGGTGCAATGGCGTTGACGTTGACGCCTCTGGCCGCCCATTCGTTGGCCAGCAGGCGGGTAATGCCCGCCAGACCGCTCTTGCTCGCCGTGTAGGAAGCGACGCGCACTCCGCCCTGGAAGGAGAGCATGGAGGCAATGCTGATGATCTTGCCGCCGCCGCGCGCAATCATGTGGCGCGCCGCCGCCTGGGATAGAAAGAACACGGTCTTCAGGTTCACGTCCATGACGGCATCCCAGTCGGCTTCAGAGAATTCGAGGGCCTCGCACCGGCGGATGGTGCCGGCATTGTTGACGAGGATGTCGACGCCCCCAAGGCCAGCGGCCACGCTTGCGATGATCTCCTGGCAGAGCGCCGTCGAGCTCAGATCCGCCTCGACATGGAGAAATCGGCGCCCGGCGGCCTGCACCTGCCTCGCCGTCTCGGCGGTCGGACTGCGGCCGACAGCGGCGATATCGGCACCCGCTGCGGCGAGCGCGACCGCTATCGCCTGCCCTATGCCCGAGTTGGCTCCCGTGACCACAGCGACCCGGCCGGCCAGGGTGAAAGGATCGGCCACATCCTTCACCGCAGCGTCGCGGTAGCGACGCCATCCATGTCACGGTAGTCCTGATTGTCCCCGGCCATCGCCCAGATGAAACTATAGCGGCTGGTGCCGGCGCCCATGTGGATGGACCAGGGCGGTGATATCACCGCCTCTTCGTTGGCGACCACGATGTGGCGCGTCTCAGCAGGCTGCCCCATGAAGTGGAACACGCGCTCCTCGGGCTTCATGTCGAAATAGAAATACACCTCCGAGCGGCGGTCGTGAAGGTGGCACGGCATGGTGTTCCAGACGCTGCCCGGCTCGAGCGCCGTGAGGCCCATGAGCAGTTGCGAGGATCTGCAGACATCCGGGTGGATGTATTGATGGATCGTGCGCTGGTTGGAGGTCTCGAGCGCGCCCATCCTCGTCGGTCTCGCCTCGTCGATGGCGATCTTCACCGTCTCGAAGCGGGCATGGGCCGGCGCGCTCACCAGATAGTACTTCGCGGGCATCGCCGGATCGTCCGACTCGAAAGCGACACTGACGCTATCCTTGCCGACATAGAGCCCGTCGCGGGGCTTCATTCCGTGCTGCCGGCCGTCCACCGTGACGCGTCCCGGACCACCGATGTTGATCACACCGAGCTCGCGCCGGGCGAGAAACGGCGACGAGCCGGCCTCCCGCACCGCCTCGAGCTGCAGCGCTCCATCGCCCGGCTGCGCGCCGCCGATGATCAACCGCTCCACGTGGCTGTAGCAGAGCCGGATCTCCCCGGCCGCGAACAGATCGCCGGCCAGGTAATGCCGGCGCAGCGCCGCCGAGTCGAGCCCGACCACCATGTCGGGGTGGGTGGCCTGAAGAACCTTCACCTGCACCGCAGCCCTCCTGACCGGCACGCCCTGGCGCGTCAGTACTGGTATCTCACGCCGAACAGAATCTCGCGCCCGGTGTGGTGGTAGTAGTACACCAGGTTGCGGGAGGTATCGTTGAACTCATTCTCGAACTGGTCCGTCAGGTTGGTGCCCTCCAGCGTTATCCTGAACTGTCTGGTCACGTTGTATTGCAGCGACGCGTCGAGATTGAACGTTGCATCGTAACCGTCGGCGTCGGTGCCGGTCTCCTGTCCCGGAACTCGGATCAGGTACGCGCTGCGGTACGCGCCTGAGACACGGACGCTCCATTTCGGGTCTTCGTAATAGAGCGTCGCGCCGGCAGTGTTCTTCGACAACCCGGTGAGCTCACCGGACACGGTCGTGCCCGGGCCGGTTTGGTACTCGACCGTCGAGGTGACATACGTGTAGTTCATCTGCACGCCGAGGTTATGCAGAACGCCCGGCAGGAAGCGCAGCGGCTGCTGGTAGTTGAGCTCGACGCCGTTGACTTTGCCGCCGGGCGAGTTCACCGGCACGGAGAAGGCCCAGGTGGCATCCGGGCCGCAGCCCGGCGTGGCGCCGCAGGCCTGGACGGCGAGCGAATCGGGCACGCCGAAGGGATTCCCGTGGAAGACGGTATTGAGCGTCTCCGACGAGGAGAAGCTCAGTACGTCCTTGCGGAAAGGTGCCACCGATACCAGCGTGCCGGGCGCCGGATACCACTCGAGGGAGATGTCATAGGAGTTGGCGAGGAACGGGTCGATGCTCGGATTACCGGTTTTGACGTTGAACTGCGTCCCGGAGACCGTGACGGCTGTGCTGGCTGCAACGTCCGTCAGATTCGGCCGCGACATGTCGCGGGAATATGCGAAGCGCACCAGCAGGTCGGGGCGCAGCGACCAGGCGAGGTTGAACGCCGGCAGCACGTCGTTGTACCAACGGTTTGCACTGATGGGAAGCAGTGTCGAAGAATAGCCCGTCGAGGACTGGTTGGTCTTGACCACCCGCACCCCGACGTTACCGCGCAGTTCGCGCGAGAGCAGCTGCGTGTCCCAGTCCATCTGCAGGTAGGCGCCGTAGTCGCGCTCGCGAACGGCCACGTTGTTACCGAGGTCGCCCGCGGTACTGAGCGCGTAGAGACCGCCGTTCGAGTAGATTCCGAGGGCGTTCTCCGCCGCAAACACGTTCGGCGTCGCCCAGGTCGCGGTGCTGCCCGGCGGCACGCTGACCCCGGCCTTGCTGCCGTAGTCGAGAGTCTGCGCGTAGCTGCCGATCGGGATCGCCAGCAGGCCGCTATAGGCATTCTTCGTGGTGACCGACTCGCCGTTCACCAGCCTGAGAGAGGTCGTGTTGAAGTCGTACTGCTTGAACTGCACACCGCCGAGGAAGCTCAGGGCCGCGTTGGGAGTGAAGTGGAGGTTTAGCTCCACGTTCTTGAACCTGTTGGTCGTGGATTGGGGGCGCTCGCGCACCTCGGTCAGTACCCAGGGCCCCGTCGCACTCACGTCCTCGCTGCCGAAATTCAGGTAGGGAATCCGCGTGGCAAAGTCGTAGCTGACCGTCTGGTTGAACTGGTCCCAGCCGAGGGTGGTCTGCACGGGATTGGTGAAGCGCGACTCGGAATAGCCGACCAGCTCGTCGAGGCTCCACTTGTCGCTCAGCTGGTGATTGCCGTTGAGCGTCACCTGGTTGAAGTTCGTATGCATCCTATCGAACCGATCCTCCACCCGGGTATCGACGCCGCTGAAGGTCCCCGAGGTCATGACGCCCTGGCTGTCGATGTTGTCGGCGAGCACGGAGATGCAGCCGATGCTCACGGTGGTGGCCGGATTGGTGCACTTGCCCTGCCCGGAGAGCCCCGGCTCCTCGAGATAACGCTCCTGGCGGGTGTCCTGGTAATACGAATGCAGCACGTCCAGCGACAGCAGATTGGCATCGTTCGGCTTCCACTGCAGCGATCCGGTGAGGCCGAGGCGGCTTTCGGCATCCTGGAAGTAGTCATAGCGCGGGAAGCGTGGATGCAAGGCCGAGTCTGCCTGCTGGCAGGCCGCCGGCAGCGTCGCCGCAGTCCCGGTGCAGGGTGTGCCGAGAACGGAGGCGAAGCCATAAGGAGATGCGCCAAACGGGGTGGTGCCCGTCTTGAGCACCTGCGCCTCATCCCAGCGCACCGTGCTCGCGCCCGCATCGAGGTAATCCCGCTTGCTCCAGGAGACCGAGGCCAGAGCACCGAGCTTGCCGTCATCGAAAGTGTTGGAGATCAGACCCGAGAGCTGCGGCCCGACGGTGTGGGAGAGATCGTCGTAGTTGCCCTTCGCCTGGGTGATGAAGACGAAGTGATGATAGTCGAGGGGATGGGCCGTGGTCAGGTCCACGGTGGCCCCGAGCGAGCCCTCGTCCACGTCCGCCTCAGCGGTCTTGCGGATGGTGAGCGAGTTGAAGAGATCGGACGAGAAGATGTTGAAGTCGAACGCACGCGTGCGGTTGACACCGCCCTCATTGTCCGGGCTGCCGGTGGTGGTCAGCGCCTCCATGCCGTTGATGCGCACGCGCGTGAACTGCGGCCCGAGCCCACGGACGGTGATCTGGCGGCCTTCCCCCTGCTCGCGGGTGATGGCGACGCCGGGGATGCGCTGCAGCGATTCGGCGAGATTCTGGTCGGGGAACTTGCCGATGTCCTCGGCCAGGATCGTATCCCCCTCGATGTTCAGGTTGCGCTTGATGTTGAGCGCCTGCGCCAGACTGCCGCGATAGCCCGTGACGACGACTTCCTGCAACTGAGCCGTCGAGGGCGAGGCGGCGTCGGCATCAGCTGGCTGCGGGCCACTGGCCGGCGCGATCGCTGCGGCCGTATCCGGCTGACTGGCAGCCGGAGCACTCGCCGCGCCGGCGTGCGCAACACCGCATGCGAGGATCGCGGCGACGGCGCTCCGGACCAGGCACGTGGAGCCAATAGAGCGATGATCGATCTTCATTTCCCCCTCCGTCGCGTCTGGCGGACCGGATGCTACCGGTAGCACGTGCAGCCTGCTCTTTTTGCCTGATCATCGGGCAGGTAGCCCGTGTGACACCGGTAGCATCAAACTTAGCAAGATCTCCTCGAGGCCGCAAGCCTGTCCGGCCGCAGGCGGCTCAGGGCGCCCGCCCGGTCTCAACAGACTGCGCGCGCACCGCGCGGCAGCGAAGCTCGTCCGAGCCCGCGAAAGTGACGCTCGCCTCTTCGCCGATCCGGATCGGGTGGATACCCGTGCAGGCGCCCGTCGAGACCACGTCACCCGCCCTGAGCGGTCGCCCGCGCCGCGCACAGCAGCCGAGCGCAAAGGCCAGGGCGGCGAGCGGACCCCCTGCGATCGAAGCGGCGCTACCCAGCCCGACGCGATTGCCATCGACGCTCGTCTGGCAGGTCAGCGCTTCGGGCGGCCGTGAGCGCCAGCGGGCAATCCGCCCGCCGAGCATCAGACCGCCGTTGTTGCCGAAGTCGGACACGATCGCCGCGGGACCGAGATCATTGATGCTGGCGAGCGGGCTGCCGGCGAGCTCGATCCCGACCCTGAGGTCGGCAACGAGACCGGCCGCCTCGTCGGCAGTCCACTGCGTGCGCGCGGCGGGCGCGGAGCCGGCCAGCACGAAGACATACTCCGCTTCGACGGCGGCGAATCCGCCCGGGATGACCGGCAGGTGGGTGACGGCATCGGTGCGCGCCTGCCATAGCCGGTCCCGGAATATGGGGCCTACCAGGAACCGCTCGCCCATCCGCGTGACCCATGAGTCCGGAATACGACCGACCTTCCAGCCTGCGATGTCATCGGGCCACAAGGCGATGGCGGCGTCCTGGCGCGCATAGGCCTCGGCAAGCGTCTGCGGCAGGGGGCCGGGGTAGCCGGAAAGAGCGCGCGCCCCGAGCCGGGCCGCGACGAAGCGCGCGGCGGCTGCCCGCCCGACGGCGGCCGTGTCGGAAGTTGCCGGTGCCTCGCTCATTGGAATCGACGGCGCGGCAGCAAAGCGCTCAGTGCGCCTGCGGGATCTGGCACGAGCCCCCCCGCGTGGTCCGGGCGCCGGCTTCGCCCGATGAGCGGTGCGCACAGACTGCATTGCCGAGCACGCGCACGTTCTCGAAAACATCACGCTCGCCGCTCACCTCGAGTGCAATGCCCTGCGAGCGTTGCGCGCGGGACCGGCCGGAGCCGCTTGCGAGAGTCAGATTCTGGACCCGGATGTCATCGGCGGACACGGTCACGGTAGCGGCTGAAGTCGGGTCCGCGGGTGCGATCACGACGGTCTTGCCCGGATCGCTGTACGGGCTGCGCAGCACGATGTTGGGCTTCGCGATCGTGAGCGCCTCGTGGTAAGTGCCCGGAGCGACCGAGATGAGGGCGCCGCTCGCAGGCGCCACATCGATTGCCCGCTGGATCGAGTAGTAATCGCCGGTGCCATCGGCGGCAACGTACAGAGTCTCATCGACCGGAGGGACCTTGACGGCGAGACGTGGAGCGTGGAGCGACGGGGGAAAGGGAACGAAGCGCGACGCGCAAGCTAGCGGCGTCCCGGGCCGGCTGCCGGGCACGCGGCTCACGGCGACATTCTGCCCGGCGGGCACCAGATTGCCGAGCGCGGGACCAAGTGAGATGCGGGCGTCCATCGCAAGCATGTGCGGGGCGTCGACGGCCGCGGCAAAGACGTTGTCGAGCGAGACGCCGAGCGCGTGTTGCGGATCGAGGCCGCTGAAGATGTAGTAGCCCGGCGTGAGGACGCGCACATCGCGCAGGAATATATCGCGGTATTCGGGGCTCAACGCGCCGGCAAAGTTGGTGTAGTGCGGCGTGAGGACGATCGGGTTGGCGGAGTGGCGGATGCAGACATTCACATAGCTCGCGTCCTCAACCAGGCCACCGCGGCTGGGATCGGACTTGATGCGAATTCCGTTCAGCGCCCCGTCGATGGTCAGATTTCTCACGAGCACGTGGCTGACGCCGCCGCTCGTGGGGCTGCCGATCGACATGCCGTGACCGGTATAGAAGTGATTGTCCAGTACTGAGATGTGGGAGGCCGGCCGGCCCTGCCGGGAGCTGATCGCGACGTCGTCGTCGCCCGTGTGGATGTAGCAGTGGGCGATGGTGACATTGGTCGATGAGACCGGGTCGATCCCATCAGTGTTGCGCGCAGTCCCCGGGGTCATGATCTTCACGCCCCAGGCGGTGAAACCGTCCGAGTCGCGGACGTCGACGTGATACCGCGGGGAATCGCGCAGCGTGATGTCGTACATCGTGAAGTCGTGGACCTGGCTGAGGACGATGAGTCCGGGCACCTTCTGGTTCCGGTCCAGCACCTTCGCCTGGTGTGCGAGCTCCCACCAGGTGATGCCCTGGCCGAGTATCCGGTCCCCACCGCGGCCATCGATCGCGCCGGCACCCATGATGCCGCTCTCGCTGATGCCGGTGCCGCTCAAGAGCGGCCTGCAGCCCTCCGCGTGCTCGCCGAGGATGCCGCAACTGCCAGGCGTGATGTCATAAAGCCGCGGGTCTGCAGACGCCGCCAACACGGTGTCGGCGTCGATGAGCAGCGTGACGCCGGAGCGAAGAGTGAGCGGACCGCTGAGAAATACCTGCCTGTCGCCGTCGGCCCGCAGCTCGACGGCCTGCCCGGGGGCGCAGTGGTCCATGGCCTGTTGGATGCGAGCGGTGTCGGGTTGCCGCTCCGCGGCCTGCGGCAGGACACCGTGCGGCGCTGAGAGGCGGGCCCGCAGCACGATGCAGGAGGACGGAATCTTCGGTTGTGCGACGTGCCGCATGTCCTGCGCCCGGGCAGCGGCCATGCAGCCCACTGAGAGCGTGGCGAGGAGAAGAGTCAGGCGGATGTGAGCCAAGGCGGAACCCTCGTGTGAAGCGCCACCCGTGGCGGTGAGGCACATTCCCGTATCTGTTCTACCGGTCGTGCCATGAATCCGTCAGAGCCTGTAGGCCTTCTTCGGCAGGCGATAGGCGAGGTCGACCGCGGTCTCGGCAGCCTCATCCTCGGCGAGGCGATGCTCGGCGACGAGACGCGCGAGAAACGCGCAGTCGATGCGCCGCGCGACATCATGGCGTGCCGGTATCGACAGGAATGCGCGGGTGTCGTCGTTGAACCCGACGGTGTTATAGAAGCCGGCCGTCTCCGTCGTCTGCTCGCGGAAGCGGCGCAGCCCTTCCGGGCTGTCATGAAACCACCACGCGGGACCGAGCTTGAGCACGGGGTAATGTCCGGCGAGGGGTGCGAGCTCCCGGCTGTAAGCCGACTCGTCCAGCGTGAAGAGGATGACCGAGAGGCTCGGGTGGCTGCCGAAGCGGTCGAGCAACGGCTTCAGGGCATGTACGTAGTCGGTGCGCTGCGGGATGTCGGCTCCTTTGTCGCGGCCGTACTTGTCGAAGATGGCGCGATCGTGATTGCGCAACGCACCCGGATGGATCTGCATCACCAGGCCGTCATCGATGCTCATGCCGGCCATCTCGGTCAGCATCTGGGCACGGAAGAGCTCGGCCTCTGCGGCGGTGTAGCGGCCGGAAACGATCCGCCCGAAGAGCGACTGCGCAGCGCCTTCCTCCAGATCGGCGGTGGCCGCGCTCGGATGGCCGTGATCGCTCGCGGTGGTGCCGAGCGCAATGAAGGCGGCACGGCGCAGCCGGTGCGCCTCGAGATAGCCGCGCCAGGAGTGGACGTCCTGCCCCGTCATCCGCCCGAGCTCCTCGAGCGAGTCGCGAAAGAGCTCGTGCTCGGGATCGACGACCGGATCGGGGCGGTAGGTGCTGATCACCCGACCCGGCCAGCCGCTGCGGCGAATCGCCTCGTGCGCCGCGAGCGGATCGGTGGGGCTTTCCGTGGTCGCGAGCACCTCGATGTTGAATTTATCGAACAGCGCCCGCGGTCGGAACGCGGGACTGGCAAGCGCAGCACCGATGGCATCGAAGTAAAGGTCGGCTGTCCCGGCCTCGAGGCGTACTTTCAGCCCGAATACCTGAGCAAACACCTCATCGAGCCAGAGTGCCGACGGCGTGCCGCGAAAGAGCGAGTAGTGACTCGCAAACTGGCGCCAGGCCGCGCGCGGCTCGTACACCGGCTTGCCGCGGCGTGAGCGGACCCCGAGCGGGTCCAGCGCGGCACCCTGGCTGTGCAGCATCCGATAGAGGTAATGATCCGGCGCGAGCAGCAGGTCCACGGCATCGCCGAATGGCTGGTCGTAGGCGAACCAGGCCGGATCGGTATGGCCGTGCGGACTGACGATGGGCAGGTCGCGTACGTGCGCATACAACGCGCGCGCGATGGCGCGCACGCCGGTATCCGCCGGGAAGAGGCGGTCAGGATGCAGGGCCAGGGGTCGCGACATGGGGCCATTATAGGTAACCGGTGTCACATCCTGCAACAGCCTCTTGTCCCCCGGTGTCACCAGGCTTCGGTGTCACCAGGCGCCGCCGGCGCGTCAGGCGCGTTGCGACCGGCTCCGCGGCGGCGGCGCCGTCGAGTCGCGCTCGATGAGGCTCGGGGTGAATTCCGCGAGGGGCGCTTTGACAGCCGCCTTGGATGCTGCGAACAGCCCCTCCGCAGCGGTCCGGCCCATCTCACGCACCGGCAGGCGGACCGAAGTCATGGCCGGCCAGATCCGGGTCGCGATCGGCGCATCGTCGAAGCCGATCACGGAAAGATCCTCCGGAATGCGGATACCGAGCTCGTGCGCCGCGCTGTACACACCGGTCGCCATCTCGTCGTTCCCGGCGAATATCGCGGTCGGCCGATCGGGCCGGGCGAGGAGCTCGCGCCCGCGGGCGAGACCCGACTCATACGTGTAGGCACCGAGGATGGCGAGGTCCGGGGCCAGCTCCAGACCGTACTCCGCGAGGCCGGCAATGAACCCGGCGCGCCGCTCGTGCGACGAGCGAAAGAGCGGCGGACCTGACAGATAGGCAATGCGGCGGTGGCCAAGCTCCGCCAGTCGGCGTGCGGCGGCAGCCGCGCCACGCGCATCGTGGGTCAACACCATGCGCGACGGCTTGTCGACCGAGGCGCAGGCGACGCGCACGTAAGGACAATCGGCACTCTCCAACAGCTTCGCGAGACGGTCGTCCTCGGAGACAGAGGGCGTCAGGACGACTCCGAAGAGACGCAGTCGCTCGACGAAGCCGCGCATGTCCTCGAGAAAGGTCGGGCTGCGGCGGTCGCAGGGCCGGATCACGAGCTCGTAGCCGCGCCCGGCCAGCGCATCGAGGATGCCGAGCTGGATGTTCTCCACGTATTGCGGATTGGGATTGTCGTGGATCATGCCGACCAGAAAAGAGCGGCGGAACGCGAGCCCGCGCGCCTGCGGATCCGGCTGGTAGCCGTGCTCGGCGATGATGCTCTCGATGCGTGCGCGCGTATCCGCCTGGACATAGGGTGCCTGGTTGATGACGCGCGAGACGGTCTTCTTCGACACGCCGGCGAGGCGTGCGATGTCGGTGATCGTCAGCCGGGCTCGGGTCCGCGCCTGCTTCGAGGTCGGCGGCTCGCCGCGGTCGGAGTGCTCGCGTCTCGCCTTGGCGCGACGGCTGGAGGTCTTCAAGCGGGGAATCCCAGGGCTGCCCGTCTTTTTGCGGGCGGACTTTAACAGAGGCGTCTCCGGAAGCCTATCGCCGGCCGCGGCTTTGCACAAGTTCTGCTACCGGTTACCATAGCGGCATGGCCGGGCCGCTACTCCCCGATGCGTTACGGGTGCATCCGCAGGATGACGTGCTCGTCGCCCTGCGTGACCTGCAGCAGGGGGAGACGGTGCGCTCAGGTTCGGAGGTGATCGTTGCCCGATCACAGGTGCCGCGTGGACACAAGTTGGCCGTCGCTCCTCTGGCGGCCGGGAGCATCGTCCGCAAGTACGGCTGGCCGATCGGGCGCGCAACGCGCGACATCCTTCCGGGCGATCACGTTCATACGCACAACCTCTCGACGACGCTCACCGCACATTCCGACTACAGCTACACGCCACCCGCCGCGTCAGCAGACGGCGGCCCGATCGAGCCGCGCTCGTTCCTGGGGTACCGGCGCCGCAATGGCCGCGTGGGAACACGCAACGAGCTCTGGGTCGTCTGTACCGTCGGCTGTGTTGCGCGTACCGCCCGGCGGATAGCGGACATTGCGGGGGAGCGGCTGCGCGGCAAGGTCGACGGGGTATACGCTCTGACACATCCGTTCGGTTGCTCGCAGCTGGGCGATGACCTGGCACACACGCGGCGGCTCCTGGCATCCCTCGTCGCGCATCCCAATGCGGGCGGCGTGCTGGTGGTCGGCCTCGGTTGTGAGAACAACCAGCTCGCGGCGCTGCTCGGCACGGCGGAATTCGATCCCGAGCGCGTCCGCAGCTTCAACGCGCAGGCCGTGAGTGATGAGGTCGACGAAGGGGTACGCGCGCTGGAGGAGCTCGGCGAGCTGCTCGCCCGCGACGTGCGCGAGCCGCGGCCGCTCGCGGACCTGGTGTTGGGCCTCAAATGCGGCGGCTCCGATGCCTTCAGCGGCCTCACCGCGAACCCGCTCGTGGGACGCGTCAGCACCGAGCTCGCCCGCGCAGGCGGCACTCCCATCCTGACGGAGATCCCGGAAACCTTCGGCGCCGAGCAGCTGCTCATGGCCCGGGCTGTGGATGCGGGCGTGTTCGCGGCCGTCGGCGCTCTGGTCAACGATTTCAAACAGTATTTCACCGCCGCGGGGCAGCCGGTCTCGGAAAACCCCTCACCCGGCAATCAGGCGGGGGGCATCACGACGCTGGAGGAGAAATCACTCGGCGCAGTGCAGAAGGCGGGTGATGCGCCCCTCACCCAGGTATTGCGTTACGGCGAGCGGGTGCACCGTCCCGGACTGGCCCTGCTCGAGGCACCCGGCAACGATGCCATCTCCGGCACCGCTCTGGCCGCGGCCGGCGCGACATTGCTACTCTTCACCACGGGCCGGGGTACGCCGCTCGGATTTCCGGCGCCGACGCTGAAGATCTCGAGCAACAGTGCGCTTGCGCAGGCGAAGTCCCGCTGGATCGATTTCGATGCCGGCACGCTGCTCGCGGGCGCCGGCATGGAGGAGCGCACCCGGGCGCTGCTCGACCTGATCGTCGCCACCGCCTCCGGCCAGCCGACCTGCGCGGAGCGCAACGGTGAGCGCGAAGTTGCCATCTGGAAAACCGGAGTGACGCTTTGACAGAAAGCCGGACGGAAACATCCGCGGCGCACGCGGCGACGGCCCCGCGTCTGTGCGAGCGCACTCTGGAGCGTGCTTCCACGGCCCTGGTGCGGCCCGGCTACCGCCGCTCGCTGACGCGCATAGGCACGGTGCATTTCGGACCCGGCGCGTTCCATCGCGCGCACCAGGCGTCCTACTTCGACCGGCTGCTCGAGAAAGATGCGACTCGCGCCATCTGCGCCGTCTCGCTCAAGACGGCCTCGCTCCGTGATGCTCTGATCTCGCAAGACGGCCTCTACACCCTGGTCGAGCTCGACGAAGCGCCGACGCTGCGTGCGATCGGTGCGCTGCGCGAGCTGCTGGTCGCTGCCGAGAGCCCTGCCGCGGTGAGCGGCCGTCTCTGCCATCCTGACACCTCGCTGATCACCATCACGGTGACCGAAAAGGGCTACTGCCTCGATGGCAGCGGCCGGCTCGATCCGGATCATCCTGACATCGCCCACGACCTGCGCCACCCGGCGACCCCACGCAGCCTCATCGGCTGGCTCGTGCGCGGCCTTTCGCTGCGGCGCGAGCGCCGGCTTCCGCCTTGTCTCATCGTCTCGTGCGACAACCTGGCGGACAACGGTCCGACCCTGCGGCGCGCGGTGCTGGCCTTCGCCGAGCGATGCGATGCTGCACTTGCCGCCTGGATCGAAACCGAGGCGCGCTTCCCGCGCACGATGGTCGACAGCATCACTCCCGCTACCGACCAGGTTCTGCGTGAGCGCGTAGCGCAGGCAACTGGCCTCGAAGATGCCTGGCCGGTCCAGCGCGAGCGCTTCGTGCAGTGGGTCGTGGAGGAGGTCGACTTCACCGCGCAACCCGATTGGGCCTCGGTCGGTGTCACGGTGAGCCGCGATGTGACGGCGTACGAGCGCGCGAAGCTGCGCATGTTGAACGGTGCCCACTCCAGTCTCGCCTACCTGGGCCTGCTCGCCGGGCTCGAGACGGTCGCCGAAGCGATGGCGCAGCCCGCGCTGCGGACCTTCATCGAGCGCCTGATGGCCGAGGACATCGAGCCGACCCTCACCGCGCCGGAGCCGCGCGCGCTTGCCGCATACCGCCGGTCGGTCCTGCAGCGGTTCGAGAACCCGGCCATGCGGCATCAGCTTGCGCAGATCGCCTGGGACGGCTCGCAGAAGCTGCCGATCCGGATTCTCGGCACGATCGCCGATGCATTGCGTGCCGGACGTCCACTCAGGCGGCTGACGGTACCGATAGCCGCGTGGATGCACTTCGTGCGCGCGCGGACCCGGGACGGGGTGGCGATCGTCGATCCCCTCGCTGCGCAAATGACCGCAATCGGCCGGCAGATGGCGGGCAACTCGAGCGATGACCTGCCGCTGTTCTTCGCGCTGCCTGGGGTCATTCCGCCAGCTCTGGCGCAGGAGGCGCAATTCTCGCGCGCCCTCGGCGAGGCATACGACCTCATCGCGGCTCGCGGCGCTCTCGCCGCGGTAACGGCCGCCGCGGAGTCCGGGACCGGCCGGCCTGACCGGGTTTCCCGGTGAGTGTCGACTCGCGAACACGGCTCTCAGAGAGCGCAGGGACGGAGGCTCGCGACGCCACGCCGGCCGCACACCCACACGCCGCGGCCGAACGCGCCGGCAGGTTCCGGTGGGTCATCTGTGCGCTGCTCTTCGCCGCCACTGCGCTCAACTATGTCGACCGCCAGATCATCGGGATCCTGCAGCCCATGCTGGCGCAGAAGTTCCACTGGAGCGAGATCGACTACAGCAACATCGTGCTCTCCTTTCAGCTCGCCTACGCCATCGGGTACATCATCTTCGGCAAGCTGATCGATCGGATCGGTGCCCGCGCCGGATACGCTCTCGCGGTGGCGATCTGGACCGTCGCGCACGTCGCGCATGCCTGGGCGAGCTCGCTGACCGACTTCATCGTGGCGCGCTTCGCCATCGGACTCGGGGAGTCGGGCAACTTTCCAGCGGGCCTCAAGGCAGTCGCCGAATGGTTCCCGAAGCGCGAGCGCGCGTTGGCAACGGGAATCTTCAACGCCGGTGCCAACGTCGGCGCCATCGTCACACCGCTCATCGTACCGGCCATCACCCTGACGCTCGGCTGGCAGGCGGCCTTCCTGATCACGGGCAGCTTTACCGTGATATGGGTGGTCGTGTGGCTCGCCGTGTACCGCCCGCCGCAGCGGCATTCGCGCCTCGGTGCGGCAGAGCTTGCGCTCATCGAGAGTGATCCGCCCGACCCGGTGGTATCGATCCCCTGGAGAAGGCTGCTCGCGGTACGCGAGACGTGGGCCTATGCGCTCGGCAAATTCCTGATCGATCCGGTCTGGTGGATGTGGCTTTTCTGGCTGCCCGACTTCCTCGTCAAGCGGCACCACCTCGATCTCAAGACATTCGGTCCGCCCCTGGTCGCCATTTACATCCTGTCGGACCTCGGCAGCATCGCCGGCGGGTGGCTGTCATCGAGGCTGCTGCACGCGGGCTGCTCCCTCAATGCGGCGCGCAAGTGGGCCATGCTCGTCTGCGCGGTGTTGGTCCTGCCGGTATTCGGAGTTGCCTATGTCGACAGTCTCTGGGGAGCGGTGGCGATCGTCGGCCTCGCCACCGCAGCGCACCAGGGCTTCTCCTGCAATCTCTTCACGCTGCCGTCGGATGTCTTCCCGCGCCGGGCGGTCGGCTCGCTGATCGGCATCGGGGGCACGGCGGGCGCGATCGGCGGCATGCTGCTCGCCAAATACGCGGGCTGGGTGCTCGAGCACCTGGGCACCTTCAAGCCGCTATTCGTGTTCGCGGGCTGCGCCTATCTGCTGGCGCTCCTCGTGATCCACCTGCTCTCGCCGCGGCTCGCCCCGGCACGCATCGACTGAGTCAACCGGCACGAGCGGCGCAGCCTCAGCCGCTCGTTGCGCAACGCAACAGCGGCGAGTCCGCCGGCAGCGCCTCGAGTCTCCTGCTCGCGTACTCGTAACCTGCCTGGATCGCCCGGTCGAAGGCGTCCCAATCGAGCATGTCGACCTCGGCGAGCGGCGGCTGCAGGATGAGGTCCGACTGTGCGCGGTGCGCGACGGTGCTCGCGTTGCTGTTGACCATGCCGGCGCGCCAGAGGATCTGGAAGATGGTCGGACACTGGCGCCGCGCCTTGATCCAACGCAGAACCTGCCAGGGCAAAGGAACGTCGACCTCGTCGCTGCTGGCGTTGAAAGCCCTGTCGGCGCCCCCGACATCGCAGCCGATCACCGGCCCACGGCCGAGCTCGCGCATCACATCGACCGGCAGATTGTTCATCGTGGCGCCGTCGACCAGCACCTCTCCCCGATGCAGCACGGGCGGCAGGACGCCCGGGACAGCTACCGAGGAGCGCAACCAGCGCCACAGCGTGCCGCGCCGATGCACCATCGTCTGGCCGGTGGTGAGGTTGGATGACACACAGAAGAAATCGATCGGCAGGTCCTCGATGGCGAGGTCCCCGAACGCCTCATAGAGGCGCGTGCTCACCTTGCGGCCGGAAACGAGTGACACGAAGGGCAGCGTGTAGTCGCGAAGCGGCCTGGAGTCGACGAAAGCGCGCCGAAAGCGCGCCTTGAGCTCATCAGTGCTCCACCGCAGCGCGACGCCTGCACCGAGGATCGCGCCCATGCTCGTGCCGCCCACCAGGTCCACCGGAACACCGGCCTCCCGCAATGCTTTGACGACGCCAATGTGGGCGAATCCGCGCGCGCCGCCGCCCGACAGCACCAGCCCGACGCCGCGACCCGTCAACACGCGCGCGAGCCGCGAATAGTCGTCGGGGGACTGGACGTGGTGGTGCGGCACCTCCGGCAGGTCCGCCAGCCAACGCGCCGCGGCGCCGCTCTCGAGCTTGCTGTCGTGCAGCAGGACCAGCTCCGAGCGTTGCGGGGCCATGCTGTGATCGTGCGGCCAGCGCAGTGCGGCCCAGCTCCCCGCGGGACTCTCGGCGCGCGCAAGCAGGAGCAGCGCATCTGCCTGCCGGACGCAGAGCTTGGTCCAGCGGTCCGGCGTCGGGTCGGCGACGTACACCACGTAGTCGTTGGCGGCTTCGATCCTGTTGAACCACTGGCTGGTGTGGGTCTTGGCGCGCACGCTCCAGACGAGCTCCGCGCGGCCGAGGTCCGAGAGCGCTTTGACGAGCCTGCTCGCAAACCCGCCAAAATCGACCTCCACGCTCTGCGGCAGAACGGTGAAGGTGCACGCGCCGCGGCTGCGGGCCGCTGCCGCAGGAGACTGCGACTGCGCCAGGCGATCCACGGTGAGGCGCGCGATGCGCAGCATCGCCTCGGGCTGACCGCGCAACACCTCGTTGAAAGCCTTCGCCGAGATCCGCGCGAGCTCGGTGTCGCGCAGCGCCACGACATCCGCGCTGCGCGGGCGGCCGGAAATCAGGCCCATCTCCCCCACCATGTCCCCCGCAGCAATGCGGGCCAGGAAGCGCCGTCGGGCAGGATCAGCGGAGAAGGCGCCGAGACAGCCGCTCAGCACCATGTAGAGCGCATCGGGCGGATCGCCGGCGGAAAAGAGCTTCGCACCCCCTGGAAGTGACAGCCATTCGACGACTGCAGCGATCTCTCGCAGCAGTCCGGGATCGAGCCCACTGAAAAGCGGCATCTCCCCGATCAGTGCGCCTACGTCGGAACGCAGCGTCGCAGTCTCTTCGAAAGGATTACCGTCCACGTCAGTGGCGTGACATCGGGTTAGTGCAGGTATTGACGAAGGAAGCGGTCTGCATTCTCCAACACTTCGACTCGAGTCTGCGCCCGCGACAGCCAATGATCCTCGCCGACGAGCTTGACGAAGGTGACCGGCTTGCCGAAACGCGCGAGCGCCTGTGCCATCTCCTCCGATTGTCCGGCCGGAACCACGGTATCGTCCGTCGCATGCAGCAGCAAAACCGGCACCTTGACGGCCTCCGCCGCATTGACCGGAGAGTGATCGATCACACCCTGATCGGATGGTGCGCCGATCTCCTGCTGCAGGTAGGCCGCCTCATCCGACTCCGGAATCCCGGAGTGGTGCTGGTAATACAGCATGATGGCCGGCAGGTCCGACACGCCGTTGATGCTCACCGCACAGGCGTAGAGATCGGGAGTGAAGGCCGCTCCCGCCAGCGCCGTATATCCTCCGTAGCTCGCACCGACGATGCATATACGATGCGAGTCGGCGATCCCCTGTTGGATCATCGCCTTCACACCATCGGTGACGTCGTCCTGCATGAGGCCGCCCCATTGGCGCGCGCCGGCCCGCTCGAATGCCGCGCCAAATCCGGTCGAGCCGCGAAACTGCGGCTGCAGTACCGCGTAGCCGCGCGTGGCGAAGAACTGAGCCAGCCAGTCGAACTTGGGCACATCGCGGTCTGCAGGTCCGCCGTGCGGCAGCACGACCATGGGCAGGCCCTTCGGGGCGCTCCCTGGAGGCAGCGTGAGGTACGCCGGAATCGCGGTGCCGTCGCGCGCCGGGTAAGTGATGCTGCGGACCTGGCCGAGCGCGGCATTGTCGAGCTCCGGATAGGCATCGCCGACGATATCCGCGCGATGCGCCTTGAAATCGATCAGGTAGTAAACCGGCGGCGTGGATGGCCCCTCGACCTCGGCAATGACGCGGCTGCCGTCCTCTGAGCGGCTGTACACGGCGACCTCGCGGCCGGCAAATGCATGAGCGACGGATTGGTAGCGGGCCTCCGCGGCGGCATCGAGCCATCGGGTGCCGGGCGTGAGGCCGCCCAACTCTGCCGCCACGGGCAGTCCGGAGAACCGGTCGCGAACCACGTGCTCGACGTCCGCGCTGGCCTGGGGGAGAAGGTCCTTGGCTCCCGAGCCGTCGAGCGCTACGGCCCACAGCCTGGCCGACCCTCCCTGGCCGGGGCCAATGGCGACTACGGATTTGCCGTCGGCGCTCACGCCCGAAAGCACCATCTGGCTCCCGTCGGTGCGCTCGAGAATCGTGCGCCAACCCTGGCCGGCTTTCGCTTCGATCCAATAGCGATGCTGGGCGGGCCGCCACTCGCTGCGCGCCACCGGCAGCCCTTGCGCATCGACGACCCATTGAACCGTGAACGGGTCACCCTGGTCGATGACCTTGCCCTCACCGGTATGGGTATCGACATCAAACAGTCTCCAGACCCATCCCGAGTCCGCGCGGGCGTCGCCGAGGCGAGAGCCGAGCTCCTGCTGATGCGCGCCGGGAGCATAGTCGAGAGTGGCCATCACGATGGTATTCGGCTTGGCGGTGTGCCAGGCAACGAGGTTGGCGCCCGTCACGCGGGCCTTCTCTCCCTCGCCCATCAGCAGCATGTGGCTTTCACCACTGTCGACGCGCACCGCCAGGGTGCGGAACATCTCGTAGGCATCGAGATGAATCCATTGAGGGGCAGCCGTATCGCTCACGTTGACGAGCAGCGTGCTGCCGTCGGCCCACAACAGTGAGCGCAGCTTCATCGCCGGATCGATGTCGAGCGTTCGCCGGTACTTCCTGGCCACGAGATCGAAAATGACGACCTTGGCCGGCATGCTGCTCTGGTCACACCACGCTAGCAGATTGCCGTCGGGACTCAGCTCGACGTCACTGACCTGCGGGAGCGCTCCGAAAACTGCGGCTGACGGCAGCGCGGCGACGGACGCGTTGGAGCCCGCACTCCGCACAGCGGTGGCGACCACGAGTGCTGCTGTGCCCAGCACCGTGCACATAACGAGCGCTGCGCGCCTCGACGTTTCACCTCTCCGCACGACCTCCCTCCCCGCGTGCTTGCGCACGTCTGTCATTCTTGATGAGGAGCCGCCCGGGCGGCCCATGCCCTGGTTTGCGCTTCAGTATATCCCGCGCGGCGGGTTGGAATCAGCGCTCCACGATGGCGGTGACGCCCATTCCGCCCGCCGTACACACCGAGATCAGGCCCCGCTTCGCCGCCGCGTTGCCCGCGATGAGCTTCGCGAGCGTGGCGACGATGCGCGTGCCGGTGGCAGCGAAGGGATGACCAATGGCGACGCTGCCGCCCTTGACGTTGAGGCGGGCACGGTCGATTGCGCCGAGCGGCGCCGTGAGGCCCAGCGCTTCGCGGCAGAACTCCGGCGACTGCCACGCGGCCAATGTACACAGCACCTGCGCCGCGAAAGCCTCGTGGATCTCGTAGTAGTCGAAATCCTGCAGCGTGATTCCGGCATCGCGCAGCATCGCCGGCACGGCGTACGCGGGCGCCATGAGCAGACCTTCCTTGCCGCTCGCGAAGTCCACCGCCCACACCTTGCCGTAGGACAACCATGCCTGCACCGGAAGATTTCGGCGCGCCGCCCACTCCTCTGAAGCCAACAGCACGGCGCTCGCTCCGTCCGTGAGCGGCGTGCTGTTGCCGGCGGTCAGAGTGCCATCGCGAGGATCGAAGCTCGCGCGCAGGCGCGAGAGCTTCTCGAGCGAGGTGTCGGCCCGGATGTTGTTGTCGGTCTTCAGGCCGAGATAGGGCACGACCAGGTCGTCGTAGAATCCCTCCCGCCACGCCGCGGCGGCCTTCATGTGACTCTCGTAAGCGAGACGATCCTGCTCCTCGCGGCTGATGCCCCAGCGCTGCGCCATGAGCTCGGCACTCTGGCCCATGGAAAGGCCGGTGCGCGGCTCGACCACCGCCGGCAGAACCGGCTTGAAGTAGCGCGGCCGCAGCCGCAGCCAGGGCGCCAGGCGCTGCCTGAAGGTCTTGCCGCGGGCGCTCTCGAGCAGCATCTGTTGGTAAGCGCGCGGATAGACCACCGGTGGATCGCTGATCGTATCGACACCGCCCGCGATGCCGCACTCGATCTGGCCGAGGGCGATCTTGTTGGCCGTGAGAATGGCGGCCTCGAGACTGGTGCCGCAGGCGCGCTGCAGATCGAGCCCCGGGGTCTGCGGGTCGAGGCCGGAGGACAGCACGCTCTCGCGCGTGAGGTTGTAGTCCCGTGAGTGCTTGATGACGGCGCCGGCGGCAACGTCTCCCAGCCGCACACCGGTCAGGCCGAAGCGCTCCACGACGGCACGAAATACCGCCGTGAGCATTTCCTGGTTGTCGACCGTGGCGTAGGCCGTGTGCGCTCTCGCGAACGGAATACGTGCCCCGCCTAGGATGGCGACGCGCCGTGCTGTTGTGCCGACGAGCATGGAACCTCCGGTGAGAAGCGCTCCCGACCCGCTACGCTACCATTGCTCGGCCCATCCTGGGCCTCGGCCTTGCAGGCCCGGCGCTCCGCGCCGTCCAAAATCGCTCCAGGCGATTTTGTGCTGACCCATCCTGGGCCTCGGCCTTGCAGGCCCGGCGCTCCGCGCCGTCCAAA